>OBLU010000042.1_pt1 | contig 113482 bp, 113 predicted proteins | sample 1518681 | NCBI WGS metagenome assembly OBLU01 (sample SAMEA3539304, study PRJEB22396) | soil metagenome | biome: tundra; feature: field; material: soil | place: USA | collected 2010-05 | depth 0.15 m | reverse complement strand
GGTGGGGATATCCGGTATTAGCACCGGTTTCCCGGTGTTGTCCCGGTCTTCGGGGTAGGTTGCTCACGTGCTACTCACCCGTTCGCCACTAGGTCTTCACCGGTATTGCTACCGATTGGACCTCGTTCGACTTGCATGTGTTAGGCACGCCGCCAGCGTTCGTCCTGAGCCAGGATCAAACTCTCCATTGAGACTTCTGTCTTGGCCCGAAGGCCTCAACCGAAATCGGAGAGCCGACGTCGAGGACACTGATCCTCTCGGTCGACTGAATACTGGCAAAGAACAGACATTGTCCGTTCAATGCTTTACTACTTAGTGGTCGCTATTCGAGACGCGACCACCCGCACTGACTTTTGGCTATCACTATTCCGTTTTCAAGGAGCGACCGGGCACGCGCCGCAAGGCGTTGGTGCCGGAGTTTCCACAGGTTTCAGCCGAAGCTTCCTCCTGAAGTGCCTGGCGACGCCCTTACGGGTCGTTCGCCGGGAGTGATTACTTTAGCTGGTCAGCGCGGCCGTGTCAACGTCATCGGGTTCCAGGGCTCATCCGAACGTGAAGTCGTAGGCGGCTACGCCCGGGGTCACCGACAACAGTAGGAGCGCACCCTGGGACGATGAGGCCCCGATCAACTGGTAGAGCTTCGGCTCTCCCGAGATGACCACCGATTTGGTGATGGTCCCGTTGACCGACACCGAGACCGTTCCGGTTCCCCCGAGCACCAGATAGACGTCTTTGGCCTGATATCGCAACTCGATGGAGGCGCCACTCCCAGCCGTTGAGCTCTCACTCCCGATGGCCCAATTGCCGTCATAGGCGTATTCGTCCTGCGGAATGGAGGTTGGGGCGCCATAGGGTGCCATCTGATCCTGTTGAATGGACTGGCCGGCCAGGTTCTGTGCGTGTTGAAAGCCGAGGTACGACTCGGGCGTGGTCGGTTCGGTGGGGGTGCTGTTGGCCACATTGGTGGCTGTAGGCAGCCGCACGGCCGGATCGGCCGCTCTGAGCAGCTGTCGGATGAAACCCTCAGTCTGGTTGTACTGCCCTTCACCGAAGTCCACATGACGGATGGTTCCCGTCGCGTCGATGAGATACTCGGCCGGCCAGTACTGATTCTGATAGGCGTTCCACGTGGAGTAACCATCATCGATGGCGATCGGGTAGGTCACCCCGAGCTGTTGTGCGGCCTGGGTGACATTGGAGATCACGTGCTCGAAAGCGAATTCCGGCGTGTGAACACCAACGATGGTCAAGCCGGCCGCGCCATATGCCCGAATCCACGCCTCGAGGTGCGGGAGAGTCCGTTGACAGTTAATGCACGAGTACGTCCAGAAGTCGACCAGCACCACCTTGCCCTTCAACCCCACGATCGACAACGGGCGTCCGTTGGGCGTATTCAACCAGCCATCGATGCCGGTGAAGGCCGGAGCGCTGCCGCAGTCCTCGAGGGTGGGGTAGGCATCGGCACACGCCGCCAGGGCACCTTTGCCGGTTTCCCCGGTGACCCCACCCAGAGCGGTCTTGGCCGCCGAATTGCTCTCGATATGACTCTGTAGTGCATCGGTATACCCGGGAAGAGCCCGTTGCAGGCCGGACGTCAGATTGAATCCGATGGCCAGTGCCGTCACCAGGAGAACGACCCCGACCCCTTTGCGGACCAAAGCGGTCCGGGTACGGACAAACTTCATTCGGCCCACCAGGCGCTGTCCGGCCATGGCGAATGCCAAGAGGGGGACGGCCACGCCCAGCGCAAAGGCCACTGTCAGCGTCACTGCCGAGAGCCCGATGCGATGGTTGGCACTGGTGACGGTGATTGCCGCCAGCACAGGGCCTGCACACGGCACGAAGAGCAGGCCGAGGCTGAGCCCGAGCACCAGTCCCCCTCCTTCGGTGTGCTGGCGGCCTCGGGCCAACCGAACGAAGGGACGCTCGAGGATGTCCCCGATCGGGGGGACAATCAAACCGAGGGCCACCACCCCCAATACCGCCAGGCCCACGTCTCGGAGGAAGTCCTGAGGAAGCCCCAACAGGCTGAGAAGGGATGTCCCGATGAGGGTGAAGGCGCTGAAGCTCACGACCAGGCCGCCCACCACCGCCAGTGAACGGCCGGGATGGTGACGATCGGCCTGTCCTCCCGGAGCTGTCCCGGCCGCGAACAACACCGGGACCACGGGGATAATGCACGGCGAGATTCCGGTAGCCAGACCCCCGAGGAATCCGATGATGATGAGAACCGGCATCGGGCCAGCCTCCCACTGCATTCGCCGTCTGGGTAGTCCCGACGGATCCGGACCAGACCGCGTGCTTCCTCCCTGTGGCGATCAGGCCGAGGAGGCCCCACCCTTCGAAACAGTCACCCGGCTCTTGTCCGCCTTCAATCGCAGGACGAACCGTTCCATCTGCGCCACCACCGCCACCGGTCCCGCCCCGCCCGGCGTAGTCCGCCGGGTGACCGCCACGCCAGGCTCGAGCAACGCCGCCGCATCGGGCCCGAGCGCCGGATGGGCTTCCACCAATTCACCCAGGGGTACGTGCCGCTCCAGCGAGTCCCGGACCAGGCCACCGACCACACTGTGGGCCTGGCGAAAGGGCATTCCCTTTTCCACCAGCCATTCGGCCAGGTCCACCGCGGCCGCAGCGGGCCCATCGGCGGCCGCTTGCATGCGTTGGGCATTGAACCTCAGCGTGCGGAGTACGCCGGCCATGGCCACCAAGGCCAGGTGCACCTGATCCACCGAATCGAAGAGGGGTTCCTTGTCCTCCTGTAAGTCCCGGTTGTAGGAGAGGGGAAGACCCTTCAAGGTGACAAGAAGCCCTGTCAGGTTCCCGATCAGCCGCCCGGTTTTACCCCGGGCCAACTCAGCGACGTCCGGGTTTTTCTTCTGCGGGAGCATCGAGCTACCGGTGGCAAACGCATCGTCGAGGACGGCGAAACCGAACTCTTCGGTCGACCACACCACCAACTCCTCGCCGATGCGCGACAAATGGATCCCGAGGAGGGCAAGGTCGAACAAGGTCTCGGCCACGAAGTCACGGTCGGAGACGGCATCGAGTGAGTTCTCGAATCGGGCACTGAACCCGAGATCCTCCGCCACGCCGTCAGGATCCAACGGCAACGACGACCCGGCCAACGCCCCGGCCCCGAGGGGAGACACATCGAGCCGGGAGGCGGTGGCGATCAGCCGATCGACGTCGCGGGACAATGCCCACCCGTGGGCGAGAAGGTGGTGGGAGAGTAACACCGGCTGGGCCCGCTGCAGGTGGGTATAGCCGGGGAGGTATACCCCGCCGGCCTCTTGGGCCCGGGCCAGCAACACATCTTGAAGACCGATCACATCGGAGGCGATCCCGAAGACCGCGCGTTTAGTGTAGAGCCGGAGGTCAGTGGCGACCTGATCGTTTCGACTGCGGCCGGTGTGGAGTTTGGCCCCCACGTCACCGGCGATTTCCGTGACCCGCCGTTCCACCGCGGTGTGGATGTCCTCGTCGCCTGGCACAAACTTGAACGTGTCGGCGGCCAGCTCCCGTTCGACCTGATCGAGCGCGGCCAGCAAGGTGGCCACCTCTTCCTTGTCCAGGATCCCTCCGCGGCCCAAGCCCCGGACGTGGGCCCTCGACCCGACCAGGTCGTCGGTGGCCAGGTGGCGGTCGTAATGGAGGCTGACCGAAAAAGCCATGACCTCGTCAGCGGTGCCACCCCCAAGGCGGCCGTGCCACAGGGTCATCAAGCCCCGCCGCCCAGGGGAGCGTCGCCCCGGGTACGAGCAACTTGTTTGGCCGACCAGGTGGCCACGCTCAAGCCCCACAACCGAACGAAACCCTCGGCGTCCTGATGCCGGAATGTGTCCGTAGCGTCGTAGGTGGCCAGACCGTGATCGTAGAGCCCGATCGGGCTCCGGCGCCCGACCACAAAACATTGGCCGGGTGCGAGATGAAGCCGCACCTCGCCGGTGACGTGGCGTTGTGATTCGACGAAAAAAGCGTCGAGCGCTTGCTTCAATGGTGAGAACCACAACCCGTCGTAGACCAATTCCGACCAACGGGGCTCGAGGCGCGCCTTCTCATGGAGGAGATCGCGCTCGAGGGTGAGGTCCTCAAGATCGGCGTGGGCCAGCAACAGTGCCAACGCCCCCGGGCATTCATAAGTCTCTCGGCTCTTGATGCCCACCCGACGGCTCTCCACCATATCGAGGCGGCCCCATCCGTACGACCCCACTACGCGGTTCACCTCCGAGATCAACAACTCGGGGCTGAGCTGTCGGCCGTCCACCGACACCGGGATGCCCGATTCAAAGCCGATCACCACTTCGGTGGGCTCGACTGCCGTGGGCCGGGTCATCGTGTAGACGTCGGCCGGAGGCTGGCTCCACGGGTCTTCGATGACCCCACACTCGATGGCCCTACCCCACAGATTCTCGTCGATGGAGTACAGCTTCTCCTTGGTCACCGACAACGGGATGTCCCACTTGGCGGCGTATTCGATGCTGTCCTCACGGGTCAGTCCCCACACCCGGGCGGGGGCAATGACCTCGAGGTCGGGCGCCAATGCCCGGGTGCCGACCTCGAAACGCACCTGGTCGTTGCCCTTGCCGGTGCACCCGTGGGCCACTGCCGAGGCACCATGCCGGCGGGCCTCGGCCACCAGGTGGCGCACGATGACAGGGCGCGACAGAGCTGAGACCAGCGGATACTTCCCTTCGTACTTGGCATTGGCCAACAGGGCGGGCATGCAGAAGTCTTCCGCCATCTCGGCGCGGGCGTCGATGACGGTGGCCTCGATGGCGCCTGCGGCCAGAGCGCGTTTGCGTATGGCGTCCCAGTCCTCGTTCTTCGAGTCGGCGGCCTGGCCCACATCAACCGCCACCGCGATGACCTCGACCCCGTGATTCTCCATCAACCACCGCACGGCGATCGACGTGTCCAGCCCCCCGCTGTAGGCCAATACCACCCGTTGTGCCATGGTCACCTCCTTGCCTGTTTCTTCACTTGCCGCTTCGGTTTGATGCCGGATACTGCCGCCAGCTGTTGCGCCACCCGTGCACCACCCGTCGCTTCTGATGCCACCACCAACACGGTGTCGTCGCCGGCCACCGTGCCGATGACCCCGGGGAAGCCACTCCGATCGAGGGCCGATCCTACGACATGGGCGGAGCCTGGCGGCGTACGCAGCACAATCAGATTCCCCGAATGGTCCGCCTCTACCACCCACTCCCCCAGGACCCGGCGGAGGTGGTCCTCGGGGGCCACCTGTTGGGACGGCAACTCGGGGAGCGCATAGGCGGTGTCACCGCCGGGGAGCCTCACCTTCAGGGCTCCCAACTCCTCCAGGTCGCGCGAGACAGTGGTCTGAGTTGCCTCGATCCCCTCCCCCGCCAACAATTCCACCAGATGTGTCTGGCTGCCCACCGCCCTGGTTTCGAGCAGTTTTGTGATGCGGTGCTGACGTTGATGTTTGGTCATCTTCACCGGTGGCCGCCCTTGGCCAAGGATGCAGCATCGACTCCCCGGACCCACGCCAGCAGACCCCGCATGGCGTGCATCCGGTTGGTCGCCTGTTGCCACACCACACTCTGAGGACCGTCCACAACTCCGGCGCTGATCTCCTCACCCCGGTGGGCAGGAAGGCAATGGAGTACCACTGCACCCTCCCTTGTCCCTTTCATCAGTTCCTCATTAACCTCGAAGCCACGGAAGGCCTCGAGCCGGGCCGCCGACTCCGCCTCCTGGCCCATTGATGTCCAGACATCGGTGTAGACGGCATCGACGCCTTCGACCGCCTCGGTAGGATCGGTGGTCACCACCAGTTCACCGCCGAAGGAACGCACCAGTGCCACGTCGGCAGCTGTCGGTCCGAAACCGACAGGGGAAGCTACCCGGGTGGGCATGCCCACCATGGACGAGGCGATAGCCAACGAACGCCACACATTGTTGGCATCACCTACGTAGGCGATAGTGCGCTCGGGAAATGCATCGGCACCAAAGTGCTGACGGATGGTGAGCAGATCGGCCAGGGCCTGGCATGGATGGGCCACGTCGGACAACAGGTTGATGACCGGCACCGTGGCGTCGGCGGCATCGAGGGCAGCGGCCATGCGAACCAACGATCCGTGGTCGTTGACCCTGGCGCACAGCACCGAGTGATAACAGGCCAGGGTCAGTGCGACATCGCCAGCCGGTTCCCGGACGTCGAGGCCCACCTCGTGTCCCTGCATATAGACGGGATGACCGCCGAGAGCCACCGTCGCCATCTCGGTACTGTTCCGGCTGCGATTGGACGGCTTTTCGAAGACCAGGGCCACACCCTGCCCCTCGAGAACAGGAGGCAACGACGCAGGATCTGCGGCGGCCAGGGCCAGCACCGCAGAAAGGCCCTCCGTTCCCAAATCGTCAATGTCGAGAACATGCCGGAGTGCACCCATCACTCGCCCCCTTGTCTTTCTTCAGCCGCCACCGTGACCCCCGACGAGTCGGGCCCGAACACCGCAGTCAGCCGACCCAGAATCCGGCCCAGGATCCCCAGGGCCCTGTCGATGTCAGCAACCGTCACCAACAAGGAGGGGGCGAACCGCAGGACATCCGGGCATGGTGCGTTGACGACCAGGCCGGCCTCGAGTGACTCGCGGACGGCGGCAACCGCAAATTGGTCGGAGAGGACGGCCCCCAGCAACAGGCCTTCGCCCCTCACCGACACCACGCCAGGAAGTCTCTCCAAGCCTGCCCGCAACCGGGCCCCTGAAACGGTCGCCCGTTGAGGCACGTCCTCGGATTCCATCACAGACAACGTGGCCCTGGCCGCCGCCATGGCCAGTGGTTGACCGCCAAAGGTACTGCCGTGGTCGCCCGGAACGAACGCGGCGGCCACCTCCGGACGCGCCCAGCAGGCCCCGATCGGCATCCCATTTCCCAGCGCCTTGGCCATCGTCACGACATCGGGTTCGAGCCCGAGATGTTGAAAGCCGAACCAACGGCCGGTCCGGCCGAGCCCTGTCTGGATCTCGTCCACCATCAGCAGGATGTTGCGATCGGTGCAGAGTTGCCTGAGGCCGACCAAGTAGTCCGACGACGGCATCACCACACCCGCCTCGCCCATGATCGGCTCCACCAGCACGGCCGCCACCCGGGTCGGGTCACACGCCGCGTCCATAGCGTCGAGATCATCGAAGGCCACATGATCAAAACCCACGGGAAGAGGCAGAAATGGTGCCTGCTTCTCGGGTTGCCCGGTGGCGGCAAGGGTAGCCAGGGTCCGGCCGTGAAAGGCACGCCACGTGGTGACCACCCCGAAGCGATCGGGACCGGCCCACCGACGAGCCAGTTTCAGGGCACATTCATTGGCTTCGGCACCCGAGTTGGCGAAGAACACCTGGCCGCCGACCCGGTCGACGCCACCACCGATCAGGCGATCGAGGGTGACCGCCACTTCGGGCCCGATGGTAGTTCCGAACAGATTCGAAACGTGGCAGAGGGTGGCGGCCTGATCGGCAATGGCCTGGGCCACCACGGGGTGTGCATGTCCCAGAGAGGTGACTGCCAGTCCGGACAGGAAGTCGAGGTACTGCTTCCCGTCGGTGTCGTAGAGCGTGCTGCCCGCACCCCGGACGAAGGTGACCGGCGGCTCGGCGTAGGTGTGCATCAGAGCTGAACGGTCGATTCCCGTCATCGTGTCGCTCCCACGCCCGAGTCCCCGCCTGCGCCTTCAGTTGCGCTCACCATGGTCCCGACACCCTCGTCGGTAAAGATCTCGAGTAGGAGCGCATGAGGTGTCCGGCCATCGAGAATGTGGGCCCGACCCACACCGGCGCGCACCGCACGGGCACATGACTCCACCTTGGGGATCATTCCCCCGTTGGCCGCACCCGATGCCACCAGAGCATCGAGTTCATCGGCGGTGATCCGTTTGATCAGCGTCGACGGATCATCAGGCACCGACCGGAGCCCCGACACATCGGTGAGGAAGACAATCTTCTCGGCATGGAGGGCCGCAGCCAATGCGCCGGCGGCAGTGTCAGCGTTGATGTTGAAGGCTTGTCCGGTGTGATCGGTGCCGATGGTGGCCACCACCGGAATCAAACCCTGGGCCAGTAACTGATGGACGATGACCGGGTCGACAGCGACCACGTCGCCGACATACCCGAGAGCCTCCGAACGGGCGACAGCCGTGATCAAATTGGCGTCTTCCCCGGAAAGACCGACGGACAGAGCCCCATGGACATTGACCGCGCTCACGATGTCGCGGTTCACCTTGCCCACCAGCACCATGCGGACCAGGTCGATGGTGTCAGCGTCGGTAACCCTAAAGCCGTCCTGGAATTCGGTTTCCTTCCCCACCCGGGCCATGAGCGCGCCGATCTGGGGTCCTCCCCCGTGGACGACCACCGGGAGCATCCCGACTGAACGCATCAACACGATGTCCTCGGCGAACGATGCCAATGCCGCCGCCTCATCGATGGGTTCTTCATCGTCTTTGGCCTGCAACACGTTGCCGCCGTACTTGACCACCACCACCTTTCCCCAGAACCGGCGAATGTAGGGAAGCGACTCGACCAACACACTGGTCTTGGCCTCAGGGGGAATCTCGGGTCCAGTTCCGGCATGGACCGAGGCGTTGTTCCCGGTCATGAGGTCGTCCTGTTCTCGTCGATATAGCCGTATCCGAGATCGACGGTCATGGCCATGCCGTTCCCGTCGGCCAAATTGAGCTCGCAATGGATGTCCACCATGGACCCCGCCAGATGGGCGGTCACGGCCTCCTGATCGTGCTCGACGGTTATCCCGCCCCGGCATACCACCACGCCGCCGTAGGCGATGGTGAGCTTGTCCATGTCGAAGTCGACTCCGGCAGAACCCAACTCCGATGCGATCCTGCCCCAATACGGGTCCTCACCGTTCAGCGAGCATTTCACCAGAAGTGACTCCGCCACCTTGCGGGCTGCCTGATGGGCCTGGCCGTCCGAATGCGCACCGGTAACCCGCACATGGGCGATCTTCGACGCTCCCTCGGCGTCGGCAGCCATCTGGCCGGCCAGGTCCGCACACGCCTCGGTGACCGCATCGACGACCACGTTGGGGTCGGCGGGACCTGATCGACCCGAGGCCATCAACGTGACGGTGTCATTGGTCGAGGTACAACCGTCGACGGTCATCGAGTTGAACGAATCGCGGACGGCGATCCGGAGCAGATCAGCGAGAGGACCAGGTTCGACGGCCGCGTCGGTAGTCAAGAAAGCCAGCATGGTGGCCATGTTCGGGGCGAGCATGCCGGCCCCCTTGGCCATGCCGGCCACCGAGAACCCCGATCCTTGGATCAGGACCTCCTTCCGACCGGAGTCAGTGGTCAGAATGCCGCTGGCGGCGTCCTCGGCGGCCTGGGTCGAGCTGGACCGGGCAGCCAGCAGCAAGGGGATACCGGCTTCGATCGGGCCCATGGGGAGTTGAAAGCTGATCAGGCCGGTGGAACACACCAACACTTCCTCCACTGGCACACCGAGGTCGGCTGCCACCAGTTCACACATCAGCGCCGCGTTCCTCTTGCCCTCGGCGCCGGTGGCCGCATTGGCGTTGCCACTGCTGACAACCACGGCGGCAGCCCTTCCCCCGGTGGCGAGCATGTGATCCCGGCTGACCTGAACGGGGGCGGCGGCAGCCAGGTTGGTGGTGAAGGTGGCAGCAGTGGGCACCGCCACCCCATCATCGGTAGCCACCAGGGCCAAATCGAGAACGCCGGAGGCCTTGATCCCCGACGCCAGGCCGGATGCCACAAAACCTTTGGGAGTGGTGATGCTCATGGGTACATCCCTGCCATCGGAAGCCCGGTGACCTCAGGTAGGCCGAGGGCCAGGTTGGCACATTGGACGGCTTGACCGGACGCGCCCTTGACCAGATTGTCGATGGCGGCGATGGCCACCAACCACCCGGTCCGGGGATCCACCCGGACCGTGAGGTGAGCGCAATTTGATCCTGCAGCGGCCTTGGTCGACGGTGGAGCCTCGCTGACCACCACAAACGGCTCGTCCCGGTAGAAGTGGCCGAGGATATCCATGGCTGACTCGGTGGTCAGCGCGGACCGGCCTCGGGCAGGAGTGGTCGGCCGGGCGTAGCAGGTGGCCAGGATGCCCCTGACCATGGGCGCCAGGTGCGGCGTGAACAGAACTTCGGCACTGAGACTCTGCTCCATTTCCGCGGTGTGCCGATGATCCAACAGACCGTAGGCGGTGAAGTCCTCGTCGACGGTGCCGAAATGGAGGGCCTCTTTCGGAGCCCGGCCCGCTCCCGACACGCCACTGGCGGCGTCGACGATGATGGGCGACGAAGAGATCACCCCGGCCCCGACAAAGGGGGCCAACGCCAGGATCGCCGCGGTGGGATAGCACCCGGGTACGGCAATCAGTCGGGTGTCGCGGAGTTCCTCTCGATGCAACTCGGGCAGCCCATAGACAAAGTGGGCAAGTAGCTCGGGCGCGGTGTGCTCTGCTCCGTACCAGATCGGGTACAGGTCGGCGTTGTGGAGCCTGAAGTCGGCAGCCAAGTCCACGATGGCCCCAACTCTCGGCATCACCTCGGGCACCAGGTGCTGGGACTCACCGTGGGGCAGCGCCAGAAAGACCACGTCGAGACCTTCGAGAGCGGCCGGATCGGTCGCCGCATAGCTCATAGATGGGTAGGCCCCCGCGAGTGACGGGGTGTGCGCTGCCACCTTTTCCCCGGCATGGGTTCCGGCAGTGGCCACCACCACATCGAGATCTGGATGGGCGGCACACAACCGGAGCAGTTCCACTCCGGCGTACCCGGAGGCGCCGACCACTCCGACAGCCCTGCTCACGGACGAACCGTCCATTTCCTCATCCCGCAAGTATATGCATATTAACGCATGTTTATGCAACTGCATGAGGGGCGGGGATGAGTGGGGCCGCGGTTCGCGGGCTCTTGACCTCCGACCTTCCTCTCGATACCGTCGCGACCATCCCGGATCGCCGAGCGCAGGGACCCCATCGGGGGCAGCGCGGCCCACGCTGGTCAATGCACCTGGAGCTCAGATATGCCTGCCGAAAGTCAATCCGGTCCCTTTTCCGTCCCCTTTGGCCCGGGATCCCCACCGCCGACAACTCTCGATGATTACGACGAAGATCCGGCGGTGACGGCACTCCTCGACGGCGTGCCCGAATTTGGGCCTACCTATCTCACCCTGGTGGAGGAATTCGACGATGACCCGGGTGGACCGGCCATCTTTACCGAGTTGGCTGACTTCGTGTCCGAGCGGCTGATCGCGGTGGAAACCGACCGACCGGTCCTGGAGCGGGCGCTTGCCGCCGTCGAGTCGGTCGCCCGCGCTGGGGGCGACGCTTGGGAACTGATCGGCTACGCCTTTCTCGACAGCCTCTCACCCGAGGACCGCCGCCTCATTACCCCGTGGTTGGGGGCTACCACTCGTTCGATCCTCGACGACCTGGATGCCGGCCCGGCGTAGATCCAAATGCCTCATCTTCCGTCTCGCCCGTGACCCTGGTCTCTCCTCTCGCTTATGCATTGTTTCCACCTTTGAGCGAATGCCAATTCGCATTCGCTCAAAGGTGAGACGGGACAAACTTGGGAATCCCGGCGTCTGTCTATCGTGGCGCCGCGTCGCTCAACGACGGATTCGGGTCAGTGGGCCGCTCGCCGAGTGCCATAGTCTCTGAGCTATCGGGGTTGCCCGGGTGCTTCCCAACCAGAACCAAGGAGCCCATTGCCGACCGCAGGTCTCATGTACGGAACCCGACTGGCCGAAGGAATCGTTGCCCACAGCGCCCAACGCGCTGCGGAGTTCTCGGCTCGTTTCGGGGTCAAACCGTGCCTGGCCTCGGTCATCGTGGGTGATGATCCGGCGTCGGTCACCTACGTCAACATGAAGCAGAACCGATGTCACAAGGCGGGGATCGACACTCGGCACGTCTCACTCCCCGCCGCCACCACAACTGAAGTCGTCAGGGCAATCACAACACTCTCCGATGATCCGACGGTTCACGGCATTTTATTGCAGCACCCATGCCCGCCTCAGATCGACGAGCCCGCCGCGTTTGAGGCAATCGTTCCCGAAAAGGATGTCGATGGGGTCACCCCGCACTCCTTCGCCGCCATGGCATTCGGACGCCCCGGATTTGTGTCTTGCACGCCGGGCGGGATCATGCGGCTGCTCGACGCCTACGGCGTCGACCCCTCCGGCAGGCACGCGGTGGTGATCGGACGAAGCCCGATCCTGGGGAAGCCCGTCGGAATGCTATTGCTCGGGCGTGACGCCACGGTCACCTACTGCCATTCCAAAACGCAGGACCTGCCATCGATTGTCCAAAGCGCCGACATCGTGGTGGCCGCCGTCGGCCGCCCGGAGTTCGTCAAGGGAGCATGGCTCAAACCCGGCGTCGTCGTCATCGATGCCGGCTACAACGCCGGCAATGTCGGTGATGTCGCCTTCGACGAGGCGGCGGAGCGGGCCAGTCTCATCACACCGGTGCCGGGGGGTGTTGGTCCGATGACCATTGCACTCCTCATGGAGCAGACGGTGGACGCGGCGTTTCAGCAAGCAGCCGTATCGTGATGGGATCCCGACCCACCTCAACGACACACCCGAGACTGCTAACGCAGTGCGGCCTTGCCACCCTTTTCGACGGCAGCTATACAACGACTCCGCAACTCGGCGAGTTCTTCGTCATCGAGAGTGTGATCGATCGAACAGAGTCGGAGCCGGAACGCCAAACTCCGTCGCCCGTCGCCCACGACGTCCCCCCGGAACACATCGAAGAGCTCCACTGACTCCAACTGGTCTCCCCCGGCTCGGCGAAGAGCTCGTTCCACGCCGCCGGCTGGAATGTCATTGTCGACGGCGAAGGCCAAGTCGAGATCGGAGGAGGGGAACCGACTGATGGGTCGGGACACTTCGGGCTTGCGAGGCACACTGTCCCGATCCAGCAGTGTGCCGATGTCCAGATCGAGCCAGCCAACCCGCCGAGCCCGTCCGTCCCGTCCGAGCAAGCCGAGGGAACCGACGATATAGGGATCGAGCTCGCCGACCACGCCCAGCTGGGTCGGTTTCCAGGTGATCCCGAACTCATCCGGCGGGGTCTCCACCACGCTGGACAATCCGGCTGATCGATAGGCATGCAACACGGCGGTGGTTGGCCCCCCGGCCGCCAACATGCTCCAGTCGGCGATGGCCAAGGCTTCGGCGATGACATGCCAGGCGGCGACCGCCGTCCAGGCGTCATCCCCTTCAGCGCAGAACACCGCACAGAGTCTCTCCGACATGTCAGCCGGCGGTCCATCCTCGGGGTCGACCGGCGGACTTTCGGGATAGTGGAACACCGTGCCCACTTCGAAGAGTCGGACATCCCCTTGGCGGCGTTCGGAGTTGTAGATCACCGCGCGCACCAGACCCGGAACCATCGACGTCCGCAAATAACGCTCGGACTCCACCAGCGGGTTGGTGACTTCGATGTACGGAGGGTCGACCCCCGACATGGTCTGGTCAAAGTCGCCCACAAAGGTGGAGGTCCACGCTTCGGAAGCCCCGAGACCACAGAGGACCTCTTTCAGCCTGCGCCGATCCCGTTGATAGACGGTGAGGCGTCCGGGCTGAGGCCACGCCGGCATCCGACGAGGTAGCCGCGAATAGCCATATGTGCGTGCCACTTCCTCGATGATGTCGCTTTCGCCCATCGGAGCCGGGCGGATGTCGGGCCGAAAGGTCGGCACCGTCACCTGGAGTACCCCGGCATCGGGACCCTCGCCATCGGCCTGAACTTCCTCGGCCGTAATCCCTATCGGGTCCAATAAGGCAGCGATCTGCGAGGCGGTAAACCCGGTACCCAACAGATCGTTGACCCGCGACGCCCGCACCGCCAGCTTCACCGGAGTGGGGACGTCACCCCTGATGTCGATGGTCCCCGACGCCACCGACGCGGAGCTTCCTGCTGTCATCGCCAGCAATTCACAGAACCGATCAGCCGCCCGGTCGATACCCTCGGGGTCACATCCTCGCTCATACCGGGCGGAAGCCTCGGTCCGCAACGCCAGGCGCTTCGAGGTCCGGGCGATGGCCATGGGAACGAAGTACGCGGTTTCGAGTAGTACCCGGGTCGTGTTTGCCCCAATCTCCGACGATGCCCCGCCCATGACTCCACCGATCCCCACCGGCGTTCCTTCGGTGTCACAGATCAAGCAGTCTTCGCCGGTATCGCCGAGTCCCGGCCCGGGGCGTCCGAGCACCCGGACGACACCGTCGAGCGTGGTGATCGTCTCCCCCTTGACCGCCCGCCGGACGACCAATCCCCCACCTCCGAGTCGATCAAGATCGTAAGGGTGGGTGGGTTGTCCCAACTCGAGCATCACGTAGTTGGACGCATCGACCACATTGTTGATGGACCGCATTCCGGCCAAGCTCAACCGATCGGCCAGCCATTTCGGCGACGGGCCCACCACCACTCCGGTGATGGCCCGAGCGGTGAAACGCGGGCACAACTCGATGTCTTCCACCCGAACCGACGTCAACGTCTCGATCGACGCGCCATCGTCGCCCCCGCTGGCACTCGCTCTGCCATCCACCACCGGGATAGCAAACGGGAGGCCCAGGCGAGCGGCCAGATCCCTGGCCACGCCGGCAATACTCCAGGCGTCAGGGCGGTTGGCCTCGACGGCTATGTCAAAGACGACGTCGGTTTCGATCCCCATGGCTTCGGTGAACCGTTGCCCGGGATGGGCGCCCTCCACCCGGTTCAACACCATGATCCCCTCACCGTCGTCGGACAGCTCGAGCTCACGGCCGGAACAGAGCATCCCGTTGGAGACCACGCCTTTCATTTTGCGGCGACCGATGGCAAACCCGCCGGGGAGGACCGCCCCGACCGGCGCCAGAGGAACCAGGTCTCCCATTTCGAAATTCCACGCCCCGCACACCACCTCGATCGGTCCGTCACCGGCGTCCACCACAATCCGCCGGATCTTGTCGGCTCCGCTGATCGGAGCGATGTCGTCCACCCGCGCGATAACTACATCTCCCAACCCCTCGCCCACGCGTTGGATCTCTTCGACCACCAGGCCGAGGTCGTCGAGGGTGGCGGCCAGGTCGGCCGGATCCCCATCGAATGGGGCGAAGTCTCGAAGCCACGAAAGCGGTACGCGCACTGCTCTCCTCTCAGGGTCGGCGCATCAGAACTGGCGCAAGAAGCGGAGGTCATTCTCGTTCAATGCCCGCATGTCGGCGATCTGATGGCGCATCTGGGCACAGCGGTCGATCCCGAAACCGAAGGCAAACCCCGTCCATTGGTCGGGATCGATGCCCACCGCATCGAACACCGCCGGGTCGACCATGCCGCACCCACCGAGCTCGATCCACCCGGTCTGCGAACAGGTACGACATCCCTCACCGTGACAGATCGTGCAGGTCACTTCGAATTCAGCCGATGGCTCGGTGAAGGGGAAGTATGCTGGGCGCAGCCGCGAGTGGATGTCGGAGCCGAAGTATGCGGCGGTGAATACCTCGATGGTTCCGGCCAGGTCGGCGAAGGTAATGCCCTTGTCCACCACCAGTCCTTCGATTTGGTGAAAGACCGGCAGATGGCGCGCATCGGGCGTGTCCCGCCGATAACAACGTCCGGGCATGACTGCGTGAATGGGCAGATCGCCGTTCACCACTGCGGCTTCCATCAGATGGATCTGCACCGGCGACGTGTGGGTCCGGAGCAGGGTGGACTCGGGAGCTCCCAGGTTGAGGTAAAAGGTGTCCCACATCCCGCGGGCCGGATGGGCCGGCGGGATGTTCAGCGCTCCGAAATTGAACCAGTCGGTTTCGATATCCGGGCCCTCCGCCACCTCAAAGCCCATCCCGACGAAGACATCTTCGAGCGCATCTCGGGTTTGGGACACCAAGTGGAGATGACCACGAGTCGGCGAGCTCTTGACGGTGCCGGGAATGAACTCGGACAGGTCGATGCGGTCAGACTCCATTGTCGCCTGCATTTCGGCAAACCTGATCTCGGTGCGCCGGCGTTCCACCAGGGCATCAATGGTGGTCCGTGCCTCATAGAGGAGCCGTCCGAGTTCCTTGCGGGCCTCGGGGTCAAGAGCCCCGAGCGCACGGTGGGCCTCGGCCAACGGAGATCTTTTACCACCCACCTCGGTGGCCACCTGTCGGATGTCTTCGGTGGTCCGGGCCGCCGAGATGGACGCCTCGGCATCCTTGACAAACCCATCGATATCGAGAGCGCTGCTCATTGCCGAGGACCTCCTTTCTCATCGCTCGGGTCGGCCGGGGACGAATCCATCCCGGCAATCGTAGAACGCCTCTGGCCATCCTCCTCCGTGCGCCTTTGGCGCAACGCCTCAAAGCAGAGCACGGCTGCCGACACACTCACGTTGAGCGACTCGGCCTGGCCGGCCATCGGGATCGACACACAAGCGTCCAATACTTCAATGACCGCATCGCTCAGACCCGATGCCTCATTTCCGAGCACGATCGCTACCCGGTCCCGCCAATCAAATGTGGTGTAATCGGCGCCACCCCGCACCACTGTTCCCACCGTCGTGAAGCCGCGTTGGTGGAGATCCTGTACCACTTCGATGACATCCCCTCCCATGACGATCGGCATGTGAAACACCGAACCGGCTGATGCTCGCACCGTCTTGGGGTTGGTCGGGTCGACGGTACCGTCACAGCAGACCACGGCATCAACGCCTGAGGCATCTGCGGTTCGGATCACCGTTCCGGCGTTGCCGGGGTCCCGAACATCGGCACAAACCAGTACCATCGAGGATGCGGCTACATCCTCGATGGATGCCGGCACGAACCCGATCACGGCCAGCACCGGCTGGGGGGTCACCGTGTCAGCCACCCGCTCAATGACCCCGGGTGCCAGGTCGAAGATCCGGGCACCGCTCTCGAACGAGCGCGCCGCGACCTCGGCCACCACTGGGTTGGACCGTCCATCAGGGGCGATGTAGACCGACTCGACTGCCGCGCCTGAAGCCAGAGCGACCGATAACAGCTCGGCTCCTTCCACCACCAGGGAGTGGTCCGACCACCGCAGGCTGCGCTTCCGCAGCAGCTGGCGGACCCGCCTGACCCGCTGATGCGAAAAAGCCAGCCCGGCCTGGTTCAGGAAGCGGCCTCGGCGGTCGCCTGCGTGCTGGCGAGCGCCTCCTCAGCCACCTTCACCAACGATGTGAAGGCTTCAGGTGCGGTCACCGCCAGGTCGGCCAACACTTTGCGGTCCACTTCGACGTCAGCGGCGTGCAGGCCGGCGATGAGCCGGCTGTAGCTCATCCCGTTCAGGCGGGCGGCCGCGTTGATCCTCTGAATCCAGAGCCTGCGGAACTCACCCTTACGGGCACGACGGTCACGGTAGGCGTACTGCAGCGAGTGCATCACCTGCTCGTTGGCAGCGCGGAACGAACGACTCTTGTTGCCGTAGTAGCCCTGCGCTTGCTCGAGAACTGCGCGGTGGTGTTTCTTGGCGTGGACTGCGCGCTTGACTCGGGCCATGGGAACTCCTTTTCGTTGGGGGCGGTATCGGTGGGATGGTGTTGTTCAGCCGACCGGATGAGATCCGCCGGCGGTTACTCGGGAACTGAGATGTCCGGATCAGGGCGCACCTGAAGCCGACAGGATGCGGCCGAATCCGCCGTGTTACATACCAAGCATTCGCTTGATCTGGCGCTCGTCACCCGGAGCGAAGTCTGCTTCGCGCCCCAAACGGCGAGTTCGAACACTCGACTTCTTCTCCAGCAGATGGGCTCGGAACGCCTTGCGGCGGCGGAGCCTTCCGGTTCCGGTCACCTTGATCCGCTTGCGGGCTCCGCTGTCGGTCTTCATCTTCGGCATCGCGTCAACCCTCTCCTTCGATCTTCGTTTCGGCTGGGGTTTGCTCCCCGGTCGCTTCGGGTGCTGCAGCTACGTCCGTTCCTTCAACCGGTGACGTCACGGCCACCTCAACTGCTGGTGACACCTCAACTGCTGGTGACACCTCAACTGCTGGTGACACCACGGCTGCTGGCGACACCTCAACTGCTGGCGACACCTCGGCTGACTCAACTGCTGGTGACACCTCAACTGCCGGTAAATCATTGGCATGGTTGCTGCCTGACTTCGGTCCTCTCGACGCAGCTGACTGCTTGGCTCTCTTATCCGGTGCCAGGACCATCACCATGTTGCGACCGTCGAGACGGGGATCCGATTCAGATTTGCCCATCCCCTCCATCTGATCCGCAATGCGGTCAAGGATCTTCTTTCCCAACTCGGGGTGGAAGACCTCGCGTCCACGGAACATGATGGTGATCTTGACCTTGTGACCCTCTTCGAGGAATTTGGCCACCTGCCGGGTTTTCGTATCGAAGTCGCCGGGTCCGATCTTCGGTCGGTACTTCATCTCCTTGATACCGACATGGACGGCCTTACGCTTTGACTCCTTGGCCCGTTGCGCGGCATCGAACTTGAACTTGCCGTAGTCCATGATGCGACAGACCGGCGGATTAGCCAGCGGCGCCACTTCAACCAGGTCGAGGTCGAGTTGGCGGGCAAGATTCACTGCATCAATAAGAGATTTGATGCCGAGCTGTTCACCGTCGGGGTCGACCAGGCGGACCTCACGGGCGCGGATTCGGTCGTTGATCCGGGGCTCATTGGTGGTGACGGTAGCTGCTATTCGACTTCACTCCCTATCTTCGGGCCACGGACTTCCCGTGACCAACGAATAAGGAGCGGAGCTGCCACCGGAACGCCATCGGCCATAGCCGACTTCCGGACCCATTGACCCGACGCACATGCCAAACTACACATGGCCAGGTGGGAGTCGTAGACCACGCGACTCCGCTTCCTCGTCTTTCAGCCTTTAGGCTACCACCGTGAGCTCTCTATGGACACCTGATGGTGAACGGCCGGTCGGTCAACCCACGATGGGGGGTAACGCCTCGGCCCGACCCGGGGCCGTGCCCCCCTCCGGCGGCGGCCTGCCTCCTCCTGCGAATAGCGAGGAATCGGCCGAGCAGGTCGAGGCCATGCGACGGGAACTGGCGAACGCCCCTGTAGAGGTTGTCATTGCCAATCACTGCTACGGGCTCTTCGAGCTGGCAGCCGTGTACCTGTCCCAGAGTCCGCCGCTCCTTCCCCAAGCCCGATTGGCCATTGATGCCCTCGCCAGTCTGGTCGGCGGCCTCAAGGGCCGCCTTGGGGAAGCCGATGATCACCTCAAGGACGGTTTGAGCCAACTTCAGTTGGCATACGTACAGATCGACGCGGCCCAGCGGGCCGGCGAACAGATAGCTGCAGGCGTTGGCACCAATGGGGGGCCCGGCGGGACGACAACCGGCGAACCGAACCCCGAGAAGGTTGAACCGGGGGCGGAGGCCGAGCCCGACGCGTGAGCGACCTCTCAGGCGACGGTACTGGGTCCGATCCGGCCCGTGTCGCGCCCAACCACCCAGCAGAACCCGCAGACCAAGCCACTCCGGGCGGGGCGCCCTCCGGAGTACTTGACGCATCCCGGGTCCGCAGCTTCGTCGGTCTCTCGATCGGACTGGCAGGCCCTCGGGCCAGTTTGGCAGTGTCCGGCGTCTTGATCACCCTGTTCGTCCAACAACGGGCATCGGGAGCGTTGGCGGTCACGTTCGCTCTCACCGCCAACCGACTCATCAGTTGGTTGACGTATCCGTTGGTGGGACGCCTGAGCGATCGCACCCGCAGCCGGGTTGGCCGACGCACTCCGTACATGGCCGGAAGCCTTATCGTGATGGGCGCCTCCACCTGGATGTTCACAGTTGTTCGCGGTTATTGGATCCTCGTCTTGTTCATCGTGATCGCCCGACAGGCGGCCGCCATCTTCACGTTGACCAACGCAGCGGTCGTACCCGAAGTCTTCGGGCGGAGCCGGTGGCTGAAGGCGCTGCTCCTCACCACGGTTCTGGGCACGGTGGTGAGTCTCGGCATCAAAGCCACGGTCATCACCACGTGGAAACAGAGCGACCCGGCAACGTGGAATCTGCCTTTCCAGCTGGCCGCACTCATCATGGTCGGAGTCGGAATCGTGGTTCTGGTCCTTGTGAGAGAAGCGCCCACTGCCACGTTCGGAGCAGAAGCCGACAGAGGGGCGCGCGCCCGACCGGCGCGAGACGAGCTTCGTGATGTTCTGGGTGGACCCAACGCCAAGGTGCTGGTGGCCGGTTCGCTCCTCTTCTGGTCGGGCATCGGTTCCACGGCGTATGTTGCGGTGTTGTTCTTCCAGCGGGTGCTCCATGCCGGTGCCAGTGCTCAAACTGTTGCAGGATTGGTCACCGGGATCCCAATTTTCTTCGTTGGTATCGGCTTGGGCATTCCGGTCAGCCGCATCCTGTCGCGTCGGCAGTTGGCGATCGGCGCTCCCCTCGTCGGGGCGGTCCTTGCGGGAGTGCAGTATTTCGATACCCATCTCTGGCAAGCAGTGGCATTGAGCTTCATCGGAGCACCATTCATCGGCGCCTACATCATCGTGCTGGCGCCGATGTTGCTTCAGTTGCTACCCCGGTCCGGCGGGCTCGGCGAACGCCTTGGAATCCTGTTATCGCCGTTCAACCTGTGCAGCGTCGTCCTGGCCTACCTGGCCGCCATCGTGATAGACGCAACGGGCAATTACCGCCTGATCTGGCTTTTCCCTGCCGCCACAGGACTCGCACATGCCACTGTCAACTGTTGGCTCAAGTTCCCCCCTCGGCGCGCCTCAGACCCTGACATGGTGAAACGATTGTGGGAATGGAGCGTGGTCCAAGCCGAATCGATGGCGGAAACCGGAATTGTCACCGGCCTCTTGGCCGCTCCACTGCTCGGTGCGGTCACCAAAGAGGACGCCGACAGTGCCGTCATCGTAGACATGGCCCGCAATATTCTGGGGAACCCCTATGAGGACGAAGAGGGATCGGATTCGGAATCCGAGTCGGATCCCGAACCACTGTCTGACCCAGGTGTCACTGGGGTCATCCAGGTCGGAGGAGGTCCGGTGGGCGCCGACTTATTGAGGGACCAGAAATCGGGTTTACGCACAGGATTAGGGAACAACCCGGAAGACGGGGCCTCGTCCACCGGGTCCGAAGGTGCCATCGGCACTCCTGCCGGCGGCGTGACGGCCAAAGGATCGATCGACGGCACGCCAGTTGGCTCGGGTTCGACGGACCACTCGGACGGAGATTCATCCGGGGATTCGGGTTCGACGGACCACTCGGACGGAGATTCATCCGGGGATTCGGGTTCGACGGACCACTCGGACGGAGATTCATCCGGGGATTCGGGTTCGACGGACCACTCGGACGGAGATTCATCCGGGGACAGTAACTGAGGATTCGATTCGGACCAGGTGCCCGACTCAGTGCCCGATTCATGGTCCAGATCATGAAGTCGTCCCGGGACCGGCATGCCACTGAGCGGGCACACCGAGACTGCTTCAAGACGCCCAAGGCGACCGGTGGACACGTCACACGCCACCAGCGTTCCAACCGCGATATGACGGGTGCCATCGGTGATCGCCGTGCAGTGGAAAGGAAACCGTCGACGTTCTCCGCACTCGATCACGCCCAATCCCCGGTCGTCATCGAACTCACCCACCCGACCGATCAGCGGGACGTGCCGGGCCGGAGGCAGATCCACGATTCCGCTCCACGTCGAGGTCATCAGACCCGACCTCAGTGGACGATCTTGGACAGGGCCAACTCGATGATGTCAGTGGCGCCACGATCCTTCAAAGCCGGGATCAGGGTATTGATCTCTGACTTGGGCACCACTGTTTCGACTGCGAACCCTTCCTTACCGAACAGTTCGGACACCGTGGGTGATCGCAGGGAGGGGAGAAGGTCGATCACATCGGTCAACTGTTCGGAGGTCACATTGAGCTTCACCAGCACCTTGTCCCTGGCCTCGAGCGCGCCTTGCAACAGCGTGAACAACTGCTCCATGGCATGGCGCTTGTCGGGGTCCTCGGCGGCCGCCCGGTTGGCGATCAACTCGGTGTGGGAAACGAGCAGCGTCTCGACGATCTTCAGGCCGGCTGCCCGCAACGCCCGACCGGTTTCGGTGATCTCGACCACGCAGTCGGCGATGTCGGGAACCTTGGCTTCGGTGGCGCCATACGAGAGGCTCACCTCGGCCCGCACCCCGTGCTTCTCGAGGTAGCGACGGGTCAGCTCGGGATACTCCGTGGACACCCGCAATGCTCCCCCTGAACCGGTGCCCGATGCGGCCAGATCGGCGACCGACCCAACCGGTGAGTCTTTGGGCACGGCCAACACGACCCGAACCGGTTGAGAGGAGGCCTTCGAATATTGGAGGACCCCGAGAGTGGTGACCTCGCTCCCCCGTTCTTCTACCCAGTCACGCCCCGTGATACCGATGTCGAACATGCCGTCGGAGACATAGAGGGGGATCTCCTGGGGCCGCAAGATGCGCACCTCGTCAACCCGGGGGTCATCGATAGAGGCTCGGTAGTCGACATCAGAGGAACGGGTGACGGCCAGGTCGGCGGCGCCAAACAACTCCAACGTGGCCTTTTCCAGGGACCCCTTGGGTAGAACCACGCGCAGCATGGTCAATCCCCCACTTCAGGGACGGAACCGCGGGTCAGGGCGCCGAGTAGCCGGACCATCTCAATCGCCGTCAACGCCGCCTCCCGGCCCTTGTTCATCTCGTCACTCTCAGAGCGCACCAACGCCTGGTCCACAGTATCGGTGGTGAGGACCCCGAAGATGACCGGGATACCGGTGTCGAGCTGAACGCGCTGGATCCCTGCCGCGCACTCCCCGGCCACGAAGTCATAGTGACCGGTGTCACCACGAATGACCGCGCCCAGACAGATCACCGCGTCGATGGCGCCGGATTTGGCGAGCATGCTGGCTACCAGCGGCAGTTCAAAAGCGCCCGGAGCCCACGCCACCGTGACCGTGCCAAGGTCGCATCCGGCGTTCTCCAACACGTCGAGTGCCCCGATGAGCAGGCGATCGGTAATACCGCCGTTGAACTCGGCACAGGCAAACCCGATCCGTGTCCCGGAGGTTCCCGCACCAGGGCCCGACCCGGCGCCATCAACCGCGGTGCCGTCCACCGACGAACCGACCAGGGCCGCGATCCGCCCCTTGACTCCTTCCGGGAGCACGGTGAGATCAGACGTCGTCATCGAGACCTTCCAGCAAGTGACCCATCCTGTCGCGCTTGGTCCGGAGATACTCGATGTTCTCGGGATTGGGGGTCGTCGGGATGTGCACCCGTTCCACGATGTCCAAACCGAACCCCTCGAGGCCCCCACGCTTGGTCGGATTGTTGGTCATGAGCCTCATGGTGGTCACACCCAGGTCCACCAGGATTTGCGCCCCGATGCCGTACTCGCGTGAGTCCTCAGGAAGCCCCAGCTCGAGATTGGCGTCGACCGTATCGAACCCCTCCTCTTGGAGGGTGTAGGCGCGCAGCTTGTGGCCGAGTCCGATGCCCCGACCCTCGTGGCCGCGCAGGTAGACGACCACCCCACTACCATTTTCGTCGATGGCGGCCATAGCCCCGCGCAGTTGCGGTCCACAATCGCACCGGAGGGATCCGAACACGTCCCCGGTCAGACATTCGCTGTGGACTCGTACCAACACGTCCTCCTTGCCATCCACGTCTCCCTTGACCAGCGCCACGTGGTGTTCGCCGTCGAGTACCGACTCGAAGGCGTGAGCAGTGAACTCGCCGAAGTCGGTGGGGATCCGGGCGCTGGCAATTCGACGGACCAGCTTGTCCTTGTGGCGCCGATAACGGATGAGATCGGCGATCGAGATCAGCTGGAGCCCGTGCTTCTTCGAGAACACTTCGAGCTCGGCCAGGCGGGCCATCCCCGTCTTGTCCTCACTGACCACCTCGCACAGCACGCCAGCCGGGGACATCCCGGCCGCCCTGGCCAGGTCGACAGCCGCCTCGGTGTGGCCGGCCCGCTTCAGCACCCCACCCGGTCGGTACCGGAGCGGGAAGATATGGCCCGGGCGGTTGAGGTCGGTCGGTCGGGTGTGGGGATCGGCCAGGGCTTTGATGGTGGCCGAGCGGTCGGAGGCAGAGATCCCGGTGGTGGTCCCGTGGCGATAATCCACGCTCACGGTGAACGCGGTTCGTTGCACCTCGGTATTGGTGGAGACCATGAGGGGAAGATCAAGCTGCTCGACCCGTTCGGGGGTGAGCGGTGCACAGATGAGTCCCGAGGTATGGGCAAGAAAGAAGGCGATCTTCTCGGGGGTCACCGCGTCGGCCGCCATGATCAGGTCGCCCTCGTTCTCGCGATCCTCGTCATCGACCACGACAACGATCTCCCCGCGAGCCACCGCCGCTATCGCATCATCAACCGTCGAGAAGGGCATCGGCCCCGGGTCTCCCTCTGTGTCCTGGGGGAGAGAGTTCCACCCTCAGATCATTCCCCAGGTTAGTGGCCGACCGGATGGTGCCCCGCCACAGCTGATCGAGGGTGGGCGCACCGGGGCCGGCGAAGAGCGGTCGGGCGTCATCCCCGCCGAACAATGCCGGGGCCAGGTACAACACGTAGCTGTCGACCAGACCGGCGGCATGGAAAGCGTGGGCGACCCCGGCACCCCCCTCGACCAGAACCTGCAGCACGCCCCGGTTGCCGAGTTCATCGAGCACGTCGCCCAGGTCGCCTTCGAGCTCCAACGCCGGCTGGACGGCGGCGCCGACCGGAGCGTGGCCGAGCACGACCCGGAGCGGTTGGTCTCCCGGGGACCGGTGGTCAGGATCGTCCTCGGGGAGCCGAACCGTCAGGAGCGGGTTGTCCGCCCGTACAGTTCCCGCTCCCACCAGGACGGCGTCCGACCTGGCCCGCAGGCGGTGGGCATCTTCCCGGGCGGATTCACCGGTGATCCACCGGCTGGTGCCGTCGGGTGCGGCAATCCGACCGTCGAGGGTGGAGGCCAGTTTCAACACCACCCAGGGGCGTCCGGACCGGCGGTGGTGGATATAGGCGGCAAGTTGGCCGGACACCGAATCGGACGCCACCCCGACCTCCACCTCGATCCCGGCCTGGCGGAGCTCGGCAATGCCGCGCCCGGACACCTGGCGGTCAGGATCTTCGACGCCGACCACCACCCTTCGGATGCCGGCGGCAATGATGGCGTCGGTGCACGGAGGGGTGCGGCCGTGGTGCACGCAAGGCTCGAGGGTCACATACAGCGTGGCCCGTTCGGCCTTCGTGCCGGCTGCGGTGAGGGCGGTGACTTCGGCGTGCGGGCCCCCGATCGGGGCAGTGGCTCCCACGAAGCCGTCAGGATGGCCGGAGGCCGTGGGCACGACCACAGCTCCCACCCACGGGTTGGGGGAGGTGCGACCTCGGACCACCTCGGCGGCGGCAACTGCCCGGAGCATCCACTGCTCGTCAATCTGCCCGAGGTCGTTGGTCAGGACGGCCGGCCTTCTGTTGCCGCTTCCGCACTCACGGCCGCCGCAAGGATGCCCTCCATCGCGCTCACCGGGTCCTTCCGGCCGAACACAGCAGATCCGGCCACAAACACGTTGGCTCCCGACCGGACGGCCGACACCACCGTGCGCTCATCGATCCCACCGTCCACTTCGATGTCGAGCGAGAGGTCCGCAGAGGCTGCTGCGTGGCGGACCTGGGCGACCTTGGGCATCACCTCGGCCATGAACGACTGGCCACCGAACCCCGGGAACACAGTCATGCACAACACCAGGTCGACCAGGCCGAGGTACGGCTCGAGCGCTTCGAATGGAGTGTCGGGATTGGCGGCCAGTCCCACCCGGAGCCCGAGATCACGCATCTGGCCGACCAGGACCTCGGTCTCTCCGACTTCGACGTGGACGGTGCAACCATCGGCCCCGGCATCCCGAAACGGCTCGAGGTACCGGGCCGGGTCGGTGATCATCAGATGGGTGTCAAAGAACAGGTCAGAGTGCTTGCGCAACGATGCCACCACTGGAGGGCCGATGGACAGGTTGGGGACGAAGTGGCCGTCCATCACGTCGATGTGCAACCAGTCGGTGCCAGATGACACCTGATCGATCGCCTCGGAGAGTCTTCCGAAGTCAGCCGAGAGGATGGAGGGCGCCACTCGCATCACGGGCGCAGAAGGGCTGACCGACATCGAGGTCGAGCCTACCAACGAAGGCGTCCGAGCCCCCGGCCCCGCCCCAACGGCCGCCCCCCACGAAACCCCCGAGGGCCTCAATCCCCCAGACGTTCGCCGGCAATGGGACGCACACCGCGCAACCAATCGGCCGCTGCCATGGGTTGCTTACCTTCCGGCTGGACGGTTATCAGTCGGAGGCGGGTTCCCTCCCCGGCAGTGACCAGCTCCCCGGTCAGGACACCCGGGCTGCCGCCCTCGTGGGTCGTCAGCTCCCCATCGGCTGGCGTGCCCCGGCCAGCTCGCAGCACCCGCAGGCGCTTCCCTCGGAAGGTCGTCCATGCCCGCCCGAGCTGCACCACCCTCCTCAGATGGGCGGCGGCCAGCTCCCAGTGCAGCTCGAGGTCCTCGGGACGGATCTTCTCCGCGTAGGTGGGTTCGCCTACCTGGGGGTGAGGGGTGGGCAAGCCGGCCAGGCCATCCGCCAGATGGTCCTCCAGCAGGTGACAACTGATCCCCACCAATCGCCGCTTCAACTCATCGACCGACTCGCCCTCGTCGATGGTGGTGTCTTCTTCGGCATAGATGGCCCCGGTGTCGAGGTCCACGTCCACCGCTATCAGACACACCCCGGTGTTGGCGTCGCCGGCCAGGATGGCCCGTTCCACCGGGGCCGCTCCTCTCCAGCGGGGCAGTTTCGAGAAGTGCAGGTTCACCATCGGAATACGATCGAGGACTGCCGCCGGGATGATCCGGCCGTACGCCACCACCACTCCGAGTTCAGCCCCGGGGACGAGAGCATCTTGGAGGCTGTCGCTGACCGGAAGACCCAGCGCCATCGCGGCGGCCTTGACCGGGCTGGGAACGAGAGCACTCCCCCGTCCCCTGCGTTTGTCGGGTCGGCTGACCACCTGTGCGATGTCATGCCCGGCAGCCACCAACGTCCGTAACGGATCCACCGCCGCTTCCGGGGTTCCCAGGTAGACCAGTCGCGCCATGGGCGTCGACGCTATCCGAGGTCGCCCTTCACCCGGGCGGCCCAGTTCGAAGGGTTCGGTCCGGGGATTGGATGGGCGGGTTTCAGTGTCGCATCGTCCGGCCGGAACTACCTGGGTCCGAGCGGGTCAAGACGATCTCAGATCTCCCGTTCATCGCTCGGCGACGCCGATACCAGCGTCGACTCCAATGCGGTGGTATCGAAGCCCAGTGCCCTGTCGCGTAACACCCGCAAAGCCTGCTTTCGCATGTCATCCTCCAGTCGCTCCACCATCAGCACGCCGTCGAGATGGTCGACCTCGTGTTGAAAAACCCGGCCAAGGAACTCGTCGGCCTCGATCGACACTTCCTCGCCATCGAGGTCGTAGCCACGGATGTGCACCTCCATCGGTCGGACGATCCCCAACCGGAGGTCGGGGATGGAGAGGCACCCTTCCTCGTGATACCACTCACCGGCCGTCTCCACGATGGCCGGGTTGATCATCACTTCGGGCCCTTCACCCACGTCATAGACGAACAGCCGTTTTTGCACTCCGACCTGGGGGGCGGCCAAACCGGCACCCACGGCGGCATACATGGTGTCCACCATGTCATCCACCAGGCGGGCGAGCGCCCCGTCGATCTGGTCGACGTCGCGAGCCATCTGTTTGAGCACCGGATCTCCAAAGGTGCGGACCGAATACGTGGACATACCAACCATTGTACGGGGTGCTCATTCGGTGTGGCACCGTGCGGAGCCCAAGCGGCCACGTCACCCGGGGTGCTCTCAGACATCGATCGGATCCACCTCCACCCGGAGTCGGCCTGCCGGTCGAGGGGTCGACGCCAACCCGTCGCACAAGGTTCGATGATCTGCCGCCCTTATCAACCAGCGGTCAGGATCCGTGACCGACAGGGAGAGCCCACCGACCGCCCGGAGTGCCTCGGCGTAGTCAGCGGACCCCGGGCCCCGCAACAGGGCCAGGACACCAAACGGCGGAAGGGCCAGGGCCAGCCGCAGCTTCCGTTCGGGCTCGGAAAGGAGAGTCGGGTCAGCATGGACCGCGGCTCGGAGCACCTCATGATCGGGGATTCGGGTCTGGACGAGAAGCCGACCGCCTGCCTGCCTGCCCCCGACCAGGCATGACGCCCGTGCCAGCAGAGCAAGTGCCTCCTCCCCTCCCCCGAAGCGGGGGGCCAACAGATGCTGGTCGAAATCGAGGAATGCCACCGCGTCGACCCTCGAGACTCGATGCAAAGCCGCTTCGGTCCCCACCACCAGGCGGGCGCCAGGGCCCGCAGTGTCGGCCGAGTCCCCGGTCAGCTCGGTAGCTTTCACCCCGACCAGGGCCGAAAGTTCCTCGGTGGCCCGGGACACACCGATCCGGACCACCTTCAGCCGGGTGGAATCGCACTCTCCACACACGGCGGGTCGAGCGTGGCCGCACCGCCGGCATTCCAAGTCACCGCCCAGCTCTTTTTGGGCCACCGGGCCGCCGCACCGGGTGCACCGGGCCAGGGCCCCGCACAGTGCGCAGGCCAACAGGCGAGCCCGTCCCTTGCGGTTCAGGATGCACACCACCCGGCCCGAGGGGGTATCGAGCACCGAGTGCAGGAGCTGGGCCAGGCGCTCGGAGAACAGTCCGGTGCGGGGATCATCTCCGGTTCGGTCGACCACTTCGACGACGGGCCATCCGCGGCGCTCCACCGCCCGCTCCGTCGTCACCAGCGCTCCCTGCTCGAGACGAACCACCGGAGGACAGGGCGTCACCAACACAACCGGTGCCTCATCCCGTTGCCCCCGTTCGATCACCACGTCCACCGCCGACCAGGTGGGCGAGCGCTCCTCCCGGTAAGCCTCGTCATGGGCGTCGAGTACCACCGCGGCTCTGATCCGCTCCAGCGGGGCCCACGCCCCCGATCGGGTCCCCACCACCACACTCTCCCCGGACCGCGCCGCTTCCCACTCTTCGGGGAGCATTGCCACTGCTACCCCGGATCGGCGCAGCCTGTCTGCCAACTGTGAGGCCCGGGTGTGGGACGGCGCCAGCATCAATATTCCGGACGGGCCCATCCGGTGGATGAGTTCGAGGGCGATCAGGGAGGCGTCGAGGGCCGGTGCAAGCCGGACCACAGAGAGAGACGGGGCACCGCCGAGGACCTTGGTGACGATCCCCACCGACGCCCCGCCGGGTGATGACACCGGACCCAAATCAGACGGCCCGGAACCGGCCCGGGTCTGCCCGGGGCGGAAGGCACCGCTATCCGACCTGACCACACGTGGCGGCGATGCCGTCCCCAGGAATGCCGAAACCGGGCCTGCCCACCGCCACGCCGCCCACTCGGCCAGCGCAACTACTCTTTCGGGTGGTCCCTCCCCACTGGAGAGGGCGATCGGCTTGGGCACGACCCCGACGGGAGGGACCACGTTGTCCTCGATCACCCAGGCACCGACTCGGCGCCCGTGGAGGTTGATCCGCACCCGGCTGCCCACTCGGATGTCGGCCGACATGCTCTCGGGGACCGTGTAGTCGAACCGCCGATGGATGGCGGGGACGTCAGGGACCAACCGGACCACCCGTTCGGGCGGATCCCCCTGGCGGCTGGGCCCCGGTGTCAGCATCGGCGGAGCCGCCCGGGGGCTCGGCTCGGCTCTCAGAGTCCGAGGGCCTGCTTCACGTCGTCGACCCTCAGCGTCTCTTCCCAGGTGAACTCTTTTTCGCTCCGGCCGAAGTGGCCATAGGTGGCGGTCTTCTGGTAGATCGGACGTTTGAGATCGAGATCCCGAACGATGGCGGCGGGACGAAGGTCGAAGATCTCGTGAACCGCCTTGGCGATCTGCACCGGATCGACTTTTTCGGTACCGAACGTCTCCACCAGCAGGGACACCGGGCGAGCCACACCGATGGCGTAGGCCACCTGCACCTCGCATCGGCTGGCGGCGCCGGCGGCCACTACATGCTTGGCCACCCAGCGGGCGGCATAGGCCGCCGACCTGTCCACCTTGGATGGATCCTTGCCCGAGAAGGCGCCGCCACCGTGCCGGGCCATGCCACCGTAGGTGTCAACGATGATCTTCCGACCAGTGAGCCCGGTGTCGGCATGTGGGCCCCCAAGCTCGAACACCCCTGTCGGGTTGGCCAAAATCCGTACGTTGTCGGTATCCAACTCGGTAGGCAGTAACGGGTTGATCACATGGTCACGAAGGTCAGGCAGGAGCAGGGTGTCGAGATCGACACCCGGGTCATGTTGGGTCGAGATCAGCACCGTCTCGAGGGCCACCGGGCGACCCTTGTCATAGATGACGCTGACCTGGGTCTTGCCGTCGGGGCGGAGGTACGGGAGAACGCCCACCCGGCGCACCTGGGCCAGACGTTGGGCCATCCGGTGGGCCAACCAGATGGGCAGCGGCATCATGTCCGGAGTTTCGTCGCAGGCGTACCCGAACATCATGCCCTGGTCCCCGGCACCCTGGGCGTTGAGGTTGTCCTCACCACCGGTTCCGGCCCGCACCTCGAAGGCGTTGTCCACGCCCTGGCCGATGTCAGGCGATTGCTCATCGAGCGCCACCAAAACTCCACAGGTCTTGCCGTTGATGCCATAGGCGTCGTCGTCGTACCCGATGTCGAGCACCGTTTGACGAACCAGGGTGGGAATGTCCACGTAGGTGGTGGTGGTGATCTCACCGGCCACCAGCACCAGGCCGGTGGTCAACAGGGTCTCGCACGCCACCCGGCTGTTCGGGTCATCAGTCAACAGGGCGTCGAGGACGGCGTCCGAGATCTGATCGGCCATCTTGTCAGGGTGGCCCTCGGTGACCGACTCGGAAGTGAATGTGTATCGGGTGCTCACTGGTGGTTCCGATCTCTTCAGGGAGTGTTGTTACGGGGTTGCTGAGTGCAGATGAGGCTAGGTGATAACTACGCCGGCGGCGACGGGAAGGGGCGAGGTCACTCGCCGCCTATCGTGGCGACAAGAGAGCGACCACCCTATCCAAGACCGCATCTGCCACTCTCATCTTGCTGGTCAACGATACTTCCGTGGTGCATCCGTCGGCCCCGAGCACCGTGACCGCGTTGGTGTCGTGGTCGAATCCCACCCCGGCAGCAGACACGTCGTTGGCGACCATTAGATCGACCCCTTTGCCCACCAACTTCGCGGTCGCCCGCTCGGTCACCTCATCGGTTTCCGCCGCGAAGCCCACCAGGATCTGATCCGACGTCCGGCGCCGTCCGAGCTCAGCCAAGATGTCAGGGGTCGGCTCGAGGATGAGTTCGGGGATCCCGTCGGACTTGTGGAGCTTGGACGGGGATACTCCCTTGGGCCGGAAGTCGGCCACCGCTGCCGCCATCACCACCACATCGGCTCCCGCCCCACGATCGAGCATGGCCGCCTCCATGTCGGCGGCGGTTTCCACCCGGTGGACGGTCACCCCGTGGGTCACCGGGCGGTCGGTGGTGGTTACCAACTCCACCTCGGCTCCCCGACGGGCCGCGGCCTCGGCGATGGCGTGGCCCTGCTTGCCCGACGACCGGTTGGTCAACACCCGCACCGGGTCGATCGGCTCACGGGTACCGCCGGCCGACACCACAACTCTCACCCCGGTCAGATCCAACGGCGTGCGGGAGTCCAACAGGCCGAGCACCGCATCAACGATGACGGCAGGGTCAGCCAGTCGGCCCGAACCGACGTCACCACCAGCCAATCGTCCGTCCTCGGGCGGGATGATCACCACGCCCCGGGACCGCAACGTCGCCAGGTTCTGCTGTACGGCCGGGTGGTCCCACATCTCGGTGTGCATGGCCGGGCACACCACCACCGTGGCGGCGGTGGCCAACAAGGTGGTGGTCAACAGATCGTCGGCCAGACCGTTGGCATAGCGGGCCAAGAGGTCGACGGTGGCCGGTGCCACCACTACCACGTCGGCCAACTGGCCGAGCCGGGTATGGGGGATGGGCGAGGCCTCGTTCCACAGGCTGGTCTGGACCGGCTCGGAACCGAGGGCGTTGAACGTCGTGGCTCCGACGAAGTGGACGGCACGCTCGGTCAGCACCGGTGCCACGTGCACGCCGGCGTCAACCAGGCGACGACAGATCTCCACCGCTTTATAGGCGGCGATCCCGGCAGACACACCGAGCACTACGAAGGGTTTGGTGTCGCCCGTCATGCTGATCGGGCCAACCTGACTAGTCAGTGGGCTCGGTTTGGGCAAGAGCGTCATCGGCGCCTTCGACTGCCACCAATCCCGGCTCGGCCGCGATCCCGGCCTGTTCGGCCAGTGCGGCTTCCGCCGCCAGCGCAGCCTCGGCGGCCAGCGCCGCCTCTTCCTCGGGATCGGGGCGGCTGTAGGTGGCCTTTCCTGCCGCCACCTCTTCGAACGCGATCGACAGGGGCTTGCCCGACAACGAGGCCACCTGCGGGGGCACCACGACACCCAGACCCTCGCCCAGGGAGTTGTAGTAGCTATTCACCTGGCGGGCACGGCGGGAAGCCAGCGCCACCAAGGTGAACTTGGAGTCCACCTTGTCGAGGAGGTCCTCGATGGGTGGGTCCATCAGTGTGCTGCGGTTCTGGGCCATCACGATCCTTCAGATGCGTCGTCGGGTGGGGCGTCGAAGGCTTCATCTTCGCCTCTGGCGGTTCCGCCAGCCGCTTCGCCCCCACGGTGGGCAGCGGTACGGCATCTGCCCACTATACCGGCCACATCGGCAATGGCCCGCATCAGGCCATCATTGATGACCACCGCATCGGCAATTCGCCGGCCGACGGACTCTTCTTCGGCACCGGCCTGCAGCCGTTTGGCCACATGATCCTCATCGTCGCCGCGCCCCCGGAGCCGATCGGCTTGAATTTCGGATGTGGGCGGTAGGAGCAGTATCAGGGTGGCGTCGGGTCGTAAGGCCCGTACCTGTTGGGCGCCCTGCAAGTCGATCTCGAGGAGCACGTCGACGCCATCGGGGGGTTGGGGCACCGGGGTCCCGTATAAATTACCCAGGAACTCGGCCCATTCGAAGAAGCCTCCGGAGTTGGCCTTCTTCTCGAACGAGGCGCGATCGACAAAACAGTAGGCATCCTCTGCCTCTCCCGGTCGACGGTGGCGGGTGGTCCACGATCGGCTGAGCCAGAGCCGCGGGGCGTGCTCGACCAACCTGGCGGCGATGGTCCCCTTTCCGGCTCCCCCGGGGCCGAAGAGGACGAAGATCATCGGATCGGACCGGTGGGCGGCCGGGTCCGACGGAGAGTTGCTCAGCGAGCGGTCTCGCGGAGCAGCGACTGGCGCTGATTGCTCCCGAGTCCCTGAATGCGACGACTCTCACTGATCCCCACCGTGTCCATCAATCGCCGGGCCTTGACCTTGCCGAGACCGGGAAGCGCCTCGAGCACCGAGATCACTTTCATCTTCCCTATCGTCTCGTCGCCGTCGGCGGCGGTCAGGAGCTCGGGGAGGGTCAGCCCTCCCATTTTGAGCTTCACCTTGACGTCGGCCCGCTCACGGCGGACCTTGGCGGCCTTGGCCAGGGCGGCTTGGCGCTGTTCGGGCGTAAGTGCAGGCGGTTGGGGCATGCCCGCGACGATAGCCCCTCTGCGAGCGCCGGTCACGATGAATACTGAAGAGATGAACATGGTGGATCTCAATGTCGATCTGGGAGAAGACGAGACGCTCCTTTCCCCGGACCTCCCGATTCCGAATTGTGCGACCAGCGTCAATCTCTCCTGTGGTTTTCACGCCGGGAATCAGAGGGTGATCCGGGACGGCGCCATCGCCCCGATCGAGTACGGAGTGGTCATCGGCGCCCACGTGTCCTTCCCGGTTCTGCTGACCGGCGAACATCGAGGCAGCCGGATCGCTACAGTCGATGTATGACCAGTACCGAAGAAGCCCGTCCCACCGGTGTTGACGGAGACACCGCCACGTTCGAATCACTCAATCCGGGGTCCGGTGCCGTTGTCGCCACGTTTCCCATTGACCGCGACGTGGCGGTGCGCTTCGCCGTCGAGCGGGCCCGCATCGCCTCGGAGTGGTGGCAGTCCATCGGATTCGACGGTCGATCCCGGCACCTCGGCTCGTTCAAGGGGGAACTCGCTCGGCGCATCAGCGAACTGGCCGATCTCATCCACGAGGAAAATGGCAAACCGCATGCCGATGCCGTTCTCGAGATCACTCTGGTCATCGATCACATCTCGTGGGCGGCCGGCCACGCCCGCAAGGTGCTCGCACCCCGCCCGGTCTTCCCAGGGCTGCTCGCACTCAACAATTCGGCCAGCGTCGAGTACCAGCCGCTCGGCGTGATCGGGGTCATCGGCCCCTGGAACTATCCGGTGTTCACTCCGGCGGGTTCAATCGTCTATGCCCTGGCTGCCGGAAACGCGGTGGTATTCAAACCAAGTGAATACACCCCGGCCATCGGCAAGTGGTTGGTCGATGCCTGGGCCACCGCAGTCCCCCGGGGGCGCGACCTGCTCACGATGGTGACGGGGCTCGGTGACACCGGGGCCGCTCTCTGCCGTTCCGGCGTGGACAAGATCGCCTTCACCGGATCTGCCCGCACCGGCCGGAAGGTCATGGCCGCCTGTGCGGAGAACCTGGTCCCGGTGTTGATGGAATGCGGCGGCAAGGATGCACTCATCGTCGATGACGGTGCCGATCTCGAAGCGGCCGCCGACGCGGCGTTGTGGAGTGGCATGAGCAACGGGGGCCAGACCTGCATCGGCACCGAGCGCGTGTACGCCACCGAAGCGGTGTACGACCGGTTCATATCTATTCTCACCGAGAAGGCCACCAAACTCCACCCCGGTTCCGAGCGCAACGCGGCGTGGGGACCTCCGACCATGCCCTCGCAGATGGAAGTGATCCGGCGCCATGTCGGGGATGCCCTCGACCACGGTGGTCGGGCGCTGGTCGGGGGTGTCGATACCGTCAAGGCGACAGGTGTGAGTCCGACCATTCTGGTCGGGGTGCCCGAGGACTCGTCGGCAGTCACCGAGGAGACATTCGGACCCACGCTCACCGTGGCCAAGGTGCGCGACGCCGAAGAGGCCCTCGCCCTCGCCAACGCGTCGGGCTACGGCCTGGCCGGGGCAGTCTTCGCCCGGTCCCGCCAACGGGGCATCGAATTGGCCCGCAGAATGCGGTCGGGGATGGTATCGGTCAACTCGGTCATGACCTTCGCTTTCGTTCCCGGGTTGCCGTTCGGCGGAGTCGGCGAGTCGGGATTCGGACGGATCCACGGCCCCGATGGTCTACGCGAGTTCTCGCGGGCCAAGGCGATCACCGCCCAACGCTTCGCCCTGCCCGTGAATCTGACCAGCTTCAACCGGCCGGTCAAGGCCACCGATGTGTTGGCCAAGGTGATCAAGTTCATCCATGGCCGCACCCACTGACGGGGACACGCCGAGTGATTCAACCCAGTGCCGACGCCATCTCGTCCCGGGATGCCAGCGCGGCGGCCCGAAGCGAAGTCGGGTCAGGGCCGGAAGCCAGAACCGACCGGGAGGCGCTGGCCAACACTGAACCGGGCCCACACCCACGGAACAGCTCAGCTACGTCGCCGGCCGTGGCGCCCTGTGCCCCCACCCCGGGGGTAAGAATCGGACCTCCCAAAGACCCCAGAGGAAAGGCGGAGGGCGCCAACGTGGCGCCGACCACCGCCCCGACCGTTCCCGGCAGAGGAAGCCCTCCGGCATTGAGCTTGGCAATCTGAGCCAGCAGCATGTCCTGGACAGAAGGACCGTCGCCCGACTCGGTGAGTGCCTCCTGAACGGCCCGGCCTTCGGGATTCGAGCTCCGCACGACCACGATGACTCCTCGACCGTGGACGGCGGCCAGGTCGAACATCGGTTGCAGCGAACCGAGTCCGAGATACGGCGTGGCGGTCACCGCGTCGGCGACCAGGGGGCTCCGGGGATCGAGCCACGTCGAGGCGTACGCCTTCATGGTGCTGCCGATATCCCCCCGCTTGGCGTCGGCAATGACCAGGAGCCCGGCGTCGCGGGCATCCCTGATCAGCGTTTCGAGCGCGGCGATGCCGGCTGATCCGAATCGTTCGAAGAACGCCACCTGTGGCTTCACCACCGGAACCACCCCGGCGAAGGCGTCGACACACCGTGCCCCGAACTCCCGGATCCCGGCGGCATCGTCGGACAATCCCCAGGCATCGAGCAACGACGCCGATGGGTCGATCCCCGCGCACAATGGACCGGTCCGGTCGATGGCCGCCTTCACCCGAGCGGCAAAGCTCTGGCCCACCAAGGCGTTACCCATGGGCTGCCCCGATCAGATCGCTCACCGATCGCACCCCCCGGCGGGCACACCACGATTCCATCTCCTCCAGTACCCGCAACGGAGCGCGGGGGTCACGGAACGTGGCGGTTCCCACTTGGATGCCGTTGGCCCCGGCCATCAGCAATTCGATCGCATCGGCCCCGGACATCACGCCGCCCACCCCGATGATGATGGCGTCGGGCAGGGCGGAACGGACGTCGTACACCGCTCGCACCGCCACCGGATGGATCGCCGCTCCCGACAGCCCACCGCCTCCGGCACCAAGGAGCGGCTGCCGCTTGTCGATATCGATGGCCATCCCCAGCACCGTGTTGATCAGGGTCACGGCTTCCGCTCCGGCCTCGATGGCCGCGTTCGCCACCTCAGCCAGGTCGGCCACGTTGGGACTGAGCTTGGCCCACAGGGGCAGCGGATTGGCCTGGTGGACGGCGGCCAGCACCTCGGCGGTGGCTTCGGGTGAATGGGCGAACATCCGGCGGCGGTCTTCGACATTGGGACAGCTCACATTTACTTCGATGGCGGTCAGGCCATCCACTCCCGCCAACATGGTGGCAGCCTCGGCGTAGTCGGCCACCCGCTGGCCCCAGATGCTCACCACCACCCGGGCTCCCGCGGTGACGAGCAGAGGGAGATCTTCCCGGATCCATGCTTCGACACCGGGGCCCTGGAGACCCACGCTGTTCAACATCCCCGATGGCGTCTGATGGACCCGGGGGGCCGGGTTACCCGGCCACGGACCAGGTGAAATCGATTTGGCCACCACCGCGCCGAGGGACGACAGCGGAAAGTAGGCCTGCAACTCGTCGCCATGACCGGCGGTCCCTGATGCCGTCATAACCGGATTGGGCAGCTGAATCGAACCCAGCCGACACGTCATGTCCACATCGCCGGCGACCATCGCCCGCCACGCCTTCCGGACTCGAGTGGCCCGCACCCCCGGGCTCACCGGGCGTGGTACTCCTGCAGTGACCTCACCGAAAGTGGATGACTGACCCAGTCGGTGATCCCCGCCGCCGCCGCCTTGAACGCGGCCACCGTGGTCAAACACGGCACCTGGTGGGACAATGCGGTGGCACGGATATGGATCCCGTCGGCGCGGGGACCTCGACCCCGGGGGGTGTTCACCACCAGCTGCACCTTTCCGCCGGAGATGAGTTCCACCGCGTCGACACCGGCAGCGTCGCGGTCGCCGACTTTGGCCACCACCGTGGCCACCGGGATGCCTTCCGCCTCGAGCACCGCCGCGGTGCCCGAGGTGGCCGCCAGCTCGAAGCCGAGCGAGACAAACTGTCGGGCCGCCTCCAGGCCCGCCACCTTGTCCCGGTCGGCCAACGACAAAAAGACTGTCCCATCGACCGGCAGACGATTGCCGGCGGCGATCTGACTCTTGGCGAAGGCCAATCCAAAGGTCGTGTCGATGCCCATCACCTCGCCCGTCGAGCGCATCTCGGGTCCGAGCAGGGTATCCACCCCCGGGAACCGGTTGAACGGCATCACCGCCTCCTTCACCGACACGTGCCCGACGATCGGATCGCACAGCAGGCCTTCGGCCCGGAGCTCGGCGAGGGTGGCCCCCACCATCACCCGAGCCGCCACCTTGGCCACCGGGACGCCGGTTGCCTTGGCCACGAACGGGACGGTTCGGCTGGCACGCGGATTGGCCTCCAGGACGTAGACCAGGTCGTCCTTCACCGCAAACTGCACATTGCAGAGGCCGCACACTTGGAGTGCCTCGGCGATGACCCGCACATGGGCCTCGAGCTCGGCAATCACCTTCGGCGACAAGGTCTGGGGCGGGAGGGCACAGGCTGAGTCCCCGGAATGGACGCCCGCCTCTTCCACGTGCTCCATCACCCCACAGATCACGACATCGCCGGTGGCATCCCGCACGGCATCCACATCGACTTCCACTGCGTCCTCGAGGAACCGGTCCACCAACACCGGACGTTCAGCTGTCACGCCGCCTTCCCGTGTCAGCAGACCGGCCATGGCTTCCACCGCCGCCACCAGGCGCTCGTCGTCATAGACGATCTCCATGGCCCGTCCCCCCAGGACGTAGGACGGTCGGACCAGCACCGGATAGCCGATGCCCGAGGCCACCGCCACCGCTTCCGCCGGGGTGACGGCTGTCCCACCCGGGGGCTGGGGTATCCCCAGTTGGGCACACAGAGCGTTCCACCGTTCGCGGTCCTCGGCCAGGTCGATGGAGGCCGGAGACGTCCCGAGCACCAACCCTTCGGGGATGCTGGCCGCCAGTTTCAATGGGGTCTGACCCCCCAAGCTGACAATGACCCCTACCACCCGACCGTCCCCCGCCGAGGCGTTGAGTTCGGCCTCGAGCACGTTGGCCAGGTCCTCAGGGGTAAGCGGTTCGACATAAAGACGATCCGACGTGTCGTAATCGGTGGAGACGGTCTCGGGGTTGCAGTTCACCATCACCGTCTCGAACCCTGCATCACGGAGAGCGAACGATGCGTGCACGCAGCAGTAGTCGAACTCGATGCCCTGTCCGATCCGATTCGGCCCCGACCCCAGAATGATCACCCGGGGTCGTCCGGATGGGGCGACTTCGTCTTCGTCTTCGGTGGTGGCGTAGTGGTAGGGGGTGTGAGCCTCGAATTCCGCCCCGCAAGTGTCAACCGTCTTGAAGGTGACCCCCGCCCCCAGGGCCAGCCTGGTCTCTCGGATGTCCCCGGCGCTCACGCCGTCCCCGAACAAGTGGGCCAACTGGGCATCGGAGAACCCGAGACGCTTGAGGCGGCGCCACGCCCTCCGATCGAGGTCAGCCATGGTGATACCCAGGGCGATCTGCAGATCGAGTGCCATCCGGGCGTCGGTGATAGTGGCCATCTCGGCGAGGAACCATGCATCGATGCCGGTGACGGTGGCCAACCGGTCCACCGACACTCCCCGCCGCAGCAACGACTCGAGTTGGAAGAGGCGCTCGGGAGTGGCGGTGGTGGCCGCCACAAGAAGGTCCTCGACCGGCACCGCGTCGACGTTGGCCTCGGACGGATCGGCGTTCAGTCCGCTGCGGCCCTGCTCCAACGAGCGGATCGCTTTTTGGAGGGATTCGGGGAACGTCCGCCCGATCGCCATCACCTCGCCCACCGACTGCATCCGGGTTCCCAGTTGATCGGTGGCTCCGGGGAGCTTCTCGAACGCCCAGCGGGGAATTTTGGTGACCACGTAGTCGATGGTCGGTTCAAACGATGCCGGGGTCACCCCGGTGATGTCGTTGGTGACTTCATCGAGTCGGTAACCGACTGCCAGGCGGGCGGCGATCTTGGCAATGGGGAACCCGGTGGCCTTGGAGGCCAACGCCGAGGAGCGCGAAACCCGTGGATTCATTTCGATGACAACCTGATGGCCGTCGACAGGGTTGACCGCGAACTGCACGTTGGACCCACCCGTCTCCACTCCCACCCGGCGTATGCAGGCGAAGGCGGCATCCCGCATCGTCTGGTACTCCACGTCGCTGAGGGTCTGGGCCGGCGCCACGGTGATCGAGTCCCCGGTATGCACGCCCATCGGATCGAAGTTCTCGATCGAACAAATGACCACGCAGTTGTCGGCGTGGTCCCGCATCACCTCGAGTTCGAATTCCTTCTGCCCGGCGATGGACTCTTCGATGAGCACCTCTCCGATCGGCGATGCATCGATGCCTTCGGCCGCGAGTTGGATCAGCCGTTGGCGATCCACCGCGATGCCGGTGCCCGCACCCCCCAAGATGAAGCTGGGTCGCACCATGATCGGATACCCGATCGACTCGCCGATGACCAACGCCTCGTCGAGGGAGTGAGCGAATCCCGAGGCCGGCACGGCCAGCCCGATCTCCTCCATGGCGGCCTTGAACTTCTCGCGGTCCTCAGCGGTGGCGATGGCTTCCGTAGTGGCCCCGATCACCTCCACCCCGTAGGCGTCGAGGACGCCGCGTTCCGACAGGGACATGGTCAAATTGAGGGCTGTCTGACCTCCGAGGGTGGGAAGCAGCGCGTCAGGTCGCTCCCGCTCGATGATGGCCGCCAGCACATCGGGATCGAGCGGCTCCACATAGGTCCGGTCGGCCATGGCGGGGTCGGTCATGATGGTGGCGGGATTGGAGTTGGCCAGCACCACCCGGAACCCCTCGCCGGCGAGCACCCGACAGGCCTGGGTCCCGGAGTAGTCGAACTCACACGCCTGACCGATGACGATCGGTCCGGACCCGATGACCAGAATCGACTCGATATCTTGGCGGCGGGGCATCAGGCGCTCGTCGTGCCGCTGTCGGCATCCGGCGTGGCTCCGCTGTGCTCCATCAGGAGTCGGAACTCCTCGAACAGGTAGCGGGCGTCATGGGGTCCTGGGCCGGCTTCGGGGTGGTACTGCACGCTGAATGCCGGTGTGTCCCGGCAACGGAGGCCCTCGATGACCCCGTCGTTGAGGTTCACGTGGGTGACATCGGCCGACGCCAGGGACCCTTCGGCCACCGCATAGTTATGGTTCTGCGAGGTGATCTCCACCCGGCCGGTCGCCAGACGTCTTACCGGATGATTGCCGCCGTGGTGCCCGAACGGCAGTTTGTAGGTGGTGGCGCCGAGGGCCGCGGCCAGAAGTTGATGACCCAGGCAGATCCCAAAAACCGGCACGGTTCCGGCGGCGGCCAGCTTCCCGATCTCTGCGGTGATCCCGGGGAGCGCGGCCGGGTCACCGGGGCCATTGGAAAGGAAGACCCCGTCGGGCTCCATGGCCAGGACCTGCTCGGCCGGGGTCGAGGCCGGCACCACGGTGACGGTGGCCAACTCACCGAGTTGGCGATGCATTGCCTCCTTGATCCCGAAGTCGTAGGCCACCACCCGGTACCGACCGTTACCTCTGACAACGATGTTCGGGGTGGTCACTGCCGACACCAGGTCATGACCGTCGGTGGCGTCTGCCTCCTGCGCCGCACGCAACAGATCCGATTCGGACGCAGTCCCGAAGGCACAGGGCATGGTCCCCTTGTCCCGAAGGTGACGGGTCAGGCGGCGTGTATCCACCCCGGTGATTCCCGGGATGCCGTGTCGAACCAAAAACTCCTCGAGGGTTGCCGTTGATCTCCAGCTACTGGGGCGATCGGACAGGGCGCGCACGATGATCCCGCGGCAGTAGGGCCGGATGGCCTCGTCATCGGTCGGGTTGACGCCGTAGTTGCCGATGTGGGGATAGGTGAAGGCGATGACCTGACCGGCATAGGACGGATCGGTGAGAACCTCTTGGTAGCCGGACAACACGGTGTTGAACACCGCCTCGCCGGTGGCGATACTTTCGCCGCCATGTCCACGGGCAGCCGGATCCGCCCCCATGGCTTCGCCCTCGAATACCTCTCCGTCGGCCAGTACCAGCAAGGAATCGGGGCGGGGGGCGGTTCCGTTCCGTCCGGTCATCGCTGCGCTTCACCGTCAATGACCACCGGCTCCCCCCTGAACACCGTGTGTCGCACCCGCCCGGTGAGGGTCCGACCGGCGTAGGGCGTGTTGCGGCTCCGACTGGCGAGGGTCATCGGGTCAACGGTCCAGGTGGCGGTGGGATCGATGACGCACAGGTTCGACTCGGCTCCAGGGATGATCAGCCCCCCTTGGCCTCCACGGTTCGAAGGGTCCAGGCCGGCGATGGCCGCCGGCTGCCAGCTCAGCAGGGCGAGGATGCGGGTGAGCGGAAGGTCGATCTCGGTGATGGCCAGGCTCAGCGCCGTCTGCAGGCCGAGCACGCCAGGGGGGGCCAGGTCGAAGGGAAGGTCCTTGAACTCAGGGGCGTGGGGGGCGTGGTCGGTGGCGATGGCATCGACGGTCCCATCGGCGAGTCCCGCTTTCACCGCGTCGACATCGCACTGGGGTCGCAGCGGCGGGTTCACCTTGAACACCGGGTCGTAGCCGGCCACACATGCATCGGTCAGCGAAAAATGGTGGGGAGCGACTTCGGCGGTCACCGGCAATCCGGCGGATTTGGCCTGTCTCACCAACTCGATCGACGGCGCGGTGGACAAGTGAAGGAAATGGATCCGAGATCCGGTCACCCGGGCGAGGGCGATATCCCGGGCCACCATCACTTCTTCGGCCAAAGCCGGCATGCCCGGGATACCCAACCGGCTCGACCAGGCCCCCTCGTGCATGGCACCATCACAGGCCAGGGAACCGTCCTCACAATGCTGGGCCAGGGTGGCCCCCAGGCCGCGTGCGTACTCGAGGGCACGACGCATGAGGCCGGCCGACTGCACCCCGGCCCCGTCGTCGGTAAAGAGGCGCACCCCGAGGGCCGCCAGCTCGGCCATCGGGGCCAGTCGCTGCCCTGCCCTGCCTACGGTGATCGCCCCGGCCACCGCCACCTGGGCAGTGGCCGTGCGGGCCAGCTCAAAGACGTTGCGAACAGCGTCCGCCGAGTCGAGGGGCGGGTTGGTGTTGGGCATCGCCACCACCGCGGTGTATCCGCCCAATGACGCGGCACGGGTGCCGGTCTCTATGGTCTCAGCCTCCTCCTGGCCCGGTTCGCGAAGATGGGCGTGGAGGTCAACCAATCCGGGTGAGACCACGCAGCCTCCGGCTTCGAGGACGGTGGCCCCGGTGGGAACCACCAGCCCCTCACCCACCTCTTGGATCCGGCCGCTGGCGACAACCACGTCGGCCCGGCGTTCACCGGTGGCATCGATCACGATGCCACCTCTGATGATGAGGGTGGGTCCAGACCGGTTCGGCTCAGACATCGGAACTTCCTTCGACCGGGCTCTGTCCCAGAATCAGAAACAGCACTGCCATCCGCACCGCCACCCCATTGCTCACCTGTCCGGTGATGTGGGCGGCAGGCAGGTCGGCTACCTCCGAGGCAATCTCGACCCCCCGCACCATGGGCCCAGGGTGAAGAATCAGCGTCTCGGTTTTCAGCATTGCCGCCCGGCGCCCCGTCAACCCGAACCGGGTCGTGTATTCGCGGAGGCTGGGCACAAACTCACCACTCCCCCGTTCGGACTGCAGCCGAAGCAGCGATACCACGTCGGCGGAGGGGAGCTCTTTGTCGATGTCGTGGCTGACCGCGACAATGGGCCACCCATCGATCGAGGGAGGAAGCAGGGTGGGTGGCGCCACCAGCGTCACTTCGGCCCCGAGGGCGGCGTAGGCGGCGACCTGCGAACGGGCCACCCGGCTGTGACGGATGTCCCCCACGATAACCACCTGCAGGCTCTTGAACCGATCCATGCCCTCATCGCCACCACCCAACGCCTGGCGAACTGTATAGAGGTCGAGGAGAGCCTGGGTCGGGTGCTCGTGCCAGCCGTCTCCGGCGTTGATCACAGACGAGTTGGTGATCCAGCCGGCAACCTGGGTCGGGGTTCCCGAGGACGGGTGGCGAATGATGATGGCGTCGATTCCCATCGCCTCGATGGTCTCCACCGTGTCGCGGAGTGACTCGCCTTTCTTCACCGAAGATGATCCGACCGCGAACGAGAGCACGTCGGCCGACAGCCGCTTGGCCGCCGTCTCGAACGAGACCCGGGTCCGGGTCGAGTCCTCGAAGAACAAGGTGGCGACCGTCCGACCCCGCAGGGCCGGCACTTTCGGATTTGCCCGGTGGCCGACCTCCACAAATGAGTCAGTCACCCGCAAGACCTCGCCGATGCCGTCGGAGCCGAGGTCGTCGATGCTCAAGAGATGGTGAGGGAACTGATCCACCGACTTCATCGACCCACCACATCCCCGATCGCCACACCGTCTTCGGTGACGTCGACCATCTCGTCGCGTCGGGTGGGGAGGTTCTTTCCCACGTAGTCGGGCCGGATTGGCAGTTCACGGTGGCCCCGGTCGACCATGACCGCCAACTGCACGGCCTGGGCCCGTCCATACTCGCTGACCGCGTTGAGAGCGGCCCGAATGGTCCGTCCGGTGAAGAGCACGTCGTCGACCAACACCACGGTGGCCCCGGTCAGATCAAAACTGATGTCGGTGACCGCCTCGGGCAGAACCGGGCGCAGGCCGATGTCATCGCGATAGAAGGCGACATCGAGGATGCCCACCGGGATGGCGGTGCCCTCCACGGCCTCGAGGCTGGCCGCCAGGCGCTCGGCAATGGGAACGCCACCGGTTTGGAGCCCGATCAGGACCAGATGATCGAGGCCCCGATTGCGCTCGGCGATCTCGTGGGACATGCGGGTGATGGCTCGGTGGACGTCGGATGCCGACATCACTTGGGCTCTGGGGACAAACACTGCACCCCGCGGTCGGGTATGACTGCGTTCGCGTTCGGCCACCGGCTCCTCCTGTCCGTTCGGGCCTCACAGGACCCGCTTCACGGTCAGAAGTCGACTATACCGCGAGTGTCAGTCGTGCGCCTCACCCGTCGCTCCAGGGTCGCTGCCGGTCCCCTGGGCCGATGGACCCGCGAATGCCGCCAGTCCGCTACCCGCGAACATGGTCAGTTGATCGACCAACTCGGCCCGTGACACGGTCCTCGAGTCCACCCACCAGTCGGCAGCCATGAAGACCGATCCCATCAGGGCGTAGCCCAAGGTGCCGGCTGGAGAGGGGTCGGCCCCCGAGCCGCGGAGGCCATCCGCCATCATGGAGCCCACCACCTCGCCCACCGATACGAGCAATTGGCGGTCGCCAAGGGAACGGCCGAACCCTGCCGCTCCCTGCACCAGGAATCTGAAGAGTGCGGGCTCTGTTTCCACAAATTGACAGAAGGCATCGATGGCCCCCCGCAGCGCCACGGGAAGGTCAGTCTCTTCCGACACCAGGGTCCCGATGCGCTGGGCCAACTCACCCGACACCTCTGCCGCCAGTGCGTCGGCCAGCGACGCCTTGTCCTTGAACGCTGCATACAGTGCCGGCTTGGTATAGCCCGCCGCCCCGGCGATGGCCGTCATCGACGCATCGGGTCCCAACCGGGCGATGGCCATTCGAGCCACCGTCACCAGTTGACGGCGACGGTGTACGGGATCGGGCCGAGGCCCGGGGGGCCGTCCCCGGCGGGTCGGTCGGGACGAAATGACGGTCTCTCCCATTGATCCAGTATAACCTACCAATGGTAGTTAATATCCTCGATTCACCGGGAGGAACGGAATATGAAACTCGACCCCATGGGCCCGGTCCGCGGGATGATGGCATCGACATTGCGCAGCAAGTTCGGTGGGCCGCTGGTGTCGTTCGACGACTCCCCTGGTGATCCGGGCCTGTTCGGACCGGACTCGGTCACCTGGCGGGTGCACTCGGACATGCCCGCCATGCTCATCGGCGGGGTGTCGTCCCTATTGCTTCAGACCCTTCATCCCGGGGCCATGGCCGGTGTGGCCGATTTTTCCGTCTACGAGGAGGATCCGCTCGGCCGACTCCAGCGAACCGGCACCTTTGTGGGCGGAACCATCTTCGGATCCACGGCTACGGCGGAGAAGCTCATCGATATCGTGAAACACGTGCATCTGTCGGTATCAGGAGTCCGTCCCGACGGCGTTCCCTATGCCGCCTCCGATCCTGACCTCCTCCGCTGGGTGCACGTGGCCGAACATGCACAGTTCCTCCGAGCCCACCAGCTCTTCGGTGTCCGACCCCTGCGGGGACCGGATATCGATCGATATTTCGCCGAGGTGGCCGAAGTGGCGCGCCGGCTGGGCGCAACCGACGTCCCCACCGATGCCATTGGGGTCGACGACTATTTCGCCGCCATCCGGCCGGAACTGCAGTTCGGGGCACAGGCTGCCAAAGGCCTCGAATTTCTGCTGGCACCCAACATCGGCGGTCCGGTGGAACAGGCCGCGTATACCCCCTTGGTCCGCGCCGCCACAGCCATCATTCCCGACTGGGCCTCACGCATGTTGGGGATATGGCAACCGTGGCCCGAGCTGGTGGCCAACCGTTTCACCGCCTGGGGGCTATGCCGCACCCTGCGATGGGCCATGGGACCGAGCGAGGTCTTTGATCGTTCGAACCGCCGTGCCAGGGCTGTGATCGGGGCCGAGGTGGCCGCGGCATGAACGGGTCCGGCCACACGGGCCGGACCGTCCGCCCGTCAATCCCGGATGCGGGCAGCCAGGGTGGACAGGACCCCGTTGACGAAACGCCCCGAGTCGTCGGTGGAGTACCCCGAAGCCAGCTCCACCGCCTCGTTGAGGATGACGGCGGTGGGCACCTCGGATGGGCCCAACAGCTCTGCCACCGCCAAACGGAGGACGTTTCGATCGACCACCGCCATCCGAGCCAGGTCCCATCCGATGGCGGCCGAGTCGATGAAGTCGTCAATCTCGGCCTGTCTCTCCTCCACCGACGTCAACAACTCCACCGTGTAGGGATCGGGCGCCACCATGAGGGCACCCAGGATCTCCGACGGAGGATTTCCCTTCAGCTCCGCCTCGTACATGAGCGAGAGCGCCCGTTCTCGGGCCTGGTGTCTGGGTGAGGTCTCCATGATGGAACACGGTGAGGCGCGGGTGCAGCGTGTGGGCCGATGAGGGGGTGGCCGATGTCAGCCCTCCTTCGGTTCCTCAGGCCCGGGTCAGGTACTCCCCGGACCGGGTATCCACTTTGATCTTCTCGCCCGGATTGACGAACAACGGAACCTGCAGCACCAAGCCGGTCTCCACGGTGGCTGGCTTGCGTGCCCCCGAGACGCGGTCACCTTGCAACCCGGGCTCGGTCTCGGTGACCGTCAGTTCCACCGCGGCCGGCAGGTCGACCCCGACGATCTCGGTGCCGTAGAACTGGAGCACGGCATCGTCGCCTTCTTTCAGGTAGTTGGCGGCGTCACCGAGGGAGTCGGTCGTCACCTGAAGCTGTTCGTAGGAGACCGTGTCCATGAACACATAGTCGGCGCCGTCCCGATAGAGAAACTGCATCTCCCGTTTGTCGATGATGGCCTGCTCGAGCTTTTCGTCGGCCCGGTAGGTGCGTTCAATCACCGCGCCGGTTCGGACGTTCTTCAGTTTGGTGCGCACGAAGGCGCCGCCCTTCCCCGGCTTCACGTGCTGGAACTCCACCACCGCGAACAAGCCTTCGGGCAGGTCGATGGTCATTCCATTGCGCAGGTCGTTGGTCGAGACAGCCATTAGTCGATATTTCTCATCAGACAGGGACTTCTTTCGGGAACTGAGTGAGGGATCGGCTGCCGTCCGCGGTTACTACCAGGGTGTCCTCAATGCGGACCCCACCGGTGTCGGGCACATAGACACCGGGCTCCACAGTGATCACGGCGCCGGGGGCGAGGATAGCAGTTGACCCTGGCCCGACCGACGGGGCTTCGTGGATATCGAGGCCGACCCCGTGGCCGGTTCCGTGCTCGAACCGTTCTCCCCACCCGGCGTCGTCGATCACCTGACGGCAGACCAGGTCGACCGATCCTGTCTCCACGCCCGGGCGCACCGCCGCCACCCCACAGCGCTGGGATTCGGCCACCACCGAGAACACCCGGGCCAGCTCACCGGTGGGTTCGCCACCCACACAGACGGTGCGGGTCATATCCGAGCGATACCCATCGAAGACGGCGCCGAAGTCGACGACCACCGGGTCGCCCCTTTCTATTCGGCGGCCACCCGGCCGAGCATGCGGCTTGGCCGAGTTCTCGCCGGAGGCCACGATGGTCTCGAACGCACTGTCCTCTGCCCCTGCCATGCGCATGGCGTGGTCAAGCCCGGCAGCAAACCCGGACTCGGTCAGAGGACCGGCAGCGCCGGTGCCCGACCCGGCCGCCGCCAGCATCGGCAACACGGCTGCCAATGCCTGGTCGGCGATCGCCGCGGCCCGCTCCATCCTGATGATCTCGTCGGCGTCCTTGACCACCCGTAGCCCCTCGATCAGCCCCCGGGTCGCCGACAGTTCCGAGGATGCGAAGACGTCGGCCCATGAGCGTTGGGAGGCCCACGTCACATCGTCGGCCTCCAGGCCGAGGTGGAGCGCCGATCCCGCGGCTCCGGCCAACGCCTCACGCTGAGCCTGAACTCCTCCCACCACAACGACCAGCTCATCGCCCACTCCAGAGGCTCGAATCTGTTCGGCCGACTGGGTCCGATACCGCCCATCAGTGGTCAGCACGGCGCGGCCCGCAGTAACCAGCAAGAGGCCGGCCGAGCCCGAGAACCCGGTGAGCCAGCGGATATTCGCCGGCGTGGTCACCAGCAACGCCTCGATGGCACCACCCTCCGCTCCGGCCTGGTCGAACAGCTTCCGCAATCGATCCAGCCGTCCGGCCACCGACATCGGGGAAAGCTGATCGGGCTTCCCGACCCCCGCCACTCACGACCCCGATCGCGCCATGAGGAGCCGGTGGGTTGCCTCCACGGCCAGGGAGTACCCCAAACCCCCGAATCCGGCGATGCACCCATCGGCCACCGGGGCGACCACCGAGGTATGCCGGAACGGTTCGCGGGAGGCAGGGTTGGAGAGGTGCAACTCCACCACCACCCCTTCGAACGCCGCCAGGGCATCGTGGAGCGACCACGACGTGTGGGTCAGGGCACCAGCGTTGATGATGATGGCCACCGCTCTCCCCCTGGCTCCCTGCACCGCTTCGACCAGCCCACCTTCGTGATTGGTCTGGAAGTGTTCGAGCTCGAATCCCAGCTCGGCGGCGGTACCGATAGCGGTCGCGACGTGGTCGGCCAGCGTTTCCGGCCCGTAGATGGCCGGCTCCCTGTCGCCCAACATGTTCAGATTGGGGCCCGAAAGCAGCACGATGAGTCCCGACGAGCTCATGACGACCTTTCCATCTCTGCCAGGGTAGCGACCACCTCGGCTGGTTCGATGCCCCTCACCGGTTCGGGCCCGTTGGGCCCATCGAGTACGAAGGTCAGATCATGATGCGCCTTCTTGTCGCGGGCCATGAAGGTCACCAGTTCCTCGGCGTCGGCCCCGACCGGCAGATCACAGGACAGGTCAAAGCCTCCGACCACCCGGCGGTGCAAGGTCACCCGGGAGTCGTCGATGCGTCCGAGCCTTCGGGCCAACGTGGCTGCGAACACCAGGCCGATGGCCACGGCTTCACCGTGACGCAGATCCCACCTCCGGTCGGGTCCGAAAGCCGCCGCCTCCAACGCGTGGGCCAGGGTGTGCCCGTAGTTGAGGATCATCCGGCGATCACCCTCCCGTTCGTCGGACGCCACCACCTCGGCCTTGATGCTCACGCACCGGGCCACCTGGTCGCCGAGCGCGAGATCGAGCAGCGATGCGCCAGGCGGGCCCGAGGTACCTGCATCGCCTCTGGAGTCGAGGAAGGCGTACTTGGCCATCTCGCCTCGCCCCGAGGCCCACTCCCGGGGCGGAAGTGTGGACAGCACCTCGGTATCACACAGCACCGCCCTGGGTTGCCAGAACGCACCGACCAGATTCTTCCCTTCGGGGATATTGACCCCGGTCTTACCTCCGATGGCCGCATCCACCTGGCCGAGCAGCGTCGTCGACACGTTCACATAGGGGACACCCCGGTGAAACGAGGCAGCCGCGAATCCGGCCACGTCGGTCACCACGCCTCCACCGACCGCGATCACCACGTCGCCGCGGCCGATCCCCGCACGGACGAAACCCCTGCACAGTTCTTCGACCACACCGAGCGACTTGGCCGCCTCGCCGTCGGGCACGGTGAACACTTCGAAGGGAAGTCCCGGATCCACCTCCACCGGAATCCCGGCCTGGGTGACCACCGCGGCCTGCCCCGCAGTCGGCACGACGTCTGAAATCATGGTCGCCAACAGGTGACGAGCCCCATCACCCACCACCACGTCGTACCGGCGATCACCGAGCTCCACCGGAATGGTGATCACGCTCCAGCTCCGGGACCGGCACCCACCAGGCCCGCCTCGGCCAGTACCTGGTCAACCACCTCACCAGGGGTGAGGTCATCGACGTCGACCACCAGGCGGGCGACCGATTCGTAGAGGGGACGACGCAGCTGGTAGAGGGCGGTCAATGACTCCACCGGGTTGTCCCCGAGCAGCGGGCGACCCTCCCCACTGCCCACCCGGAGACCCAGGGTGGTCGGATCGGCCCGTAGCCACACCACGACACCCGACGCCATCAACAGGGCGCGGTTCACTCCGGAGAGAACGGCTCCACCCGCCACCGAAATCACCGCCGGACCGTTGTCAGCGACCGCCTCGGCCAGTACCTGGCTCTCCACGGCCCTGAATGCCGCCTCCCCGTCCTCGGCGAAGATTTCCGTCACCGTTCGGCCGGTATCGGCCAGCACCTGAGCATCGGAATCGAAGAACTTCCAACCGAGCCGGGTGGCGGCCATTCGCCCGACAGTGGTCTTGCCCACTCCCATCATCCCCACCAGCAGCAAACGGTCAGGCATCGGATACCGGTGCATGGGCCGCCGAGGGCGTCTCTCCCAACGCCTCCAGGTATCCCTGACGGTTCCGCCGGAACTCGGCCACCGAGTCGCCCCCGAACTTACGGAGCGCTTCCCCGGCCAGGACCAAGGCCACCATCGTTTCGGCCACCACGCCCATGGCCGGCACCGCCGTCACGTCGGTGCGCTCCTTGAACGACACAGTTGATTCCTTGGTCACCACGTCAACCGTCTCGATTGACGGACGGTTCAACGTGGCCAACGGCTTCATCGAGGCCCGGGTCACGATGGGGGAACCGGTGGAGATCCCCCCTTCGATCCCGCCGGCCCGGTGGGTGTCCCGGAGGTAACCCCCTCCGAGCTCGCCGGCCAGTCGGTCGTCGGAGGCGGGGTCGGCGACCCGAATGGCGTCATGGGCCACCGAACCGCGAAGCGCCGGAAGCGCCCGACCCTCCCCGATCTCCACCGCCTTGATGGCCTGGATACTCATCAGCGCCTGGGCCAACAAAGCGTCCAGGCGACGGTCCCACTGCACGTGGCTCCCGAGACCGACAGGAACCCCGTAGGCGATGATTTCGGCCACACCACCAAGCGAGTCCCCGTCCTTGGCCGCCGCCTTGATGGCGGCCACCATCCGCCCTTCGGCTTCCGGATCCGCACACCGGACCGGGGATTCGTCGATCCGACCCAGATCGGCCATGGCCGGCAGCATCCCGGCCTCGGAGCGTTCGGGGCCGACTTGGACAATGTGACTGAGGATATCGATGCCGATTTGTCCCAGAAGCAATTTGGCCAGCGTTCCGGCCGCCACTCGGGCCGCCGTTTCGCGGGCAGAGGCCCGCTCGAGGACGTCGCGAGCATCGTTCAGTCCGTACTTGAGCATTCCGGCCAGGTCGGCGTGACCGGGTCGAGGCTGGGTGAGTACCTTGGACGGCAGTCCGGGAGCCGGGGACATCTCCTCCTCCCATTTCGGCCACTCGGTATTCCCGATCTCAATGGCGATCGGTGACCCGAGGGTGCGACCGTGGCGGACGCCCCCCACCAGGCTCACCTCGTCGGCTTCGAACCGCATGCGGGGGCCCCGCCCAAATCCCAACCGCCGGCGGGCCAGACCACGTTGAATATCCTCGGTCGTCACCAACAGACCGGCGGGCATCCCTTCCACCACGACCACCAGGGCTCGGCCATGGGACTCTCCGGCGGTCAGATAGCGCAGCATCCGGGCAAATCTACTCGGGGCGCCGAGTCGCTCTGATCCGGGACGGCCCTCACCCGTCGGTCGCCGACGACGGCCATGGATCTACCCGGTCCCGAAGAAGCTATGGGCAAGGTGGGCTCCGAAGAACACGGCCAGCACGGCCCCGACCGACAACGCCGGTGCGAACGGGATCCGGGTTTTCCGACCCGAGGCCAGCACGGCCATCATGACCAGGCCGAACACCATGCCGATCACGAACCCACCGAAGAACGCCAGGTAGGCGTGAACGAGGCTCAGGTAGCCGGTCACAATGCCGATCACCCCTGCCAACCGGACGTCGCCGAACCCCATGCCCTGCGGCATGAACCACCAGATGGCAAAGAAGAGCCCGAACACCACGACTCCGGCGATTGCCGCTCCGCTCAAGTGCTTCCATTGATGATCGGCTGCCGACGTCACCACCAGGAGCGGGACGATGAGGACGAGGGCGCCATACACCAACCGGCGGGGAACCAGGCGGTAGGAAAGGTCAGTCAAAGACACCGCCACCAAGAGCGCGAACAGCACACAGAACGGCGCCAGGATCAGATCGGCTCCGAAGTGCACTGCCGCGGAAGCGAAGAGCCCTCCGGTGACGATGGCTGCCACCAGAGTCCGGATCGTTGATCGCCCTTGGACCACCACATGGTGAGGGTCGCTGCCGGGGACGGCTTCGGTGACCGGGTCGGTGACAGTCCTAGAGTCCGGAGCATCGAGCTCTTCGGCCGTCTTCGCCGCCTCCGCCCGCTTCCGCTCGTCGTCCCGGTGGCTGCGCTCGGCCAGATGTTGGCCGAGGGGGTCCAAGACCCCGCCAGCCACCAGACCGGCGATGGTCGTCCCTGCGACAAGTACAACGTTCACCCGCAGAAACGTACCGGACCAACCCGTTCGAAGGGGGAATCATCCTCCTCTATCGTGTTTCCCCATGGAGACCCGCACTCTCACCCTGTCCACTCCCGACGGTCCGATGCCGTGTTATGAAGCCATTCCCGAGGAAGCGGAAGGAATGCGCCGCGGAGCGGTGGTGGTGATCCAAGAGGCGTTCGGGGTGAACCCTCACATCGAAGAAGTCACCCGCCGGTTCGCCGAGGCGGGTTATCACGCCGTCGCCCCTCACCTCTTCCATCGGACCGGCGCACCCGTGTTTGGATATGAGGATTTCTCCGCGGTCATGGAGCACATGGGGGCTATCACCGACGAGGGAATCATCACCGACGTGGGCGCGGCGCTCGATCATCTCGAAGAAGCCGGTTGGGCCGGTGGTCAAACCGGAGCTGTCGGCTTCTGCATGGGCGGCCGTGCCAGTTTCCTGGTGGCGGGAACCTATGCCCTCGGAGGCGCAGTCGGCTTCTACGGGAGCGCCATCGTCACCGGGCGCAACGACCGGATGGGCTCGCTCCTCGGACTGATTCCAACCCTGAAGACACCTTGGCTGGGTCTTTTCGGCGACGAGGACAAGGGCATCCCGGTGGCGGATGTCGAACGCCTGCGAGAGGAACTGGCAACCGGTGCCCCGGTGGACACCGGCGTCGTCAGGTATCCCGGGGCTGAGCACGGGTTTCACTGCGACGCCCGGTCCTCCTACGCCCCGAAGGCCGCGGCCGACGGATGGAAGCGCACCCTTGCCTGGTTTGATGACCACCTCGCCACCCCGACGCCGTGACCGGTCCCGTGGGGATGTGACCCCGGCCACCGACGGTCAGACGGGTGCCGGTTGGTAGAACGGGTTGGCGCCACCGGCGTGATCGGTGACATCAACGACGGCAGTCAGCTCGGGAATGGCTTCGCGCAGGATGACTTCGATGCCCTGGGACAAGGTGGCCTTTGCCATGCCACAGCCCTGGCATCCACCGCTGAGGCGGAGGTAGACGGCGAGGTCCTCCACTGCCACCAGGTCGGCGCGCCCGCCATGCACAGCGATGCTGGGATTCACCTGTTTCTCGAGGACCAGAACCACTTGCCGGGCAATCGGATCAGACAGGTCGACCGTGGCCGGAGGGGCCAGGCCGGGCAAAGCCGAATCGGCCGGGGTGTTGGGATTGACCACCACCAGACCTCCTTCGCCCTCTTCGTCGATCACGAAATCCAAGACGGCTCCTTGGAGTCCGCCAATGCTGCCCTTCGGTACCACTACCGCCAGATCGTCATCGTGCTGCACCACGTCACCGACTTCGGCATCCGCCGATGCACGGAAGTAGATGTCGTAGGAGTAGGCGTCGTCGCTGGTTCCGGCGATCTCGAGCCACAAGGCCAGTGATGGAGCGTCGGCCTCTCCGGCCCGGGCGTCGAGCACGGTGGCTCGGGCGCCGACAGTGACGGTCACTATCGGTCGACCGTCGTCACCTACTTCGCTCATGCCTGCCATCATAAGAGCGTGACCCCAGCTCGATCGCAAGTGCCCGCCGATGCTCACGAATGGATCAGCTTCAAGGACCCTGACGAAGAGCGGACATGGCAGTTCGACGTAACCTTCCTCACCAGCGCCTGGACATGCATCTACGGCCAGGGATGCCAGGGTGTTCTCACCGGACCGGCGCCGGAACTCGTCCAGGGTTGTTGCTCCTATGGCGCCCACTTCACCGGAAAGAAAGATGCCCGCACCGTCGAAAAGGCGGCAACCCAGCTGACCCCGGATCTCTGGCAGTTTCACCGGCAGGGCCAAAAGGGAGTGGTGAAGAAGTTGGCCGACGGGGAGTTGGCCACCCGCATGGTCGACGGGGCCTGCATCTTCTTGAACCGGCCCGGCTTCGAGGCCGGAGCCGGGTGCGCCCTCCACAAGTCGGCAGAGCGCCAAGGCCGGAGCCACGTCGAGCTCAAGCCGGAAGTGTGTTGGCAGCTTCCACTCCGGCGTGAGGACGATTCGTCGTCCGATGGTCACGTAACGTCAGTGATACGCCAATGGGATCGTCAGCATTGGGGTGAGGGCGGCGAAGAATTCCATTGGTGGTGCACCGAGGACCCTGCCGCCTTCATCGGGCACGAACCGGTGTACGTGAGCATGCGGAAGGAGCTGGAGACGATGGCAGGAAAGAAGGTCTACCGGCGCCTCCGCGCCTACCTCGACGAGCGAATGACTCCCCGAACCAAGGTCTCCCTGCTCCCCCATCCCGCTGCCCGACGGTAATTCTCAGCGGCCTCATTCGGCCAGCGGGTCATCCTCGGCGTAGATAGGCCGACTCGGAGCCGTCCCGAGAATCTCGTCATACTCGTCTTCGGTGGCCAAACACCATGACGCATGCTTGTCATCGGGTTCCGCACCACATTCGGGACAATTCCGGTTCGCGGTCGCGACGGACCGCTTCAGGCTGCGTGCCTCCTCGAAGCGGCGATGCCGTCCCTTCTTCACCGAAACAACTCCTTGTCACCGGCCTAGACGGTACCCAATGCGACCCACCGGGCCGGGGTGACCGCCGTTCACAATTGCTCCTCAGTGTAGTGCGGCACACGGGTGGTCGTGTCACGCAAAACGGCCTGTACGATCGGTGGGTGCCCCAAGGATTCGACCCCCAAGCGATGATCGACAGGTTCCGAGCCAGGGCGAATGCCGTCCGGACCCGCGGACTCCCTCCTATCGAAGGCCCCGAGCGCCTGCGCTTCAAGGAGCAGATGCAAGTCGACTTTATGGACTACGCCATGCTCGGTGACGCCCAAGCCGACATGGTGGACGGAATCCTCACCCTCCACATCGACCTGCGACCGAAGGACGCTTCGCCCGAGAACTGAGTTCGGCGGCACCGGTAGTGGGTGCCGATCAACCTCCGTAGTTCATACGGGTGTCCTCCATCCGGAGCACCTCTGGCCGCCCCGTACCGGCATGGTCGGCGTCGCTGGCGTCCGAGTCGGGTTCCCGGTCGTCGGTCACCTCACCGACGTCGACCACTTCACCGATGAACAGGATGTGACTTGCCTCCCGACCCGTGCCTCCTCCCAACTCCACGGTCTGGCGCACCTCACAGGCCAGCCAACCCACCGAGGAGGCGAGGATGGGCACACCCTTTGACACTTCCATGACCGGCTCACCCTGTATGGCGGTGATGGCCCGGTCCGGCCCGAATTCCACCTCGCTGGCCGGCTTGACGAATCGGCGCACAATGGCCCGGTCCGTGCGGGCGAGGATGGAGATCGAAAATTTTTCGCTTTTTTGGACCAGTTGCCGGGTTACCGCACCTGTCTCGACGGCGATTGCCACCAGCTTCGGGGTCGTCGACACCTGCATGACCAAGTTGGCGGTCATCAGGTTCACGTCATCACCCCATCTGCTTCCTACCACGAAGAGCCCTGTTGGCATCGACCACAACACCCGTCGTCTCAGCCGGTCATACTCCTCGGGGTCACGTCCCTCGGGAATGGGCCCGGCGATACCGCTTTCGGTGGGCACGTCCTCTTCCTCTCTGCAACCGCGCACGCGCCGCTTCAGTTCCCGAACGGATCGACGTTCGAGCCAAGCGGGGCGGTAGTAGTGGTGGTAGAGGGCGCGTGTCCGGTAACTGCCGCGATCCGATCCAACGCCGTGGTCAACTGGGAGTTGGTTCTCGTCCGCTCCGCTGCCGATGTGGCCAGCAGTTTCGAATTGCTCCCCGCTCCTTTGTAACAGTCGGTCCCGGCGTCATAGGCGGTCGCATAGGCGGTGCTCAGCTCGTTGCTCAACTCCTGGTCAGGGGTAGGCAGGTTGCCATTGCCGATGCCGGCGTCACTGGCCAGCAACGCACATACCGACCGGATCTGGCCGGAAGGATCGTGCTGGCTGAATGCCAGGTCCACGTTCTTGATATCCACTTCGATGGTGCCGATCGACGACCCGGCCCCGGCCCCGGCCACCCAAACCGACACCTCATGGGCGGGCGTTCCCGATTGCTCCTGTCCCGCACAGCCGACGAGGACGACCGATGCGAGGGACATCACCGCCAAGGTGACTCCCACCTCGCGCAACCGGGCCCGAATGGACGAACCCATGATCAGGCCGGGAATCCCGTGCGATCGGACCGCCACGAAGAGTCGAGTTGGCGGAGGAATGTCGCACAACGGTCCTCTTCGACCTGTTCACCAATGGAACCGGCAGCGCAACGCAGGCCATCGAGACAACGGAGGAATGGGCGATTTTCCTCGTGGGCCCAACGCACCGTGCCCGACCCCTTCCAGCCCGCAGAGCGGAGAGCGTCGAGACCGCGGTGATATCCGACGCGAAAGCAGGCGTACGCCTCCACGTCGTCCCGGGCCAGAGAGCCCAAGGCGGCCCACGCCGCCAACGATGTCGGGTTGGATCGCACCACATCGGCCACGGCATGACGCCGCCGCTCTCCCGGTTGGTCCAATGCCGCGCCGAGATCGGCCAGGATGGCGTCCGACTCGGCTGGCAATACTGTCTCGGGGAGCCCGGCGGTCAACCTCACCGGCGACCCGTCCGAAGTTGGTTCCGATGTTGCACTCATTGGGAGAAGTGTAGAGCGAGGTCGACACGGCACTCTTTCGCCGCCACCGGGCCAGGCTCAGGCGAAGCTGACCAGGTGGTAGTCCTTACGACCACGACGCACCACCAGGTAGCGATCGGCTACCAGATCGTCAGCCGCCAACGTTCGGTCCACATCGACCTCCCGCCGGTTGTTCACATAGGCACCACCCTGCTCGATGAGGGCGCGGGCCCGACCTTTGGACGGGACCATGCCCGTCTCCGCCAACAGGTCGACCAGGGAAAGACCGTCGCCGTCGAGACGGCTTCGGGCAAGCTTTGTGGAAGGAGCGTCGGCGAAGACATCGAGGAGAGACCGCTCGTCCAGCCGGGCCACCTCGTCGCCAAAGAGGGCGGCAGTGGCTCGTTCCGCCCGTTCGGTCTCCTCTTTACCGTGGACGAGCGTGCAGACCCGGCGGGCCAGCTCCCGCTGGGCTTCACGCCGTTCGGGGTGGTCGGCGGTGACCTGGTCGAGTCCACGGATCTCGTCGTGGGAGAGGAAAGTGAAGTATCGAAGGTAGGCCCCGACCACCGCGTCCTCGCTGCGAACGAAGAACTGATACAGCTGATAGGGGCTCGTCCTGTTGGCATCGAGCCACACCGTGCCGGTCTCTGTCTTCCCGAATTTGGTTCCGTCCGCCTTCAGCACCAGCGGGGTGGTCAGACCCCACACTTCGGTGTGACGGAGTTTTCGCACCAGCTCGATACCCATGGTGATGTTGCCCCACTGTTCCCTCCCTCCCAGTTGAAGGGTGCAGTCGCATTGGTCGAACAGGTGGAGGAAGTCGTAGGCCTGAAGAAGCATGTAGCTGAATTCTGTGAACGAGATCCCTTGCCCATCGCGATCGAGCCGGGACTTGACCGAATCCTTGGCCACCATCTGATTGACGGTGAAGTGCTTGCCCACATCTCGCAAGAAATCGAAGAGACGAAGGTCGGTCAACCAATCGCTGTTGTTCATCAACCGAGCCTGGGAGCCGGTTCCCTCGGAACCGAAGTCGAGGAACCGCGCGAGTTGGGTGTGGATGCCATGGAGATTTGCCTCGAGCGCATCCGGCGACAGGAGGGACCGTTCCTCGGTCTTCCCGCCCGGGTCACCGATGAATCCCGTCCCCCCTCCGGCCAATGCGATGGGCCGGTGGCCGGCCACCTGAAGGCGTCGCAGATTGCAGACCTGCAGGAGGTGGCCCACGTGGAGACTGTCGGCGGTGGGGTCGAACCCCGTGTAGGCGGTGAGCCGATCGGCATCGAGGCGTGCCTCGAGGGAGGGGTCAGTCATCTGGTGGATGAGCCCCCGAAAGCGGAGGTCCTCGGCAAGTCTGGACATGGTCTCAGCCTGCCACGTCGCCGGAGGCCGGCGGCCAAATCGCCACCTCCCGAGCGCCCCCACCATCACGATGACAGCACCCCGCCTGTACTGGCCCGATACGCTCACGGGACCGGTAGCCGATGGCCGATGCGGCTTTCTGCCCATGAAACAAGGAGTTCGCGGTGACAAACCCCTACCTCGATGGCAACTTCGCACCGGTGCTCGAAGAGCTGACGGAAGATCACGAGCTGCCGGTCACCGGCATCATCCCACCGGATCTGGAGGGTCACCTCCTCCGCAACGGCCCCAATCCGGCAGTACTTCCCTCCGATGACACCGAATACCACTGGTTCAGTGGCGACGGGATGATCCACGATATTTCGTTGGCGGGCGGCAAAGCGGTCGGATATCGCAACCGCTGGGTCAGGACCCGCAAACTGGCGGCCGAACTGGGCACCGTCTCGCCCAAAGGACCGAGTGAACCCCTCGACGGCCCGGCCAATACCCACGTCATCCGGCACGGTGGTGTGACGCTGGCTCTGGTGGAGTCGGGTTTCCCCCACGCGCTTTCCCCCGACCGGGAGCGGGCACGGATACACGATTTCGACGGGGCGCTGGCATCCCCGATGACCGCCCATCCCAAGGTCGACCCGGTCACCGGAGAGCTCTTCTTCTTCGGTTATGACGTGTTCGGGCCACCATTTCTCCGCTATCACACGGTGGATGCCACCGGCACACTCACTCACAGCCAAGAGGTCGACATCCCCCGTGCCACGATGATGCACGACTTCGGGGTCACCGCCACTCAAGTCGTCTTCATGGATCTTCCTGTGGTGTTCGATCTCGACCTCGCCTCCAGCGGGCGTTCACTCCCCTTCCGATGGATGCCCGACGCCGGGAGTCGGATCGGGGTGATGCCCCGCAATCATGGTGATGGGGCCATCCGGTGGATCGGCATTGACCCGGTGTATGTCTTCCATGTCCTCAATGCCTATGACCACGGGGATGCCATTGTCATGGACGTCGTTCGTTACGACTCAGCGTTCGACACCCTGCCCGGCGAGATCATTGCTTCGAACAAGCCGGTACTGGCCCGATGGACGATCGATCCGGACGGAAATCGGGTGAGCGAAGAAAGGCTCGATGATGCACTGGTGGAGTTTCCACGGATGGACGATGCGGTGGCCGGCCTCCCCCACCGTTACGGCTACTGCACCCTGCTCGGAGCCCAACTCGACACCGACGATCAGACAGGCCTCATCAAGTACGACCTCCAGCGGGACGAGACCACCCGGTACGACCCTGGTGAACATCGGGCATCGGGCGAGCCGATATTCGTTCGGGCCGATGACGGGAGAGGCGAGGACGAAGGCTGGGTGATGAGCGTTGTCTACGACGCTACTCGTGACGCCAGCGATCTGGTGATCCTCGACGCCACATCATTCTCGGGCCCGCCAGTGGCCACGGTGCATCTGCCCGCCCGGGTGCCGTTCGGGTTCCACGGTTCGTGGGTGCCTTCCACGTCCTGAAGATTTCCGACTGATAAAGTTGGCGCCCTCGCGCGACCGGGATAAGTGAGGGTGACGCCAACCCTGGTTCCGAGCGTGGGAAACTTGCAGTTACCACGTCGGTGGGATGAGACGTCCCGGCCGATCGACCAAACGAGCGACAGGCCAACCGACCTTGCCATCCATCGATCTTTCTCAATCGGGCCCACCCGGTACTCTTCGCCATACTGGCGGCAGGGGAACCTGGTCGGCGCCGACAAGCTGGCCGTGGGGGCTCTCGATGCACCGGGCCCATGCCGGTTAACGGCGAGTTTCCCGGACCCATCCTCGGGGGCCAGGTCCCCATTCCTCGCAATGCAGGTGGGACCCGACCTGTCCCCGAACGACGCCTCAAACCGGCCAAGCGCCGTCGTACGCCGGGCCAACGGATCCTTCGGATCCTCATCATTGTGCTCTCGCTGATTATTGTGCTCGCTGCTGCCGGATATGGCTACTTCCGGTACGAATGGGCCCAGATCAATACCGCCGTCTGCCCCAGCTGTGTCGCGGTGGCCAATGGAGCACCGTACAACGTGCTGGTGCTCGGCTCGGACACCCGGGCCGGCGAGACCAGCGCACAGGCACAGCAGTTCGGCAACCAGACCACCGCGGGTGGACAGCGCAGCGACACCATCAAGATCGTCCATGTCGATCCCCAGGCAGGCACCGCCAGCGTCATGTCCATCCCCCGCGACACGTTCGTCACCCTTTCCGGCGTACCGGCCTCGGCGGGTGTGTCGTCGAAGAACAAGATCAATGCCGCCTTCGCTTCGGGGCCGAACGACCCGAACCCGAGCGGGACCGGTGCCAATGGACTGGTCACCACCATTCAGAACACGTTTGGGATTCCCATCAGTCACTGGATCGTCGTCAACTTCTTCGGGCTCATGGATGCGGTGAACGGGCTGGGCGGGGTAAAGATGAACGTACCGGTTCCGATCCGCGACTACGGCGACTGCAATGCCAACGGCGTGTACAGCAATTGCACCGGTCTCAATATTCAAACGACCGGCTGCCAGACCCTTGGCGGCGCCCAGGCGCTGGCCCTCTCCCGGTCACGGCATTTCGAGTACTACCAGAATGGCAAGTGGAACAGCGACTACTCATCGGATCTGGGCCGCATCCAACGCCAGAATCTGATGATCGAGGCGGTGGTCAACAAGGCCAAGTCGACCTACAACCCGGTCACCGCGGCGTCATTCATCGCGTCGCTCACCCACGACGTCACCCTCGACAACCAGATGAGCTCAGGGATGCTGCTGAGCCTGGCCGAGCGGTACCACGCCTTTTCGGGCTCAAGCCTGAAGAACTACACGGTGCCCACGATCGCAGCCACCTACGCGCCCTACGGCGGTGAGGCGGTCCAAGTCGTCCAACAACCCCAACTTGAAGAGATGATCACTCAGTTCCTGGGTGGACCGGCCGGAACCGCCACCACACCACCCCTGAGTTCCTACGGGAATCCAATCCCGGTGCCGACTGTCGCGACCCCCACCACCGCGGCGTCGACGAGCTCCACCGCCCAGGCGTCCTCGATCCCCCCACCCGCCGCCAGTGCCCCGTCTGCCATCCCGTCGTACGATCCGACACCCTGCTGACCGGGTCGATCAGGACCGGTCGCCTACCAACCGGCCGACGAACCCGACTCGACCGCCTCGATCACCGCCCGGTTGATGCCGGCATGGATCTCCACGTTCTCCGCCCGGCCCGGTAGTCGTACCCGGATCACCGCCAGCACGCCGCCCTCTATCCGGCGGTCCAGCGCCTCTCCCAGGGCCTCAGGCCCATCGTCGGGCCCTATCTCATCGACAGCTATCCCGAACCCTGCCGCCACCTTCCCCACGTCGGGGGCCTGCGGGGTTCCGAACAGCGTCTCGAACGACTCGGCGTCCAGCACGGTTGCCGGGGGTAGGAACGAGAAAATTCCTCCACCCCCGTTGTCGGCGACCACCACCGTGCACGGGGCGTCGGACCCCACAGCCCGTAGCAACGCCGACACGTCGTGAAAGAACGCCAGATCCCCCACCAAGGCAACGGTGGGGCCGGTGGCCAGCGCAACGCCCAGGGCTGTCGAGACAACTCCGTCGATTCCGTTGGCGCCGCGGTTGGCCAGGACCCGCGGCGGATCCGGGCGTGGCGCCCCGTATGCCTCGACATCCCGTATCGGCATCGACGACGAGACCATCAGCGTGACATCTCCCGGAAGGGCGGCAAAGAGTCGCCGGGCCAATGCCGGCTCGGTCCATCCCGCCTTCCAAGTCGATCGACCGTGGTGGGTGGTAACCGGATCGCCCAGGCTCTCTCCGAGAGCAGCTTGGGCGGCAGACTCCGCCGTTTGCCAACTATCGAGCCAGGTCGTGTGATGCACACGACCTGGGTCGCCCTGGTCGGCCTCCGATGCTTTCCGCATCCCATCCACGATGGCCCGGCAGACGGCGGTGGGGTCGGCTGACACCATGGTCGTGACCGAGCGGTCGGGGTCCACCCACTCTCCCCACGCCACCACCGCGATCACCGGAATACCGTCGGAACCCGAAGAGGCCAGAAAGCTGTTCACCACCTTCGACGCCCACGGCGCCCCCAGCCTCAAGACGAGCTCGGGACGGTGGCTGGCGGCAAAGCTATCGGAGCGGAGGATGCCGTCGGCCGCCGCGATCAGGGTCGACCCCGGCCGTCGGAGCCCCGATCGAGGGTCGGCCAGCACCGGCCATCCCAAAACGGCAGAAGCCGCGGCCACCTCATCAGGATCACCACAACCCGCACCGGCCACGATCACCCCCCGTACGCCGGTCCTGCCGGCGTGCACTATCTGGGCGACCATCGCGGGGGTCGGGACCCGAGGTTCCACCATTACCTGGTACCAGGGGGCCCCCTCGGGCCGGCCGGGTTGGACTTCCCCGATCTCGAGCGTCCGGACAAGTGGTTCCCGAAAGGGCAGATTCACATGGACCGGTCCCGGTCCACCCGGACCATCGACCGCTTCCGCCACCGTCCGGGAAGCCAGGGAACGCCAGGTGGAACGGCTCGCCGCATCAGCCACACCGGGATCGACAAACCAGCGGACCGACCGGCCGAAGATCATCTGCTGATCGATGGTTTGGGGCGCCCCGACATCTCGGAGCTCGAGTGGTCGATCGGCGGTGCACACCACAAGAGGGACACGGGCCAAATCGGCCTCCACCACCGCGGCGTGGAGCTCAGCTGCCGCGGTTCCACTCGTGGTCAAGAGCACCGCCGGGCGACCGGTGGCCAAACCGATCCCGAGTGAAGTGAACGCTGCAGACCGTTCATCGAGACGAACGTGGACGTCCACGCCGGCGTGACGCATGAGTGCCACCGCCATCGGCGTGGACCGGGATCCCGGGCAAATGACGGCGTGGGACACGCCACACCGCACCCACTCGTCCACCAGGGTGGCGGCGAACTCCATCTGTGTGTCGCCGTCTCCGGGTGCCGGCTCTGGTGTCGATACGCTCATGGAGGAGGACAATTCTTGTCATGTCGCCCGTTCCCGAACCCATGAACCCAACTCGGACATCCCACATGGCGGGCGTTTCGCTGTCCGCCGAAGTGATGGGCAATGGGCCCCGGACTGTCATGGCGCATGGATTCACCCAGACCTGCCGGGTGTGGGGCTCGATGGATTCCATATTGGCCACAGATCACGAGCTCATGCTGGTCGATATGCCGGGCCACGGGAGGTCGGGCCATGTGATCGCCGATCTCACCGAGGGGGCCCACCTGTTGGGCGCCCTCGGAGGCAACGCCGCCTATCTCGGCTATTCGATGGGCGCCCGCTTCTGTCTCCATCTGGCTCTGACCCAGCCCGAACTGGTGAGTTCGCTGGTGCTCATTTCGGGTACCGCCGGCATCGAAGATCCCGATGCCCGAGCCGCCCGGCGGGTTCAGGATGAAGGATTGGCCGACCAACTCGACCCCCTGCTCCCAGGCGACTCTTCCGGTCGGGTTGGGGGTGACTCTCCCGGCGGCGGCCAGGCTCGACTCGACTCGTTCCTGCGCCGTTGGCTCGACAACCCCCTGTTGTCGGGTGTTCCCACCGAAGCCGACGGATTCGCCGAACGCCGCCGCAATACCGGGCCCGGGCTGGCATCGAGTCTGAGATTGGCGGGAACCGGCACCCAACTCCCTCTGTGGGCACAACTCAACCGTTTGACCATGCCCGTCCTGATCCTCACCGGCGAGCATGACGACAAGTTCACCCGCCTCGGGCGACGGATGGCCGACGCCATCGGCGAGAATGCCACCATCGTGGTCATTGCCGGCGTCGGTCACTCCCCCCACTTGCAGCAACCGGCCCTGGTGGCCGAGAAGATCAGCGCTCATCTGGGTTCGGGTCGCTGACGTCACGTCGCCCACAGCCAGACAGCCCCCGCGAGTAGGGCGCCGAACACGAGTTGGAGCGTACCGGTAGCCGCCAAAACCGGCAGGAGAGCCCGGCCGGTGGCGTCGCCACTGACGGTTCGAATCGGCGCGATGGCCAAGGGCAGGGCAAGGAGTGGCAAAAAAGCAAAGACCGGGTGCTGATCTGCGATCGCCCCGGTGGCCCCTAGGAGCCCCCAGCCAAGTACTCCGAGGAACGGGACCACGACACATGCGACGTACAACCAGCCCGCGGTCCGGCGCCCTACCCGGGCGGCCAGCGTCCGCTTTCCCGATATCAGATCGGTGTCGATATCCCGAAGGTTGTTGGCCATCAGCAGCGCCGTCGCCAGGAGACCGACGCCCACGGAGGCCGACAGCACCAATCCTCCGCCCAGTCGGAGCGTCTGGACGTAATAGGTGCCAACCGTTGCCACCAGGCCAAAGAACACGAACACGAACAGCTCGCCGAATCCGGCATAGCCATAGGGACGGGGACCCCCGGTGTAGAACCAACCGGCGGCCAAACAGGCCGCACCCACCACCAGCACCCACCATGAGGTCGCCCACGCCAGGGCCAGGCCAACGCCACCGGCGATCCCGAACGCCAACAGTGCCGCCCGCTTGACCGCCTGTGGTGACGCCAGGCCTGAGGCAACCAGACGGACCGGACCCACCCGCTGGTCATCCGTCCCTCGGATGCCGTCGGAGTAGTCGTTGGCGTAGTTGGTACCGACTTGGAGAGCCAGCGCCACCACCAGAGCGCCGAGGGCCCGCCACCACGTCGAGTCCCAGAGCGATGGCGCCACCACGTGGGTCAACGCCGCGTAGCCGGTCGGCAAACCCGGGCTCAGTGGATGTGCCGCCGCCGTCCCGACCAGCACCGGCACGACCGCCGCCGGCAACGTCCTCAGGCGGGCACCCGCTCGCCACCGTTTGGTCGATCCGGGCCCACCACGTGCCGCCGCCATTTCGGGCCCGGTCATCCATGTACCCGCGGCTTCCGTGAACTGATTCGCTCCGCGTTTGAGCGAACGGCCCGGACCCTTGCGGCCGGGAGGGACCATGATTCGTCCGGGTGCTGCATGTTCCGGTCCACCGGTACCTCCGTCGCCACCATGCTCATGGGCGGCGAGGGAACCTCCCGAACTCCGGATCCCGGTGTTGCTGGAAGGCATTACGACCCTCTTGACCCTCTTCGCTCATGTAGAAGAGCATGGTGGCGTCTCCGGCGAACTGTTGTAGCCCGGCCAGGCCGTCGTCGGCGGCGTGGAGCCCGCCCTTGACCATCCGCAGGGCGATGGGCGACAAGGACAGCATGCGCCGACACCAGGCGACCGTCTCGCGTTCGAGTGAACCCAGGGGAACCACCTCGTTGACCAGTCCCCAGTCGAGGGCAGTTGCCGCATCGTACTGACGACAGAGGAACCACACCTCCTTGGCTCGCTTCAGACCGATGGTGCGAGCCAAGAGGCTGGCGCCGTAGCCGCCGTCGAAACTCCCCACTTTCGGACCGGTCTGGCCAAAGCGGGCATTGTCGGCGGCAATGGTGAGGTCGCACACCAAATGGAGAATGTGACCCCCTCCGATGGCATAGCCGGCGACCATGGCAACTACCGGTTTGGGCAAACGTCGGATCTCGATCTGCAGATCCAGGACGTTGAGGCGGCCGATCCCCTGCTGAGCGACGTCGTCATCGCCGATATAGCCATCATCACCCCGGATCTTCTGATCCCCTCCCGAGCAAAACGCGTCGGGTCCCTCGCCGGTGAGGATGACAGCCCCCACCGACGAGTCGTCGCGGGCAATTCTGAGTGCATCCGAAAGTTCAAAGAGAGTCTGGGGTCGGAAGGCATTGCGAACCTCCGGACGGGCGATGGTCAGTTTGGCAATTCCTTCGGCCACGTCGAAGCGAATGTCCCGATAGTCACCACGTCGTTCCCATTCGGGCAGCGGCATGCTCCGATAGCGATCCACCGGGTCCACCGGTTCCCCCGTGATCACCGTCCGGGCCCCGGGCCCCGAGCTACCGGTTCCACTGCCTCCACCACCTGCCATCACCATTCGGACTTTCTCCTCACGCCGCTACACGGGCGGTCACCTACGCTAGCCCCATGCCTGAGGTGGTGGCACTCGATCTCCGTGCCGGCCAGGGCTTTGTCGATGCCCTGCGGCGGACGTGGGATGCGGGGAACGTCGTTCTCCCCGTAGACCCCCGCCTTCCTCGGGCTGCCGTCAATCGTCTGCTGGACGCGCTTCGACCCTCAGCGGTAATCGACGAATTCGGATCTCATCGCCGGTCGGGTGGCGTTCCCGGCGTGGAGGGCGACGCTCTGGTTGTGGCGACCAGCGGGACGACCGGAGCGCCCAAGGGAGTCGTCTTGACCCATCAAGCCGTCGAGGCGTCGGCGATGGCCAGTTCGCGGCGGATGAACGTGGACCCGGCCCGTGATCGATGGGTGGCTTGTCTGCCCCTGGCTCACATCGGCGGCTTGTCAGTGGTGACCCGGGCCATCGCCACCGATACCCCGTTCACGCTGCTCGAACGTTTCGATGCAGCCAAGGTGGATCGCGAGGCCCGCGGTGGTGCCACACTCATCTCACTGGTGGCAACGGCCCTTGGCCGCATGGACGCCAGTAGGTATCGCTCCATCCTCCTCGGGGGTGCCGCCCCTCCCGAACGGCTCCCCGAGAACGTGATCACCACCTACGGGATGACGGAGACCGGGTCAGGGGTCGTCTATGACGGCTCACCTCTCGACGGCGTGGACATCCTGATCGGTGGCGGTGGCCTCGGAGCCGACGGCGAGGTATTGGTGCGCGGTCCCATGCTGATGCGGGCCTATCGAGATGGCACGGATCCCAGGCTGCCCGGGGGTTGGCTCCCCACCGGCGACGCCGGGCGCGTGACCGAGGACGGGGTCCTGTCGGTGTACGGTCGAATCGCCGAGGTCATCGTGACCGGAGCGGAGAAGGTATGGCCGGAGGCGGTCGAGGGCGTCTTGGCCGCCCACCCAGGAGTTGCCGAGGTCGCCGTCTGGAAACGGCCCGATCCTGAGTGGGGCGAGCGGGTAGTGGCCTGGGTGGTGCCCGTGGATGCTTCGGCGCCACCGACCCTCGAGTCTCTGCGTTCAGCGGTGTCCGAACACATCGCACCATGGGCCGCACCCAAGGAACTGGAAGTGGTGGCCGTCCTTCCCCGGACCCGGAGCGGCAAGGTACAACGGGGTGGTTTGACCTGACGATGCTCTGGCCGCGGCCGCAATCAGGTAATCCCACCACTGGCGATGTCCAGGGCCCCGCCGTCGATGACCAGGGTGTGACCGGTAATCCACGAGGCAGCATCCGAACAGAGGAAGAGGGCGGCCTTGGCGATGTCATCGGGTTCACCCAGACGTCGTAGGGGTAGACGCCGGGCGATCTGGTCACCGGCCGGCTCCCACAGTGCCTTGGCGAACTCGGTCTTCACCAAGCCCGGCGCTACTGCATTGACCCTGACCTTGGGCCCGAGCTCACCGGCAAGCTGACGGGTGAGATGGATCACCGCGGCTTTGGTCACGTTGTACCAGCCGATCCCGTACTCCACCGACAGCCCACCGACCGAAGCCAGGTTCAACACAACGCCACCGCGTTCGGACATCCCGGCCCGCCATGCCGCCTGGGTCCACTCGAGGTATCCCGATTGATTGACCCTGACGGTCTTGTCGATCCGGCCGGTGTCGATGTCCATCAACGACCCGTAGTACGGGTTAGTTGCGGCGTTATTGACCAGGATGTCCACCGATCCGAACCGTTCGACGGTGGCGTCCACGCAGGCCGCGCCCTGGTCGGGGTCGCCGGCGTTGGCCACATGCCACGCCACCTCACCGGACCGCCCACTCTTCGTCGCGTCGATCGCACCCTTGGCCTCGGCCAGAGCCTCGTCCTTGCGGGAGGAGAGCATGACCGAAGCCCCCGCCTCCGCGAACTGCCGGGCAATCGCCATCCCGATTCCCCGGGAAGCACCGGTGACGAGGGCTGTCTTTCCATCCAGTCGAAGATCCATGGGAGAACCCTACGACGACCATCACCGAGCGGATCTACCAATTCAGAAGATTCTCCCGGCGACTGCGCTGTGGAAGGTGCGATACTTGCAATTTACCGATGGCACGGACAGAAACCGTGCCGGTGGTGCTCGGCGTTGGAGGGATTCGAAGTGCTCGATCAGGTATTCCGGAGGCTGATGTCCGAGGGCGAGAAGGTGGTGCTCGAGGTCCTTGGCTTGGCCACCATTGCCCGAGCCGGGATGATCGGTCCCGAGCCTCCGCTCCGGTTGGCCGAGATGGCCCTGGCGTTGAAGCGGTTCGGGCCAGTGGGGGGTGGCATCGTGGCAGCCGCCATTCGCCACGGTGACCAATTCGGATTGATCGACGAGCGGGGGCCACTTTCGTTTCGCGAACTCAACCTTCGCTCCAATGCCCTGGCTGATGCCCTGGCGGCCGAGGGACTCGCCGACGGCACCACCATCGGCGTGTTGTGCCGCAATCATCGCGGCCTGCTCGATGCGACGTTCGCCGGAGCAAAAGCCGGATATCGCATCCTCTATCTGAACACCGATTTCTCCGCCCCCCAAGCCCGTGACGTCTGTGCCCGCGAAGGCGTCGAAGCCCTCATCGTCGACGAGGAGTTCCTGCCCATCGTGGCCGACGTCGAGGCTTCGGCGGGTCGGTTCATCGCCTGGACCGACGGGCCGGCCGCCCTCGGGACGCTCGACTCGTTGATTTCCATGGGGGACACCAAGGGTCGCCCGGCGCCTTCTCAACCCGGCGCCATGGTGATGCTCACCAGCGGCACCACCGGGACGCCGAAGGGTGCGCGCCGAAGCCAGCCCCGGTCACTGGCAATGCCCGGCGCGGTGCTCTCGAAGATCCCCTACCGCGGACGGGAAGCCGTGTACGTGGTGCCACCCATGTTCCATAGTTGGGGGTTGTTCTCGGGGCTGTTGACCATCGGGACGGGTTCGACCCTGCTCATCTCGCGCCGATTCGACCCGGCCGCGGTCCTCGATGCCGTGGCTCTCCATCGATGCACGGGCTTGGTGGTGGTCCCCGCCATGATCAACCGGATGCTGGCCCTCGAAGACGGAGGACCGGCCGGCCGAGATCTGAGCGCACTGCGGTTCATGGCCACCAGCGGCGCACGGCTGGAGGGGGCATTGGCCAGCCGCGCCATGGATGCGTTCGGAGATGTGCTGTACAACCTGTACGGGTCCACCGAGGTGGCGTACGCCACCATCGCCACCCCCGAAGACATGAGAGCGGCTCCCGGCTGCGTGGGGCGGCCGCCGGTGGGCACATCAGTCCGACTGTTCGACCGACTGGGCACAGAGGTGGCGCCAGGTGAGACAGGGCGGATCTTTGTGGGCAATGGCCTCGGGTTCAGCGGCTACACCGGCGGTGGCACCAAAGAGTCCATTGACGGGCTGCTCTCTACTGGTGACGTGGGTCACTTCGATGGAGACGGCCGACTCTTTGTCGACGGTCGTGACGACGAGATGATCATTTCGGGCGGGGAAAACGTCTTTCCGGGGGAGATCGAGGAACTGCTGGCCGGTCACCCCGGGATCTCCGAGGCTTCGGCCGTCGGGGTGCCCGACCCTGACCACGGGCAGCGACTGATCGCCTATGTGGTGCCGACGACACCCTCTGGATTGACGGCCACCGAGGTGAAGTCGTATGTGCGCAACAACCTGGCCCGTTTCAAAGTTCCACGTGAGGTGTTCTTCGTCGAACAGCTACCCCGGAACCCGACGGGAAAAGTGCTGAAGCGACATCTCCTCGCCCACCACGCGGCCTCAGACGGTGCCGTGGGTGGTGCCGTGGGTGTCGAGGGTTAGGTTCCGGGGCCAAGATCCTGATGGGCATGGACGCACAACATGAAACTGGGTGCCCGCCTCGATACCACCGTTTGCCGACGACTTGGGCCGGCATAGGGAAGTTGGGCCGGGGATCGTCGCCTCACCCGGTCCCGTAGCATCGACCGGGTGAACCGCCTCGGAGAGGAAACGTCCCCCTACCTCCGCCAGCACGCCGACAATCCGGTGGACTGGTACCCATGGGGTGATGAGGCGTTCGACCGGGCCCGGGCGGAAGATCGCCCTGTCTTTCTTTCCATCGGATACTCCGCCTGTCATTGGTGTCACGTCATGGCCCACGAATCGTTCGAGAACGCCGACACCGCCGCTGCGCTCAACAGGTCATTCATCAGTGTGAAAGTCGACCGTGAGGAACGTCCCGACGTGGACGCCGTCTATATGGAGGCGGTCCAGGCCATCACCGGGTCGGGTGGCTGGCCGATGAGCGTGTTCCTCACCCCTGATCGCCGCCCCTTCTTTGGCGGGACCTACTTTCCCCCCGATGACCGCCATGGCTCACCGTCATTCCGGTCGGTCCTGGCCGCGTTGTCCGACGTCTGGACCAACAGGCGGAGCGAAGTGGACGAACAGGCCGACGAACTCTCCAAGGCGATTGCGTCCCGATCAGTGATCACCAGGTCCGGCTCCCGGTCATCGTCGCTTGGTTCCCTCGGCGGATCCAACGACGGAGTCGACCTCATCGATGTGGTCACCAAGGAACTGAACAGCAGATTCGACCGCGAGTGGGGCGGCTTCGGTCCCGCTCCGAAGTTCCCTCAACCCACGCTGATCGACATCGCTCTCCGGCACTCTCGCCGGCACACCGGCGGCGATCCCGAGTCATCGCTGGCGATGGCCACCCTGACCCTCGATGCCATGGCCGCCGGTGGCATCCACGACCACCTGGGCGGCGGATTCGCCCGATACTCGACCGATCGCCAGTGGCTGGTCCCCCACTTCGAAAAGATGCTCTACGACCAGGCTGGACTGCTCCGGGCGTTCCTGCACGGCTGGCAGGCCACCGGGCAGCCGGACTACCTTCGGGTGGTCGAGGACATCATCTCCTATGTCGCCCGCGACCTGACGACGGCCGAAGGGGGGGTGCACTCCGCCGAGGACGCCGACTCCGAAGGGGTGGAGGGCAAGTTCTACGTCTGGACCCTTGACCAGGCTGGCGAGGGAGTCAGAAGCGGATCCCTGCGCCCCGACGAGGACCCAACGGCCATCATCGAGGCTGTCATCAGTTGGTTCGACCTCACCACCGCCGGCAACTTTGAAGGCACCACCATTCTGCGACGCCCGATCGGGGCACCGCTGGGTGGCCCGGTGGACGTGGAATCGGGCCGGCGCCTGATGTTCGAGGCCCGGGCCAGGCGTGTTCGGCCCGGCCTGGACGACAAGGTCCTCACTGAGTGGAACGCCATGTACGCCTCGGCCCTGGCCGAGGCTGCATTCGCCACCGGCAATGCTGACTGGACCCTGTCGGCAGTGTCCATCGGAGGCTTCCTCTATGACCACCTGCGGCGCGCCGACGACGGCCGGTGGCTTCGCAGTTGGCAACGGGAAGGTGAAGCCAAACATCTCGCCTATGCCGCCGACTACGCATGTTTGATCGATTGCTTCACCCGGTTGGCCGAGTTGACAGGTCGGGCCATTTGGACAGCCCGGGCCATCGAGGCCGCCGACGCACTGCTCGAGCTCTTTCATGATGACGACGATGGTGGTTTCTTCACCACCGGTCACGATGCGGAAGCCCTGTTGGTCCGGACCAAGGACGTCCTCGATGGCGCCACTCCCTCGGCCAACGGGGTGGCGGCAGTCGCATTCGTGCGACTCGGGGCTCTCACCGGGTTCGACCGGTACACGGAGGCAGCCCATGAGATCGTCGACCTGGTTGGCGAGCTCCTCATCCGCCATCCCACCGCCTTCGCCCACACCGTGGTCGCGGCCGACATGTTGCGGCGGGGACTCACCGAAGTGGTGATCACCGGCGATCGACCCGACTTGCTCGACGTGGTGCGCCGACAATGGATTCCTGACGCAGTGATGGCTTGGGGGGAACCCACCGCGTCACCGCTGTGGGAGGGGCGAGACCCGGGCCTGGCCTACGTGTGTAGGCACTACGCGTGCCGGATGCCGGCATCCGATCCTGAATCGTTGTCGGTCCAGTTGCCCGGGATCTCCCGGTGAACGAGGGCCTGCCACCCCCGGTCGGAGTTCCCGGCCTGCCCCCTCCCCCGAAAAAACGGAAGCAGGGTCGGTCGCCCCGGGCTCCCCGGAGTGGCACCGCCCGAGCCGTGGTGCGAGCGGTCAAGTCTCGAGACCGGATCGAGGTGACGGGAGGTGCATCGCTGACAATTCTGGTGCTGTCGTGTCACGAAGAGGACACCACTGGCGTTGACCTGGCGTCGGGGACGCTGGTCCGAGTCAGGGTGCCGTGGCCCGAAGGCCACCCACCCGACCTCGTTCCGTTCGACGTGGTCGAAGCGATATTGGCGGACGAGCCCGAGCGCGATGATCTGGCCCAGCCCGAAGCGGTGACCGTCACTGGGCTTCCCCGGCACCTCGGCACGTTCCACGGGCGTCGGAATCGCCGTCTCCTCCATCAGTTGGCAGCGCCGGTCGAAGAGCACGTCCTGGGTTTCCCCGGCGCCTCCGCACCCTATTGGGAATTCAGGGGATTTCGACCCTCGGTGGCCCTGTTGGTGCCGACCAAGGGGCCCGTCTTGTTTCGCCGCGAGCGGGAACGGGAAGTGTGGATCCGGTTCGGGTGGGGACGCAGCGACAACTGGCTGCCCGTCGAAGACCCCCGGGCCGAGCGCGCTCTCGATGTGGCCCGCAAGGACCGGTTGCAAGGCAAGGAACTGGCATCTGCCCTGGGATTCAAGCCCCACTACCTGGTGGCATCGATCACCACCCCGCGCAACGGGCACTGCTACAAGACCATCCGGGCCATGCTGCCTCGGGGTTGACCATGTCCACTCAACTCGTCGTGGTCGACGCATTCACCGATCGCCCATTCTCCGGCAACCCGGCCGCGGTGTGCCGGCTCGACCGACCGGCACCTGAAACGTGGATGCGCGATGTGGCCGGCGAGATGAACCTCTCGGAGACGGCGTTCGTCGTCACCCGCCCCGACAGTGGGTACGACCTGCGGTGGTTCACTCCGACTACCGAAGTCGACCTCTGCGGGCATGCCACGTTGGCTTCGGTCCACGTGGTGGGGGGAGGAGAGTTCCACACCCGAAGCGGTGTGCTCACCTGTGCACTCCGAGACGACGGTTTGATCGAGATGGACTTCCCTGCCGACCCGCCGACCGCCTGCGCTCCGCCCGATGGTCTGTTCGCCGCCCTCGGTACTGTCGGGGACGTCCTCGGTGGCTCGTCCGATCTGATGGTGGTGTGTGCCGAGCCCGATACCGTCAGACAGCTGCAGCCCGATCTCACGGCTCTGGCCGCTATCGATGCCCGGGCCGTAATCGTGACCGCGGCCGCCTCCCAACCTGGTATCGATTGCGTGTCCCGGGTCTTCGCTCCCCGGGTCGGGATTCCCGAGGACCCGGTCACCGGCTCGGCCCACTGCACCCTGGCCCCGTGGTGGTCGACCCGCACAGGTCGTAGTGAGTTGGTCGGGGCCCAGGTGTCCCGCCGGGGAGGCATCGTCCACATGCGAGTCGATGGCAACCGGGTGATCCTGGGCGGGCATGCAGTGACGGTTTCGGAAGTGCGCCTCCTGGCCGATCCGGACTGACCGGTTTCGCCGGGTGGCCTACAGTCACTAGTCATGTCGGCGTCTTCCCTCTCTCTCGGATCGGCCGTACCGATCCTTCCTGACTACAACGGCGCCTGCCTGGCCAACCTGGTACCGGCCCTGTTGTCAGGGTCCGCGGGGGGAAAGGGCGGTGCCGGACAACCTCCGACCTGGCTCCCCGCTCCGGCCCGTGAGGCGAACCAGATCGTTCTGTTGATCGTGGACGGGCTGGGATGGGAGCAACTGACCGCGCGTCGTGAGCTGGCTCCCACCCTGACCGGAGCCGCCGGCAGTGAACGATCGATTACCTCGGTGGCTCCGACCACCACCGCCTGTGCGCTCACGTCCATCGCCACCGGTCGTCCGCCCGCCGATCACGGTCTCCTGGGGTACCGGTTGGCCACTCCGAGCGCGGAGATCATGAACGTGCTCCGGTGGACAGTGGGCACCAACCGTCCGCGGGATGCCCGCCGGGAGCTACCGGCCTCCGCCTTTCAGCCTTACCCGCCGTTCCCCGGAGCAACCCATCCGGTGCCGGTGGTCTCCCGGGGCGAATTCGCGGGCACCGGGTTCACCGCCGCCTACCTCGGAGCCTCTCCGCTGGCCGGGTACAAGGCCACCTCATCGCTCCCTCTCCAAATCCGCCGGCTACTCGGGGCCGGGGAACCATTCGTCTACGCCTACTACGACGGCATCGACAAGGTGGCCCACGAACACGGGCTGGGCGAGTACTACGACGCCGAGTTGGTGGCCGTCGACAGGTTGGTGGCCGATATCGCCTCCGAGCTGGCCCAGGGGGCGGTGCTGGTGGTCAGCGCCGACCATGGCCAGATCGAGGTCGGGGCCAATGTGGAGTTGTTGGGCCGCGAGACGATGGCCGGCACCCGTTTTCTGTCGGGCGAGGGCCGGTTCCGCTGGCTCCATGCCCGGCCCGGTGCCGCCGATGATCTGTTGACCACGGTGACTGAGCAATATCACGACACCACCTGGGTCATGAGTCGGGATCAACTCATCGACGAGGGATGGTTCGGCGGACCTCTCCGTGACGGTGTCATCGATCGGCTCGGCGACGTCGCACTGATCCCTCATGCGCCCATTGCCTTCCTCGACCCCGCCGACGTCGGGGAGACCACTCTGGCGGCCCGACACGGTTCGTTGACTTCCGACGAAATGCTGGTCCCTCTGGTCGCCCTCGCGTCAGATGGCAATATCTGACCATGGACAACAACGGACCCAACCCGGCTGAACATCCGCCCTCCCTGAAACCCGAGGTCGTCGACCCGGTGAGCGATACGGCCGGAGAGGAGCAATCTGGCGATGGCGTCCTCGACGAGAAGCGGACCGAGTCGATCGAGAAGCCGGCCAAGCTCCTTCGTATCGGGTCCATGGTCAAGCAGCTCCTCGAAGAGGTCCGCCAAGCCCCCTTGGACGAACTCAGTCGGGGACGCCTTCGCGAAATCTACGAACAGTCGGTCCGGGAACTGGCCGATGGCCTCTCGGACGACCTGGCCGCCGAGCTCGATCGGGTCTCCATCCCCTTTGATACCCCAACCCCTTCCGACGCCGAGCTGCGCATTGCTCACGCCCAGTTGGTGGGCTGGCTCGAGGGGCTCTTCCATGGGATTCAGGCCACCTTGGTGGCCCAGCAGGTGGTCGCTCGGGCCCAGCTCGACGAGATGCGTCAGCAGGCCTTGCCGCCGGGAGGTGGGACGCCGGTCTCCCGTCCCGGCACCTATCTCTGACCCGGCCCCAACCCCCGGTGCGGTTCCCCACCGGGGTGGTCGCTCGCGCTATGGTCGGAATCACACCGCTGTAACTCCTCCACAGCCTGTGGAGAACCTGGGTCGGTGATCGTCGAAATGACGAGGAAGGCGCCAGTTCGTTGGCATCACGGTCGTTCACGCATCTGCACACCCACACCGAGTTCTCGATGCTCGACGGTGCCGCCCGGGTCGACGATCTCGTTCGGGCGGCGGTGGAGGACGGCCAACCGGCCCTCGGGATCACCGATCACGGGAACATGTACGGAGTCCTCGACTTCTACGCCGCCTGCCGCAAAGCCGGTATCAATCCGGTTATCGGCACCGAGGCCTACATGGCGGGCGAGTCCCGACTCGAACGGCCGGTGCGACGAGGCAAGGTGGACGACACCGGAGGCGATGTCGAGGGCGGGGAAAAGCTCTACTACCACCTCACCTTGCTGGCCGAGACCACCGAGGGATACCGCAACCTGCTGAAACTGTCATCGGCGGCATATCTCGAGGGCTACTACTACAAGCCTCGGGTCGACTGGGAGTTGCTCGAACGGCATCACGCCGGACTGATCGCCACCACCGGATGCCTGGGCGGGGTGGTCCTCCAGGCACTCCTGGCCAACGATCAGGTCAAGGCCGAGGGTTTGGCCGCTCGTCTCCAGGACATCTTCGGCAGGGACAATTTGTTCGTCGAGCTCCAAGATCACGGGCTTCCGGCCCAGCAAAGGACCAATCCGATGCTGGTGGAGATCGCCCGGAAGATCGGGGCCCCCCTCCTTGCCACCAACGACAGCCATTACACCCACCGCGAAGACCATGTTGCCCACGACGCGTTGTTGTGCGTCCAGACCGGTGCCCTCATTGCCGACCCGAAGCGCTTCAAGTTCGAGGGCGAGGAGCACTATCTGAAGTCGGCGGCGGAGATGCGGCATCTCTTCGGCGAACTCCCCGAAGCCTGCGACAACACCTTGCTCATCGCCCAGAGAGCAAACGTCGAGATCGAGTTCGGTCACCCGAGTCTTCCGCAGTTCCCGGTCCCCGACGAGTTCGTCGGCGACACCTACGAGGTCCGTGCCGCCCAGTACCTCCGTCACCTGAGCATCGAAGGCGCCAAGGAGCGCTACGGCCACCCCATCCCTGCTCCCGTACTCGAACGGCTCGACTACGAGCTCGGTGTGATCGGTGAGATGGGATTCTCCGCCTACTTCCTGGTGGTCTGGGACCTCATTCGCTTTGCCCGGTCACGGGGAATCCGGGTGGGGCCGGGGCGAGGATCGGCGGCGGGTTGCTGCGTGGCGTACTGCCTGAAGATCGTCGACCTCGACCCCATCCGTTACGACCTCCTGTTCGAGCGCTTCCTCAACCCGGGCCGGACACAGATGCCCGACATCGACATGGACTTCGACGAGCGCTACCGCGGTGACATGATCAAGTACGCGGCCGAGCGGTATGGGTCGGACCATGTGGCCCAGATCGTCACGTTCTCGACCATCAAGGCGCGGGCGGCGGTGCGTGACGCCGCCCGGGTGCTCGGCAAGCTCTACGGGGTGGGCGACAAGATCGCCAAAGCCATGCCGCCACTGATGATGGGGCGCGACACCCCGTTGAACGCCTGTCTGACTAAGACCGAAGGGTTCGAAGAGGGCTTCGCCGCCGCGGGTGAACTTCGCACCATGTACGAGACGGACCCGGAAGCCAAAGAGGTCATCGACGTGGCCAAGGGCCTCGAGGGCCTCCGCCGCCAAGATGGCATCCACGCCGCCGCGGTGGTCATCACCGACCAACCGCTCACCGAGTACGTACCCATCCAACGAAAACCCGACAGCGACAACCCCGATGACGCCCCCGTCGTCACCCAGTACGAGATGCACGGCGTCGAGAACCTCGGGCTGTTGAAGATGGACTTCCTCGGGCTTCGCAACCTCTCGGTGATTGAACGAGCGCTCGACCTGATTCAGGTCTCCACCGGGGAGCGCCCCGACATCGACAGCATCCCCCTCGATGATGAGAAGACATTCGCCATGTTGCGCAAGGGCGATTCGATGGGTGTGTTCCAGCTCGAGGGCGGGCCCATGCGATCATTGATGCGATCGCTGGCGCCTACCACCTTCGATGATGTGGCGGCTCTTGTTGCCCTGTATCGGCCCGGGCCGATGGCGGCGAATATGCACCGCGACTATGCCGACCGGAAGAACGGCCGACAGGCGGTCACCTACCTCCACCCCGACTTGGCGGACATTTTGGCCGATACCTACGGTCTCATGATCTACCAGGAGTCGGTCATGAGGGTCGCCCAAAAGTTCGCCGGCTACTCCTTGGCTGAAGCTGACAACTTGCGTAAGGCGACCGGCAAGAAGGACCGGGTCCTCATTCAGGCGGAGCGGCACAAGTTTGTCACCGGCTGCGAAACTCAGGGTTATGGCGAAAAACTCGGCACTGCCCTGTTCGACATCATCGAGCCATTCGCCGATTACGCTTTCAACAAATCCCACTCCTACGGGTACGGCTACATCGCCTACCAGACCGCGTGGCTGAAGGCCCACTACCCCGTCGAGTACCTGGCCGCCCTCCTCACCTCGGTCAAGGACACCAAGGACAAGACAGCCGTCTATCTGGCCGAGTGCCGCTCACTCGGGATTCAGGTACTCGTCCCCGACGTCAACCGCTCGCTCTCCGACTTCGCGGCCGACTACTCGAGGCGTGACACGTCAGAAGAAGGGACCTTGGGGGACATTACCTTCGGGATGGCCGCTATCCGCAATGTCGGCCAGGGGTTGGTGGGCCTCATCGTGGCCGAACGCGAAAAGAACGGCCCCTTTGTCGATTTCTACGACTTCTGCCAAAGGGTCGACCCCCAGGTGCTGAACAAGCGGACCATCGAGTCGTTGATCAAGGCCGGTGGATTCGACTCTCTGGGTCATCCACGCCGCGGTCTCTTTCTGGTGTACGAAGAGATCACCGATCTCACCCTCGAGCGCCGGCGCCAACACGACGCTGGGGTGGTGTCCCTGTTCTCCTCCATCGAAGTCGAGACCCAGGGGCACACCGTGGGATTCAGCGATACCCGGATCCCTATTCCCGATGTCGAGTTCGAGAAGACCCAGCGCCTCGCCTTCGAGAAGGAGATGCTCGGGCTTTACATCAGCGATCACCCGTTGATGGGCCTGGAGGGATCGCTCTCCCGGCTCACCGACTGCACCTTGGCCGAACTCCGAAGTATCGACCCCGAGGCCCTCGGGGCCGAGAACACTTCCGGCGCCGGTGGATACGGGAGCGAGGGCCAGGTTCGTCTGGCCGGCGGTGTCATCACCGAACTTTCGCGCCGTTACACCAAAAAGGGCGACCTCATGGCCAGCTTCGTGCTCGAGGACCTGCAGGCGTCCATCGATGTCTTCGTATTCCCCAAGACGATGAGTGAGTACGGTGCCCTTCTCGACGATGACGCCATCGTGTTGGTCAAGGGCCGCATCGACATGCGCGACGACCAGGTGAAGTTGATATGCCTCGAGATTCAGCGTCCCAATCTGGCCACCGATGGCTCGTTCGACCTTCGGATCTCTCTTCCGGTCAATGCGCTCACCGATACCAAGGTCACTGCGTTGAAGCGGCTGCTTTCCGAGCACCCCGGAGACTCCCCGGTCTTTCTCCACGTCGGGCAGAAGGTCATCCGCCTACCGCCGGAATTCAGGGTCGACACCCGCCGGGGGCTGATCGGTGAGCTGAGAGTGCTCCTCGGTCCCAACGCCATCCAGGGTTGATCTTTTGACCTGATATTCACGAAATCCCTGGCCACAGCCGTGTTTATCCCGCGTCCACCGGCTTTTCGGGTGCACCTGGATGGGGCCCGCGGACCCCGGATGGGACAAGTGCCGCCAAATCCCGTAAAATTGACGGACGGCTCCCGCTCAGGGGCACCGATGGCCCGTGCTGGCGGTGCCCGGGGTGCTCGTGGCGGACCCGAGTCGCCGGCCGAGGCCGCAGGGCAAATGAGGAGTACGGAACGGCTTATGTCCATTCACGTGGAGACCAAGGACTGCACATCACTAAGTGACGCCGAGTTGGCCGAAATGGCCGATCTTTGCGCGGTACGAGAACCCCACTTCGACATCGGCTTCCTGTCGAAGCAGCGCGAGGAGTGGGTGTTGGTGACCCGTGCCCGGGAGGGGAACAAACTCCGCGGCTATTCGTTCTCCACCCTTGAGCGTATCGGCGGCACGCCGTCGTTGTTGATAGGCGTTGGCACCATCGACCGCACCGCCCGGGCTGACACGGTCCTCCGGTCCATGATGGGCGACAAATACCGTCGGGCGCTGTTGGCATTCCCTGACGAAGACGTCCTGGTCGGCACGCGGCTCTTGGCCCCCGAGGGCTTTCGCGCCTTCGCCGGCCTCACCGACGTGGTTCCCGGGCCGGATCACAAGGCCACCGGCGAGGAGCGGGCCTGGGGACGTCGTCTGGCCAAGCGATTCGGTGCCGAGGCCCGCATCGACGACCGCACCTTCTTGATCAAGGGCGATGGGTTCGAGTCCGGGGGTTTTGATATCGGCAGTTCCAAAACTCCGGTGCCTGAAGTGGCTACGAGCTTCTTCGAGAAGAACGATGCTTCTTCGGGCGGCCGGTTGGTGACCTTTGGATGGGCCATGGCCGAGGATCTCGCCGCAGGAAGACTCGGTGGCCACTGATTCGATACCCACCACCTTGGGTCCGACCGCGACTCGCGTGCCGAACCGTCCCAGGCAATAGCATGACCACGTGAAGGTTTCGACCCGGGGGGACTACGCCAGCCGCGCTCTGTTGTCCTTGGCCCTGCATGACGAGAGCGACGGTCCCACCGCGGTTCGGGATATCGCTGAGCGGACAGGTCTCCCCCAGCCCTACCTCGAGCAGATCTTGTTGGCGCTGAAAGGTGCAGGCTTGGTCCGCTCGAAACGTGGTGTGGGGGGCGGATATGTGCTGGCCCGCTCGCCCGAGGACATCACGTTGTCGCAGATCGTCAGTGCCGTCGACGGACCCATCGTGGCCGGAGACTTCGGACTACCTCACGAAAACGGGGCGTGTGACCATGAGGGCCAGTGCATCCTCTTGGATGTCTGGGCCGACGTCGGCGAGCACATGCGGACCCACCTCGACTCGTTCAAACTGGCAGACATGGTGAGGCGCGCCCAGGGCCGGGTATCCGCCCTCCCCAAGAACGCCGACTAAACAGGGTTCGGCGGCCAGATCCCGTGAAGCGATGACACCATGACCGTCGTCAGGGGACTGGTGTTGGCACTCGGCATCGTGGTGCTGGTGATGAACGCCGCCAGCGTCATCCGGATCCTGATTGTCCCCCGGGCAGCCACCGGGGTGGCCACGATCCCGATGCGGTCGGTGAGGGTGGCATTCCGCCGGCTGGCCCAACTGGCTCGTTCCTTTGTGGCCAAGGACCGAATTCTGGCCTTGAGCGAGCCGGTGGCCCTCATGGTCCTGCTGGGCACCTGGCTGGTGACCTCGGTCATCGGATTCATGCTGGTCATCTGGGGCCTCGGTAGCGGCGCTCTCGGTGCCGCGTTCATCGAGGCGGGCTCATCGGTATCTACCCTTGGCTTCGCCTACGGGGTCGGCGGCGCCAAGCAAACGGTCGACTTCGTTGCTGCCGGTACGGGCATGGTCTTGGTGGCGCTTCAGATCGCCTATCTGCCCGCCATCTACGGCTCATACAATCGCCGGGAGACGTTGGTCACCCTCCTCGAGAGTCGGGCCGGGGCACCGGCCTGGGGGCCGGAGATCTTGATCCGTCACCACCTGGTGGGTCTTGTTCCCAATCTGCCCGACTTGTTCGCCGATTGGGAACGGTGGGGAGCGGATGTAGCCGAGAGCCACACCAGCTATCCGTCGTTGATGTACCTGCGATCGCCCCGGGCGCAGAACTCCTGGGTGGTCAGCCTCGTTGCCGTCATGGACTCGGCCGCCATCGCCCTCGCCGTCGACCCGGAGGGAACCCCCATCCAGGCTCGGATGTGCCTGCGGATGGGCTTCACCTGTCTCCGTGACATCGCCCAGGTGATCGGCATCCCGTTCAACCCCGACCCAAACCCGGATGACGACATCGCGCTGCCTCGCCAGGAGTTCGACGCTGCCTACATGCGCCTCCACGAGATCGGGTTCCCGATCTCCCGTGAGGTCGACGACGCCTGGGCCCATTTCCGGGGGTGGCGGGTCAACTATGAGAGCGAGGCCTACGCCCTGGCGGCCATCCTCGATGCCCCTCCCGCCCGCTGGTCGGGCCCACGCCGGATGTTCCGCGGAGAGTCACTTTCACCCGATCGCCCAATCGACCGCCGGCCCGGAGGGGCGGTTCGCGAGGTCAAGTGAGGTTCCAGCGCACGACCACCGGATTGGCACGCTCCCAGCCCAGGATGCTGACGGAAGCCGGATCGAGGACGAAGCACCCTCCTTCTCTCGGGTCGAGGCCAAGCCAGCGGGCGGCCAACACCCGAAGCACGTGGCCGTGGGCGAAACACACCACATCGCCATCGGTGGCCCGGATCCGCTCGATGACCCGGTCAACCCGGACCGCCACCTCCTGAATCGTCTCGCCACCCGGAGCACCATCGGCAAAGAGATCCCATTGTGGCCTTTCCCTCGAGATCTCGTCCGTCGTCAGCCCTTCCAAGAAGCCGTAGTCCCACTCGGCAAGATCAAGTTCGATTTCCGCCACGTCCCCGAATCCGGCGAGCCGGCAGGTTTCCCTGGCCCTGGCCAATGGGCTGGTCAGGACCGAGCGGAACTCATGGGCGGACAGCGATATCTGCAGCCCTTCGGCCTGAACCATTCCGGTGGGCAAGAGGGGCAGGTCGGTCCGCCCGGTATGCCGGTGATGGAGGCTCCACTCCGTTTCGCCGTGACGTACCACGAAACACCGATTATCCTGGCAATTCATTGTGCTGACCGACCATTTCGGACGTAGGTGTGCAAACTGGCCGGGAAACGGGTAGTTGTCCCACCGAGAGAACCGTATGGGCCCCGGCACTACAGGAATGTCCGGCGCTTCCCGGGCGTTGACAGTAGTACAATCGACATGAGAAGGGTGAAACCAGGCATGACAACCCCCACGTTGACCGCCAGCAAAGGTCAGGAGAAGGCGAGCACCCCGTCCGCCACGGGGAAAGGGCGCGCCGCCACCTCGGCGACCGCGGCGCGGAGCCGCGGCGCGGATGCAGACAGCCTGGGCCTGTTCCTCCGCGATCTCGACCATCACCCCCTTCCCGACCATGAGGCACAGACCGAGTTGGCCAAACGGGTGGCGGCCAGCGACGAGGATGCCCGCCGGGAGATGGCCGCGGCCAACTTGCGCCTGGTCATCCACTGGGCGCGGCGATATCAGGACCGCGGGGTCGACCTCGCCGATCTCATCCAAGAGGGCACCTTCGGTCTGATGCGGGCAGTCGACAAGTTCGACTGGGAACGCGGCTTCCGATTCTCCACCTATGCCACCTGGTGGATCCGCCAGGCCTTGCAGCGAGCCGTCCAACAGCATGGTCGGACCATCCGCCTTCCGATGGAGGTAGCCGAGCGCAATCAGCTGGTCGAGGCGGCCACCTGGGAACTCACCCATCAACTACAGCGTTCGCCGACTGACGCCGAGTTGGACGATGCCACCAATACCACTGCCGACATGCGGACCGACCTCACCCGGGTCGCCCGAGTGGTGGCCAGCCTCGACCAGCCGGCCACCGCCGACTCGACCTCGACGCTGGGTGATCTGGTGTCGACCGACAGCAACGAGTTCGAAGACGAGGTCGCCTCCGAGCTCACGTTCGGGTTGGTGCGCAGCGCCGTGGACCGGCTCACCGACTTGCAACGAGCGGTCATCCGCAATCGGTTTGGGTTCGATGGCTCTGACCCCGCATCCCTGCAGACGACGGCGGAACGGCTAGGGGTGGGTGTCCGAAAGGTGCGCCAAGCCGAAGCCGAGGCTCTGCGGATTCTGGCCGACAGCGAGGCTCTCGAAGCGGCACACGAAGCAGCCTGACGGTGACGGGAGCCGGCGAGAGGTATTCGCCGGCTCCCGTCAATTCGACAGGCGTTCGAGTTCTGCCCTGAGATCAGCAGGGAGCGGCGACGACCACTCCATCCGCTCCCCCGTCGCCGGGTGGTCGAACGCCAGGGCGTAGGCATGGAGAAACGGCCGGCTCAACGTAACCCCGGGCAACGTTCGACCTCGGCTGTAGACCGCATCACCCACCACCGGATGGCCGATCGCCGATAGGTGAACGCGAATCTGGTGGGTCCGGCCCGTTTCGAGCGTCGCCTCCAACAGGGTGGCCGGGACCGGCTCGGTGAATCTCTGTTCAACCCGGTAGCGGGTCCGGGCCTCTTTTCCCTTGCGCGAGACCGCCATTCGAGTAGGCGACGTGATCGACCGACCGATGGGGGCGTCCACGACCCCCGACTCACCATCGACCTCACCCAACACCAACGCACGGTATCGACGGGACACCGTGCGTTCGCCCAGCTGGGCCACCAACGAGCGGTAGGCACCGGCATTCCGCGCCACCACCAGCAGACCCGACGTGCCGCGATCGAGGCGGTGCACGATGCCGGGGCGTTCTGGATCGGCGCCCACCTCATCAGCCAACACAGCCAGGTCGGGGAATTGGGAAAGTACCCCGTTTACCAGGGTGCCGGTTCGATGCCCGGCTCCGGGGTGAACAACCAGGCCGGCAGGTTTGTCCACAACGACGATGTCCGCGTCGGCGTACACCACGCCGAACACCACTGACCCATCGGCTTGGGGAGGAGGGACCACTTCCTCCTCACCAAGCTCCACGTCCAGGAGCTCGCCCTCCCGGAGTGGGCGGCTCCGAGCATGGATGGCCACACCATCCACCTGCACCCGACCACCCTCTATCAGGCCGTCAACGGCCGAACGGGAGATATCTGCCAGTAGCGCCACGGCGCGGTCCACCCGGACTCCGTCGAGCGACGGGGGCACCGACAGGGACAGATCACTCACGATCCGGGAGTCCTGCGTAGGAGAGAGAGCGCCAGCAGCAGACAACCAATCACAATGCAGGCATCAGCCACGTTGAACGTCGGCCAGAAGTGGAGATCGATGAAGTCGACCACGGCGCCATGTTCGTTACGGAACATGCGATCGGACAAGTTGCCGATGGCCCCTCCGATGATCAACCCGCATACTGCAGCGCGGGACAGTGACGGCGCTCGATAGACCATCACCAGTAACGCCCCCACCAGGATGACCGCCACCGCCACCAGCACCCCGGCAAACCCCTGAAACAGGCTGAACGCCGAACCGCTGTTCCGGGTCAGCGCGAGGTCGAGGGTCCCGATCACATGGATCGGCCCACGAGCCAATCGGTCGAGAGCCCACCGCTTGGTCAACTGATCCACCAGCACCACCAGGCCGGCAACTGCCACGGCACTCACCAATCGGAGGGGTGCGCCAGCCGGCACAACCCGTCGAACCGTGTTCGATTCGGTAGTGCCGGTCAGCGTCGCGATAGCCCCCCGCTCTTACAGGCCACACACAACCGGGCATAGGCAAGCGCACGGAGTCGAGCCTTGGGAATGGACTGGTAACACCGCTCGCAGGTGCCATAGGTCTTTCGGTTGATTCGCTCAAGTGCATCATCGATCTCCTCCACCGCGACCACGGCCTGGGCCGAGAGTGCCAGATCGCGCTCGCGATCGACAGCTGCCGTTCCCCCTTCGCCACCCTCGGCATCAAACTGTACGTCGCCGGGCTCACGTTCCTGAGCCAGCGAGTCGGCTTCGGCTCGCAAATCCACAGCCTGACCCTGGCAAACGATGCGTTCTTCTACCAGCAACGCCCGCTGCTCATCGAGAAACTTGGGCTCCTTGGCATACGGGCCTACCGTCGGCCTCTTTGGCGCAGGAGCAATAGAGGGAGCCGCCTTCTTTGCCGGAGCCGGCTTCGGAGCCGGGATGACCTCCAGAGCCGGAGCCGGTGCGGCCTTCTTGGCCGGAGCCGACCCAGCCTTCTTGGCCGGAGCCGGTGCGGCCTTCTTGGCCGGGACGACCTTCTTGGCCGGAGCCGGTGCAGCCTTCTTGGCCGGGACGACCTTCTTGGCCGGAGCCGGTGCAGCCTTCTTGGCCGGGACGACCTTCTTGGCCGGAGCCGGTGCAGCCTTCTTGGCCGGAGCCGGGACGACCTTCTTGGCTCCCTTACGCGTCAGCGCTGCTTTCACCAATGGCGCCCGCTTCTTCGTCGTCATTACTTCAACCTCCTAAGGGGCCGATCGCATCCGCCCTGAGCCCGATTGGACCCGAAAAAAACAAGTAGTACTAGGTTGCGATGAGCGGGTGACGAGGCCGTGACCTGCTGCCTCCGGCAATCCGAAAATCCACATACCGTGCCGGGCACCCTAGCGGGAGAATGGCCATCGTCATCCCACTTCAGGAGCCAGAGCCATTATGTGCCGCATTACGAGGGTTCGAAACCCCCGAGGCCGGCACCAGCACAGGCGCATATCCAGAATCCAGCCGCTTCGAGAGTCAGCATGGCGGGGAGAGTCCGACGGTCCTCACCGATCAACCATCCGCTCAGTTCGGGCGAGCCTGAGCTGCCTGGCCCGTTTTCGGCATATTCCTCGCACCGGCCGATTGACTGGTGTCCGCTGCCTGTGGCCTGGGCTGACCCGTGGCTGACCCTTGTGTCGGGCGCTCGGCGTTCCCACCCGATGCCTGGCCGTTCCCGCCACCGGGTCGCCCCGCCAAGGCTGCAGCCGGCTGCACGTTGTCATCGACCCACTTGATGACCTCGGTGAGTGCAGCCCTCAGTCGCTGCCGTTCCGCCTCGAGATAGCGGGCCATGGCCTCGACATCGCCGGACAGCTTAACCCTGATTCCCTCGAGGCGGGTGACTTCCTCACGTAGGCGCCGCTCGGAGTCGGCAGTGATTTGCGCGACATTCGACTCGGCATTGGCCCGTACGCTCTTGGCATGGGCGTCGGCCTCGGCCACCAGCTTCGCAGCTCGCGCCTCGGCGTCCGCCTTTGTCTCGTCAACAAATTTCTGCGCCAGGACAAGCGTGCGCTGCAGTGTGTCGTCGGCCAGGTCGGCACCGGCCGCAGACGGAGCCGGCTGGTGCTCGGCCGATACCTCCAGTTGGGAGATGCGTTCTCCCGCCTGGCGGAGGCGCTCACTCGTCTGTCGCAGCTGCTCCTGGAGGCCTTCGGCTTCGACCGCGGCCTTCTCCAGGTATTCGTCCACGTCGTCCCGGTGATACCCCTTGAGGGTCTCACGGAACTCGACGGTCCGTAGCGAATCAAGAGCAGATTTTGATGAGGCCATGCTGGGCATGCTACTGGCGTCAGGCACACGGCCCGTGGATGGCTCCTTATGGGTTCGGAGTCGCTTCCCGGACAGGGTCATTCCCGTGATACCTGGGTTAGCCGAGTATCAGCGGGAGCAACACGACCTCGATGACGATGATGACGATCAGGACCGACAGATCCAACCCGACCCCACCAATCCGGGCGGTGGGAATTACCCGTCGCACCAGATTGAGTACCGGATCGCACACCGTGGCGAGCCCACGCTGAATGCTCCGGATGGGTGAGTCGTATGAGGGCTGTACCCAACTCAGGAGAGAGTACGCGATCAAGACCACTACATAGAGCTGAAGGATGTAACCGACGAACCTCAACACGAGCGCTCATAGCCTCTCGGCGAGGTCGCCAGCCGACTGGTTCTCGATCAGGGGTTGACCAGACCGCGCTCGGTGAGGCGCTGCCGCTCCTCGTCCGACACTTTGACGTTTGACGGCGTCAGCAGGAACACTTCGTCGGCCACCCGTTCCATGCCACCCGCCAACGCATAGGTGACGCCGCTGCAAAAATCGATCATCCTTCGCTGTAGGTCGCGATCGCCGTTTTGAAGGTTCACAATGACCGGCTGGTTGCTCATCAACCGGTTGGCAATCTCCTGTGCATCGGCAAAGCGACTCGGCGCCACCACTTGGACCTTGGCTCCTGCTGCCTCTGCGGAGATGGGCCGGATCGAGGACGTGCGCGTCGCAATCGTAGGCTGCTGGGCGACGGGGACGGGACCGGGCGTATCCTCCGTCGAGAGGGTCCGGATCCGGCTGGGCACCACCGCCGGCTGCGACTCATCCCTTTCGTCCATCCGCCTGGGGCGCTGAGGGGCGCGACCGACCGCCCCGGGACCCCGGGGCTCGTCGTAGTCATAGTCGTCATAATCGTCGTCGACGAGACCGAGATAAGCCATCGTCTTCTTCATAAATGAGGCTGCCATCTTTCCCTCCGCCCGACAGCGTAGTGCGTGTCTCACCCGGTAGGTGGATACCCGGGCTCTTTCAGCCCTTTGGTGGTCTTGCGCCGAAAAGTCCACGTCCGACGCGTACCATCGTCGAACCTTCAGCCACCGCTACTTCAAGGTCATTGGTCATCCCCATGGAACGAACGGGCAGGTCAAGTCGGTCCGCCATCGTTGCCACCAGATGAAATCCCGGCCGCGAACCCTCGGGTGGCCCCGGCCGGCCAACAGCCATCAGACCGGCAACATCGACGCCCGCGTCGCGCAGGTCCGACACCATCTCCGGTACATCCTGGGGGTCGCAACCTCCCCGTCCGGGAAGCCCGGCGATGTCGACCTGAACGAGCACAGTCGCGCCGGGGCGCCGTCGGGCGATGGCTCGTCCTTCCTCCACCCGGCTGACCCCTTGCCAACATGCAACCACCGGTGCCAGGCGCGGAACCTTGTTGCGCTGTATGGAGCCAAGAAAATGCCACCTGGGGATGGGCTCGGTTCCTTCCGTCGCTGTCGCCTTCACCAGCAGCTCATCGGCATAGTTCTCCCCGATATCGAGGATGTCGGCCGCCAGGGCCGCCCGCACCGCATCTTCACTGAAGCCTTTGGTGACGGCCACCACGATGACAGCTGCAGGATCCGGTGAACATGCCGAAATCCTTTGGCGAATGGCGGCCAGGCGGCCAGAGATGAGGTCGGCACTGAATTGTGCCGGCGTCATGGTCGGGGGGATTCTGCCATCGACCAGACAACCAGCGCTTGGCGGCCATCATCTCGGCGGCCCCGGTGAGAGAAGTACCTGTCGCTACAGGAGGTGCAGGCATCGATCCCCGGGACAGGACAGACGTTGGCACCATCAAAGGCGGCAGCTACGGCGGCGGGCAGGTCCAGTGCCGGGCGGCCACCTGAGGTCACCGAGCGGATCCCGTCGCCATACCGGGCAGCCACCGAGGCCAGATCATCCTCGGAGAATTCATAGCATTCGGCGTGGATGGTCGGGCCCAGGGCCCCGTGCACCACGGTGGCGCCGAGATCACGCATGGCCGCGGTGGCCACCTCGATCACTCCCCCCAGCAGTCCCCGCCAACCGGCGTGGACTGCCGCGAACACCCCTTCCTCACTGCCCAGCGCGATTGACGCGCAATCGGCGGTCAGTATGGCCAGCTCCGCCGAAGGCGACGCCGACACCATTCCGTCCCCTTCGAGGACAGATCGGATCCGGTGGTCATCACCCACTGCGGCGTCGCCGGTCTCATGGATGATATGGACTTCGGCCCCGTGCACCTGCCGAAGGCAATGGATGTACCTGGCGTCCGAAGGGTTTCCGGTTGCCTCGGTGGCGAACCCCCGGAGTGCATCCCCGCCTTGATGCCCGTCCGGGCGCCACCGCAGATCCCCGTGCGAGCGATCCGACCAAGTGGCCCGGATGTCACCGACAACGGTGACGATGGCCGGAGAAGGGCTCTGGGTCAGCGAAGGAACGACGGGACGTCAAAGTCGTCGTCCCCGATGTCGAGGTCGTCATCCGCCGGAGAGGCGAAAATATCCTCGTGTGCCGTCTCCAAGCCGAGCACCTTGCTGCGACCTTCGTCACGGCCGGTCGTGGTCGGCACCGGCTCGGCCCCACCACGGCCGCCGGACTCCCAGCGTTCGAATCCAGCCGCGATCACCGTGACCCGGACTTCCTCGCCCATCTCTTCGTCAATGACACTACCGAAAATGATGTTGGCATCGGGGTGAGCCACCCCGTGAATGATCTCCGCTGCTTCATTGACCTCGAAGAGGCCGAGATCGGGACCGCCGGCGATGTTGAGCAAGATGCCGCGGGCGCCCTCGATCGATGCCTCCAAGAGGGGACTGGTAATGGCCGCCCTGGCTGCATTCACCGCCCGTCCCTCGCCGGTGGACGATCCGATCCCCATGATCGCCGTACCGGCGTTGCTCATGATCATCTTCACGTCGGCGAAGTCTGTATTTATCAGACCAGGAATCGTAATCAGGCTGGTGATGCCTTGGACGCCCTGCATCAGAACTTCATCCGCCATCTTGAATGCGTTGACCATGGTGGTCTTTTCGCTCGACACGGTTAGCAACCGGTCATTGGGGATGATGATGAGGGTGTCAACCTTCTCTTTCAGGTTCTGGATACCAGCCTCGGCCTGGACCGAGCGCCGACGGCCTTCGAAGGTGAAGGGACGGGTCACAACACCGATGGTGAGGGCGCCCAGGCTCTTGGCGATTTCGGCCACAACCGGGGCGGCGCCGGTTCCCGTACCGCCGCCCTTGCCGGCGGTGATGAAGACCATGTCGGCACCCTTCAGCGCCTCCTCGATCTCTGACCGGTGCTCTTCGGCCGCCAGGCGCCCGACTTCGGGGTCGCTCCCGGCTCCAAGCCCATGGGTGAGCTGACGACCGATGTCCAACTTGAGATCGGCGTCGCTCATCAGGAGTGCTTGCGCGTCGGTATTGGTCGCGATGAACTCGACCCCCCGAAGACCGGCGTCGATCATGCGATTGACGGCGTTTACGCCGCCACCTCCAACGCCTACCACCTTGATGACGGCGAAGTAATTGTTCTGAGCAGGAACGGTCATGTATTCCCTTACCCTCGACAAAAGGTTGAAACCTTTCCAACCAGCGAGTTCGACACAACGATACGGTTAGTGGAGTACCTGGTCAAGCACCATCGACGCTGTCGGAAGTCTACGTCGTCTCGGACCCGCAACGAGGGATGGGTCATCATCAGCTCTCGGTGGGTGCTTCGGGGACCGTCACGTCGATGGTCTTCTTCCCCTGGAGCGATGCGTGGGCGATGATACTGGCCACGTCCTGGTACTTGACGGTCAGATCGGTGACCGTGCCCATGACCACCGTGAGGCCCGAGTTGAGGGCGAGATCGACAGTTGTGTCCGGTGCCACGGTGATGGAGAGCACCTGGGCAGAAAAGGCCAAAGGCAGAGTCCGACACACCTGTAGGCCGGGTCCGGCTGCCGCAGGCAGCGTGGTTCCGACCCCGGCCGGAACCACGGACCCCCTGGTCGTGGATACCACGAGTTCAATGAGACCAGTCGGCTGGGTCGGTTGGACCGCCAGAATTCGCCCTGAACCGTCCACCTTTGACCACGAGTTGGCGCGCCCGGCCATCACGGCCATTGGAATCCTTTCACTCACCGCGATCTGCACGCCGTCGGGCCAGTGTCTGGTGACCCGAGCAGAGGCAATGAAGGGCAGTGCCTTCACCCGGGCCTCGGCACCAGACGGGCTCACGTCGATCATCAGGGGTCGGTGGGCCAGACCGGCAGCCGTCACAATGGCGGCCGTGCTGGTATTCGGATGGGTGCCGGTCACCGCCACCACCCGGGCGGTGAAGAGCGAGGTGTGGAGCAGTGCCGCTCCCCCGGCGACGATCGCCACTGCTGCCACTACGGCGATGACCACCCGGAGGTGGCGCCGACCGACCCGTCGCCGCACGGCAAGACGCCGTTGCCGGATCCGAGGGTCGATGGACAGACGACCCGAAGGCGATGTGCCGCGGGGTGGCGGGGTCACCCGGCGCCCGACCCCGGGCCACTGAAACCGACCATACGCACCTCCGTCCTGAGCGCGACCCCGGTCGTCTCAGCCACCACTGCCTGCACGTGAGCAATCAACTTGGCCACATCATCAGCGGAGCCGCGCTCGTCGGCCTGAATGAAGTTGGCGTGTTTCCTCGAAACCTCAGCACTTCCGAGCCTGAAGCCCTTCAATCCGGACTCCTCGATCAACCGCCCAGCTGAGTCACCGTCCGGGTTGGTGAAGACCGACCCGGCATTACTTCCACCGGGTTGGTTGGCACGGCGCCATCTCACGATGTCGGCAATCGTGGCCGCCCCGATCTCGGGGTCACCGGGAATCAACCCGAAGGTGGCAGACACCACCACATCGGTGGAGGACAGCACGGTATGGCGGTACCCACTCTGCAACCGTGCGGCCGGGCCGTTTGTTGCCGCAGCCGTCATGAGATCCACCCATCGATAGCCAACCAGGGTGGCGACGGTATCCGAACCATGCCCACCGGCGTTCATCCGCACGGCACCGCCAACCGAACCGGGGACCCCCACTGCCCATTCCAGCCCGGACAGCCCGGCCGCCGTCGTCCGGCGGGCCAGTACGGGAAGGCTGACCGACGCCCCCGCCCGAACCTCCATGCTGTCGATGGCCAACTCCTCGAATCCTTTGTCCAGCGTCACCACCAGGCCGGAGAATCCACCGTCGGCCACCAGCAGGTTGGAGCCCCGGCCGAGGACAAGCACGGGAACTGGCACACCGTTGACCGCCCTGGCCACCTCCACCAGGTCATCTTCGTCGGCTGGCTCAACCAGGAGTGCCGCTGTCCCTCCCACCCGATAGGTGGTGCGCACGCCCAGGGGGGCATCCCACTGGGCCCGGTGCCCAAGCGCTTCTCCAACGCAACGCAGGTCGTGGGAGACGGCCGTCACCGACCGCCTACCATCCCTGGCTGTCCAGTAGTTCGTCGGGGAGCGACGTGAGGTCGCCGGCGCCAAGGGTGAAGCACAGGTCCCCGGGCCGGACGATCTCCTGGACAATTTGACGTAGCTCGCTCCGCCCCGGCACGTATCGCACAGTCTTGTCCGGGCTCGACCGACGGATGGCGTCGGCCACCAGTTCACCCGACACACCGGGAATCGGAGCTTCACCCGCCCCGTAGACGTCGGTCACCACTACCACGTCAGCGTCGGCGAAGGCACCACCGAACTCCTCCCACAGCGCTTGGGTCCGGCTGTACCGATGGGGTTGGAATACCGCGATCACTCGTTGCCAGCCACCGTCCTGGGCAGCTTCCAGCATCGCCCTGACCTCACTGGGCAGATGGGCATAGTCGTCCACGAACGTCACGCCGTTGGCATCGCCCCTGAACTCGAACCGACGGGCTACACCGGCGAACCGGGCCAGGGCACGGGCTGCGGCATCGAAGGAAACCCCGGCAGCCAGACCGGCCACCGCCGCCACCGCCGCATTCCGGGCATTGTGAAGCCCAGGGACGGGAATGGACAGATGACCCAGCGGCGCCCCTGTTCCATCGAGCAGATCGAAAGCGATCGAACTACGGGACGGGCTGATGTTGACCATCCTCCGGCTGCAGTCGGTGCCGGTCCCGACCGTCTCTGCCGCGTTGCGACGTCCGATCTCCGAAGCCACCGGGTCATCCCCACCAACGACGGGCGGAAGCGACGCATGAGCTACAAAATCCTCGAATGCCGCCTGTACCGCGTCAAAAGAACCATAGTGATCGAGATGGTCGGCCTCCACATTGGTCACGATGGCGATCTCGGGATCCAGAGACAGGAACGTCCCGTCGCTCTCGTCGGCTTCGACCACCAACCATTCTCCGTCGTCCCAGACAGCATTGGTCCCGATCTCATTGACTTCGCCGCCAATGATGAACGAGGGGCGCAGTCCCGCCTCGACCAGCATCAGGGCCAGCATCGAAGCCGTGGTTGTCTTCCCATGGGTCCCGGCAACCGCGATACATCGCCGCAAGGATGCGATGGCGGTCAACGCCTCGGCCCGGCGGTAGACCGGAATCCCCCGGCGCACGGCTTCGGCCACCTCGGGGTTGAGATCGCTCACGGCGGAAGAACGGGTCACCACGTCGGCCGCTCCCAGATTTACCGGGTCGTGGCCCACAGCCACGGATATCCCTGCGCCCCGCAATCGGTCGGTGACCGATGAATCCTTCAGGTCGCTTCCGGTCACCGTGTGGCCCATGGTGGCGAGCACCATGGCGATCGCACTCATCCCGGCCCCGCCGATCCCCACGACGTGGATGGCCATCGGTCGGGAGACATCGAGCCTCGGCGGCGTGCGCTCGTTCTTCATCGTTCGCCCTTTCATTGTGGACCGCTCCGGGCATGCTTTTCGACCACCTGCGCCCCGGCATCTGCGGCATCGGGCCGTCCGAGCGAGCGAGCCGCCCGACCCATGGCGCCGAGGACCCCGTCCTCGGTCAGCAACTTGTCGAGGACGATGGCCAGTCGAGGTCCATCGCAGTCGCCGTCGGCGAGCAGAACCGCCCCGTTGACCCGCTCGAGGACCCGGGCATTGGCAGTCTGATGGTCTCCGGGCGCCCCGGGTAGCGGCACCAGCACCGAAGGCACGCCGGCCGCGGCCAACTCAGCCACCGTCATCGCTCCTGCCCGGCAGACGACGACGTCGGCCGCGGCGTAGACGGTTGCCATCCGCTCCTCATAAGGGACCCGGACCACCTGGTCGTGGGGTCCAGGTGATGCCGATGCCGCCTGGGTCGCCTCCCAGTCCCGTCGCCCCACGATGTGATAGATCGACCGGTCATCCCGGTCCTTCCATTGTTCGGCCAGACCCGCCACCGCCGCGTTGATGCTGCGGGCCCCCAGGGACCCTCCGAACACCACAACCGTCGGAATGCCGGTCGGCAGTCCGAGTACCCGACGGGCGGCCCGGCGATCGTCAGCGGAGCGCCCGACGGCAGCAATGTCGGTCCGCACCGGCGTCCCGGTCACTACGGCCCGAGGCAACCGGGTACCGGGCCAGCCCACCGCGCTGGCCCGGGCGAAGCGGCCGAGAAGGCGATTGGCGACACCCGGGGCCGCATCCACATTCACGAGAACCAATGGAACCCCCAGCGCCAGTGCGCCCAGCGAAGCGGGAAGGCTCGCATACCCACCCACCGACACGACCACCCGGGGGCGGCGGCTTGCTACGAGGCCCAAGGCACGGATGAGGGCTATCCCCAACCCGGCCAGCGCTCCCAGGTTCTGAGCAATCACCCTTGGCCGCATGCTGCGGCTGATCCCCCGGCCGGGCAACAAGGTGAAGGGGAACCCTCTTCCGTCGAGGGCGATTCGGTCCTGTCCCCGGGAAGAGCCCACGAACTCGATGGCCTCCCGATCATGACCATGTGAGACGAGGGATTCGGCGATCGCCAACGCCGGTTGCAGGTGACCGGCAGTACCTCCTCCCGCCATCAAAGCGTACCGTCGCACCATTACGCCGAGGGCGGTCGTCGGGCTGTGCGCGCCGCGGGCCGCGGTAGGCGCTCGTGCCCGGCGATGTTCAACAGAATGCCCACGGCAGCCAGGGAGATCACCAGGGATGAACCTCCGAAGGACACGAACGGGAGGGGGATTCCCGTCACCGGCAGGACGCCGATGACCGCACCGATGTTGATCAATGCCTGACTGGTGATCCAAATCGTCACGCCGATGGCCATAAGGCTCCCGAACCGGTCTGGTGCCCGGGTGGCCGCCTGCAACCCATACCAGGCAAAGAGGAAGAACAGACCCAGGAGCACGACCGCTCCGACCAGACCGAGTTCTTCTCCCACCACCGAGAAGATGAAGTCGGTGTGAGCATTGGGCAGAAGGCCCCACTTCTGGCGGCCGCCGCCCAGACCGAGGCCGAAGAGATGGCCGGAGCCAAGACCGATCAGGGACTGCCAGACCTGGTATCCCGAGCCGGAATGGTTGGCACTCGGGTTGAGGAACGACAGGATTCGGTCCCGCCGGTAGGGGTCAGCCAGCCCCACCACCAAGGCCAACGCCACGAAGGTGATCAGGATCTTGACGATCGGGCGCATGGGAACGCCACCCATGAAGAGGATCCCGAAAGCAACGCAGCAAAGAACCAGGGCGGTACCCATGTCCGGCTGCTTCAGGATCAGCAGCGATGAGATCCCCAAGATGATGAGGACCGGGAGGATCACCGACTTTGTGTCCGAGATCTTGTCCACCCGACGGGTCAACAGATCGGCAACGAAGACGATGAGCGCAAGTTTCATCAACTCGGACGGCTGGAGGCGAAACTGCCCGAATCCGATCCAGCGCGAGGAGCCACCGGCGGTGACGCCCAGCCCTGGCGCGAGCACCACCACCAACATCCCCATGGTCCCCACCAGCAACGGCACCCGGATCTTTCGCCATTTCCGGTAATCGATCCGCGAGAACGCCAGCATCGCCACGACTCCGACTCCCATCCACATCACCTGGCGGACAAAGATTGCCCACGTCGACCCGTAGAGGCCCATCGAGATAACCGGGGACGCCGATCCCACCATGACCAGACCGAACACACACAGCACCCCGACCAGAACTGTCAGGCGTGTGACGTTGGGAACACGGGCGAGCCTCGAGGAAGCCGCGGCCGATCTCGGGTGAGCGGCGCCCGCGCCGCGGGACCCCGCACTCGTGGTCGACGGGCGCCGGGTCGGGCGCGACGGTTGGCGTCCACGGGTGGCGGAACGATGCGAAGGGCTTCGAGATGGTGCTCGGATGTTCGAGGTGTCAACCATGGACACCACCAGCATCCCCTAGCGCGGCACCCAAGTGGTGGAACCTCCGTCTCATCTGATTCGAATTCGTGCGTAGTCGAAGCCCGGTGCCATCATCCCGCCAACTTGTACACGGATAGAAAATCGCCGTAGAAGATGCCGAGACCGCCGACGGCGAACAGGCCGGCCAGAATCCAGAATCGGATGATCACGGTTGTCTCGGGCCACCCCATCAGTTCGAAATGATGATGCAGCGGGGCCATTAGGAATACCCGTCGGTGAAAGACCCGGAAGCTGATCACTTGAATCACCACCGACAGGGTCACGATGACGAACAGGCCCCCGATGATGGGCAGCAGTAGATCGAGGTTCATCAACAGGCACAGAGCGGCCAGCCCTGATCCGATCGACAACGACCCGGTGTCGCCCATGAAGATCTTCGCCGGGGCGGCGTTCCACCACAGGAACCCCAGGCCGGCGCCGGCCATGGCCACCGAGGCCAGGGCCAGATCGAGGGCATCGGCGACGTGATAGATCCCGAAGTGGCGGTACTGCCAGTAGCCGATCACAGCCAGAATGGCGAAGCAGAATGTCGATGACCCGGCAGCCAAGCCGTCCAGTCCATCGGTCAGGTTCACTGCATTGGCGGTGGCGGCGATGATCACGGTGGCCCACACCACCCATATCCCGGTACCCATATGGATACCAATGGAGTCGTAACGGGTGAAGGACAGGTTGGTCGACACGTGGGCCCAATACACAGAGAGCAGCGAGAACCCCAGGCCCAGGGCGATTTGCGCGCCGAACTTGGCTCGCTTGTTCAGACCCAGGCTGCGACGGTGACGGACCTTGATCCAGTCGTCGGCAAATCCGATCAACGACGCCCCCAACACCGTCAACAACACCAGCATCCCCGAGGGAGACAATTTCGCACCAGGGATGGCCCGGGCGGCCAGATACCCGATGATGACGGCGATGACAATACCGATACCGCCCATGGTGGGCGTGCCGGCTTTGGTGATGTGGCCCTGGGGACCGTCCTCGCGAATTTGCTGGCCGATGTTGTGCTTGATGAGCCAGCCGATGAGGACAGGGGTCAGGAGTGCCGCCACCAGCAAGGCCACACCGCCCGAGGTCATCAACCAGATCATCGGCGTTTCCCCATGTCGAGGGCGGCCAGAGCACGACGAGCTTCGGCGTGGTCGTCAAAGGGAATGATCCGGTCCCCGATCACCTGGGTGGTCTCGTGACCCTTCCCGGCCAAGATGATCACGTCGCCGGCACGACCAAGGGCCACCGTTCGCGAAATGGCGGTGGACCGGTCCGGCTCCATCAGCAATTCCACTCCGGGGCCGATACCGGCTCGAACCTGGGCCATGATGTCCAAGGGGTCCTCCGATCGAGGGTTGTCCGAGGTGAGCACAGCCACATCGGCCAGTCGACCGACGACCTCACCCATCATCGGACGTTTCTCGGGATCGCGGTCCCCTCCGCACCCGAACATGCACACGACTCTGCCCGGTCCGGCCAGCCGACGCGCGGAGGCAAGCGCGGCACCGAGTGCAGCGGGAGTGTGAGCGAAGTCCACCAGGACGGCGAACGGGGGACCGGGCGTCACCACATCCATGCGACCCGCCGGGGGGGTCGCCGAGGCGAGGCCGGCCACGATGGCATCCTCCTCGACTCCGAGGCCGGTGGCTACGGCCGCGGCCAGAAGGGCATTGTCGACATTGAATTCCCCCGAAAGCGGCAAGGTCACGTGGCGCCCCCGCCACTGGAACGACGATGAGCCAACGGTGTCCACGACATCGGAGGCATCCGATCGGCGAACGTTGAGCACGTCGACTCCGCCCAACTGCCGGGAAAGTCGCGCACCCCAGGGGTCGTCCACGTTGACCACTGCCAACCGGGTCCTCTCCGGGGCGAACAGGCTCGCCTTGACCGCGAAGTACTCCTCCATTGTGTGGTGGTAATCGAGATGATCATGACTGAGGTTGGTGAATGCAGAGATATCGAACACGATTCCATCCACACGGTGCTGGGTCAACGCGTGGGATGACACCTCCATGGCCACCGTCTGGCGGCCTTCATCCCGCATCCGGGCCAGCGTGGCCTGGAGTTGCGGTGCCTCCGGGGTGGTCCGCTCACCGGTCAGTGTGCCGATCATCCCGGCCGGCGTTCCCGCCTCGGCGAGAATCGACAGTACCAGATGGGTCACAGTGGTCTTGCCGTTTGTGCCCGTCACCCCCACCATGGCCATGGAGCGGGAGGGAAACCCGAAAAACGCCGAAGCCACCTGGGCCATGGCCGGGCGGACCACACCTTCGGCCACCCGTACCTGGGGAACCTCGACGTCGAGAAACCTCTCACAGAGGAGGGCAGTGGCACCACCATGCACGGCGTCGGCGGCGAAGTCATGACCGTCGGATGTCCGTCCGGGGACACAACAGAAGAGGGATCCCACCCCGACATGGCGACTGTCGAACTCGACGGAGCTCACGTCGACCGCACCTGGGTCCCCACGGGTTCCGATCACGTCGACGCTTCCGAGCAACTCCGTCACTCGCATACGGCGGGCACTCGCATCGAAGCCACGTGTGCTCCCCGAGCGCTTACAATCATCTACGCACCTTCCGTGGCGGCGCCGGCCGGAACCGTCACCGACCCGGTACCCCCGATGGCTCCGCTCGACGTAGATGTCGTGGCCGCGGCATTGGTGGGAATGCCGTAGTGCTGGAGGGCGTATTCCATGATCGTAGAGAATACCGGTGCCGCCACCGCTCCCCCGTAGATCGGGGTGGGGTGGTCGAGCACCACCACCGCCGACAGCACAGGCTTCTCGGCGGGAGCGAAACCGACGAAGGAACCGAAGAACGCCCCGGGGATGTACCCCAGATGGCTGGGGTCAGGGATCTGGGCCGTTCCCGTCTTACCTGCCACCGTGTACCCGTCGATGGCAGCCGATGTGCCGGTACCGCTCGTCACCACCCCCTCGAGCATGGTGGTCAATTCGGCATTGGTGGTCGAATCGATCACCCTCCGGGTGGTCGAGGCAGGGGTGGCGGACATTGATCCATTGGACGAGATAGTGCCGCGTACCAGGCGGGGCTGGACCATCACACCACCATTTGCCACCGCGTTGTACGCATCCAGAAGCTGTTGGGCTGTGACCGCATCGTCCTGACCGATTGGGGTCGACCCGATCGAACTACCCGTCCAGGCACCGGCCCCGGGGACCAGCCCTTGAGATTCGCCGGGGAAGTTGAGCCCGGTCGGCTTGCCGAATCCCAGGTTGCCGATTTGGGCCAGCAGACGGTCCTTTCCGAGTGCTCCCGCGATCTCGATTGTCCCGATGTTGGATGACTGATCCAATATGTCCGTAGCGGTCATGCTCTGCGTTCCGTGATTCTCTGCATCATGGAAGGTATAATTGCCGATGGAGAGAGAATTCGGGACTGAGACTGTCTGGTTGGGACTGATGACATTGTTTTGCAACGCGGAAGAGAACGTGACCAGCTTGAACACGGACCCGGGCTCGTAGACCTGGGTCAATGCAGTATTCGACGGGGCCTCTTCGACCCCGTTGGGGAGCGTGTCCGCCCGAGCGGTGAGGGTTGGCCCCGACGACGACTGGGGGGTGGTCGAGGAGGCAGCAGACACGGTGACGGCCGACGCGGATCCGGTCGATGGAGCACTCGATCCCGAAGTCGTCGACTGAAGGTTGGCCATGGCGATCACGTCACCCGTCTTCACGTCCATCACGATGACGGTTCCACCCAAGGCGTGAGCCGCCAGCACCTCGGCTCCGAGAGCCTGCTCGGCCACGTACTGGACGGATTCGTCGATGGTCAGCTCGATCCCCGTCCCGGCTTTGGCCGACGTGCCTGCGGTCCCGGTCGCACCGGGAAGCGTCACCCCGTCGGGCGACTGAAGCAACGTCTTCGATCCGGCGATGCCGGCCAATAGTGATTGATATTGGTATTCGAGTCCCGAGAGCCCGGCGCCTGCGGTCCCCACCGTCCCGATGAGCGGCAGGGCCAGCTGCCCATCCGGTTGGACCCGTTGTGATTCTGCCACCAGATTGATTCCGGTGAGGTTGAGGGCGGTCACCTTCGCTGCCACCGGATCTGCCACCCGATGCGCCAGGTAGACAAAGCCAGAGTGTTCGGTCAGCTGGGAGCGGAGGTTGTCAGCCGAGAGGCCCAGGACAGGGGCCAAGGAAGCCGCCACGGTACCGGGGTCCTTGACGAGGAAAGGATCGGCCACCACTGTCTGCTTGTTGACCGACTCGGACAGCACCTCACCGTTTCGGTCATAGATCCCGCCACGAATGGCGGGGACCGTCACCGTCTGGGTCAGTTCGGCACTGGAGAGCGAGGCGTAGCGCTGGTGGGAGAATTCCTGAACTTGCACCAACCGGAGGATCATGGCCACAAACACCACGAAGAGCAGAATCCGCAATGCTCGAGTTCGGCGTCCGAGCAGGACGATGGGACTCACGGCGTCGGCGGCGGCGTCTTAGCGGAAGGAGGCTGCGCGGTATCGGGCACGGGCAGTGCCACGTTCAGCGGCACCGAGGGCAGATCGATGATCTGGGTGGGGCTCTCCATTCCCAGTTGTCGGGCCTTGATGACGACGATCTGCGGTGCGGATAGCTGGGCCACCGCCACTTGTAGCTGTTTTTGTTGGGTTAACGCCGCCGCTGCCAGGCGTTGAGTGTCGGCCAAACGGATCTGGCCTTGGGCAACGACATCGTCGGCAACCACCACGGACAGCAGGCTCCCTACGATCAACACACTGGCGATGAGCATGGTGGGGCGGCGGCGTGACCGGTGGCGGGTCCTCGGCGCCGGTTCGAACAGTCGGATCGGCGGGCGCCTCGGTGCCGGCGCGTTCCGAACCGCCGGTCGACGGGCGGCCGAAGAAGCAGGCGGGGCCATCAGGCCACCTCACCATTGGCCAAGGTGTGGCCGACAGGCGTCGATATCCGTTCGATGACCCGCAGCCGGGCCGCTTCCGAACGACGGTTCCGTTCGATCTCGTCCGATGACGGACGACGTGATCCCCGTACTACCAACCGGTAGTCCGGGACGGCACCGCACACGCACGGGAGACCCGGCGGGCACGTGCAGCCGCCGGTCGATGCGTTGACAAATTTGGCCTTGACCAGCCGGTCTTCCCCCGAGTGGTAGGAGATCACCACACACCGACCACCTACACTCATGATGTCCAGGGTGACATCGAGGGCCCGATCGAGTTGATCGAGCTCCTCGTTGACGGCGATTCGGATCGCCTGAAATACCCGCCGAGCCGGGTGGCCGCCGGTGCGGCGGGTGGCGGCGGGGATGGCTGCTCGCACCACTTCGGCCAGCTCCCCGGTGGTGGTGAACGGGCGGGCGGCAACCACAGCCCGGGCGATACGTCGGGCGAACCGGCGCTCACCGTTCTCCGCGAACAGACGGGCCAAAGAAGCCTCATCGTACTCATTGACCACATCGGCGGCGGTACGACCCGAGGTCGGATCCATCCGCATGTCGAGAGGAGCATCCCGGCGATAGGAGAAGCCTCGTTCGGCCAGATCCAGTTGAGGCGAGCTGACTCCCAGGTCGAAGAGGGCACCGGAGAGACCCCGCGATTCGAGGGGGATTCCCATCTCCATCTGCACGCCGCGGACGATGGCCCCGAGTTCGTCAAACCGGGCCTGACGGACAATGGCGCGCTCGCCGAAACGCTCGAGTTCGGTGGCAGCGGCCGCGACAGCCATCGGATCGCGGTCAATGCCGAGGATGCTCAGATGAGGGTGTGATGCCAGGATGGCGACAGCGTGCCCGGCTCCCCCGAGGGTGGCATCCACGATCAGCCCCGGCGGAACCGGGGCAAAGAGGTCCACCACCTCGGTGGCCATGACGGATTCGTGTTGAAATGCCTGGCTCATTCGCAGCCCCACGATCGATGCGGTGCCTGGGGGTGGAGTTCCCGAGCGACCAGCCTGGAAGCATGCGGAGGAGGATTCTTCCAACTGTTCGGTCGAGGGGCTGCGCATGAGCCAGACCCGTTGAATGTGCACATCGGGTCGGGCAACTGCCGCCATTGCCGCCTCGTATGGCGTCGGGCGGTGGTCGGCCCCATTGACGACCGGGAAGGTCGCCAATGTGGAAGTGGTGATGATCCGAGTGGCGTGGGTCCTTTCGTTCGGGAGTTTCGGGTGAGCATCGATCTCTGCCGGTCCGGAGCCTGCGGACCCCGGGCGCCGCCCCCCTTCGTCAACATGTCGGACAACGTGGAGCCGGACCGCATGGCTCAGCCGTCGTCGCCCTCGGTAAGCCGCTGCTCCTCGGGCTGCACTTTCTGCTCCCACGACGTGGGATTCCACAACTCCACCCGATCGATGGCTCCGTGGACCAACACGTCCCCTTCCAAGCCGGCGAAGGCCCGAAGATGGGAGGGAATGGCCATGCGGCCCTGCTTGTCCACTTCCACCTCGTGTGAAGTCGACGCCCACAACCGAGCCAGATTGCGGTCGCTCTTGCTGGTCGAGGCCCGGCCCTGCATATTCTCCATCTGCAATTCGAACTCGTCCGGTGTCCATAACGACAGACATCCATCCTGGTACTGGGTGAGAAAACCCCCATGGTCGAACGGTCCACGGAACTTCGCGGGAAGGATCACCCTCCCCTTGTCGTCGAGCGAGTGCTCGTATCTTCCGAAGAACCGTGCCACTGGCGCTTGCTCCCACAATGCTCCTCGTAGTGCTCGGAAACCGATTGTTCGGATCCCTCCCTTTCACACCACTTTCCACCACTTTACGCCCCTGTCCCCCACTCGTCAACCACTTCGGCTCATCAATGTCACAAATCAGGGTCGGGTGCACGGTACGGGAGGCGTCTGCGGACCCGACGGAGTTGGAGGACACCATCCAACGGTGCGACCGCGACCGCCTCCGGTCGAACAGGACGGACAACCCCTGGATCGGCTCAGCGTGGAATCAGCTCGTGAAGGTGAGGGTCCTCACCTGATGGGCGTGCTCAGAACCGGAAGCAGACCTCGGACGCTGGGATCCACCGGTACCGCGCGGTCAGCAGTGAAATGTCACGACGGCAATGCATCGACGAGGGCGGTCACCATCGTGGGCCCATCGATGACTCCGCCGTCGGACGTGCCCACCAGGTCAACCACCCCCGTCACCGCGTCGGCGAGGTCGAGCCGAGCCGCCGCCCGTTCTGCGTCGGGGAGGTCCAGGACTCCTAGCAACTCGGTGGCGTCCCACTCCAGAACGCAGGCGCTGTGAAACCACGCTCCGTTGCGGTTCCGGCGCTGGGACACCCCCACCACTTTGCGCCCGTCGGAGGTGACCACCTCACCCGTGCCCACCCCTCCAAAACAGACCAACGACGACCAGCGCGTGGATGCCGCGTACCCACCCCGGTGAGCGGACATCTCCTGGCAACCCACGGCTCCGAGCGCCGTGGTCCAGGCGTCCCCGAGCCAATCAAAAGCCCGTCCCACGTCGTCGTTCCATAGTGGGTCCCCCCGCGGGACCCAGGCATCGACCCACACCGGATCGCCCGGCGTCACCAGGACGGCTCCCCCACCCGACCGGCGGCGAACCAGCTCGATCCCCCGTGCCCCGGCTCGCCGGGAGTCGACCACGCCCTCGACCTGGGTGGAACCCAACACGACCGCGGGTCTGGTCACCCGGCACACCGCAATGGCGCGGCGTGATGGGTGTGTTTCGGTCGCGGGCCACGACGCATGGAGCATTCCGGCAGGGCCGACCCGCTCCTCGATCGACCACATGTCCCCCATCATCGTCTCTGCCTTCAGGCAGTCAGGGGCTCGAAGTGGTCGATGGCGCCGCCCAGATAGGTGCGCCAATCGTCTCTGGCTCCCCCACACGATGCGAGTAGCTGCACACGGTGGTGAGGCACCACCGGCGTAACTCGGAGCACCATCCCGGCCTCATGGGGTAGTCGATCTTCCTTTCGGGTGTTGCACCGCCTGCACGCCGCCACCACGTTCTCCCACGTGTGTGGACCACCTTTGCTCCGGGGAATGACATGGTCGAGATTCTCAGCCGGCGCCCCGCAGTACTGGCAGCGCGAACCGTCGCGGGCGAAGACCGTACGACGGTTGACAGCTACCCGATACTGACGGGGGATGTGCACGTACCGCACCAACCTGACCACCGAGGGCTCGGGAACTGTCACCCGTTCCGCTCGGAACACGCGGTCAGTGGTGTGAAGCAGTTCGGCTTTGGTCCCCAGCACCAAGAGCACCGCCCGACGCGAGGACACGATGCCCAACGGCTCGAAGGTGGCGTTGAGGACCAATGCCCGCCGAGACGGCGCCATTGGGGACCTGACGGGGACGGGCACCGGCACCATCGAATCCCCTGCAATCGTCTTCGCCTCGGACTTCGGCCGTCGAATCACTAGATCGGAAATTAGCCCCGTCGAGCCGCCGATGGGCGATTCTCCGGATTCCCGGCATCGGGCAACGTCGGGGCCGGTGGACGAGGGGGCGATCTACCGGCCAACCGACACCATTCGAGGTAGGACACCACGTCCGCACCATCAGGGATGGCGTCAGCGTTTCCGTAGGCGGTGACCATCCGGAACGCCCAGAGCCGTTCGTCGGGCAGAGGTAGGAACGGGCGTCGCTTCCACCAACCGGGAGCCGCCAATCGATGAGCGGTACCGAGGGCGGTCAGCCACAGACTCGGACGGAACATCACTGCCAGCACAACCGTCGGTGCCGCCGCCCGTGAGGCCGCCACTGACTCCTCGGTCACCCGCATACCGGAGAATCGGCTCGACCGAGTACGGACCGCCGGCCCACCGCCGCCGCTCCCACCAGGGGACCATCCGCCCCGAGCCCGGCAGGGACGATGCGGGTCCCCCGGGAAAAACTCAGCCTCGCCCGGGAGTCGATCTCTGTCTGCGCGGCCGAAAAGAAGGGCTCACCGAACCCCAGGGCCACCGAGCCGGCCACCACCGCCAACTGGAAGTCCAACAAGTTGGCCACCGAGGCAACAGCTCGGCCGACAAGCGTGCCGGTCCGCCTCCGCACCTCGTCCGAGGCCTCCGTCGGAGAGCACCCGGTGATGGCCGCGATGGACGGTCCGGAAGTTTCCGCCTCGAGGCAACCCCGGGCCCCACATACACACCACTTCCCCTCGGGTTCTACGATCACGTGGCCGATATGACCGGCATTTCCGCTTGCCCCATCGAGCAGTCGGCCGTCGAGCACAATCCCGGCACCGACGCCGGTAGACACCACCATGGCCAAATAGTCGCTCACCCCCACCGCTGCCCCCACCCAACCCTCGCCCAAGGCCAGCGCTTTGGCGTCATTGTCCACGGCGGTCGGCAGCTGAACCAGGGCCTCGATCCGGGCCCGGAGGGGAAAGTCCTTCCATCCGGGGATATTGAGGGGCGCAACGGTCTGGCCCTTCGCTCTCATGGGACCTCCACAGCCAACCCCGCAGACAACCGGCGACGGTGCGGATGCCGACAAGACCTGGCCGATGATCGACGACATCGACCCGAATACCACCTCGGGATCATCGTCGCTCGGGGTACGGGTCTGGGCTTCGACCAGAATGGCGCCGCAGTCATCGACAAGGCCGGCCGCCATTTTGGTACCGCCGACATCGACAGCCAACACCACCAAGCCGTCCGACAAAGGTTCAGTCGTCGCGATGGAGGCGACCGCGGATCCAGTCCCGTGGATCATGAACCACAGTGCCCATATTCCGGTTATGGATCGACCGCGAGATGTCGTCGATACCCGCTTTGCCCATGCGCCGTGCATTGTTGGCGAACACCACGGCGGAAAGGAACATGATGACGACGCCGAAGAATCCGAGCACCACCGAACTCGAGAAAGTCAGGAACATGAATACGAGGGCGGCCACGAACACCAGGGCTGACCAGATGCAGTACCTACCTGCATGCCGGTAGACGGTTTCTGAGCGCACTCGTTCCGCGAACTCAGGATCCTCCCGATAGAGGGATTCCTCCAGCTCGTGGAGAATTTTCTGCTCATGATCAGAGAGCGGCAAGGACCCCTCCCCTTCGTCTAGTCATCGATCTGGTTGTCATCCTCGACTCCATGATCGCGCACCTCCCTGCATAAAGCATCGCGCATTGCGGCAAGCACTGACAACGCAGAGTCACTTTTCGTTCTCCACCCGCCCCGGGCGTCGCCGAAAGGCTCACGTCAGAAGGTTCCGATCCTGGTGGGGATCATCTTTTGGCTCTGCGACCGGGCCCCACTGGGACTCGCCCCGATCCCGCACCCGGATCCCGTCGGCCCCCACCAAGGATGCAGAACCGACCGAAGCATGGCCATATCGAGCTCGGATGCTGTCCACTGCAGCCGTAATCCCGCCCCACGACTGTTGAAGACGCTCAGCCTCCTCTCCTGCTCGGAACATCCGGTCATCGACCTCATCATGGGGGTCATGGCCGTCGCCGCCCGCGTGGAGGACCACACCTTCGGCGCCCCCCAGGTCCAAGGAGAGTTGTTCATTGGAACCGGTAGCGCCGAAACCGGACAGGCTGACCCCGAGAAGTCGGATCCCCTTGGAAAGGTCGACAGAGTCGAACAACGCCGCGGCGATCACTCCGATGGACGGCGCCGAGTCGACCGGGGTGACCATCGAATGAGATCGAGTGACCATGGTGAAGTCACCGAACTTGATTTTGACAGTGATGGTGCGGGCCCCGAGTTCGCTTCCCCGAAGGTGGGATGCAGCCGCGTCCACGATCCGGGTCAAGTGGCCCCGAATGACGTCCGGGTCCCACAAGTCGGATGGGAATGTCTCTTCGTGGCCTATCGATTTCGCTCTCTGGTCGGGGATGACCTGCCGTGCATCCTCACCTCGGCACAACCCGGCCAGATGTGAGCCCTGCGCCTTTCCGAGATGCCGCTGGAGCGTCGCAGTCGGGAGAGACGCCAGATCACCGACGGTCCGCACCCCCAGCCCGTTGAGGCGGCGGGCGGACACCGGGCCCACACCCCACAGAGCCTCGATTGGCAATGGGTGGAGGAACTCGAGTTCACGGGCAACCTCGACCACGACAATCCCCGGCCCACGGTGGACACCCGAACGGTCAGCCAACGGTTTGGCCGCTTTTGACGCCAGTTTCGCCAACAGCTTGTTCGATGCCACTCCCACCGAACAAGTCAGATGCAGGTCGTTGTGCACTCTTCTGCGGATGTCGGCGGCGATGCCCGGGCCATTCCCGAGCAGGCGCACGGACCCCGTTACATCGAGAAATGCCTCGTCGATGGAGATCCCTTCGACCAACGGCGTCACGGTTTCGAAGATAGCGTGCAGTTTGGCGCTCTCTTCCACGTAACGGTGGTATCGGCCGTGGACGAATACGGCCTGCGGGCACAGTCGGCGGGCCACCGACGAGGGCATGGCGGAATGGACACCGAACATCCGGGCCTCGTAGGTGCAGGCAGCCACGACACCCCGGCTGCCTGCACCTCCCACAATCACCGGGCGTCCGGCCAGGGTCGGATCGTCCAACACCTCCACCGAGGCGAAGAACGCATCCATGTCTACGTGGAGTATCACCCGATCAACTGGTGGAACCCCGCTCCCCGGGCTACGGGCCTTTCCCTCAGGTTGTGGATGGTTCGGGAGGTCATCCACCGAGGCGCAACCTCCGGAACCCCTCGGCGAAGCGGACCCCGGCATTCCGGCCGGCATCCTCGGCTGCCCCGTGAACCGCAGACCTGGCCCATTCGGCACCGTCGGGGAACTGGCTCCGATGGCACCCCACCGCCAGCACCTTCACCTCGACGGTTGTCGAGATATCCACCCAGACGTCGGGCTCCAGTGTCCCCGACATCAGCACGGTGGACACCTGATGGGCGGGCCCGGCTTCGGGGTAATACAGGGGTAGCGCTGTCGCCGGGGCCACCGCGTCGAGGACCGCCCATCCGGTGAAGCGGTGATCCCGATGGTTGAAATAGTCCTGACCGAAGAAGACGGCTGTGGGATCGGGGCAGAGAACGACGTCCGGTCGGAGACGACGGATCACCGAGACAATTGCCTGCCGCAATCCGACGTCGTCATCGAGCTCTCCATCCAGATAGTGCAGGAACTCTTGGCCGGCCAGCCCGATCAGCGCCGCAGCTTCGCCGGCCTCGACGGCTCGCTTGGCGACCAATTCTCCCGGATCGGCCGAAGGGTCGGTCGATCCTTTGTCCCCATCGGTGCACAAGAGGGTATGGACCTCGCTCCCCTTTGCCGCCCACGCCGCCAGCGTTCCGCCACAACCCACATCAGGATCGTCGGGATGGGCATAGATGGCGAGCGCCCGGGCGGGAGCCTCCTCCAAGAGCTCCACCACGCCTAGGACCCGATCTGCTTGGGGGCAGTGGCCTTGGTCAAGAGCCCCACCTCGCGCCGAAAATCGTCAACACCTTCAAAACCCTTGTACACGCTGGCGAACCGGAGATATGCCACCTCGTCCACAAACCTCAGCCGGTCAAGCACCGCAAGGCCAATCTGCTCTGTCGTCGGCACAGTGCCATCCTCTCGCAAGGCATCCTCGACGGCTTGTGCCACCCCCTCGAGCTGTTTCTCAGAGACCGGTCGGTTCTTCGTCGCGGCGCGCAAGCCGTTGATGACCTTCATCCGGTCGAACGGTGCACGGAGCCCCGAGCGCTTCACGACCATCAAAGGAACCTCGTCGATTCTCTCGAACGTGGTGTACCGGTGGCCACACCCGTTGCATTCCCGACGCCGTCTGGTCGCCGCACCGTCTTCCGCCAACCGAGAGTCGACGACCCGATCGTCGTCAGCCAGGCACCAGGGACATAGCACGCACCGAGGCTAGTGCTGCAACGAACGCCCTCGGGCGAGTCCGGCAGCGGAGGTAGTTCCTCCATTTTGTCCACGTGATCGCCCCGGGCCGGCTCGGCCCACCTCGCCGGCGATCAGGGAAGGGCGATCCGCTCGCCAGGCTCCACGCTGGAGGACCCGGTCTGCGCCGCCAATTTCGCCACCAAGGGTCGGGGGTCCGCAGAGGGATCGACGGCAACGGCGATGGACCATAGGGAATCGCCGGGCTGCACGGTGTACTCAACGGCATGCCCGGCCCCCGCCAGAGCGGAACCGGGGGTGTGGGAGTGACCACCGGTTCCGCCAAGCGGAAGAGCCAGGCCGATCAAGAAGAGGCCCGTGACCGCCAACATCGTGCGCCGAAACCTGACCGACTGCGACGTCCGGCGTCGTGTGCGGCTCGCCCGTTGCCGATCGGGCACGACCACCAGGAACGGGCCCTCGGCACTCTCCGGGAGCGGCTCGGCACCGCTCGTCGGTCGGATGACCTGGTCACCACTCATCAACCGTAAGAACGCCCCACCCTGGCGACGACGGCCCCCAGTCCGGGCCAACGGAGATGGCATCGAGAGCGCAGCCATTACCGGCCCGGCCCCATGGGCAATCCCTGAACCAGATGCTGACTCATCGAACGTCTGTTCGTCATGGATATATCGAATCACGAACGTCTGTTCGGTGTCAAGGCATTTATCGAACGGATGTTTGCTTTTTGGGATCTCCTGAGTTACCGTCTTACAAACAGATGTTCGCCGTCACATGCCGCGTCGCCGAGCACGCCGAGAGCAGCACTCCGACCGCACAGAGCAGGGGGACCCGTGGCCCAGGTACTGAGCATCAAGCGTAAACAGATACTGGACTGTATTTCGGAATCACTCAGGGATCGCGGGTATCCACCCTCGGTGCGAGAGATCGGCGAGTCGGTGGGCTTGGCCTCGTCTTCGACGGTCCATGCCCACCTTGCCGTGTTGCAACGCGAGGGGTACCTGAGAAGAGACCCCAGTAAACCGAGGGCGATCGAGGTTCGGTTCGATCCCTCGTCCAAGGTGGTGATGGACTCGCGCCCCATTCGCCACGTGCCCCTCGTCGGTGATGTGGCCGCGGGTACCGGTGTGCTCGCACAAGAGAACATCGAGGAGTTGTATCCGCTCCCCGAGGACTTCACCGGGACGGGATCGCTGTTCATGGTGAAGGTCCATGGCGATTCGATGGTGGATGACGGCATTGTGGACGGCGACTTCGTGGTGGTCCGCCAGCAACCCGAAGCCGAACGGAACGACATAGTGGTGGCCGGCATACCGGATGGGGAAGCGACGGTGAAACGATTCTCCACCCGTGGTGGCAAGGTGGTCCTGACCCCGGCCAATCAGCGCCTGACGCCCATGGAGTTCGACCCGGCCGAGGTGACCATCTACGGAAAAGTGGTCACCGTCCTGCGACGACTGTAAGCCACCGATTCAGAGGTTGGGGCTGGGAATCCCGATCGAGCTCATGTCGGGGTAGCGATCCCCCGACACAACCCCTGTCGGAAACACGTCTTCGATGGCCGCCAGGTCCGCCGGTGTGAGTTCGATGGTGAGGGCGGCCACATTCTCGGCAAGATGGGTTCGCCGCTTGGTCCCTGGGATCGGCACGACGTCCTCACCCCGTGATTGAACCCATGCCAGAGCCAGCTGGCCGGGCGTTGCGCCCTTCTGGTCGGCCAGGGAACGGACCCGATTGACCAGTTCGATATTGCTGTCGAAGTTCTTCCCGGTGAACCGGGGGAGGTATTTCCGGAAGTCACCTTCGGGAAAGTCGTCGGGCGAGGTGATCTGGCCGGTGAGGAACCCACGACCAAGCGGGCTATAGGGCACAATCCCGATACCGAGCTCGCGGGCCGTCTCGATGACGCCGCCTTCGACATCACGGCTCCAGAGCGACCATTCGCTCTGCAGGGCAGCGATCGGGTGCACTGCGTCGGCGCGTCGCAGCGTGTCGGGTGACGCCTCGGACAAACCGAGATAACGCACCTTTCCCTCCGCCACCAGTTCAGCCATGGCGCCGACTGTCTCCTCCACCGGCACCGTGCTGTCGGTCCGGTGCTGGTAGTAGAGATCGATGTGGTCCACACCCAGTCGGGCCAGAGAGGCGTCGCACGAATCGTGCACGTACTCCGCATCGCCCCGGATCGACCGATGGGTGGGATCTTTCCCCCGGACTATGCCGAACTTGGTGGCAAGGACGACCTCATCCCGTCGGGTGGCAATCGCGCGTCCCACCAGCTCCTCGTTGGCATAGGGCCCGTACATATCGGCGGTATCGAGCAAGGTGACCCCGAGGTCGAGCGCGGCGTTGATGGTGGCAACCGACTCCGATTCGTCGCCCGGGCCATAGAACTCGCTCATCCCCATGCATCCGAGGCCCTGGGCCGACACCACCAGTCCGCCGGTGCCCAATATGCGAGTGGGAATTGCCATAACCCGACCCTACCTACCGGTTGGGCGATCCCGCCCATGCCGGGTCACGTCCGAGGAAGGCAATCAGCCGATCGATGGCGGGGGCCTCGCCGCTCACCGGCACAATCGCACCGAACGCCATGCCCTCGCCCCGGTATTCGGGTGGGAGCGTCACCTTGGCCAGTTTCAGTGCGTCGGCCGCTTCGGCTTCGGCGTAGGGATTCGCCTGACCGGTGGCCGACGCCAGGTCCCACCCGTGGGCCAGGTACTCCATCACCGTCATGTTGAAGACCATCACCCCTGGCATCATCCCACCACCCGAGATTCGCACCTGTCGGTTGAAACCGTGCTCTTCCCAGCCGGCCACAATACTGCGGGCCGCCTTGGCAAACTCGGCGGACGCATCGTGGCCACAGATGTACTCTGCCGGGTCTCTCTCGTAGGTACGCCCGTGACAACCGGCATCGAACACCTGAACCCAACCCACCATGTGGTTCATCAATTCATGGACGCTTAACTCGTCGCACGGCGTCGGGAGCCTCCACTGATCTTCACTCACACCGGCCACGACGGTGGTTGTCTTGGTCAGGACACCCGACAACAGTTCGATCTCATCCATGGTTGGAGTTTGCCGTCAACAAGGTGGCGAGCACGTCTGCGGCCTGTTCGAGTTCGGAGAGGCTCACATGTTCACCTGGCGTATGGGCCAACAGCGGGTCGCCGGGCCCGAAGTTGGTGGCCGGTATCCCGTGAGCGGCGAAGGATGCCACGTCGGTCCATCCCACCTTGGCCCCGGGTGGGGCGCCGGTAGCGGCCACCAGCCTGGACAACAACGGAGCCCCGAGGGCTGGGGGCGCCCCCGCCACCGCCTCGACCACCTCCCATGAGTCACCAGGCTCCATCGCGTGGTCGAAACGCGCCCGCACCGATGCTTCGGCCTCGGCGGCATCACGATCAGGGGCGAAACGGTGATTGATGATCACCACCGCTTCGTCGGGCACCACGTTTCCGGCCACTCCCCCTTCGACCAATACCGCTTGGAGTTGCTCGGCGTACTCGCAGCCGTCGATCACCACCCGGCGGCTCTGGTAGGCGCCGATGGCATCGAGCACGGGGCCAAGCCGGTGGATGGCGTTGCGCCCGGCGAAAGGTCGGGCGGTATGGGCCCGTTCCCCGGCCATCACCATCCGGATCTGCATGGTTCCCTGACAACCCGCCTCCACCACACCGCCGGTGGGCTCCCCCAAGATGGCCGCATCGGCCTGGAGGAGCTCGGGACGCTCGTGCCACAACACCTCGAGGCCACTGTGGCGTCGGGCCACCTCTTCGCAGCCGTAGAAGCACCAGGTGACATCCACCGCCGGTTCGGGGATGGTGCCGGCCAGATGGAGGAAGACGGCCAGCCCCCCCTTCATGTCGGTTGCCCCGAGGCCATAGAGAATGTCACCCTCGAGCCGTGGTTCGTTGTTTCCGCCCGCAGGCGGGACGGTATCGAGATGGCCGGCCAACATCAACCGGGTCGACCTACCGAGATCGGTCCGGGCCACCACATTGTCCCCCACCCGGGCCACATGCAGCCACGGACAGAGCCGCAGCGCCGCTTCCACTGCGTCGGCCATGGGTCCCTC
>OBLU010000041.1_pt1 | contig 113826 bp, 114 predicted proteins | sample 1518681 | NCBI WGS metagenome assembly OBLU01 (sample SAMEA3539304, study PRJEB22396) | soil metagenome | biome: tundra; feature: field; material: soil | place: USA | collected 2010-05 | depth 0.15 m | reverse complement strand
ATGGACATGATTTACCGTCCGATTCGCACCAAGCTTCTGAAGCTGGTCGAACGCCGCGGAATTGACACTGTATCCGGCGCTGAAATGTTTATCGCGCAGGGAATCGCGCAATGGGAAATATGGATGGGCGAGCGTGCCCCGGTGGAAATCATGCGGCGCGTGACGCTCGGCGCGCTGCGGCGCGAAGAAAAGCGCGCGGCCCGGTAGCGTTTGGCGTTGCGGGCGATAATTTCCTGAATTCCCGAAAAATTGGTACAACAGTGACGGTGGAAGTGTATTCAAAGGACGAATGATTCAGCCCGATTTCAAAACGTTTTGCAAAATGGCGCGGCGGGGAAACCTGGTGCCGGTGTATGAAACGGCGCGCGCAGATTTATTAACGCCGGTATCGGCATATCTGCGATTGTCGCGCGATGCGCGCTACGCCTGTCTGCTGGAAAGCGTCGAAGGCGGCGAAAAAATTGCGCGCTACACATTCGTCGGCGCGAATCCCGCGCAGGTTTTCCGCTGCCGGCGCGGCGCATGCGTGTTGGAATCCGATGGCCGCATGCAATTGGAGTACGGGAATCCCATGAAGTATTTGCGCGGGCTGGTCGGACGGTATCAGCCGGTGCGCGTGCCTGACCTGCCTCCGCTGGTAGGCGGCGCGATTGGATATTTTTCGTATGACATGGTGCGCCAGTTTGAACGGATTCCAGGTTCAGGCCGCGACGATGCCGGTCTGGATGATGCGGTCATGATGTTTTTTCTGGGTCTGGTTGTTTTTGACCACGTGCAACACCGCGTGTGGATCGTTCGGAATGTCTATACCGACGGGCAGGGAAGTCTACGCGCGAAATATGACGCAGCCGTGCGCGAAATCGGCGCGTTGCGAAAAACGCTTGGACAGCCGGTAGCCGAAGAAAAACCGGCGCGCCAGCACGGGACCAAAGGCAAACGCAAACTCAAGTTTGAATCAAACATGTCGCGCGCGAAGTTTATTTCTTCGGTGCGCAAGGTCAAGGAATACATTCGCGCTGGCGACGCATTCCAGGTCGTGCTGAGCCAGCGATTTTCCGCAAAGATGGATACCGATCCGTTTGAAGTGTATCGCGCGCTGCGCGTGGTGAATCCTTCGCCGTACATGTATTTCCTGAAATTGGGCGATATGGCGGTCGCAGGAAGTTCTCCGGAAATGCTTGTAAAAGTACAAGGCCGCGACGCGTTCTACCGGCCAATAGCAGGTACGCATCCAAGAGGCCGTGACGAAAAAGAAGACCAGAAACTCGAAGCTCAAATGTTGGCCGATCCGAAAGAACGCGCCGAGCACATCATGCTGGTGGATTTGGGACGAAACGATCTGGGCCGCGTGTGCGAGTACGGATCTGTTCGCGTGGAAAAATTAATGTTTGTCGAACGCTACTCGCACGTTTCGCATCTGGTTTCCAGTTTACGTGGCACTCTGCGCGCCGACGTAAATTGTTTTGACGCGCTGGCCGCATGTTTTCCCGCGGGAACTCTGTCCGGCGCGCCGAAAGTTCGCGCGATGGAAATTATTGACGAGCTGGAGCCGACCCGCCGCGGCGTCTATGGCGGAGCGATCCTGTATTTAGATTTCGCGGGCAATCTCGATTCCTGCATCGCAATTCGCACACTAGTCGTCAAAGATGGCATCGCCTACGTCCAAGTTGGCGCGGGTTTGGTGGCCGACTCAGTTCCCGCCACGGAATATGCCGAGACGCTGAACAAAGCAAAGGCGCTTTTCCGCGCAATTGAAATGGCTCAATCCGACGAGGATTAGCCGGCGGAACAATTATTGCCGCTAATCTGCGCGTCGAAAGTATCTACTCGAATTCGCGCCTGGGCGGAGAGTCAACAATGACGGCTCGGCCATCCGTGAGCGCTTTCACGGAGTGGCGCGCATTACTCGGCACGATCGCGACGAGGCCCTGGCGGACAATTTGCATTTCGCCGTCGATGGTCAATTCAAGCTCACCCTCGATCACTTCGTAAACTTCTTCTTGCGGGTGGAAGTGCTCGTGAATGGACGAGCCTCGTTTGAATTCGTAGTGCGCAAATGTCATGCTCGCCGAATGGAAATAGCAGCCGGACCAGCCGGGCAAGCGTTCCGTCACTTTAAGGTTGCTCGTGTCAACAAATGGCATCGGAGTCTCCGTTGAAATATCGTAGCACGGCTGAGAAATGACATGCGATTCGTAGAAAGCTAAACTAACACCATGATTCTGCTATTGGACAACTACGACTCGTTTACCTACAACCTGGCGCAGTACCTGGGTGAGTTGGGTTGCGAGCTGGAAGTGCGCCGCAATGACAAGATAACTTTGGACGAGATCGCGCTTCAAAAGCCGGAAAAAATCGTGATTTCTCCCGGCCCACGCACGCCGAGCGAAGCGGGAATTTCAGTCGAGTTGATACGAAGATTCGCCGGCAAAATTCCCATTCTCGGCGTTTGCCTCGGGCATCAGGCGATTGGCGAAGCGTTTGGCGGGCGCGTGGTGCGCGCTAAAAAAATCCTACACGGTAAAACGAGCGAAGTATTCCACGACAGCAAAACAATTTTTCGCGGGCTAGCTACGCCGTTCACCGCGACGCGCTATCACTCGCTAATCGTCGAAAGAAAATCATTACCGCGTGTACTGGAAATTTCCGCGGAAACTTCCGATGGCACGATCATGGGCCTGCGCCATCGCAAATTGCGCGTAGAAGGCGTGCAGTTCCATCCGGAATCCGTGCTGACCGGACCGGGGATGCAACTACTTCGGAATTTCCTCGCCTTGAACTAAAGAGCACCGCGCTCAATTACCACTTCAAATCTGCCAACAAAGCTCCGTAAATTTCCATTCCATGCCAAAGATTTCCAATGCGCAGATTCTCGTTCGGGCTATGTTGATTGTCGTCATAGTTGACGATCGGAACGTTAATCACGGGCAATCCGAGATTTTCAAATATATACATCGGCGAACTGCCTCCGGTGATCGGCATTTTCACCAGATCGCCTCCGGCTGCGGCGCCAACTACGTCCATCAGCGCTTTAGACGCGGGCAAATCCATAGACGTGAGGCTTGCCGGGTAGCTACCATTTGACATTGCGACACGCGCAACTTTCGCGTGCATGCGGCGTTCTTCATTGCTGGGCTCATCGGTGGTGACGAAATATCCTTGCGCACGAATGTGCGCGACGAGCCGCGCAAACTGCACTTGCGGCGTAATATTTTTCACCAAACGCATATCCACGGCAGCGATCGCGCGCTCTGGAATTATCGTGCGCGATTGCGCGCCCACATCCTCGCTGCGCAGGCCGTCAATATTCAGCGAAGGCTGCGTCAGCAGATCGACCAGCTTTTTTCCGCCGCCGTCGGGCGCGGCAATTGCAAGATCGCGTTCGAGATCGGCGTCATTGTTCGGCATCTCCTTCAAAGCTTGCTGTGCGGTTGGCCCCAATGGCGTAACGCCATCATAAAAATTCGCCATGCGGACGTGCCCGTCATCATCTTTCATGCTGGCCAAAAGTTGCGCCAAACGCATGGCAGGATTGGGCGCCCAATTCCCGTAGTGCCCGCTGTGAAGTGAATGCAGCGGGCCGTAAACAGTAATTTGCGCGGTAACAATTCCGCGATTGCCGAACAGCACCTGCATCCTGCCTGACTGATGGACGGGGCCATCACCGTTGATGAGCAGCCCTCCCTTGAAAAGATCGCGATGCGCCATCAGAGTTTGTTCCAAATGTGGCGAGCCGCCTTCTTCTTCTCCATCGAATACGACTTTCACATTCACGCCCATGGGAATTTTGCGCGCGCGCAATGCGTCAATCGCTGTGAGCAATGCCACGATGGGAGATTTGTCGTCTCCCGACGAACGCGCGTACAGCCGCCAATCATCCTTGTAGTGTTCGCTCTCCGAAGGAAACGAAATGATCTTGCCGCCGGAATCAAATGGCGCGTCACGCAGTGCGGGCTCGTAAGGCTTCGTTCCCGTCCATGTGGCGGGGTCAACGGATTGGCCGTCGTAATGCATGTAAAAAATAATCGTGCGCGCCGCGCCGGGCGTTTCCAGCTTTCCGAAAACAACCGGGCCGCGTCCGGAAATCGGAAGAAGCTGCGTTTCAAATCCGCGAGCGTGCAGCATCTCCACAAGTTTTTCGGCGTTGCGCTGAATGTTTGCCGTGTCCAATGCAAAGTTAGGAATAGAGAGCAGAGCGCGAAGTTCATCCATCACGCGTGTCTCATTGGCTTCGCGCCAAATGCGAACTTCGCTCGCGGTGCGGGAGACGGTGCCGCCCGGCGCGGATTTCGGAGCCTGCGCCGCCGTCCAGAACGCCAGCGCGAAGATTCCTAGTATCGAAATGCCGATGCGACTGCTGGCCGATGATGCCATTTGTCACCTCCAAAGCGGCTCGTGCGTAGTTCGTAACATCGTTCTGCGAGCCGGACTATCGGATGGAGACTATAGTTTTCCGCGTCCGCGCACAAATTGTTTCACGTGAAACAATTTGATTTGTGCGAACCAAATTGTTCCACGTGGAACAATTTCAAATAAGCGCTCAAGAACCAACCGGATGCGGTATTCGAACATGCAAAACGTCGAAGAATCCGAAAAGATTGGTTTCGCCCGGTTTCAGAATCGCCGAAGGAGTTCAGAGCGGGCAGCGTCGAGTCACCCGCCCTGTTTGCAAGAAGATACGCGAGAAAACTTATTTCGCTCCCATCCAATCGTCCATCGCCGTTTTATTGCCAGCCTTGTTTTTCGCGACGATGTCCTGCGTGTCCGCACTAAACGTGATTGATTCCGACGGCCGGTCACCTCCTGAACTTGCAGCCGGGTGGATGGAAGTGATCATGACATTGGACATGTGAAGGGTTTTGTAAACTTCGGGGCTCTCGCTTGCGCCGTTGTGCACGAACTCAAGATCGACAGAAGTAAGGACCTCGCCCGAACTCATTGCTTTCATGAGCAACGGGGATGCCTTATCGATTTCCCTGACGATTGTTATCGTGCCGTGCATGCGCCTTCCCACCAACTGCCCGCTGGCGGTATCGCGCGGCGTGCCGACCGCGTTGCCCGTGGCTTTGCCGGTCTGTGCGTCCCGCTCAGTAGCTTTGCCGGCGCCCGCGCCTGAAGACTCAGAAGCCTGGTAGCTGAATTGCGAGCCGGGCATTCGGCCCGTCGCAGCGGCAGCTTCGCCCTTGATTTGGCCCTCCTTTGAGCCCTCAATTTTCAAATAGAAGTCGATAGTTGCCGCCGAAGCGAGTCTGATGGCGCCGAAAATGCAGACGACAACGGCAAGCGCAACAATCCCCGATAGTTTTCGTGAATTCATATTTTTCCTCCAAAGCTTCAGAACATGTAGATGGGCCTTACTCTGGCATCAGATTCTAGACTTGTTCTCGTGAACTGAAGATTTGGTTGTAGAGAGTGTTGCGTATCAGAAACTGCGTAGCGGACGACGTGAGAGACCGCCGCGCGGATTGAGTGTGCGCGCGTTTCTAGCGATTTGTGAATTGGACCAGCGCGTTTAACTTTTCGCGCGCAGCGCCCGAGTCGAGCGAAGCCGCAGCGACTTGAGCGCCCTCACGAAAATTTGCGGCGCGGCCAGCGGCGACAATTGCGGCGGCGGCGTTGATGATCACGATGTCTCTGCGTGGACCCGCTTCGCCCGCGAAAATATCGCGAATGATTGCAGCGTTTTCCGCGGGACCGCCGCCAACAAGCGCGCTAAGCGGAGCGCGCGAGAGTCCGAAATCCTCTGGCGAAACGCGTAGTGTATGGACTTCGAGTTTTTTATTTTCGCGCGCTGCTGCGGAGCGTTTCGATGCGGCAACCTCTGCGATCAATGTTTCACCGCTCAGCGAAATTTCGTCCAGCCCATCATCGCCATGCACAACAAACGCGTGGCTCGTGCCCAGTTCGGCCAGCGCGCGAGCCATGGGCTCAATCCATTTTGCATGAATCACGCCAAGAACTTGCGCGGCAGCCCCTGCGGGATTCGTCAGCGGGCCGAGAAGATTGAAAATTGTGTGTCCGCCGACTTGTTTGCGCGCGGTGGCGGCGTGACGCGCCGCCGTGTGCGCGACGGGCGCAAAAAGAAATCCGACACCAGTTTCCATGATGGCCGCGCCGGATTGCTCGGTGGGGATATCCACGCGCACGCCAAGAGCTTCGAGAACGTCTGCGGACCCGCTGCGCGAACTGTGCGTGCGGTTGCCGTGCTTTGCCACCCGCACCCCCGCGCCCGCTGCCACGAAAGCTGCGGCAGTTGAAATGTTGAACGTATTTCTTCCGCTGCCGCCCGTGCCGCAAGTGTCCACCATTTCGCTGGCAAGCGCGCGGCGCTCTTCGGAATTCAAATTAGGAAATACCGGGCGCGCGTGCCGGCGCATCACCGTCGCGAATCCGACAAGTTCTTCCACACATTCGCCCTTATCGCGCAACGTCGAAAGCAGGCGCGCGATTTCGCCGTCAGTCAATTTCCCGGTCAGCAGTTCTTCGGCAACCGATTCAGCCTCGGCGCGCGTGAGGTGCGTGCCGGCCTCGATGCGCTGAATGTGATGGGTCAGCATGAGCGGCTCACGAAGTTGCGGATGCCTTTCGGCGGGGACGGCGAACCAATTCGCCTTCGCAATTAGGACAGACCTGGTCGAATTTCTCCACGCATTCGATGCAGAACGTGCATTCAAATGAGCAAATGAACGCGTCGCCGCCCGGCGACAATGGACGCTCGCAATGCATGCATCTCATTTTCATTTCTAACGACACCGCGGCCTCCTTGCTCCCCGCTCAGGTTCCAGATAAACTTACATGTTTTACATTCCACAAAATTCTAACACTGATGGAGCGCGCGTGAAGATTCACGAATATCAGGCCAAGGCGATTCTGGCAAAGTTCGGTGTACCCACTCCGCGCGGCATTGTTATTTTTAACGCCAACGACGCCCGTTTGGCCGCGGAAAAGTTGGGCACGAAAGTGGTTGTCGTAAAAGCGCAAATACATGCTGGCGGGCGCGGTAAAGGCGGTGGCGTGAAGTTGGCGAAGTCGCGTGAAGAAGCGCTCCAGCTTGCTTCGGAAATTATGGGAATGACTTTGGTGACCGCGCAGACCGGCCCCGCCGGGAAAACTGTAAAACGTTTGCTGGTAGAAGAAGGATTGGACATTAAGCGCGAACTTTATTTGAGCGTAGTCGTGGATCGCGCGGCTGAAGCCCCTGTTTTCATGGCCAGCGCCTCGGGCGGAATGGAAATTGAGGAAGTGGCGGCGAAAAATCCCGAAGCGATTCTGCGCGAGCGAATTGATCCAGCCGTGGGATTCCAACCATACCAAACGCGGAAGCTGGCGTTTGGACTGGGTCTTACGGGAGACGCAATTTCCAATGCAGCGCCGTTTTTTAAGGCGCTGTATCGGGCAGTGATAGAGACGGACGCGTCGCTGGTAGAAATTAATCCGCTGGTCGTGACCGGCGACGGGAAGCTTGTAGCGTTAGATGCGAAAATGGTTTTTGACGACAACGCACTGTATCGCCATCCTGAACTGAAAGAACTTCGCGACATCGACGAAGAAGATCCGCTGGAAGTTGAAGCGTCAAAATTCAATTTGAATTACATCAAGCTGGATGGAACCGTGGGCTGCATGGTGAATGGCGCGGGTCTGGCGATGGCCACGATGGACATCATCAAGCTCGCGGGCGGATCACCGGCAAACTTTCTGGATGTTGGCGGCGGAGCGAGCGCGGAGCAGGTGAAGAATGCATTTCGTATTTTGATGAGCGACGCCGCAGTGAAAGGCGTGTTCATCAATATTTTCGGCGGAATTCTTCGCTGTGATGTCCTTGCTTCAGGAGTAGTTGCGGCGGCGCGCGAGTTGGGAATCACCGTGCCGGTGGTGGTGAGGATGGAAGGAACGAACGTGGAGGAAGGAAAAAAGATTTTGAGCGAATCGAAACTGAACTTCACGATTGCCGACGGAATGAAAGATGGCGCGGAAAAAATTGTCGCGCTGGCTCGTAAAGCCGGGGGTGCGCGATGAGCATTCTCGTAAATGAAAAAACACGCGTCATCGTGCAGGGATTGACCGGGCGTGAAGGAAGTTTTCACGCGGAGCAGATGATCGCGTACGGCACGAAAGTTGTTGGCGGAGTTACGCCGGGCAAAGGCGGAACAAAACATCTCGGCGTGCCGGTTTTTAATACTGTCGCTGAAGCGGTGAAAGCGACCGGCGCGAATGCTTCGGTAATATTTGTGCCGCCTCCGTTTGCCGCCGATGCAATTCTGGAAGGCGCGGATTCCAAATTGCCTCTCGTGGTTTGCATCACCGAAGGAATTCCGGGATTGGACATGGTTCGCGTTGCCGCGGTGCTACGCGGCGGAGCGACGCGTCTAATTGGCCCGAATTGCCCGGGAATTATTTCGCCGGGCAAATGCAAGATCGGAATTATGCCCGGAAGAATTCACAAACAGGGACGCGTGGGGCTGGTGAGCCGCAGCGGCACTCTGACGTACGAAGCGGTGAACCAGTTGACGAAACTGGGAATTGGCCAATCCACTTGCATTGGAATTGGCGGCGATCCGATTATCGGCACAAGTTTCCTGGACTCGATTCGATTGTTCAATGAGGATCCTGAAACAGAAGCCATCGTGATGATTGGCGAAATTGGCGGAAACGCCGAGGAAACCGCCGCGGAATATATTCGCGTGCACGTGAAAAAACCGGTGGTCGGATTCATCGCCGGACAAACGGCGCCTCCGGGGCGTCGGATGGGGCACGCGGGCGCGATCATCAGCGGCGGAATGGGCACCGCGAAGGAAAAGTATAAGGCGATGGAAGCCGCGGGAATTCGCACCGTCCAAAGTCCGGCGGAAATTGGTCATATGATGCAAGCAGCGCTGGCGCGGAAATCGAGCGCGAAGAAAGCGGCGGCGAAGCCGGCGAAGAAAGCCGCGATGAGTAAAGCGAAGGCGAAGTCGGCCACGAAAAAGAAGCGATGAGTCGAAGACAGAAATCATTCATTCACCCCGGGAGGAAATTGTGGCATTGGAGCGAACATTAGCGATTGTTAAGCCGGACGCCGTAAAGCGCGGATTGACGGGCGAAATTATTTCGCGCATTCACAAGGCGGGATTTTCGATACTGGCGATCAAGTCCGCGAGTTTGAGCAAGTCCGAAGCGGAAGGATTTTACGCCGTCCACAAAGCACGCCCTTTTTTTGGAGAGCTGACGGACTTCATGAGCTCCGGCAAGTGTGTTCTGATTGTTCTGGAAGCTGACGGCGCAATTTTGAAATGGCGCGAAACAATGGGCGCCACGGATCCTGCGAAAGCGGCGCCGGGCACGATTCGTCGTGACCTGGGCACGAGCATCGGCAACAATTGCACGCACGGATCGGACGCGTCGGAAACTGCGGCGTTTGAAATCAGCTACCTTTTCGCTGGCATGGAGCTGTAGCAGCGCGCGAAGATTCTATTAGTACGCCAAAACCACAAAACCCACTTCCCGATGCATCCGAGAAGTAGGCTTTGCATTTCGAGAAACTTCGCGATCGCGTTTCCGCCAGTGCTAGTGATGGATCGGCTGCAATTCAGTCCAATTTCCCACGAGCGCGCTATTGGGATTGGAGTTGGGACTGTTTGTCTGCATCACGGCGCTGCCCGGGCCGGTTCCGTTTGAGTACGTGTGATTATATTGATTGCTCTGCTTTGATTTTTCTCCGGTGGTCGGGTTCACGTAGAGTTGTTGATCCAGCAGGTAGTCGGAAACATCCGCGGCATGCGCGCTACGCTGAGCCTCGTGCGCGTTGAAATCCGCTACACCAGCGGTGCGTTGATCCTCGTGCGCCTGGAACGCCGCGTTGCGTGCGTCACCCTGCTTTTGCATGTTCTGAATGAACGCTTGCGACTGCGCCGTCCTCTGTGCCTGTTCTTGTGCGCCAATCCGAAGAATGGAATTCGTGACCGCCCATGACGCTGCAATGGATTTGTTCGTAGCGTCCTGCATGTAGGCGGCGTATTTTGCCGTGTAATCCGGGTTGGCTCTAAAAGAATTGCCCATGGCCTTTATTGCCGCCTCGTGTGCTTGCAATTGTTCTTGCGGAGTTCGCGCCCCACTTACGATCGGGAGCGACTGATACCTTTGTTTCATCGCAAGCTGCATGGGCTTTCCCGGCGGGCTGACATTTACAGAAACCGGCCAATTCGTGACGGACATCGAGACACCGAGCCATTCCTCTTCGGCATGGCCGTTGAGGTCATAGTGGATGTGAATGCGTTTGAACTCCCCCTGGCTTTGGCGGGATTGCGGCTGCCCATGGACGCGGCCTGCGCGGCCAGCGCTTGATTACTTTTCTCGACAGCCGCTTGATAGACCGCTTCATCCGGATCGGGCTCGACTGAATCAACTACCGAACCGGGGCGCATCCGGATGACAATGAGTTTGCCGTAGTCCCCGGCGGACATCGGCTGAAGGATCTTGCCGGCCGGACCCTCGGGCAAGGCACGCTTATCATCAGCCCAGAAAAAACCAGAGGTCGGGATCATCTGAACGCCGTAAAGCATGTCTGAACTATAAGCCCGAAATACAACAGCCACCGATTCAGTGAGACAGCCGGGTCCGTGCAGGACGGTGCCTTCAAAATTCCAGCTCTTGGGAATTGATAAGGTGTACGCGACCATGTTGAACATCGGATCAATGATTTCGACCGTTTTCATTGGGCCAAAGTCAGTCGCCGGGGGCGTCGCGGGGGCGCCAGATGACGCGTCGGAAACCGCGGAAGTAGAAGCACCCGAAACAGTTGAGTTACCTGCACTACGCGCGGTTGCGATACACGCAACCGCGAATGCCGCGGCGATCAAGCCGGTCAGTAATTTGCTTTTCATTTTCATGTCCTTCTTTTTTTGCCGGATGGTGAGGCCATGCGGGGTACAGATGTTCCGGGCGGGGACGAGAAGAGCCCGGATTCTGGCGGGTTCGGCGAGGCGCGCAAGCCGATCAAATCATCCTAACAGAGTTGCGAGCTGTAATACCTATAGAAATTCTAAACTCGCGGCGCGAAGTTGCCGACTGGCGCATGATCACCTCTCTGCGGGAAAGGGTAGGGGATTCAACGACTGTCCGGTCCCATAGCTGACACGACGCCAATCCACAAAACAAAATCCTCACCCTCGTTGCACAAGAACGGTCCACCCGTCGCGCATTTGCCAGGCCTCGCCAACGGCTCTACGTTAATGCTTGATGGGCTGCAATTCAGTCCAGTTCCCCAGAAGTAATGCGTTGGGATTGTAAGTGTTTGTCTGCACAATGACTTCGCCCGGTCCGCTCCCGTTCGTGTAGGTTTTGTTGTACTGGTTGCTCGCCATGGTCTTTTCTCCAGTAGTCGGATTCACATACAGTTGTTGATCGAGAAGGTAGTCGGAAACATCTTGTGCGTGTGCGCTCTTCCGGTCCATATCCGCGTTGAACTGCTGTCGCCGGACATCTCCTTGCTGCTGCATGTTCTGAATGAACGCTTGCGCTTGCTGGGTCCTCTGCGCTTGTTCTTGCGCGCCCTTCTGGAGAATGGCGTGTGTAACCGCCCACGATCCAGCGATCGAGCGGTTGTTCTTGTTCTGAAGGTAGGCATTGAATGTTGACTGGTACTCCGGATCGAGCTTTATGGACATGCCGATGGCCCGAATTGCGTCGGCGTGCGCTTGAAACTGTCCTTGAGGAGTTCGCGATCCGGATACGAGCACGCTTGAAGCAATGCGATGTTTTATTGCAAGCTGCATCGCCTGGCTCGGCTTGCTGACTATCGTCGAGTTCGGGAGGTCACCAACGGACATCGCGATATTCAATTCTTCCTCTTCGGGGCGACCGTTGAAGTTGTAGTGGAGGTGCAGGCGTTTGATCTCCACCTTATATTTGGACGGGTTGCGGTTGCCGACGGAAGCAGCCTGTGCGGCCAGAGATTGATTCTTCTTGTCGATACTCGCTTGGGCGGCTGCTTCATTCGGAGACGTCTCAACAGAATCTATTTCCGACCCTGGACGCATCCGGATCGAAACGAGCTTGCCGTAATCCGCGGCGGACATTGGCTGCAAATTCTTGCAATCCGGCCCCGTCGGCATGGCGCGGGGATCATCAGCCCAAAAAAAGTCGGCGGACGGCATCGCTTGAATGCCGTAAAGCATGTCGGGACTGTAAGCCCGATATGCCACTGAAAACCATTCAGCGAGACAACCTGGCCCGTAGAGGACTGTTCCTTCAAAGTTCCAGCTCTTGGGAATCGACATGGTGTAGGCCGGCATTTTGAACATCGGATCAATGATTTCGACGGTCTTCATCGGGCCAAAGTCCGTTGGGGTGGGCGCCGCTCCGCTGTTTCCATTTCCCGCCAAGGGAAAGCTTCCCGCCGCGTTCACAGCGTCGTTGGAAATCCCGCGATTCCCGCACACAACCACCGCAGTAACTGCAGCCACAACAAGTACCGCTATCACCAACTTAGTATTCATTAGATTCTCCGTTGACGTTCAGGCCGGGAAGGATTGGCAGGGTCCAAAATCTTAAACAGCATATACCGAATGTCGTTAACGCGCGGACGAATTCACCGTCCGCAGGTGCATGCGCGTCTGCAGTCTCCGGATTCGAGTAAGATGTCCGCATGACGCCAGCGCGCGAACTCGGCCGGTTGCTTCTCATCGGTGGTGTGCTGCTCTTCGCGGTTGGCGCATTCCTTTATTTCTCCGGCAGGCTTCCATTTCGGCTGGGACGATTGGCCGGAGACATTTCCTGGGAAGGGAAGCACGGAAGCCTCTATTTTCCGGTCGTGACGTGCATCGTTTTGAGCGTTATCCTGAGTGCGCTGTTCTGGCTGATTTCGTGGCTTCGTCGCTAAGGACATTTGCGTGTCGTCACAGCTTCAATTCAATTTGATTCCCGAGCGCAAGATTTGGACCGTCAGCGAGCTGACGGGACGTATCCGCGAACTGCTTGCGGCGGCGTTTGCCGGCGTGTGGGTGGAAGGCGAAATTTCAAATCTCCGCGATGCGCAATCGGGGCATCTTTATTTCACCCTGAAGGATGAAAAGACGCAGGTCAAGTGCGTTTGTTTCCGGTCGACCGCGCAGCGGCTGAAATTTCGGCCAGAAGATGGATTGAAGGCGCGAGTGCGCGGTTCCATCAGTGTTTACGAGGCGCGCGGCGAATATCAGATCTACGTTGAGAATATTGAGCCGGTCGGCCTCGGCGCGCTGCAACTCGCGATTGAACAGCTAAAGAAAAAACTGGCGGCGGAAGGATTGTTCGATCTGGCGCGGAAGAAGCCGCTGCCGATGCTGCCGCTGCGAATCGGAGTAATCACGTCACCGCGCGCTGCGGCCTTGCGCGACATTCTGCGGATTCTGCGGCGCAGATTTCCAAATGTGCGCGTGATGATTTATCCGGTGCGCGTGCAGGGCGAAGGAGCGGCGGAAGATATTGTTGACGCGCTGACATATTTTAATTCCCGTTCTGCGGCGAGCCTGCTGGTGGATGTTGCGATTCTGGCTCGCGGCGGCGGTTCGCTGGAAGATTTGTGGGCTTTCAACGAAGAAAAGGTCGCGCGCGCGATTGCTGTGTCTGGAATTCCAATTGTTTCGGCCATTGGCCACGAGACGGACTTTACAATTGCCGATTTTGTGGCTGACGTGCGCGCGTCAACGCCTTCGCACGCGGCGGAAATTGTTTTGCAAACGCGCGAGGCGTTGGACCGGCAAATTGTGCAGCTGCAGGAGAGCATGGCCGATAGAATTCGGTTCTTGATTATGCGCCGGAAAGAGCGGCTGCACGATCTGGTGCGGGATCAGGCTTTTCGCCGCGCGGAGGATTTGGTGCGTCAGTACCGGCAGCGTGCGGACGAACTCGCGCTGCGGCTCGGCGATGCCTTGCGCGGGAAACTGGACTCGCTGCGCGAGCGATTTACGGAAGCGCGTGCTCGCGTGGCGGCTTACGATTTGCGTGCGCGGCTTGCAGCGATGCGATTGCGGTCGTCGCACAGTGCGAGCAATTTGCAGATGAGAATTGACAGATTTCTTGTCGCGAAGCGGCAGAGATTCGAGCGGTTGGTGCTGCAGCTCGAAGAAAGAAGCCCGCTGCGAGTACTGGATCGCGGATATGCGATTATTTATGATGCGGCCGGGAACGTGGTGCGGAGCGCGGAACAGGTTGCGGCCGGAAATGAGATTTCCGTGCGTCTGGCGCGCGGTCGGTTGGTTGCGGAGGTAAAGCGGACTGAGCCGGCGTCGTGAGATTTACGCGCGAAATTTCGGCACGCAGACCCGAAAAGAAAGGTCTGCGCCAGCCGGTTCTACTTCTTGATACGGACAGGGGCGATTCACCGAAGAGTCGCAGAGGGCGCTAAGAAAAGCGGAGAAAGATGAACGCATTAATCGTCTTCTTCGGCGCCCGTAACTTTTAGTACCGCTAGGAATGCTTCCTGGGGAATATCCACGCGGCCTACGCGCTTCATGCGGCGTTTGCCTTCTTTTTGTTTCTCTAAGAGTTTGCGTTTGCGCGAAATGTCTCCGCCGTAGCATTTTGCCAAAACGTTCTTGCGCATGGCGGCTACGGTTTCACGAGCGATGACGCGGCTTCCGATGGCGGCTTGGATGGGGATTTCAAACATTTGCCGCGGGATTAGTTTTCGCAGTCGAGTGACTAACTCGCGGCCGCGTTCGTAGGATTGATCGCGATGGCAAACGAGAGTGAGCGCGTCCACTGGCTCGCCGCCGACGAGGACGTCGAGTTTGACGAGATCGGATTCCTGATATCCCTCTAGCTGATAATCGAGAGAAGCGTATCCGCGGGACACGCTTTTCAGGCGGTCGTAAAAATCGAGAACAATTTCGTTCAGCGGTAAGTCGTATGTGACCATGACGCGCGTGGGTGAAAGATACTCGAAGTTTTTCTGCACGCCGCGCTTATCCTCGCAGAGTTGCAGAACTCCGCCGACGGATTCTTCGGAGGTGATGATCATGGCGCGGATGATTGGCTCTTCGATCTTGTCAATTTCGTTGGGCTCCGGAAATTTGGTTGGGTTATTCACTTCAATCATTGCGCCGGAATTTGTTTTGCTGATGCGATAGCGCACGGAAGGCGCGGTGGTTATCAGATTGATTCCGAATTCGCGTTCCAGGCGCTCCTGTACGATTTCCAAGTGGAGGAGGCCGAGGAATCCGCAGCGAAATCCGAATCCTAGCGCGACGGAGTTTTCCGGCTCGTAGAAAAAAGCGGCGTCATTCAATTGCAATTTGCCAACCGCATCGCGAAGCGGTTCGTAGTCGGTGGCGTTCACGGGAAAAAGTCCGGCGAAAACCATGGGCTTGATGGCCTCAAATCCCGGTAGCGGCGCGGCGGGCCGGCCGATTTCGACGATCGTATCGCCCACGCGAGCGTCCGCCACTTGCTTAATGTTGGCGACGAGAAATCCCACGTCGCCTGCGGCTAGTTCGTCGAGCACAATCGGCTTCGGCGTAAGCGCACCGAGCGATTCGACTTCGTGAATTTCTTCGTTAAAGCAAAGCTTCACTTTCATGCCGCGCGTGATTCGTCCTTCCATAACGCGGACGAGAACGACGGCGCCGCGGTAGGCGTCAAACCAGGAATCGAAAATCAGCGCGCGCAGAGGAGCTTCAGACGAACCGACCGGAGCGGGAACGCGCGTAACGATTGCTTCGAGGACATCTTGAACGCCCAGGCCGCTTTTCGCGCTGATGAGCAGCGCGTCCGCGGCGGGAATGGCGAGGACACTTTCAATTTGTTCGCGCGCAGATTCGGGATTCGCGGCGGGCAAATCAATTTTGTTGATCACCGGAATGATGGTGAGGTTGTGCTGCGCTGCAAGAAAAGTGTTGGCTACGGTCTGCGCTTCAACGCCCTGACTGGCGTCCACAACGAGCAGCGCGCCTTCGCACGCGGAAAGAGCGCGCGAAACTTCATAGGAAAAATCCACGTGGCCGGGCGTATCAATTAAATTCATGCGATAGGTATTTCCGTCTCTGGCTTGATAGTGCAGGCGAATACTTTTCGCTTTGATGGTGATGCCGCGCTCCCGCTCAAGGTCCATTGAGTCGAGAACCTGCTCGGTCATCTCACGCTGAGAAAGCGCGCCGGTAAGTTCGAGCAGACGGTCGGCAAGCGTGGACTTGCCGTGGTCAATGTGCGCGATGATGCAGAAATTTCGTATGAATCTGGGATCCATGAACTCGCTCTGGCACGGTATAGCCCGCAGGAAGGTCTTTCGGGCGATCCAGAATGTTTTAGTCTGCCATAGATTGCGAAGTTGGGCCAACGGATGGCGCGATGCTCCTCAGCTTAGAGGTTGGGTGCGCGAAGAACTTCGTCGTCGCGAACCTTCCCTGAATAGTTAATTAGATATAGCGCGAGTCTGCGGCACCGAAGGCGACGATCGAGGACTGTTTTGGGAAGCCCTGTATTCTTGTTAACCCGCGCACCCCGCCCCCTATTTTCCGGGATTTATATACTTAAGTCCCAGTGGCGGAAAATCGCGGGAAGTGATGGGAGATAATGGGAGGAATCATCCACAAAAAATCTCCGAAGTTAGTTACAATGCGGGGCACTTAGAACGCTCTCCAGTGAGATGTGTGCAAACCAGAACAGCATTCCGGTAAAGCACTGAATTATGCTTAGCAAATGACACCTTACGAGAAACGGTTTCATTTGCTCCAACAGGAATACCGAATAATTACCAAACAGGTTAAAGATTCCGCGAACGACGCCGACATTACCCAGCTAAACGAGCAGCGCACCGCGATTATTGTGGAAACTCGCGAAATTATCAACAAGGCGGGTATGCCAGCCCCCAAGGAGCACGACACACTCTAAGATTAGTTACCAGCCAAGTTGTTTTACAAACCGATAGGAAACCGAAGAAACCGCGTCGGATGCTCCGGTCAGACGCCTTGCAAAAGTTCCGCCTGCCGCTTGTGCTTTGGCGAACGTAGCAATTCGCCGATAAGGATCGCTGGTTTCAGGAATATTTGTCATTGACGGCGTAACCGCTGCAATAAAGCCATCAAAATCATCTTTTTGAGTGTCGTAAACAATTGTTGGGCCAGAATAGCTGAATTCTGTTACTCCCAATTCGGTGAGATAAATTATGTGTCCCGTTTCGTGAATGCAGAAAGCACTAATCCACTTTTGTTGAGTTAGAGCGTGTTCCATTTCGGCACGAAGACCAGGAAAACTAGGATGGGACAGTTTTTCGGCGGGAACTTGAGAAACGTCAATCGGAATCAAACTAACTTACCTTCTTCGGCCTACCGCCCGCATGAGTTTTTCGCATGGCCGCTATCTTTTTGAAATAGGCAGAGCCGCGTTTAGCTGTTTTCTTGCCGCCGATACTACCTGAATGGGCAGTTACGATGGCGTCTGAAATTGCTTTTCCACAATGCGGACAGTTGAGCATTTGCGAAGTGTACAGCAAGGCTTGCTGTTTGTCAAGGTTTTTAACTTATAGAGAGGTTTGGGACTCAAGTATATAAATCCCTATTTTCCTGTATGTATTGCAAATACAGGACTTAGCGGGTACCACCCCACGTATGTATTTCAAATAAAGGACTCAACGATTTTCTATGACTGCGTCCTTCCCACTGCCCGCATGTTCTTGTAAGAACATGACTTTAAACGACTTACGGGCGCAGAGCGTGAGAATTAGGATCAATCTCTAAAGAATTAAGCGTCTAGCGCGTAACTTGGTAAACCGAGAATAATGAACGTTATTCGCAGTGGTCATTGACTTGGACGGTCCAGTTGCCGGTGCCGCTGCCGTTTGGGTTGCCGTTTAGATTTTTGGTTTGGACTCGATCGTCTTTTTCATTGACCCAGGAATAGTTGAAGTCGAGGGGATCTTTGGTTGGCTCGCCAATCATGAAAGCGTGGATTTTCTCTTTGTCTAAGGAGTAGTCGCACCAATCATCGAGCATGCCAGCAGCGCTGGATGTGGCGCTGGGGCTTGTTCGTTGCGCGGATATGTCCGTGTTGGGGTGCATCGAATCCAGAAATTCTTGATACTGTTTTTTGCGCAACGCTTGTCCCTGAAGAGTCGCCAAATACCGCGCGTGGTCTCTTCGGCGCCCCGATTCATCCAAATTGCCCATTCGTGCCATTCTTTCTTGCGCTATGTCCTCGGATGTGCGGTGCGCATACCAGTACAAAATGCTGTTCCATTTTTTATCGATGGCCAAAGAATGTTGGGTGAAAACGAATGTGCCTTCGGACCACTGGCCCTGCGGGGCCCAGCTGCGGCCAAGAGTTGCGCTGCAAGTGTGCTCGGTTGCTTTCGCGGAGGTCTTGTCGGTTGAACACATTACGACGGCATTCACGTGCTCTTCAATTTCGATCTGATTGATGTGGTAGCGGACCTGGAAGTCCGCGGCGTCAACGGTGTTGGTCATCAGTTTCGTATTATTAGCGACTGCGGTTTTCTGAAGCGCCTCAAGATTTTTGGCAGGCAGGTCCTTGACGTATTCAAACTTCAAAATGTTAATCATGTATTTCAAGAAATCGGAAGCCGTTATCCCGTTTTTGTAGGGCAGGCAATCGGAAGAGATGGATTTGGCGGGCAGGTTTGGATTTTCCGACCACGCCCAATCCATGCGCGGAAACCATTTCACGCCGGTGAGTCCGTCGGGGCTGGACATGCGGAAAACGGGTAGCGGCGGGGGAACGCAAGATGTTCCTTGAATCACGTCACCCTGAAAAATCCAATTGTCCGGGATGGTCAGCGTATAGGCGGTCATGCCGAATACGGGATCCGCAATGGTGACGACTCTTGTGCCGGTGGCAGCGAGGGAAACGAGCGCAGAAACTAGGAGAATTTTGGCGGACGCTGGTGCTCCGTTTTGCGGCGTGTTTCTGGCGTTGGCAGATGGAATTGCTGCTGTGGCGAGGAGTGCCACTGCGAGGCCGGTTACAACTGCTCTGTTCGTTGTCATATTTTCTCCCGTGATTCCCGTCAAGTTGTGTTTCCGCGCGCCGCCGCATTTTCTACAATTTTATTTCCTGCAGGGATTGGTTGATGTGAGCGGCGATTTGGAGGGCCAATTTTTTCGGGTGGAAGAAGGTGAAGGCGGTGAATTCTACCGAGCGCTTGTCCTTCCCCACGACGCAATAGGATTGGCCACCCGGCGTACGTTTGTGCTGGACCGCGGCGATCTGGTTCCACGCGAAAAAAATGTCTCGCGTATGATGCTTCGAGCCGAAACGAAAATCCAAGCCACGAATGTCAAGGTGAGCTACATAGTGCGCCATTTGTACGGCTTGGATCCACATGGCCCTGCCGGAAAACGCGGTAGCCAGGCTGCCAAACCCCCAACCGAAGACGTGGAGCGCCCGGCTGAGCATGTAATGGTGCAGCGGGAAGGCCATGGTGAAGATCAAAACGACCATGCCCAAGGCGGTGGCGAATAGTACGGTGCCGAACAGGACGAGCAGAACAATAAAAATCCAATTGCCGCGGAAGTCTTCGGGTTTTATGTTGGCTGTGTCCATTCTGAGTGTTGTACGAATTGTTTGCGTGATCACGTTCGCGGGACGAAGCGATCGTTCAACGCGGCGACGCGAACATATCTGAAGCCGCGGCGATGATAGGGGTAGCGCCGCGGATGAGCAAGTGAGTTGCTGAGGTGCAAGGGACCATCGTTCGGGGGGACAGGCCTCAGGTCTAAAAACCTGAGCTACCGAGATCGTGGGCTATGCGAGAAGGTCAGAAAACAAAAAAACCGCGCAGGGCGGCGCGAGTTGACAGTTCTCCTCCACTCCTGAGATATCAAAAGTTTTGGGTTGATTCTATCGATAAATACAGTTGTGTCATCAAATGCGACACAACAGATTCGCTGCGCGGTGGCGAGGGTTTCACGGGCGTTATATAGTAGATAGAGATTTGCGTTTAATCCGCATAGTGTGTGCGGCGGGAATGCGTTTCTGCACGGCTCACAGGAAGCAAACTTAGGCTATGGCCTCCGAAGTAGAAAAACAACTCGAGCGAGCGAAACGCGCCATTGAGAAAGGCAAGACTGCCGACGCGATTGCGGCGTATCAGGCGGTGTTGCAGGCGGTTCCGACCAACAGCGAGGCGATGCAAGCGCTCGGCGATCTTTTCATCCAACAAAATGATCCGGTGCGCGCGGCAAATTATTACGGCTTGCTGTTTGACCGGCTGGCCGATTCGCGCGAGGAACCAAGAGCGGCGGCGCTGTACACGCGATTTTTGCGCTCGAGCGAACAGCCGCCGGAGCGTCAAGCGCGTTACGCGCTGGCATTGCAGCGGCAGAACAAGGTGGGCGAGGCCATCGAACATTTTTCCGTTGCCGCGGAACATTTCATGTCGAAGGGGAAAGAGGACGAAGCGCTGCGGTGTCTGGAGCAAGTGGCGGAACTCGATCCGACAAATGCGGAGCGGCAAATTTCGCTGGCGGAACTGGCGGAAAAGCGCGGTAAGGGTGCGGTCGCAGCGCGAAGTTACGTTCGCGCCGGACAACTGGCGCTGGCAGCGGGCGAAACGCAGAAAGCGATTGCGCGGCTGGCCGCCGCAAATCAGGCAGTGCCCGACGACCGAGATGTTGCGCTGCTTTTCGCGCAGGCGCTGATGATGTCCAGCGAAGCAGGGCTTGCGGTAACGGCGCTTGAGTCTTTTGCGGCGACGGAGCAGCCTTCGCCGACGTTTTCAAAATGTTTTGGAGAGGCGCTGCTGCGGGCCGGACAAGTGGATCGCGCGCGGGCAATACTCGAAGAGTATTACGAAACCGCCGGCGGCGATAACGCATTGCTTTTCCAGGTTGCGGAACACTACGGGGCGGAAAGCAAGGATGATAAAGCAGTAGAAGTTCTGACCGCGGTGCGTCAACGGTTTCACGACGCGGGCAACGACAACGCTTTTGCGACGCGGTTGGATAAAATTGCGGAGGCGAATCCACGTTCGCTGCCAATTATAGAATTCTGGAGCCTGGTTTACAGCGGGATGAACCGCGAGGCGCGTTACTTCGAGACGCTGGTAACACTTTTTGACGCGTATCTGGAAAACGACAACATGAAGGGCGCGTGCGACACGCTGGATCGCATGGTGGATATTGACCCGTACGATTTCCGCAACCAGCAGCGGCTGGAACGGTTGAATGGTTTGGCGGACAAAGATTATCTGCTGCGCGTGGCGTCGCGGCTGGGCGTTACGCTTTCGCAAGGCGACGCGGACAGCGACGGGAATGAAAACCTTTCCGGGGAGAAAGCCGGGGGCACTGCTTCCGCGGCTCTGGATGATTTGCTGGTACAGGCCGAAATTTTTATTCAATATTCTCTGCAACCGAAGGCGGTTGAGCGTTTACAGAAAGTTGCCGAAGTATTTCCGTACGAATCACAGACGAACGAGCGCTATCTGGGCTTGTGCGAGATGGCAGGCTGGTGGCCGGAAGGCGTGACGCGTCGAGCAAGCGGTGAAGCGGCGGAACGGCTGGTAGCGAAACCGAAATCTGTGCGAGCGGATTTGGATGAAGAGGAGCCGCGGGAAACTCCAGTGGCGCCTTCTCCGTCGTCCGGAATATTCACCCAGGAAACGCTGCGCGATCTGGCGAAAATTGCGGAAATTGGACAGAACATTTACCGTCAGACGAGTCCGAAAGCGATGTTGAGTTACACCGTAAATGAAATTGGAAAACACTTGCGCGCCACGCGGTGCATCGCCGTTGTTGGAGAGCCGGGACAGCCGCCTCAACTTGCAGCGGAATTTTGCGCGGCAGGAGTTGGGCCTTTTTCGGCGAGCCAGGTGATGCGATTGGTATCGCAATTGGAGCGCGCCGCACCGGATGTGATGGGCGGATTGCCGTTGGATGTGGCGGCAGCGCCGATGTTGGGCGAAGTTGGACTGGCGACTGCTCTGGGCGTGTCGTTGATGGATAAAGAAACGCAAGCGCCCGCGGGAGTGATCCTTACCGGTCACGGCGAACCACACAAATGGAAACCGAACGAATCATATTTTTTGCAGACGGTGGGAGATCAGATGTTGCAGGGAGTAAGCCACACGCGGCTTCGCTCGTTGGTGCGAACGATGACGGTGGGCGACCGGAGCACCGGTCTGCTGGCGCGGAGCGCGTATACGGATCGTCTGCTAGGCGAAGCGCAACGCGCGAAAACGCAGGACGCTTCGCTTTCTGTCGCGATATTGCAAATTGATAGCGGGCCGGATCTGATCCGGCAACAGGGAGAAGCTCTGGTCGAAAATTTTCTCGAGCAAATTACGCGCGCAGTGTTGCCGCTCGTCCGGGTCACGGATCTGGCGGTGAAATATACGGCATGGTCTCTGGCATTTGTATTTCCCGATACAACATTGGCCGGGGCGCTTGGAATGATTGAGAAAATGCGCCAGGCTGTGGTGAACGGCCGAAAAGAAAACACCGAGTCGGCGCTGCGAATGACGGTAAGCGCTGGCGTGGTTGAGGCAATCGCGCGAGTGGATTACGATACGGAAGACATTGTGACGGATTTAATTAACCGAGCCGAATCGAGTTTGGAAGAAGCCAGAAAGCGCGGGGGTGATTCGGTGGTTTCGCTGACAAGTTCCAAGGCGTAGAAAATTCCGAACGGCAGTAGATTCCGAAGCGTAGTGGATTCCATAGCATAGTGCATTACAATAAGACTTCTAAAGAAACCTGGACGGAACGGAGCCCGGGAATGATTCCTACAGATGTCGTCATAGTGGCCGGAGCGCGCACTGCAATGGCGCGTTACACTGGAGCGTTTAAAGATATTTCCGCGATTGAATTGGGTGCGGCGGCTTCGCGCGAAGCAATCCGGCGCGCGGGAGCGGATCCCACGGAATTCGATCACGCGATTTTTGGGAACGTGATGCAGACCAGTGCCGATGCGCTTTACGGCGCGCGGCACGTCGCGTTGAAAGCCGGATTGAAAGTGGAAACTCCGGCAGTGACGGTGAATCGCCTGTGCGGTTCGGGAATTGAGTCAATCGCGCAAGCGGCGATGCGAATTTTGCTGGGCGATTCTTCGCTTGTTCTTGCGGGCGGGATGGAAAATATGACGCAATCGCCGCACGTAATTCGCGGTGCGCGAAACGGATTCAAGCTCGGCGAAGGGAAATTGGAAGATTCGCTGATGACCGGGCTGCTGGATACATATTGCGGCTGCAACATGGCGGAGACAGCGGAAAATGTTGCGGCGGAGTATGGCGTGACGCGCAAACATTCAGACGAATACGCGTTGCGCAGCCAGCAAGCTGCCGAAGCGGCAGTGCAAGCGGGCAAAATGAGGGATGAGATCGTACCGGTCGAGGTGAAAGTCGGCAGAAAAACGGAATTGTTCAGCGTGGACGATCACCGCCGACCGGAAACTACGCTCGAGACGCTGAGCAAACTTTCGCCGGCGTTTCGCAAAGACGGAATCGTGACGGCTGGAAATGCAAGCGGGATTGTCGATGGCGCGGCCGCTGTCGTCGTGACGCATGCAAAAACGGCGGATGTTCGTGGATGGAAGCCCCTTGGACGAATTGTTTCCTGGGCGACGGTTGGAGTTGAACCTCGAATTATGGGAATAGGGCCGGTGCCTGCATCGCAGAAAGCGATGGCGACGGTGGGATTAAAAATTGCGCAGATCGATCGAGTGGAAGTGAACGAAGCGTTTGCGCCGCAGTATCTCGCGGTGGAAAAAGGGCTGGCGCTCGATCGCGAGAAGACGAATGTAAATGGTGGCGCGATTGCGCTGGGACATCCATTGGGCGCATCGGGGACGCGGCTGATTCTGACTCTGCTGCTGGAATTGCGGCGCGCGAATTTGCGCTATGGATTGGCGACGGCTTGCATCGGGGGCGGGCAGGGAATTGCGATGATTGTTGAAGCGATGCAGTAATGCCGAACCGCTCGAGCGCATCATTACTATTCAACATTTCTATTTAACGAGAGGAAATTTGAATGTCGATTGAAAAAGTTGGAGTGGTGGGATGCGGGTTGATGGGCGCGGGGATCGCCCAAGTGGCGGCGCACTCAGGCTGCGACGTGATCGTGCGCGAAGTTTCGCCGGAGTTTGTTGAGAAGGGACTGAAGAGCATCGAAAAGAATCTGGCGCGGCTGGTGGAGAAGGGAACGCTGACGGCGGCGGATCGTGATCAAGTGCGCGGACGTCTGCGTGGCACAACGAAGCTTGAGGATTTAGCGGATCGCGATTTAATTGTTGAAGCGATTATCGAGCAACTGCCGATCAAGCGCGAACTTTATGGCGCGCTGGACAAGATTTGCGGACCGGCGACACTTTTTGCGAGCAATACGTCGTCGCTTTCGATTACGGAAATGGCGACGGCGACCAGGCGACCGGACCGTTTCTTCGGATTGCATTTCTTCAATCCAGTTCCGGTGATGAAACTCGTTGAAGTGATTCGCACGATCGCTTCCGACGCGAAGGCTTACGAAGATTTGGTTGCGTTTGCGAAGAAGCTGGGAAAAACTCCGGTGCTGACCTCGGATCGCACGGGGTTCATCGTGAACAGATTGCTGGTGCCGTATTTGCTGGATGCGATTCGCGCGCTGGAAGAGGGTGTCGGAAACATCGTGGACATTGATAACTCGATGAAGCTGGGTTGCGGGCACCCGATGGGGCCGCTGACGCTGCTTGATTTCGTCGGACTGGACACGACATATTACATTTCGCAAATCATGTTTGACGAATTTCACGAACGGCGTTTCGCTTCGCCTCCCTTGCTAAAGCGCATGGTGCTGGCGGGCTGGAATGGACGCAAAGCGGGACGCGGATTTTACGATTACACCGATCCACAAAATCCGAAGCCGATGAAGTTGACGTAATTTCCGACCGGAGATTCCACGAATGAATTACGAAAATTTGTTGTACGAAGTTCGCGACGCGATTGCGTACATCACCTTCAATCGCCCGAAAGTTTTGAACGCGCTGAATCGCCAGACGATGCAGGAACTTTTAATCGCGCTGGGACAGGCGAAACTCGATGAGGCAGTGCGCGTAGTGATTCTGACGGGCGCGGGCGAGAAGGCGTTCATCGCGGGAGCGGACATAAATGAACTGGCGCAGCAGACGCCGGTGGATGGCAAAGAGATGTCGATTTTCGGACAGGGCGTGCTGCGAATTCTGGAGACGATGGGCAAGCCTTCCATTGCCGCGATTAATGGGTTCGCACTGGGCGGCGGATGCGAACTCGCGCTGGCATGTTCCATTCGGATTGCATCGCGCAACGCGAGACTTGGTCAGCCGGAAGTGAAACTTGGAATTTTGCCTGGATATGGCGGCTCGCAACGATTGGCGCGATTGTGCGGAAAAGGTGCGGCGCATGAATTAGTGCTGGGCGGCGAAATGATTTCCGCCGACGAGGCAATGCGCATCGGATTGGTGAACCACGTTTACGAACTGGCGGAACTGATGCCCGCAGCCGAAGCGCTGGCCAAGAAAATAGCGGCGAACGCGCCGCTGGCGGTGCAATACGCGATGGAAGCCATCGAACACGGAATGGAAATGCCGCAGGAGGAAGGACTGTTCCTGGAAGCAACGCTGTTTGGGTTGTGTTGTGCGACGGAAGATATGCGCGAAGGCACGCGCGCGTTTTTGGAAAAACGCGCCGCGCAGTTCAAAGGAAAATAAAAGCGAAGCCGGATGGTCACACACCTCACTTCCAATTCAACCAGAGGAAAATTCCGCGCGGATGGTATGCGGTTCGGCGTCGTCACGAGCCGCTACAACAATTCTATTACCGAGCCGCTCGAGCGTGCGGCGCTCGATGCGCTGAAGTCGGCCGGTGCGGGCGCGAAGCAAGTAGAGGTGTTGCACGTCCCCGGCGCGTTTGAACTTCCTCTGACCGCAAAGAAACTTGCGGAAACTGGGAAGGTAAACGCGATTATCGCGATTGGTTGCGTGCTGCGCGGAGAAACTTCGCATTACGACTACATTTGTTCCGAGGTGGCGCGGGGAATTCAGCTGGCGCAGATGGATACCGGGGTGCCGATTATTTTTTGTGTGCTGACGTGCGACACGATGGAGCAGGCCGTTGAGCGGTCGTGCCCGAGGGAAGGCAATAAAGGTCAAGAAGCGGGACTGGCTGCCTTGGAAATGGCGAGTCTTGTGCGCACGCTGCAGGGAACTACGACGAAAACTATAAAGGCCGCTGCCAAGGCGCGTACGAAATCGCGAAAGGGTCGCCGCTAAGATGGCTCTGCGCCGGAAGTCCCGCGAGTTTGCGTACCAGATGCTTTACCAGTGGGAAATGCGCCACGAATCGCCCGCGGAAATCGAAGCGGGATTTTGGCGCGGAGTGAAAGCCGCACCCATCACGCGGGAATTCGCCAATCAATTGCTGGAGGCATCGGTAGCGCGCGCAGCGCAGATTGATGCGCTGCTGGAAAAACACGCCACGGACTGGAAATTGGAACGTATGGCGGCGATGGATCGCGCGATCTTGCGGCTGGCCGTCGGAGAATTTCGCGCTACGGGAACGCCGCCCAAAGTGGTGATCAACGAAGCGCTGGAGTTGGCGAAGAAATATTCGTCAGAAGAATCCGCGTCGTTCATTAATGGAGTGCTCGACGCCATCCTTAAGGAACAGACCGCCGCGATTGCCGATGCGAAGAGCGACAAAGCTCTGCCGAAGAATTAAACTTCCCGCGCGCCGATTTTTACGCTTCTAACTGTCCTTCGAAGACCACGACTGCCGCGCCGCTTACGCGTGGCGAAAGTTTTCCGCGGCGTTCCTCGACGGCAACTTCGATGCGGCACGAGCGCTCCATTTCAATTCCTTGCGCAATGGCGAGTGGTTCGCCAACGCTGAGTTTGCCATAGCGCACAAGATATGCGCCAAGCGAACCCGCGGCCGAGCCGGTGCCGGGATCTTCGTAGGACGACCAGGGAAGCATGCCGCGCGCGAAAGCCTGTCCGCGATTTCCGAGCGCAAAACAGTAAGCGACGACGTCCACTCCGCCCAGCGCAGAAAAAAGTGCGTGTGGATCGCAGCGGATGCGGCCCAGAGCGCGGCGATCCGTGAGCGGCAACATTAAATTGAAAATTCCTGTAGATACGGATTCTATGGGTAGCTTGGAATTTAGATCGGCGGCGGTGAGCCCCAGCGCGCGCATCAGCGCAGGCTTGGAAAGGCGCGAGGGTTTAAATTCCGCGGGCTTCTGTAACATTGTTACGCCCACCGGCCGTCCGTTGTGAAATGTAATTTCGACGGGCAGAAGTCCGGCGCCGGTTTGCTGCCACACGTGCACCGCCCCTTCCTGCGCGGGAACCACTCCGAGTTGGGCGAGCAAGAACCACGTGCCGATGACCGGGTGCCCGGCGAGGCGCAGTTCGTTCTGCGTTGTGAAGATGCGCAAACGCGCCAGAGCTTTGGCGTTCGTGGGTTGCTGTACGAAAACCGTTTCGCTTAGATTCATTTCGCGCGCGATATCGAGCATGCGGCGGGAAGATAATCCATCTCCGTCAATTACGACTGCGAGGGGATTTCCGGCAAATGGAGTGCCGGTAAAAACGTCGAGCTGGTAGAGGCGTCGCTTCACAATTTTCTCCGTTCGCAAAATTGTTTCGTACCTCAAAAATATTGCTGATTATAATGCGGCATTCTCAAACTGCGCTGCTACAGAGATGTCCGCGCGGCCGAAAAGGATGTCACAGGCCCTTCACGAGCTTTGACGCTTCATCGAGGATACGCCGGGTAGTGCCCGGACGCGAAGTTTCGGCGTAAATCCGCAGCATCGCTTCGGTTCCGGAGGCTCGCACCAGCAGCCAGCCGACATCGCCCAGATATATTTTTACACCGTCCATGTTTTCGCTGCGAGTAATTTCCCAGTCCAGCCAGCGGGATATTTTCTTTTTGCGGGAGCCGGCTGCTTTCTGCGGCTGCATGCGCAAAAAATATTCGATGGCGCGCTCTTTTTGTCCCGGCTTCAAATCCAAATCGATGCGGCCATATTGATGTTCGCCGAATTCCTTTTGTAACTGGCGGACCAGATCGCCCAGCCCTTTGCCGTGCCAGGCCATTAGCTCGACCAGTAGAAGCGCGGTTACAGTGGCGTCGCGTTCTGGCAAGTAAAGTTTTGTTCCGATGCCGCCGGATTCTTCGCCGCCGAGCAAGATGTCGCGCTCGAGCATAATTTCGCAGATGTACTTGAAGCCGATGGGAACTTCGTAGATCTGGCGGCCGAACTTCGCGGCAATTTTGTCCACCATTTTTGTGGATGAAAAAGTTTTGGCGACATCGCCAGACAACTTTCGCGTTCCCGCAAGGTGCCACAAGAGAAGGCTGAAAATTTGATGCGGCGTAACGAAGCGGCCGCTGCGATCTACCGCGCCGATGCGATCGCCGTCGCCATCAGCGGCGAGGCCGGCGTCGTATCCGCCGTCACGCACCGCTCGTTGCAAAGCGCCGAGTTGAGACTCGATTGGCTCTGGATTCGTGCCGCCGAACAGCGGATCGCGAGTGCCGCGAATTTCGTCGCACGCGATTCCGTGACGCGCCAGGATTTCGCATAGAAGGCCACGCGCCGCACCATGCATGGGATCGACGAGAAGCCGGACTTTGTGGCTTTTTATTCGATCCCAATCGACGAGTTTTTCGATCGCCTCCAGGTATGGAGTGCGGACGTCGAGCGGCTGAATCAATTCCGGACGCGGAGGCAGTGCGGGAATTCCTTTGCGCAATACTATTTTCAATTCTTTTTCAATTTGCGCGACGATGCTGGGTAATGGCGAGCTGCCGTAGCTGGCTTTGAACTTCACTCCGTTCCAACGACACGGATTGTGGCTGGCGGTAATCATCGCACCGCCCGCTGCACCGCGCTGGCGCACTAGAAGAGAAATTGCGGGCGAGGGGCACGGCTCGGTGGCGAGCCAGACCGGCGTTGCAGTGGCCGAAATGACTTCAGCGGCTACGCGCGCGAATTGTTCGCCGCCAAAGCGATTGTCATAGCCGATCAGGACGCCGCGTTGCGCATCTTCGGCACGCACGACGTATCGCGCGATGGCGGATGCAACTGAGCGGACGTTTGCGTAAGTGAAGTCTTCGGCGATTATGCCGCGCCAACCGTCGGTACCGAATCGGATTTCGCTCATCACGTCATTAGCCCGCAGAATTGATCGAAGGCCCCATGCAGTATAAGCAATTCGCGGCGGGACACGACATCCAAAGTGGTTGGCCTCGTTCCGAATACAGATTGGTGATTTGAATATGCAACGGTGTTAGAGCAGAGAACCAAGTTTTTGCTGTTCGAGCCATTTCACAATTTTGCCGACATCTTGTGCTCGATCGCGCGGGCAAATCAATAGAGCGTCGGAAGTTTCAACGACCACGAGATCATGCACGCCAATCGCGGCGACGAATTTCTTCGGGCTCCAGAGGAAATTGCCATTGGCGTCAAGACTGAGGTGAGGGCCGGCGGAAATGTTTGCGGAAGAGTCTTTATCGTGGCGATTGCTGCGTGCCGGCCCGGCTGCCAGTTCGTATACGGCTTGCCAAGAACCAATGTCACTCCAGCCCATTTCGGCGGGCAAAACATGAACGACTGGCGTTTTGGTGCCGCGCGTAGCCGGTTCAAGAATTGCATAGTCCACGGAAATGTTTTCAAGCTGGGGATAAACCTTGCGCAACATGCGGGCGTAACGAGGCGTGCCAATCGTCTGGGATAATTCTTCGAGCGCCGCGTGCGCCTTTGGCACATACCGGCGGAGATTTTCCGTGAAAGTCGAAACGCGCCAAAAAAACATTCCCGCATTCCAGAAAAATCGTCCGGATGCGACGTAGCGTCGAGCTGCCGCGAGCGGCGGTTTTTCGGTAAATTGGCGGACATCGTAAGCGAGGTACTTTCCAGCGCGCCGAGCACTATTCCCGCGTTCGATGTAACCGAAGCCGGTTTCCGGGCGCGTCGGCGGAATCCCCAGCACGGTCATTTGTCCCGGATCTGACGCAATGCGGAGCGCCGCCTGAACAATTGCGCGGTATTTTGAGGATTGCGCGATGTAGTGGTCGGCGGGCAAGACAGCCATCAGTGCGTCGCCGTGCGCGTGGCGCAAATGAATCGTTGCGAGTCCGATCGCGGCAGCGGTATTGCGTCCAAACGGTTCCGCGAGCACCTGAGTTTTTGGCACGCGTGGAAGTTGTTTGCGGACTTCAGCTGCCTGAGCCTCGTTTGTGATCACCCAAAGATTCGCGGGACGAAACAATGGAGACAATCGCGCTGCCGTTTGCTGCAACATCGTCTTAGTGCCAACGATGTTGAGCAGTTGTTTTGGCATCCGCGTACGGCTGCGAGGCCAGAAACGCGTGCCGCGGCCGCCGGCGAGAATTACTGCGTACGCGCGAATTCTTTCTTTGCTCTTGCTCACAAAGTTTTCCGTAGTTCGTTTATCGTCTCACCACTTGCGCGACGGACTCCGCGGAAATTCCAATGGCATCAAGTTGGGCGGCGTAGCTCGCAAGATCCGGCACATAGGTACGCAGCATTGCTGTGCGGGCCGCAGGCACGATGCGCCACGACGCAAGGCCTGCGGGCACGAACCACGCTTCACCCGGATGATATTCCGATTCACCGTGGCCGCTGCCGGATTTCGCGCCCCAGTTGATTCGTCCCCGACCGGCAATCACGATCCACAATTCAAAATGTTCCGATTCCGTATGTAGGTCAATCGGCGCCGCGAATTGCCATTTCTCCAAAGCAAAATAGCGGCATGCAATAAAGTAAGAAACTTCTCCGCCGTGCGCCGGAACTCGCGCGGGCTGAACTTTTCCGCCGCGTTGCCGTTCAAAGTTCAGTACGTCCATTGCTTTGTTCACGTGCAACGGACGCGAGGTGCCATCTTTCTGCCGGCGATCGTAGTCGTACACGCGGTAGGTAAGGTCAGAATTCTGCTGAATTTCGCAGAGCACTGGGCCGGCTCCAATCGTATGCGCAGTGCCTGCAGGAACAAATATCGCGTCTCCTGCAGTAATGGGAATGCGCGTCAGACAATTTTCGACCGTGCCTTCATCAATCGCTCGACGAAACGCCTGGCGAGTTATACCCGGTTTCAGTCCGCCGAAAACTTCGCTGTCTGATTGCGCAGCGACCGTGTACCAGATTTCCGTTTTGCCGACGCCGCCGGAGGCCGCTTCATGTTTCTGCGCATACTCGTCGTGGGGATGCACTTGAACGGAAAGTTTATCGGCGGGGAATAGAAATTTCACCAGGAGAGGAAACGCCGCGCGCGCTGAGTCGTCGGCATTAAAATGTGTGCCCGCCCATTCGACTGGCATTTCGTGCCAGGCTTCATGAATCGTGCGCTCGGCAAACGGTCCTTCCGCGAATCGGCAATCGTCGCCGGTCAGCCAGACTTCGCCGATTGGCTCGGATAATTTAGTTTTTTCCGGAAACAGAGGAGCTAGAGTTCGCGCGCCCCAGATTCGCGGAACGAAAATCGGCTCCAGACGCGAAGGGCGCAACGGAAAGTCTTTGGTCACGATGCTGAAACGGCCTCGGCGAAGAATCGCTCCATGCGCCGCAAGCCTTCTTCGATGCGTTCCATGCTGGTGGCGTAGGACATGCGCAAATATCCGGGTGCGCCAAACGCGTCTCCGGCAACAACAGCGACATGCGCTTTTTCAAGAAGTTGTTTGGCAAGTTCAGCGGCATCAGCTGGACCGCCGCTGCGGCCCAGATGTTTCGACACATTTAGGAACATGTAAAACGCGCCTTGCGGGGCTGCGCAAGTAATTCCAGGAATTGCGCGCAGGCCCGCCAGGATGCGTTCGCGCCGCTTCGCGTATTCGGCGAGCATCGCGGCAACCGTGTCCATCGGACTGGTCATCGCGGCGAGCGCAGCCTTTTGCGTGATGGAACTTGGATTTGACGTTGACTGGCTTTGCAGACGAGTCATTGCTTCGATCACCGGTTTCGGAGCCAGCGCGAAGCCGGCGCGCCAGCCCGTCATCGCGAATGTTTTCGATAGCGAGCCCGCCACAATCACGTGCGGCTTGGAGCGTTCATGTCCGGCGATTGAATATGGTTTGCCGCCGTTATAGATAAAATGCGAGTAGCACTCGTCGGCCAGCACCCAAATGCCACGCCGCTCGCAAACCTCGAGGATGCGCTCGTATTCGTCTTTAGGAATAACGACGCCGGTGGGATTGTTCGGCGAATTCACAATGATCATTTTCGTGCGCGGAGTAATCGCCTGCTCCACGGCCAATGCGCGCAAAGTGAATCCATCGTCGGCGTGCGTTTCCACAAAGATTGGAGTTGCGCCGGTATATTTCACCATGTCGGGAAAACTTACCCAGTAGGGAACGGGAACCAGAACTTCGTCACTCGATTGCACTAGAGAATTTAGTGCATTGAAAAGCGCGTGCTTTCCGCCGGAACTGAACATACATTCACTGGCGTCATAGTCGGAGCCAAATTGCACGCCGTGCCATTTAACAATCGCCTCTCGCAGCGGCATGATCCCGCTCGCGGACGTATATTTCGTGAAATTTTGTTCCAGCGCTTGGACTGCGGCGCGCTTGATGTGATCCGGCGTAGGGAAATCCGGCTCGCCCGGCCCGAAATCCACCATGTCAATGCCGCGCGCTTTGTACTGCTCGGCAATCATCAGCACGGCGAGAGTGGGCGAACTGGAAATTCGGCTAACGCGATCTGCAAATTTGGTCATCGAATAAGAATTCCTTGCGAATGAGATAAATTACTTTTGCGATTTCGATTTCAGGCGTGCTTCAACCGTCGGCGGCACGAGTCCTGAAATCGTTCCGCCAAGATTTGAAATTTCCCGGACGAGTCTCGAACTCAAATAGCTGTACGCTTCGGCTGGCATCATAAAAACAGTTTCGATGTGGGGCTCAAGTTTGCGATTCATTAACGCCATTTGCAATTCGTATTCGTAATCGCTGATCGCACGGATGCCGCGCAGAATCACTTGCGCCTTTCGCTGGCGCGCATATTGCACCAGCAAACCATCGAAGACGTCCACTTCCACGTTCTCCCACTGCTTTGTTGCTTCGCGCAGCATTTCAACGCGCTCGGCGGTGGTGAACATCGGATCTTTTTCGGAATTCCGCAGGACGGCCACGACAAGCCGGTCAAAAATTTTCGTTCCGCGCTCGATTAAGTCGAGGTGGCCATTCGTTACTGGGTCAAAAGATCCCGGGTAAATTGCCAGAGCGGTTTTCATCGTCGCCAGCGCATCCGCGCGCCATTCTATCCTATCGTTCGTACCTCTCTGGGAAAAATCTCGTGTCGCGCCGGTTTCCCGTTCAACCTCGATAGACGACTGTTCAGCCGCACCTGCGGCGATTCGATGACAAGCTTTTGACATATGCGACCAAATGAGTCGTAATTTGAGTCCGAAGCTGAGCATGAAGTCAGGAGCGAATTACTACCGTGGGCTTGGGCATCCGCACGCTTCGCTACAGCACTTGACAGGCGACCTGCAGTGCCGTAGAATTCAATTGCGACCAAATTAGTCGTATATGCCATGCTGAAGCTTTCTAAGAAATCGGACTACGGATTGATCGCGGTGAAGCACCTGGCGACGCACGGAATGGAATCTGCGCAGAGTGCGTCAGATATTGCTGAGATGTATGGCATTTCGTCAACGCTGCTGGCGAAGGTGCTGCAGAAGCTGGCGAGAGTGGGACTGGTTACCGCACAGCACGGATCTGCCGGGGGATATCGGTTGGCGCGGTTGCCGAGCGAAATTACAGCCCTGGACGTGATTAGCGCGATTGATGGTCCACTGCTGATTACCTCTTGCACTACGCATCGCGGGGAGTGTTTTCAGACATCGACCTGCACCGTTCGAGAGCCTTTGCGGCGCGTGAATGAAAGCATCATGCAGGTGCTGGGAACTGTCACGATTTCACAGATGAGCGAAGAGCCGGAGCAACCGGCGCTTGTGCAGATGCAGAGTTGAGAATTTCAGAATTGGGAACAGAAGCTTGTCGGACCTTGGGGGATTTGGTAGCGCATTAGAATTGGAACCACCCCAATTTGACTGGAAACTGAGGAGAAGCTGGAATGGCCATTAAGACACCGATTTACATGGATAATCACGCGACGACACCCGTGGATCCGCGCGTACTGGAAGCGATGCTTCCTTATTTCAATGAGCGCTTCGGAAATTCCGCCAGCCGCAACCACGCATTTGGCTGGACGGCGGAAGAAGCCGTGGAGAACGCGCGGGCACAAATCGCGCGGCTGATTAACGCTACGCCGAAAGAAATTATTTTCACCAGCGGCGCTACGGAGTCGAACAATCTGGCGCTGAAGGGCGCGGCGGAAATGTATCGCGAGAAGGGTAATCATATTATTACGCAGGTCACCGAACACAAGGCGGTGCTGGACACCTGTAAGCGTCTGGAAAAATACGGCTACGAAGTGACTTATCTGCCCGTAGGCAAAGATGGACGCGTGAATCCTGAAGATGTGCGCAAAGCCATTACGCCGAAGACGATCATCATTTCGATTATGTATGCGAACAACGAAATTGGCGTGGTGCAGCCTATCGCGGAAATCGGCAAGATTGCCAAGGAGAAAGGCGTTTTGCTGCATTCCGACGGCGTACAGGCCATCGGCAAAATTCCGGTGGACGTGCAGGCAGATAACGTCGATATGCTCTCCATGACGGCGCACAAAATTTACGGGCCGAAGGGCGTTGGCGCGCTATACGTGCGGCGACGAAATCCTCGCGTACAGCTTTCCGCAATTCTGGATGGCGGCGGACACGAGCGCGGCATGCGCTCGGGTACTTTGAACGTGCCGGGCATCGTGGGATTCGGCAAGGCGTGCGAAATTTGTATGAATGAAATGGCCACGGAATCTGCGCGAATGATCGCATTGCGCGATCGCCTGCGAAAAGGATTAGAAGCCAAGCTAGACGAAATTTACATCAACGGCACGATGGAACATCACCTGCCGAATAACCTCAACATGAGTTTCGCGTTCGTCGAAGGCGAATCGCTGCTGATGGGCATCAACGACATCGCGGTATCGAGCGGCTCGGCCTGTACTTCGGCGACGCTTGAACCGAGCTACGTTTTGAAGGCGCTCGGAGTTGGCGAAGATTTGGCGCACACATCCATCCGATTTGGTCTGGGCCGGTTTAACACGGAAGAAGAGGTGGATTACGTAGTGAACCGCATGTACGAAGTTGTGAGCAGGCTGCGCGAACTTTCTCCGCTGTACGAAATGTCGAAGGAAGGCATTGACGTCAGCAAGATGCAGTGGAACGTGGCCAGCTCTGAGCACTAAAAAGAATTGATTTCGTGACGAAGTTTTGGAAGACAGCATCTAACTTGAGGGAGAGTAAATCAAATGGCGTACTCAGATAAAGTTATCGAGCACTACAACCACCCGCGAAACGTCGGCAGTTTGCCGAAAGAAGATCCAAACGTGGGCACTGGCCTTGTTGGCGCCCCGGAATGCGGCGACGTGATGAAGCTGCAGATGAAGATTAATCCGGAGACACGCGTGATCGAAGAAGCCAAATTCAAGACGTTTGGCTGCGGCTCGGCGATTGCTTCCAGTTCACTCGCTACGGAATGGGTGAAGGGCAAGACAGTGGAAGAGGCGCTTTCGATCAAGAACACGGACATCGTGCGCGAGTTGAGCCTGCCGCCAGTGAAGATTCACTGCTCGGTATTGGCGGAAGATGCGATCAAGGCCGCGATTGGCGATTGGAAGAAGAAGCGCGGCGACGAAGCCGAAGCGAAGTAACGCGGATTTAGGCGGCGCTTCGGGCACCCGGCGTTAAACGCGAGGGCGCGAAGCGTGCCGGATTTTGCTAGCGCGCATTCAGGGAAAGAGATATGGAAACGGCAATTCATGTAACCGAAAAAGCGGCGGCGAAAATCCGCCAGTTGCTCAGCAAAGAAGGCGTGCCGGAAAGCACCGGCGGCCTTCGCGTGGGCGTGCAGGGCGGCGGCTGCTCTGGATTGACGTACGCGATGCGGCTAGATACGCAGGCGCGAGATCGCGACAAAGTGTTCGAGGAAAACGGCGCACGTGTGTTTGTGGACCCGAAAAGTTTCCTCTTCCTCGTGAATACAACGCTGGATTATCAGGAAACGCTGATCCGTCAGGGATTTGTATTCGAGAATCCGCAGTCCACGCGAAGTTGCGGCTGCGGCAGTTCTTTCACAGCGTAGAGTTCGTGCAAACCGCTCGTAAGGCAATGAACGCAACTTCCATCTCCACAAATACTTCTGTCAATTGCTGGAACTGTGGCGCGGCTACGTCCGGCGCGCATTTCTGCGCGGCGTGCGGAAAAATTCAGCCGCTGACGAGTGGTTCGGATTATTTCTCGTTTTTTGGTTTGCCGATGAAGCTGCGGATTGATTCCGCGGAACTCGAGAAACGATTTCATCAACTGAGCTGGAAGCTGCATCCGGATAATTTTGTTCGCGCCACGGAAAAAGAACGCGAGATTTCACTGACGCTTTCTTCGGAATTGAATGACGCGTATCGCGTGTTGCGCGAGCCGCTAAGCCGCGTGGAATATTTGCTGGCGCATTCAGGAATGCGGAAGGAAGGCGCGCACAAGCAGCAGGCGCCGCCCGAATTGCTGGAAGAAGTTTTTGAGCTGAATGAATCGCTGGACGAATTGCGCGAGAGCCGTGAATCCGGCGGCGATGCGGCTGCCGCGGGCGAGATTCGCGCGAAGCTCGCAGCAGCAGAAAATAATTTCGCGGAAGAACTTCAAGAATGCGATGCGGATCTGGATGCCATTGCCGGTGAATGGGACGCAGCGATCGATGCGGGTGCTGAGGATGCGACGCGGCGCGCTTTGATGGCAAAGATGAACGACGTTCTAAATCGGCGCTCGTATATCCGCAATCTCGTAAGCAAAGTGGCCGCAGAACTCGCACTTTAATAATGGAGCGGGGAAGAGAATGGGACGCACGGTTGGAATTGACCTGGGCACAACGTACAGCCTGGTGGCGTACGTGGACAAGACCACAAATCGCCCGAAGTGTATTCCGGGTCCGTACGGAACCACGCTTTGTCCTTCTGTTGTGAGTCTTGACGCGGACGGTTCCGTGATTGTTGGAGAGCCGGCGCGCCGGCGTTTGTTGACGCAGCCCGGACGTACGATTTACAGCGTGAAGCGCCTGATGGGCCGCGGCCCGTCCGACGTGACCGATGAACTGAAAATATTTCCATTTCAAATTGATCCGGGCAGTGAAAATGTAATTCGCGTGCGTCTGGGTGATCGGGTGTTCACGCCGCCGGAAATTTCCGCATTTATTTTGCGCGAGCTGAAGAGTTGGGCCGAGCAGCATTTCGGTGAGGCTGTGGACAAGGCCGTAATCACCGTGCCGGCGTACTTTAATGATGCTCAGCGCCAAGCCACGAAGGACGCAGGACGCCTCGCCGGTCTGGAAGTGCTGCGACTGGTGAACGAGCCGACGGCCGCGGCACTGGCTTATGGCTTGCACGAAAAGCAGCGTGGCCTGGTTGCCGTTTACGATTTCGGCGGAGGCACGTTTGACATTTCCGTTCTGAAATTAATTTCCACCGAGCAGGGCGACATCTATCAGGTGCTGTCGACCAGCGGCGATACGCATCTGGGCGGCGACGATATTGATAACGAATTGCAGCGTGTGGCGCGCGAAGAAATACTCGCACAGTTTGGCGTGGATATCGCCGCCGAACCTGCCGCTGTACAAAAGATGCGAAAAGCGTTGGTTGCCGCGAAGCACGAACTATCATCTGCCCATCGCGTGGATGTGTACTTTCCGCTGGCCGACGGCCGCGTCTACACGCGCACGATTTCGCGCGGGGAATACGATCAGCTGATCGCGCCGGTTGTTGCGCGCACGATGGTTCCGGTGAAGCAAGCGCTTGCTGACGCGCACATGAAGCCTGAAAAAATGGAAGAAGTTGTGCTCGTCGGCGGTTCGACGCGAGTGCCACTGGTTCGCCAGGTTGTGAAAGAATATTTTGGCCGTCAGCCACACACGGAACTGAATCCGGACGAAGTCGTCGCGTTGGGCGCCGCCGTGCAGGCCAATATTCTTGAAACGGGCGTGCAGGATATGTTGCTGCTGGACGTGACCCCGCTTTCGCTAGGCATCGAAACGATGGGCGGAGTCGTCGCCAAAATTATTCCGCGCAATTCCACGATTCCGGCGAGCGCGCAGGATAATTTTACAACTGGCGTGGACAATCAAACCGGCATTGATATTCACGTGCTGCAAGGCGAGAGGGAACTCGCGAAGGATTGCCGTTCGTTGGCGCGCTTTCAATTGAAAGTTCCTTCCGGCCCGGCGGGGCTGGCGCGCGTGGAAGTGAAATTCCTGATTGACGCGAGCGGCATTCTGCAAGTTGCGGCGCGCGAGATGCACACCGGAACGCAAAGCACTGTCGAAGTGCAGCCGAGTTACGGACTTTCCGATCTCGAAATCGAGCACATGCTCGAGGAATCCATCGAACATGCGGAGCAGGATTTTACGGAGCGGCAACTGATCGAAGCGCGCACGGAATCCGAAACGATTTTGCGCGCCACGGAGAAATCGCTCTCGCAACCGGAAGTAGTGATACCAGCGGAAGAACGGCGCAACATCGAAAAAGCGGCAGCCGCGCTGCGCGAGGCTATTGCCGGCAGCGATTACAGATTAATCCGCGTTCACGTGGACGAACTCAACGCCATCACTACGCCACTCGCTGAGCGCATCATGAATGGCGCGCTGGCGACGGCACTGGAAGGCAAGCAGCTCGAAGACGTCTGAAGACGCACAAGGAGTACAGCATGGGTGGGGAGAATCCGTACATCGAGCAGGCAAAATACGTTTTGCCTACAAAGAAATACAAAATTAATTTTATTCGCCAGGGAAAAATTGTCGAAGTTGATCCGGAAAAAATTCCTTACGGACACGACGGCTTGCCCGGAAGCATTCTGGATATTTCGCAGGGCGCGCACATGGGATTGGATCACGCGTGCGGCGGTGTGGCTGCCTGCTCCACCTGCCATGTGATCGTTCACGAGGGACTGCAATCGTGCAACGAAGTCAGCGACGCGGAACTGGATGAGATTGACGAAGCGCCGGGCTCAACTCCCAAATCGCGCTTGGGTTGCCAGTGCGTGCCGGATGGTTCGCAGGATCTCGTTGTAGAAATTCCGGAATGGAATAAGAATTACGCGAAAGAGGCGGATCACTAAAATGGCGAATCAACTCGACTGGGATCAAGCAGAAGACATCGCCATCGCCCTCGCGGATAAATTTCCAGATGGCGACCCCCTCAACGTGCGTTTCACCGACCTGCACAAGTGGGTGACCGAGCTCGAAGGATTTTCCGGCGATCCGAAAGCTTCAAACGAAGGCAAGCTCGAAGCGATTCAAATGGCCTGGCTCGAGGAACATAACGACCGAAAGAACGGCTGAGACGCAAAAACAGCTCACGGCGCGGCCGGATCGTCGTCCACACAAATTCTGGCCAACTTGAAAACTTGCCAGCGCGCAAACTTTCTTCTACTCTACTTTCACCCGTTCTAGCAGCCACACAGTGGCGCCATGGTGCAACGGTTAGCACGCGACCCTTTCAAGGTCGAAACGCGAGTTCGATTCTCGCTGGCGCTACCAACCTTTCAATCCTCAGTCCGGTCGCGCTGTTTTCGGTGTGCGAAATTGGTCATCGCGCTTGCGTCCTACTTGTGCCCTCCCAATTGTCGGAGTAACGCGCCATCACTCGTGATTGGTCCGGATTTGTTATTTCGTCTTTCCACCACACTATTCCACTACTGAGCCTTTGCAAGAGCAGCGGCCCTCTTCTGTTACCTTTCTATCCGGCCTGAATTAGGGGCCGGATCGACGAAATATTAGGCACCGCTTATCTCCTTTGATTTCATGGGATTGGCTGGGGCTGCGAATGGAAGCATTCGTGCTCCCTTATGACCGGATGAGCTAGTGACGTATACTCATTTGACCGTCGAAACGAGCGAAAGGCAACGAATGAATCGCCGGGAAAAAACTAACTACACCAGCGCAGGGTTCAGCCTGCTGGAAGCCGTGCTCGTGATTTCGATCACCATGGTGCTGGTCGCCATGGCGGTTCCGAAGTTTAACCAGGCGATTTCACAATACAAATTACACGCGGCCGCGGACAGCGCGGCATGGGCAATGCAGTCAACGCGATATCAAGCGCTCCAAAAGGGTTATACGTACGAGCTTACGATCAACGCAACCAACAATACTTATCAGGTGCTGAGCAAGCCGATCGGAGCTTCGACCTTTACCAATGTTGGGAGCGCCGTGCCGATGGCCAGCTCACCCGTAACGGTCAGCGCGACGACGACTTTGACGTTTAGTCCCAACGGAACTGTTGCACTCGTAGCGGGAAGCCAAACAATCACATTCACGTATCTAGGCCTAACGGAGACAGTCACGGTAACCAACTATGGATCAGTCACAGTTACTCCTTAAAAGAAAAGCACGCGGTTTCACGCTGCTGGAACTCGCCATCTCGATGGCCATTCTGATCGTTGGATTGGTCGGCGTGGCTTCGATGTTCGGACGCGTATGGGGCAGCACGTCATACAGCGAGTACATGATTCAAGCGTCCACGCTGGCATCGGAAAAGTTGGAAGACCTGAACCGCTATCCGAATGGCGACCCGGACGTTGTCGTGACCGCCGGAAACACGACGGCCGGCAGCCTGACCGCAAACGTAGACGCGACCATCACGTCCAACAGCCTAACCGAAAGTGTCGACTACTTCGACGAGGTATTTATGGATCCCAGCGCGGGATCGATTGCCGAGACCGTCGCTACGGGTACGTCACCCAACTACACCTACACAACGACGACCCACAATCCGAACGGAACAATCACGACTACCTCGAGCACTACGCTCAGCTCCGAGGTCACCAACGCCATTCAATTCCAGCGCCGGTGGCTGATCGAGGCCAATCCGACGATCGGCGGCACGGTGATGACCGGGATGCGCCGGATTACAGTGCTTGTGACCGTGCAGAACGCATCGGTTCAGCCTCCAGTTCAATTCCAACTAAGTGTGGTGCGCCCATGACCGTCCTCTCGAACAATCGTTCTCTGAAGACTGCCCGCATTGCCGGATTCTCGCTTTTGGAATTGATGCTTGCGATATCCATGTTCCTGGTGATCGGCGGCGCGGCATTCATGCTTTTCCGCCAGGCGGTGCCGATTTATTCGCAACAACAGAATCTCGCGAGCGTGGATATTGGTGTTCAGAACGCAGTCTCGCAGCTTCAACAGGATTTGGTGAACGCCGGAACAGGTTACTATTCCGGAGCGAATATTCCGAGTTGGCCTGTCGGAGTGACGATCGTCAATCAGTCGGATACGGCTTCCTGCGTGACCGGAAGTCCCTGGACGTACAGCGCGGGCTGTTTCGATACGCTGAACATCATCACTTCGGACCCGAACACTCCTCCAGAGCACCCGCAAACCGTAAACACCAACACATCGACCTCGCTGCTTCTAAGTACGCCGGGACTTACCGCGGCGCAACTGACCGCGCTGGCGGCTGATTATAAGTCCGGGGACGAGCTTCTGGTGGTGAATGCCTCGGGCCTGCTGATGACAACGATTCGGCTGACTGCCGCCGGTAGTGTTTCTTCCGGAAACGTAAAGCTTCAATTCAGTTCGACCAACAGCGACGGCACGAATGCCGCGGCGAATGACCCGCTCGCCATCTCCACGCATTCGACCCTAGCGGATAACGGCGCCGCTGTTTTTGGTGTGTCATATACCACGACTGACTGGATACTCAGGCTGCAACCAATCACGTATCAAGTGAATGTCGCTAACCCCGCCAATCCAGTGCTGCAACGGGTGCAGAGTGGAACCACCAATGTGCTTGCCCAGCAGATTATCGGATTTCGCATAGGCGCCACTTTGTGGAACGACACCCACGACACCGATGCCCAGCCTTACAACTACCAGGCCTCAACGTTCGGAACCGGGTACGATTTCACAATTGTTCGGTCGGTGCGCGTTTCCATCATCGGGCGGACAACACCGGGCACTAGCGGTGTTTATAACTACCAGAACTCATTTGACGGTGGCCCGTATCAGGTTCTGGGCGCCGCGGTTGTGGTGAATCCCCGAAACTTAAGCATGGCGGATAACTAGAGGACCCTTATGAATACTCAATTGCTTGGCCACAAAAATCGGCAGCATCCGGCGAAACTCCGCGGACAGCGCGGCATCGCTCTGGTTTTCACTCTTCTGCTTTTGTCAATGATGCTTGCATTGTCGTTGGCGATGGCCATCGCGATCGGTTCACAAACATTGATCGCCGGCTTCTATAAGAATTATCGGGGCGCTTTTTATGCCGCCGATTCTGGCGTCAACATCATGCGGCAGGCGATGTTGAACCAGCTGAAGGCAGCCGTGCCGGCCACTGTTACGACGGGGACCGCGCCGATTCCAACGACTACCGCGGCGACGATTCTCTCAAACATCCAGACCACATATGCCGGTTGGAATAACGTAAATAGCTCCGGTTCGTGGCCCGAGCAGTTTGAGCTCAGTTCCGGCACGGCGAGTTTTTCTCTGGCGAGCTGCGTCGTGACCTGGACGGGTACCGGCACGGGATTTACATGCACCAGCCTTCCCACGAGCCCAAACGTCATCACCGGATATTCCTATACGTATGCGTACTCGGTCACAGCGACCGGGCAGGTGCAGAATAGCGAGCAACAATCCATTACGGACTCGGGCAACCTGATTGTGAACATCTCAATCAGTCCCGCGAGCGGCGCCACCACACTTTTTTCCGCCTGGGGCATGTTCATTGACCAGGCCAACGAGTGCGATGGCACGACCCTTGTGCCCGGCACGATCTCAGGGCCTGTTTTCACCAACGGCGGATTCACGTTTACTCCCAGCACGTACATTTTCACGGACAATGTAGGCTTCGGCGACTCGCAGGCAGGATATTCGCCCACGAACGGCGGGGCCTGCACCGATTACGCCGGCAGCTCGTATAGCGATAACGTCGGCGGCAATAAGCAAACCATTGCTCCTCAGTTCAATGGCGCTTCCGGCCTCCAACTCAACCAGCCGGCTATTAAGCCGCCAGCGAACGACTACAGCCAATCGTTTGCTGTGCTTGATGGCATCGGCACCGGCGAGGATGGGGTGGCAGCAGGAACGGTACCCTCTGCCGCTCCAACAAACGCACAGTTGAATGCGGCTCTTGCAAATCCGAGTGGTGCGTATCCCAGCGGTGGCACATCCACGGGCGTATTCATGCCGTACGTCGCTTCAGGTGTCAATGGTTGCGCGCCGACAGCCCCTGCGACCAAGTGTATGAGCGGGGGCGGTATTTATGTGCAAGGCAATGCGACCTCGGCGACTTTAACTGCGACTAGCGTCACTATCTCGGGCGTAGTCCATCCGGAACAAGTTTTCACGATCGTGCAGGGCGGGGTGACGAGCACGATTACGGAGGACATGTACGCAAACACGACTTCCTTCACATCGAGCGGCGGGACGGTGAACATCTCGGGACTTCCGGAGAATTTAACTCCAGGAAATACTCCGACTCCTCAAACAATGCTCTATGTGAACGGAAATATCGGCAGCGGCAACACAGGATTGTCGGGCCCCGGCTCGGGCAATCCGGCGATCCAAAACAATGCCGAGGTCACGATCACAGCCGCGGGCAACATCACCATCACCGGCGACATTCTTTACAAGACGGAACCTGTTACGACCACGCAGAACCAGACTGTATCCTATGCAACTTCGACTTGTTGCAACGGTGACGCGGCAGATTTTCTGATTCCGCTGCCGTCTACCGCCAGCACGCAGGTGCTTGGCATCTTTACCGCCAAGGGCAACGTTCAACTCAACAATCAACAGAGCAGCGGCAATCTTGAGATTGACGGTTCCGTCGCCGCGATTTCCAACGGAGGCTCCGGTGGCATTGTGAACACCGGCAACAGCATCAACACGCTGAATATAGTTGGCGGCCGTATCCAGAACACGATTCAAAACATCGGCGCAACGACTCGAAACGTTTATTTCGATCGGCGATTTGCGCAGGGCACTTTTGGGCCGCCGTGGTTCCCATCCACAACAGTGACGCCTGCTAATTTGTCGGCAACTACGGTGCACACCGTGGTTCAGCGATTGCAGTGGCTGAATAACAGCGCTACCATGAACTAAGCTACTTCCAAATCTATCAATAAGCTCCCACTCTTCCTCCACCGCCGCACCTTAACTGGCGCGGCGGTTTTGTTTTGTGTGCCGAGCATGTCCGACAGCTTGGAGGTGCAAGTCCTCTTCACAACCAGATGGAGGTGAAGTGATAGCGAAACGCAAGGGCCGAACCGTGAGGTGAGGTCTGAAAGAAGCGTGGAGCAAAGACGCGAGCCGATGAACAAGAACTGGATGAGAGGCAGGCAGTGTTCGGGCGAGCTGGCAAATGGCAGCGAAGCCCCTATCCATCAAGGGCACTGAATGTAGATCCAGCGGTTGCGCGTTGAAGGCGGTCGAGCTTACCTCGGGAGATCTGCTACCGGTCTCGAATTCGAGACTGAGAGGCGAGAGATCGTTTCTGATCCGGTGGCAGAAGTCAGCAGAGGGCGTAGTAGCTGCGAAAGCAGCGAAGGCCCGAACGGTCCCCGCAAGGGGATAAAGGGAGCGATGAGTACGCGGCGCGACTCAACAACCGACAAGCGGCAGAAAAACCAGTTCTGTCTGGCCTTCTCGGAGGAGAGTAGGGGTGCAGCCCCGATGGCCTTCGTGGGAGGGACCGAATCGGAGTTGGCGAAGCGCAAAGCAGAAAGTCCGGCTACCGAGCAGTGGATGGAAGAAGTCTGCGAGCGGGAAAACTGCAAGCAGGCGCTACGACGAGTGAAGGCCAACAAAGGCAGTCCAGGCATCGACGGGATGACCGTCGAGCAACTGTCTGGACACCTGAAAGAGCACTGGCCAGCCATCCGGGAACAACTCCTCAGCGGAGCCTATAGACCAAAACCGGTGAAACGGGTGGAAATCCCGAAGCCGGACGGCGGGGTGCGCAAGCTGGGCATTCCGACGGTGCTGGATCGATTCATCCAGCAAGCGGTGATGCAGGCGCTGCAGAGGAGCTGGGACGGAACGTTCTCCGAACACAGCTATGGGTTTCGGCCCAAGCGATCGGCACATCAAGCGGTGGAAAAGGCGCAGCAATATCAAGCCGAAGGCTACCGCTGGGTGGTGGATCTGGATCTCGAGAAATTTTTCGACCGGGTCAATCACGACCGATTGCTCGCGAAGATTGCCGAACGGGTCAGCGATAAGCGGTTGCTGAGACTGATTCGTGCGTTCCTGCGAGCCGGAGTAGGAGAATGGGCTGGTGAGTCCGGCGGAAGAAGGGACACCGCAAGGTGGGCCGCTCTCGCCCGTGCTATCGAACATCGTACTCAACGAACTGGATCAGGAGCTGGAGCAGCGCGGACATCGGTTCACCAGATATGCGGATGACTGCAACATCTACGTCCGCAGTCGGCGAGCCGGTGAACGAGTGATGAGAAGCGTGACGCGACTCCTCACGACGAAGCTTAAGCTTCGAGTGAACAGCGAGAAGAGTGCGGTGGCTCGACCATGGGAACGGAAATTCCTGGGGTTCAGCTTCACGAATCACAAGCAACCGAAGAGGCGCCTCGCGCCGAAAGCGGTGGCGCGGTTCAAGGAGCGAGTTCGGGAACTTACAAGCCGGACGCGGGGCATAAGCCTCGTCCGAATGGTCCATGACTTAGCGGAATATCTCCGCGGATGGATCGGTTACTTCGGACGATGCGAAACACCGGAAGTGCTCGACAAGCTGGAGAAATGGGTCCGACGCCGACTTCGGTCGATGGTCTGGAAACAGTGGAAACGAGGAACCACGAGATATCGAGAACTCCGCAAGCGCGGCATCGCTGCGCAGGACGCCGCGAAAACGGCGGGTAGCTCCGATGGACCGTGGCACCTTGCGAACACTCCAGCGCTGAAAATCGCTCTGTCCAACGCGTACTTCGCCTCGTTCGGACTTCCCGAACTCACGGCTCATGGTTAGTTCAACCCGCCGAACCGCCGGATGCGGACCCGCATGTCCGGTCGTGTGGCAGGGGCGAGTGGGCGACCACTCCCCTATGCCGATCGGTTAACCCGGAGGGCGGATTCGGGCAGTGAAGTTCGTGTTTACAGTTGGAACGGTGCAGGAAAATTGCGCGGGCCAGTTCGCGTCGGTAAGTCCATTGCGTCAAAGTCTTGTGAGAGCGCCGGCGACATCTGACGAGTCTTCCGGGCCGGCGAACGGCTCGACGTATATTTGATAACTCTGCGCTGTTCCCACAGGCAGTTTTTGCGGGATGTATGAACCGTCAGAAACAGGTGGGCCTGCGTTACCGCACGACCATTCCGCTTGCGTGGCTGCACCTACCGCTCCGGTTGCATTGTCCACTGCGACGACTTGGGCGGCGAAAATACCCGTGACGCCCGTGAGGCCGGCCAATGACAACGGATTCGCGGGCAGGATGCGTCCGCTGATTGTTCCAACGTGCTTTGTGTCAGTTGGGTCCGGGTAGAGCACGCGCAAGCCCGAGCGATCATCGTCGGCGAGCGGAGCGCCCGTCGTCTGCAATGTTGGACGCGGGCTGTGGAACGATCCGGGCGGCGGCACGAACGGAAACATCATCGCGCTCCACACGGCCGAATGTTCAAATCCGAAAAAATGGCCCAGCTCGTGTGTAAGCACAGATTCCAAATCGTTGGCCTGCGGATTTGCGGCGAGCACTGCGGGCGTTGCGAAGGCGCTGGTGCGGCGAATCACGGGTGTGATCTGGTTGACCACATTCGATAAAATGGTCACGCCAACTGAATTGACATCTCCGGTTGCGCGGCGAATAATTGCGTCATGGCACGGCCAGAAGTTGCGCATCGCATTAAGAGCTATTCCGCCGCAACTGGTTTCGTTTACCAATATTGTTTTGTGGAAGTGCAGAAGGCGCGCCGCGGAGTTTCGTTGGGAACCGAATATATTTACGTCGTGTCCGTGGATCGCAAAGAAAATTTCCCGCTGACAGTTTTTGTGAAGCAATCGGCTGAGGACAAATGGGCCAAGCGCGAAGGCCGCAAGCTCAGCGGCACAGAAGAATATGCCGTAGCGAAAATTCGGTTATTTCAAGCATTCGACGATATAGAGGATCTGGCCACCACGAAGCCGGATTTGTTCGTGGATGATTCCAATCTGGATGCCCTCCTGAAGCAACTCGATCTGTAACTGGCACACCCCGTGAAGGTTACCCACACAATCGAGCTTCCAACTGAACCAAACCGGTACATCCGGCGTCTTGCCATTAGGACCGAGATGCAGGCACTTGAAGCTACATTACCGGGGAATGTAGTGCAGCGAGACAGCGAGACGAAGGAAATCGCTCGCGAGAATACAACGGCTCGCGAATTTGAAGATCAATTGGCCGATGGCGCGTCTATGGCGTTTCGCCTCGCGATGAGCGTGCTTCGCAATCGCGCTGACGCGGAAGACGTCGCGCAGGATGCATTGTTGCGTGCGTATCGGGGATTCGCCAAGTTGCGCGAGCGCGGAGCGTTTCGCGGATGGCTCTGCCGCATCACTTGGCGATTGGCGCTGGATAAGCAACGCGGCACCCGGCGGCGGGAAAAGCGCGAGACTGCGTCAACACTTGTGCCGGGAACGCCCGAGCGAAGCGTCGAACAAATGGCTGTCGCCAGCGAATTTGACCGGCATCTTGCAAAGGCAATGGATGGATTGCCGGAAAAATTGCGGCAGGCGCTGATACTGGCGGCGATTCAGGGTCACAGCACGCGCGAAGTCGCGAAGATGTTGAATTTGCCCGAAGGCACAGTCAAATCTCGAGTGCATCTGGCACGGAAACAATTGACGGAGAAACTGCAATGGCTTGCGAAGGATTTGAAACAAGGCTGATTGAAAAAGCGCTGGCGGATACCGACCCCGCGCTCACCGCGCATTTGGCGAAGTGCGCCGATTGCCGCGAGGAGCTTGCCGCACAGCGCGCGCTGCAAGAACGCATCACGAATGGCATTGCCGCAATGGTTGCGGATGAGCCTTCGTCAGCGCTGCTCACGCGCGTTCGCGCGCGGATCGCTCCTGAGGCCGCGCCGCGTTCTACGAATTGGATGCAGTGGGTCTTGGCAGGTGTGACGGTAACCGCGTTCGCTGCTGTTGCCATGTGGATGATTGGCCGGCCGTCAGGACGTCCGAATGGTGTGGGAAATTTGCCAACACAATCGGCGTCAAGTGCTCCTTCGTCTCCATCAAGTGCGCCGATCCAAGTTGCGTCACAACAACCAGTGCAGCCGAAACCGGCTGTTTCTCATGAACATCGTCAAATCCGAATCGCTTCTCATCCGAATGCATCGGTTAGTGTTCGAGCAACGGTGAAAGTAGCGGAGCCACTCTTGACGGTGACCGCTAACAATCGGCCTGCCGAAGTAATCGTGCCCCCGGGACAACGTGAAGCAGTTCTGCGCTTGGTGAACGCGTTGCGAACTGGACGCGTCGACGCGGCGTCTCTTATTCGTACATCCCAGCCGGGTGAAGTTGCTCCGCTGGCGATCACTCCGCTGGAAGTGAAGCCTCTCAACGGCGGAGGCGGCGACGGACCAGGGATTGAATTCGATATCGAGTTCTAGCTCGCCGCACGGGCTAACCAAATTCAGATGGAGGAACGGAATGAAACTCAATAGAAGTAGCTGTCTGGCTGCACTGGTTATGCTGGCGTTTGTGTGTGTCGTGATGCCCGTGCGCGCCCAAGAAAAAGAATCCCCATCGGCGGAGGTGAAGAAGCTCACATCTCTAAAAGTTACAGTCGTGATTGTGGAAATGGATGGAACCAAGAAAATTTCAAGTCTGCCCTACATTCTTTACGTCAATACTGACGACGCGGGCGGGCAACCAACCTCGCAGGTCCGTTTTGGTGTCCGCGTGCCTGTCACAGCAAGCAACTCTGCGAATGGGCAGGGTTCTCACGTTGAATATTTAGATCTCAATACAAACCTAGATTGCAGGGCCAGCACAGTGGGCGATGGCCGGATCAAACTAAATCTTTCGATGGACAGGAATATTGCCGGAACCGAACGATCTGTAGAGGCTTTGGGCTCGACATCGGGCGACAGGAAATCGACCGCGGCGACTGGAGATGGTGCCAACAACAGCGCGCCGAGCCCAATCGTGCAACACTTCTCATCCTCGTATAATCTGATGATTCGAGATGGTCAGACAATTGAGGCAACTTCGGTAACGGATCCGTTTACTGGCCATACGCTACTGGTTTCTGTGACCGTGAATGCGGTGAAGTAGCGGGAGAAGTTTCCAAAGAATTGTGCAGCATATCGAAGGGCGCGGAGTTTTCATTCGCGCTCTTTTTTTCGCGTCTGTTTTCCTGCTGATATCAATCGCGCGAGAGTGAATCCGAGATCGCTGTCTTGAAATTCGTAGTGCAGCGTTTGCAACTTTTCAGGGAGCGCACGCTGGCTGCTCAGCAGTAGCCCATCCGCCATTTCACCGAGAGCCAGACGAAGAGCGAACGCGGGAGCTGGGACTATGGCGGGGCGATGCACGGCGCGCGCCGCTTTCTTAATGAAATCTACGTTGCGTATCGCGTAGGGCGAAACAGTATTGATCGGTCCGCGCACCGCTTCATTTTCCAACGCGAATCGAATGATTCCCGCGGCGTCGTCCAGCGAAATCCATGACATCCATTGCTGGCCTGACCCGAGTTTGCCGCCGACGAACATTTTAATGGGGGTCAACATTCGCGGCATCGCGCCTCCGCGAGTGCTTAGAATGATACCGAAGCGCAAAATCGCGACGCGCGCACCAAAATCCGCGGCGCGATTGCTCTCGCGTTCCCAATCCTTGCAAATTTGGGCCAGGAAATCGGAGCCGGGGCCACTGTGGTCGATCAGTTTTTCATCGCCACGGTCGCCGTAATAGCCGACGGCGGAAACGCCGACGAAAACTTTTGGCATTGCATTTAGCGCGCTCAGCGAATCCACCAAATGTCGCGTTGCTTCCACTCGACTGGATCGCAGGAGCGCCTTGCGCGCGTTTGTCCATCGCCCATCGCCGATACTCGCGCCCGCTAAATGTACGACAGCATCTGCGCCTTCGGCCGCTGGGGCGTCAAATTCATTTGCAATGGGATCCCAGCGCACGTCGGTCTGAACTTGGTTTTCGACCGGCTCCGCGATCATTGCCGCCTTGCTTTGCGGCCGCAACAGGCGCGAAACGGTGTGTCCATTTTCGCCAAGCAGCCGCGTAACGGCCGTGCCGACCATTCCCGACGAGCCCGAAACTAGAACGCGCATATGATTTTCGTCCGCCGCGCGAGCAATTTGCGTCACTCGCGCCGACCTTATTCAGGCTATTCCGAGCCCACGGGCGCGTCAAGCAGCGCAGCGAATTTCATCGCCGACGTATTCTTTTCGCGCGAAATTCCGGCCTGCAGTTTCACGGAATTCAAAAAGGTCGTACCGTTCGACAACGGCAACTGGTCTCCGACCGAGCCACCGATTTGAACAATCCTCCCGCTGACGTTGGAGTATTAGCGATACCCCGCCGCGCCCGCTATAATGCCGCCATGCAAGTGCATGTGCTTTTCTTCGGACGACTAAAAGAAATCGTGGGCTTTGCGGAAGATACCGCCGAGCTGAGCGAAGATGCGCACGTCGACGATTTATTCGCGCGCTACGGCCGGCAATTCCCGGAACTTGAGCGCTTTCGCCCTTCGGTTGCCGCCGCCGTGAATCAGGAATACGCCGATTGGCGCGCGTCGTTGAACGATAATGATGAAGTCGCATTCCTGCCGCCGGTCAGCGGAGGAGAAGGCTCCGATGCCGAACCTGCGCGTCCAAACGATATTTGCGCCATCGTGCGGACTCCAATTCGCGCCGGCGAAGTAGCAGTGCAAGTGAAGGCGCCGGCCGACGGAGCCGTCGTCGTGTTCGAGGGCATCGTCAGAGACCATTCGCTCGGCAAGACAACTCTTTTTCTGATTTACGACGCGTACGAAAATATGGCGCTCGCCAAAATGCGCGAAATTTGTACGGAGATGCGGCGCCTCCATCAAATTGATCGCATTCTGATGCTGCATCGCCTGGGCCGTCTGGAAATCGGCGATACAAGTATTCTGATTGCCGTCAGCTCGGCGCACCGTGCCGCGGCGTTTGATGCCAGCCGCTTTGCGATAGACACTTTCAAACGTACGGTGCCCATCTGGAAGCAGGAATATTTTCGCGATGGCGCGGTTTGGGCTGACGGAGAATTTCCGGCCGCGCAACCATTTCTACCCAAAAGTGAATCTAAGTGATTGGATGAGAAAACCACTTTTTAATTTGCGCAGCCTGGTTCTCTTTATAATTGCTTCCTCGCTCGCTGTAATTCCAGTTTCTGTCTCTGCGCCGCACGCTGCGGCGCAGGAACAAAAAATCCACATCGAAGTGGACCTGGTAAATATTCTTGCCAGCGTTACGGATCGCGACAGCAGGCCGATTCCGAATCTTCCCGCAAGCGCGTTTGAAATTTACGATGACGGTGTGCGGCAAAAGATCGACATCTTTGAAGCGGAAACGCACCTGCCTCTGGATTTGGCGTTGATGATTGATTCCAGCATGAGCACCAAGATGGACTTCCCATTGCAGCGCGAAGCCGCTGCGCGGTTCATCGAAAAGATAGTGCGGCCCGCGGACACCCTTTCCGTTTTTTCATTTGACGATAAAGTGAAGCCGCTCACGGACTTTTCGTCGAATGTTCCGCGCTTGCAGCAAGCCGTACGCAACATCAAAGTGGGAGCGGGTACCGCGATGTATGACGCTGTGTATCTGGGCTCCAAGGAGCTTGAGAAACAAAAGCCGGATCGCCGTCGCGTTCTGGTTCTTGTTACCGATGCGGGAGAATCCACCAGCCGCGCTTCGTATGACACTGCGCGAAATGAAGCGATTCGCAGCGGAGCAATGCTTTACACCGTTTGTCTGCGCCCGATGAAAACAGAAAGTGGACGCAACACCGCCGGCGAGCACGCTTTACAGAGCATTACGGATATGACTGGCGGAGGAATGTTTTTTCCAGACGACGTCTCGCAGCTTGACGCAATTTTCGCGCAAATCGATCGCGAGCTTCGCACGCAGTATCGCATCGCCTACTATCCCGAGAGAAAGCCGGGCGGTGGCGCGGTCCGGAAAATTGAGTTGCGCGTTGCAGGGAATTACAGATTGCACTACCGCCGGGCTTACATTTCCCCCGGCGACGATACCAAGCATTAGGGAATCAAGGCTGACCATCTGCGGGCCCGGGAATTGAAGTGCGCGGAACATTTTTGTACACCACTCCGCCCTTCATCACAAAAACTACGCGTCGAACTGCTGTGATGTCTTTTAACGGATCGCCATCGAGCGCTATGATGTCCGCTTGCAGGCCGGGCGCGATTGAGCCGATTTGATCGGCCATTGCCAGCGATTCCGCGCCGAGCGAGTTGGCGGAAACCATCGCCGCCATTGGATTCATTCCGCAATCGCGCACGCGATGAACAAAATCTTCAGCATTGCGCCCGTGGGCGCCTGCCACGGCGTCAGTGCCATACACAATTTTCAGTCCCGGAATTCGTATCGCGCGTTTCATGAAATCCTGATGCGCCGTGATCAGTCCGGGCATCGCCGCAAATGCGTCTTTCGTGTAATACGGTGGGGCAAGATATTGTTCTTTGTATTGCGAATAAGTTTCAAGCAAAAGCCCGGCTTGCGGATCCAAATAAGTTCCGCGTTCAGCCATCAATCTTAAATCGTCGTCCGAAGCACCCAGGCCGTGTTCGATTTCCGTGCACCCGGCGATTGTTGCTGCGCGCACAGCGTCTCTGAAGGCGTGCACCAGTGTGCGCAGGCCTTGCTTTTTTGCTTCGTCGCAGGCTTCGTTCAATTGCTCCTGTGACATTGTCATCGCGCCGCGCGTCATTCCGCCGGATGCGAAAATTTTGATCAGGTCCGCGCCCGCTGCCTTTTGTCTTCGCACAAAGGCGCGAATTTCATCCGGCGTTCCCGTATGTTCGCCGCGCCCATGATCGGCTCGACTGCCGTTAGAATGCGCGGGCCCGGAAGTAAACCTTTCGCGATGGCGTCGCGCAGAGGAACATCCGTAGGCGAGCCGGGACTTTGAATTGTGGTGAAGCCCGCCATTAGCGTTCCCAGTGCATTCGAGGCCGATTGATACGCGGCCTCCTGCGTGGTTCCGCTCATGCCAGCGTTTTTTCCGTCTGGGCCGAAACTCCAGGTGATGTGAACGTGCGCGTCAATCCATCCGGGAAGTACCGTCAGGCCGCGAAAGTCGTAATCCACCGGCCCGGCTTTCGGATCGATTGCGATGATTTTCGATCCATCGATCACGATGCGCGTGTCGTGCACCACACCGCCCTTACCATCGAGCATCGTGCCTGCGGCAATTACAATGCGTTTACTCGGCCCGAGTGTTTGCGAAGAAGAATGTTCCGCAATTGCATAGAGGCCAAATATGCCGAAGATGCACAGGATAATTTTTAAGAAGATCACGCCCGCTCCTTCATTCACTCGATCTCGACGCAAAGTCTATCGCAACGATAGCGACTTGTTCATGTTGTTTTGCCGACTGGCAACACATTTGCCGAACTCCACTGATTGTATTGTCCTCGCTCTGTTACGATACGTGCGATGAATTCTTATTTGGAAGTAGCCGTTGAAGCGGCGCGCGAAGCAGGGGCGATTCTGGTGGCGGAACTCGCTCGGCCCGTTGAAATTAATTACAAAGGTGAAGTGGATATCGTGACGCAGGCCGACGGCCGCTCCGAGGAGGCCATCGTCGCGCGCTTGCGAAATCATTTTCCCAAGCACGCGATTGTTGCCGAAGAAGGCGGAGCGCACGCCGCCGCCGTGGCTTCCCCAGGGGGCTCGGAGCCGCGATTTTGCTGGTACGTGGATCCGCTGGACGGCACAACGAATTTCGCGCATGGCTTCCCGTGGTTTTGCGTTTCGATTGGATTGGCCGAAGGACCGCCCGGAAAAGAAGAGTTGCTCGCCGGTGTTGTCTATCATCCGGTGAGCCAAGAAATGTTCACGGCAGCGCGCGGCGAAGGCGCGTATCTGAACAACAAAAGAATTCACGTCTCGAAAATCGAAAAGCTGGCCGCTAGCCTTCTCGGCACAGGATTTCCCGCGCACAAGCGCGTGCAGAATCCAAATATTCATTACTATTGGAATTTTACGCTGCGTACGCACGGAGTTCGTCGCGCCGGTTCCGCCGCGCTGGATCTTGCTTCCGTGGCCTGCGGACGCTTTGAAGGATTCTGGGAATTTGGTTTGAATCCGTGGGATACCGCCGCGGGCGTGCTTCTGGTGCGCGAGGCTGGCGGCATGGTCACCGACTTCGCCGGCCAGCCCTACCGGCTTGGCGCGCGCGAATTGATGGCGTCAAATTCGCGCATTCATGCCGAAATGCAGGCCGTTGCTGCTGAAACTGCGCGAACCGCGCCGACCGCACCGTTAGCGGCTCCGCCGCGATAGTATTCCGGCCGAAATTGATCGGGCCAAATCGCACGGCGACGCGCCTTGCATCTCGTTGACTCGATTTGGAGCGAATGCTAGCCTCGTCGCGCATGCGCGTAGTTGACCTAATCCGCCGCAAACGCGACTCCGGAGAGCTCTCTTCGGAGGAAATTAAATTCCTGATTGATGGCTACACGCACGCGCGAATTCCCGATTATCAAATGGCTGCGTGGCTGATGGCAGCTTGGATTCGCGGGCTCACTCCCGCCGAACTGGCGGCGCTCACCGAGGTGATGCTGCATTCCGGAAAAGTTCTGGACTGGAGCGATTTGCCGGGCAGGAAGGTGGATAAGCATTCCACTGGTGGCGTCGGCGATAAAACTTCGATGATCATCGCGCCCATCGCGGCGGCTGGTGGATTGATCGTGCCGATGATCAGCGGCCGCGGACTCGGTCATACGGGTGGCACGCTCGATAAACTCGAATCGATCGCTGGCTTCAACGTAAATCTTTCGCTCGGGCAATTCCGCGAAGCGCTTGCGAAGTGTGGTTGCGGATTGATTGGACAAACGGAAGAAATCGCTCCGGCCGATAAGAAAATTTACGCTCTGCGCGACGTGACCGGCACGGTGGATAATCCATCCCTGATTTGCGCTTCCATCATGAGCAAAAAACTCGCCGAGGGGATTGATGCATTGGTGCTGGACGTCAAAACCGGTTCGGGGGCATTCATGAAAAAGAATGCAGACGCCGAATATCTTGCCGGACTGATGGTGGAAACAGGGAAGCGCATGGGCAAAAAAGTTGTCGCGCTCATTACGGATATGGATCAGCCGCTCGGACGCACCGCTGGAAACGCGATGGAAATCGCGGAGTGCATCGAAATTCTCGGTGGCGGAGGTCCAATAGATTTGCGCCAACTGTGCATCGAGTTGAGCGGCTGGATGTTTTTCCTCGGCGAAAAAAGTGCGAGTGTTGCCGACGGCCGTAATCTCGCGGACGAAATGATTACTTCCGGCCGCGCACGTGATAAATTCCGCGAGATCATCATCCAACAGGGCGGCGACGCGCGAGTTGTGGACCAGCCGCAACGCCTGCCGCAAGCGCGCGCAACGCTTGACGTCACTAGCAACGCCGGCGGATTTATCGCGGCGATTGAATGCGAGCGCCTCGGAATTGCGTGCGGCGTGCTCGGCGGCGGCCGCGAAAAGAAAGAAGATGCGATCGATCCCGCCGTCGGCCTGGAATTTCATTGCCGGCTGGGCGATCCGATAGAGAGCGGCGCGCGGCTCGCAACCCTGCACTACAATTCGGACGCGAGACTCGCCGAAGCGGAGCAACTAGTCGAATCAAGTTTTATCGTCGCGGCAAAACCGTCCGCGCCGCGCCCGTTGATTCACAAGGTGATTGGCGCCTGAAATTCGTCGAAGAATTCGCTAAGTACGCCGCCGAAAGGCGTGGAGGCACACGATGGGCCGATTTACCGGAGTGCTCGGCCTGGCAACGATGCTCGGCCTGGCGTACTTAATGTCCAGCAATCGCCGCGCGATTCGCTTGAAAACAGTTGTATGGGGTCTTAGCCTGCAACTGCTGTTCGCTTTTTTCGTGCTGAAATTTGCGGCCGGGCAGAAAATATTCAGCGTCGCCGGCGACGGAGTGAAGAAACTTCTCGATTACGCGTTCGTAGGATCCGAATTTGTATTCGGGCCACTCGGCGCAAAAGCTTCATCCGTCGGATTCATATTCGCGTTTCAAGTTCTGCCGACAATTATTTTCATCGCCGCGTTTTTCGCGTTGCTGTATTACCTCGGCGTGATGCAGGTAATTATTCGTGCCGCGGCGTGGGTGATGCAGCGCATTATGGGCGCCAGCGGCGCCGAATCACTTAACGTGGCCGCCAGCATTTTCATGGGACAGACGGAAGCGCCGCTCACCATTCGCCCCTTTCTGCCCGACCTCACGCGCTCTGAATTGATGACCGTAATGACCAGCGGTATGGCGCACGTCTCCGGCGGCATCATGGCCGCATACATTGCGTTTGGCGTGGAAGCAAAACATTTGCTGGCTGCTGTGATCATGACGGCTCCGGGCACTCTACTCATGGCGAAAATGATTGTGCCCGAAACGGAAGTGGCGAAGACGGCCGGCCAGGTTACGATGCCCGAATCCGCTGAACACAAGGACGATAATTTTCTGGGCGCGATCGCGCGCGGTACTTCCGACGGATTGAGCCTGGCGATCAACGTTGCCGCTATGTTGATTTCCTTTCTGGCGCTTATTGCACTCACCAACGGACTTCTCGGCGGCGTTCACAATTTGCTCGCGCCGCACGGCATGGCTTGGTTTCCATCGTCGCTGCAACAAATTTTCGGCTGGATTTTCGCGCCCGTCGCTTGGATTATCGGCGTGCCCTGGCACGACTGCAAGTCCATCGGCAATTTGCTGGGCGTACGCACGGTGCTGAATGAGCTGGTTGCGTTTTCATTTCTTGGTCCGATGAAAGGCACGCTTGATCCGCGCTCCTTCACGATCGCCACGTTCGCACTTTGCGGTTTCGCGAATTTCAGTTCTATCGGAATTCAAATTGGAGGCATCGGCGCTCTGGCTCCCAATAAGCGCGGCGAACTGGCAAAGCTTGGGATTCGCGCAATGGTTGCGGGCACGATGGCCAATTTGATGTCAGCGGCAATCGTGGGAATGTTTCTGTGAGTCCATCGCGGGCAAAATCGAATAGCGCAGGCAAAGAATTCGCACGTGCGAACGCGGCGGCGAAATATATTCTCGCGCGCACAAAACTTCGCCCACGAATCGGCGTCGTGCTGGGCAGCGGACTTGGCGGATTCGCTGACGAATTGACGTCAGCCACGCGCATTCCATACGCGCGAATTCCAAATTTCCCGCGCTCCACAGCCGTCGGCCACGCCGGACAGTTGGTTGTCGGCAAGATGCGTGCGAAAGGGGGAGACATTGTCGTCGCGGCGATGCAGGGCCGCGTACATTTTTATGAAGGCTATCCACTTTCCAAAGTAATTTTTCCGATGCGAGTGTTTTCGCAAATGGGAATTCGTGCCGTAATTCTGACGAACGCCGCGGGCGGCATTAACCGAAATTACGGACAGGGCGCGTTGGTCGTCCTGAGCGATCACATCAATTTACAAGGCGCGAATCCACTCATCGGCGCGAACGACGAACGCTTTGGTCCGCGCTTTCCGGATATGACGCAAGCCTACAATCGCAATTTTCGCAAGTACGCGCTCGATGAAGGCGGAAAGCTTGGCATGGTGATTCACGAAGGCGTGTACGCCGCGCTCGCCGGACCCAGTTATGAATCGCCTGCGGAAATTAGTTACCTCGCAACGATTGGCGCTGATCTGGTGGGCATGTCCACCGTTCCCGAAGTGATTGCTGCGCGCCACATGGGCTTGCAGGTCCTGGGAATTTCCTGCGTAACGAACATGGCCGCCGGAATTCTGGATCAACCGCTGAATCACGAAGAGGTGCTGGCAACGGGCGCACGCGTGAAAGATCAATTCATTGCGCTGCTTCGTGGAGTGATTCCGCACATCGCCGCCCAAACAGAAAACGCGGGGAAAAAGCGATGACGCCCGCCGCCAGTGTTAGGAGTGACGCGCTTCTCGTGGCGGCCCGCGCCGCGCGCGAAAATGCCGTCGCCCCATTTTCCAAATTTCGCGTAGGCGCGGCACTGCTTGCGAAATCTGGAACGATTTATTCGGGCTGCAACGTTGAAAATGCCAGCTACGGACTGACGATATGCGCTGAGCGGGTAGCCATTTTCAAAGCGCTCTCTGAAGGCGACCGTGGCTTTGAGGCAATCGCGGTTGTCACCGACGCCGAAAAACTCACTCCGCCCTGTGGCGCGTGCCGGCAAATTATCTGGGAATTTTGCGGCGATGCCGAAGTGATACTCGGAAACCTGAATGGAAAAGTGGAAGTTCATCGCATGTCGGTGCTCTTTCCATTCCCCTTCGATGTTTCAAATCTCTAAATTGCCGCGGTTTTTACCGGCGGATACGATTCTCAAATGACATTCATCAGTCGACAGAACACCAAGCACCCGATGCGACTGGGACCGATGCGAATACTTTTGGCAAGCGTTGCAGTGTTCTCGCTCGCCTTCAACCTAATCCCCGCCAGCGCGCAAACCAAGAAGCCCGCTACAGCGCAGTCCACGCGCGAGCGCGTAGACCTGCTGATCACAGCGCGATACGTCGTCACAATGGACGCGACTCAACGTCTGCTTGAAGACGGCGCAATTGCCGTGCGCGGCGATGCCATCGTCGCAGTTGGACAACGCGCAGAACTGGAATTGAAATATGCAGCCGCGCGCCAAATTTCCGCGCCGCAAGGATTGGTGATGCCCGGCCTGATCAACGGCCACACGCACGCCGCGATGACGCTATTCCGCGGTATCAAAGACGATGTCACGCTGCAAGACTGGCTTACCAATTATATTTTCCCCGCCGAAGCGCGAAATGTCACCGAGGAGTTTGTGACCTGGGGCACGCGGCTGGGAGTTCTCGAAATGTTGCGTAGCGGCACCACCACGTACACCGACATGTACTACTTCGAGGACGCCGTCGCCCGCGAAACGAAAGCCGCTGGAATGCGCGGCGTGCTCGGCGAAACATTTATTGATTTTCCCGCGCCAGATAATAAGACGCTCGCTGAAACGCTGGCTTATTCCGAAAACTTTCTGAAACACTGGCAGGGCGATCCGCTAATTCATGCCGCGGTCGCTCCGCATTCTATTTACACCTGCTCTGCGGAAACTCTGCGCGCCGCAGCGGCGCTTGCTCGCCGCTACCACGCGCCCATTCTGATCCACGTTTCTGAAACAAAAAAGGAATTGGACGATAGCCGCGGCACGCATGGAGTTTCTCCAGTGGCCTGGCTGGATCAACTCGGCGTGCTGGGCCCGGACGTCGTCGCTGCTCATTGCATTTGGATTGACGCGAGCGACATCGCGCTTCTCGGGAAATCGCAAACAGGATGCGTGCACAACCCAAGTAGCAACATGATGCTCGCCAGCGGCGTTGCTCCGGTGCAATCAATGTTGAGCGGCGGCGTCCGTCTGGGATTGGGGACCGACGGGCCCGCGGGCAGCAACAATGATCTGAACATGATGGAAGAAATGGATCTCGCCGCGAAACTTCAGAAAATCACGCGGATGGATCCGCAAGCACTGGGAGCGAAGCAAGCAGTAGAAATGGCTACCATCGGCGGCGCGCGCGCGCTTCACATGGAAAATGAAATTGGATCGCTCGAAACCGGCAAGAAAGCGGATTTAATCGTGATTGGCCTCAGCGCCCCGAACGCCGTGCCGCTGTACGATGTGTATTCGCAAATCGTATACGCATTGAAAGCCAGCGATGTTCAGGACACCGTAATCGGCGGCCGAATCGTAATGCAAAATGGCCGCGTACTTACGCTCGACGAACCCGCCATCATCGCGAAGGCTCGCGAACTTGGCGCGCAAGTGAAGCGATCTCTCGCTGCGCCACAAAAATAGCGTGTTGCGCCGCCGCTCGTGCCGGCTCTAACGTTCTGCCGTGCGCTGCCGGTAGAATTTCAGCGCGCTGGACCGCAAGGTGTCCGGAATATTTTTATTCGTCGTCATCACTTTTAAATCTGGAATGCGAATTCGCGGTAACAAATGCAGAGTAACATCGAGCGGCGCTTTTGGATTCAAACATAGATTGCGCGCAATGGTGTAATTCTTGCGGAACGATCGACTCGTCGCGATCAGCCGCAGCACTTCCTCCGTCAAACTGGTGATGGACGCGAATCCTTCCACTTCACGTTCAGTCAGCTTTGGAGATTGCATCACCGCGCGCTGCACCAGCCGCGCCGAATCGCGGATGAGGGCCATGCGTTCCTCGCGGCCGCCCCTGAACGCCAGTTGCATCCGTTCTGTCACGCGCATCTTCGATAGCCGCTGCAAAAGTGACTGTCGTTTTTCCGGATCGTCCTCGGCTTCTTTCACGGCGGCGGCCAGCATTTCTATGTCCGGTGCGCCGTGCTCAAGCTCCTCAAGCATTCGACGCTGATCCGGGGCGAGCGCCGTTGAAGTAAGCAGCACGGCCCCCAATTCCGGCCGTACACTCAAGAATCCCATGTCGTCTGCGTGCGCTTTCACTTCTTCCGCGGGCAAGCGAATCACCGCGTCGATCAGGAAATGGATTGGACACCCCAGGTTTCCGATTAGAGCGCGCGCGATTTCCGGCTTTTCAATGAAGTGCTCGCGGCAGTATACAAATAATTGCGGCGCGGCATCCGATCGCGCCAGCGCCGCCACAAACGCTTCCGTCGGCAACGCCAGCAAGGCGCTCGTCGCGCGTTCGGCGATTCTCGAGTCGGAATCATTGCTGAGGATTACCAGCAGCTCGGCTTCATCCGCTGGCTCGAGCGAAACCGTTCCGGTGCACACCGCGAGCTTGCGCTCAATCGGAGCATTGCCCGTCCGAAACATTTCGCGGAATTCGGAACTTTCGAAGCTGATGGCCGCCTCCGTTGAATTCTTCTCTCATGTCTACGCAGTATTCGCTGTACGGATTATCGCGCGCATTTCCCGCATTGTAACCGGATGCGCATTTCGTTTGTGCGCGGCGTATTTTCGCCAGCCGTAAATTCCGCCGAGCACCAGTCCGCCAATAACAATCAGCACCAGAACCCAGGTAACCCACCGGCCGCTTGATTCCGGCATCGCCGACGCGCGGACCACCGAAGATGACGCCGTCGCGCGATCTCCGGTTGCCAACATATATTCACCGAGCAAACTTTCTTCGTCCAGACCCAGATGGTGCGCCACGGCGCGCACAAATCCGCGGTTAAAAACTCCGCCGGGGAGTTGATCCCACTGCTCATTTTCCATCGCCTGCAGAAATCGTGTACCGATGCGTGTCGCCGAGCAAATTTCGTCCAGGGAAATGCCGCGCATTTCGCGCTCGCGGCGCAGATGTTCGCCGAATCCAGCTTTAGGAGTGCCCTGATTCATTCAGTTGAACTTTTGGGCTGGATTCCGCGAAAATGCCCGCACGAAGTCCGCAAACCAATATAGGCGGCGGTCAAAGGGGTGTCAATCCACGGGCGTGTGCCGCGATCGGGCTAAAGTCCGATTCGCACCACTGTAAAGTACGTGAGGTCCGTCGCGGCGGGTTCGACCCGCATGCGCTTCCAGCTATCGAGCTACTGAGCTTTCAACTTGATGGCCCGCTGGATCGCCCCGTGCGCATCCAAGTAACCTTCCGCGATGCCGGATTCGTCCAGCGTTTTATTCTATTCCGCATACAGCGCGCGCATTTGCGATGAGCGTTTCCAAATCATCGCGCTTGGAAAAAACTGCAACTATTCCAGAGGCCAGAGCCATCTTCTCGATGTTCGGACGGTATTCGGTCGTCAGCATGAATATCGGCAACTCGGGTTTAATCGCTCTGAGCTCTTGGGCCAATTGATATCCGCTGACGTCCGGCAATGAAAAGGCCAGAACTGCCAGGTTGAGCGATAGCCGTCTTGCCTTATCTAAGGCTCCGATGCCATTTTCGACTTCCACGCAACCGTCGAAACCGCCGCGATGGTGTATTCGAGGTGGTCACATGCATGGCAAGAGCAGATTGCATGTGTTCAATAACGATGTTAGAAAAGTATGCTGGCCCTTCTGCGAAACTTTGCTTGCTCGAGAGTGTTTTCAAAGGGGAGCCTGGATCCGAATGTCTGACGCAAACAACTTTGAAGGCGTTGACCGCCGTCGTAACCTTGCCGCGCAGCGCGTCGGCCGGCCCGCCGGTGAAGTCACCGTATTCCGCGAACTTGGAAAAGCCCTCACCAGTTCCCTCGAACTTGAGCAGGTTCTGCGCACCATCATGGAAAAAATTGATGAGTTTTTGTGTCCAGATACCTGGTCCATGCTTCTGGTCGACGAAGCCACTCAGGAACTTTATTTTGAGCTGGCTATCGGAAAAGGCGCGTCGGCGCTGAAAGAAGTGCGCATCAAGATGGGGCAGGGAATCGCCGGATGGGTGGCGCAAAATAACCAAGCCGTAATCGTTCCCGACGTCAGCAAGGACGCCCGCTTTTTTTCGCAGGTGGATCAGAAAACAAATATGGAAACGCAGTCTATTGTCGCCGTGCCGGTGCGTTTCCGGGATCGCTGTTTGGGCGTAATCGAACTGGTGAATTGCATTGGCCCGGAAGGGTTTGACGAGCGGAGCCTTGCGCTTCTGGAAGCGCTTTCCGATTTTGCTGCCATCGCCATTGAAAATGCACGCCACGTAAAGCGCATTCACGAACTGACAATCACTGATGACTGCACGAATCTTTACAATGCCCGCCACTTGCACTTTATTCTGGAAACAGAAATTTATCGATCTCAACGTTATGGCTACGAATTTTCGCTGATCTTCATTGACCTCGATTTCTTCAAGCGAGTGAATGACACTCACGGCCATCTGATGGGCTCGAAGCTTCTCGCCGAAGTCGGACAATTGCTGAAAACAAACTGCCGCCTGATTGATTTCGCGTTTCGATACGGCGGCGATGAATTTGTAATCCTGCTGCCGCAAACTTCAAAAGAAAGCGCGTGCACGGTTGCGCGCCGCTTACACACAATTGTTCGCGATACTACATGGCTGACTACCGACGGACTGAATGTGCGCATTACGCCGAGCATCGGCATTGCTTCGTACCCGGCCGATTCGCGCACCAAGCTTCAGCTTCTGCAGCTTGCTGACGATGCGATGTATGCGGTGAAGAACACCACGCGAGACGGCGTGTGCGCCGCAGGACAGGGCCGCCTGGTTATCTCCTGATTTTTCATAACCCCTGCACGGAACTTTAGATTTTAGTTTTCCACAGAGTACTCTCCGACCGCGCGTTCGCATTCCTTGATTCACTCCGAAGCCCATGCTAGGCTCATGCCTCACGGTGGCTGGATCACGTCACCGGCACGATTTCTTCCTGAAATTTCGGAAACAGCGGACGTTCCGCGAGTGAGGGTTGCATGTCCTATGAGGCGTTGGGAATGATTGAGACCAAAGGGCTGGTGGCGAGCATAGAAGCTGCCGACGCGATGGTTAAGGCGGCCAACGTCGTGCTGATGGGCAAGGAATACATCGGCGCGGGATACGTCACCGTCATGGTGCGCGGCGATGTTGGCGCGGTGAAGGCTGCAACAGATGCTGGAGCTGCCGCCGCCCGGCGCGTCGGAGAATTGGTCGCCGTTCACGTGATACCGCGGCCGCACGAGCATGTTGAAAAGATACTTCCCGGCGGCAACAAGCCGCAGGAAGCAAAGAAGTAGCCGTTCTTAGAAATGTATTCGTTTTTTGAAACGTAGTTGTTTTTAGAAATAATCAACCGCGCGCGAAATATTTTTTGCGCGGTGCCGCGGACGCACCGGCTAATCTCTACGAAGTCCCCGGGGTAAAGCGCTTTGCAACTGCGCGACCGCGATCTCATTTCCATTCAGGAAGCCCGTGAGCTAGCAGCACAGGCTCTCGTTGCGCAGCAGAAATTCGCCCGATTCTCCCAGGAAAAAGTGGATGCAGTTGTGGAAGCGGTCGCCGAAGCTGCGGCTGCTGAGGCGGAAACTCTTGCGCGAGCGGCCGTAGAAGAAACCGGCTACGGCAATGTGCCCGATAAAATTCTCAAGAATCGTGTGGGCGCGATAGATGTCCCCAATGCGATTCGTGGAATGCGCACCGTCGGCGTCGTCAACGAAGATCAGGAAAAGAAAATTCTGGAAGTTGCCGTGCCTGTTGGGGTTATCTGCGCGATTATTCCCGTCACCAATCCAACTTCTACGGCTATTTACAAGACTCTGATTGCTCTGAAAGCGCGCAACGCTATTGTGCTCAGCCCACATCCCGGAGCGGTGCGCTGCATTTGCCAGACGGCGAAACTACTGGCGCGCGCCGCGGTTGGCGCGGGTGCGCCGGAAGGAATCGTCACTTGCATGGAGCGCAACACTTTGGCAGGAACGCAGGAACTGATGCGTGCTCCGGAAGTTGGATTAATTTTGGCGACGGGCGGCACGGGTCTTGTGCGCGCCGCATATAGTTCCGGCAAGCCCGCGTACGGCGTAGGGCCCGGCAATGTGCCCGCGTTTATCGAGCACACCGCGAATGTCCACAAAGCCGTGGCCGATATTTTCGCCGGAAAAACTTTTGACTACGGAACCCTCTGTTCTTCCGAGCAAGCGATTGTTGCGGAAGAAGCAGTGCGCGACGCGGCTCTGGAAGAATGCCGTAAACAAGGCGCATATTTTCTGAACGATGACGAAGCCCGCCTTATCGGTGAGTTGATTTTTCCGGGCGGAGCGCACGCACCCAGTCCTAAAGTGGTTGGACGGGCGGCAACGCACGTCGCGGAACTTGCCGGAATAAAAGTTCCGCCTGAAACGCGCGTTCTGATTGCGCGATTGGATGGAGTTGGCCGCCAGGTTCCGCTCTCCGGCGAGAAACTTTGTCCTGTTCTCGGATTTTATTCCGTGCCGAATCTCGCGGCCGGCATTGACCTCTGCACGCAACTGCTGCGCTTCGGCGGCATGGGTCACACGGCCAGCATTCATTCGCAGGATGCCGCCGCCGTGCGCGAATTCGGCGTCGCAGTTCCGGCGTTTCGTGTTTGCGTGAACACTGCGGCCACGCACGGCTCAGTTGGATATTCGACAAATCTTTTTCCGGCGATGACGCTTGGTTGCGGCGCGCTCGGCGGCAACATCACGTCTGATAATATCAGTTCGCAGCATTTGATGAATCTTCGCCGCGTGGCATGGGAATCGCGGGCCGTCGAGCATCGCACGATTTCCGCGGCGAATCGGATGAACGCACCGGCGTCATCCGAAAACGCTGGTGCGAAGCAGCCCGTAGTAAGTCCGTCTGCCGCACTGGCAACGGCGGCTTCCGCCAGTTCAAAAGGAGCGACCGTGAAGCCACCCATCTCTACTCCACAATTGCAGCCTTCACCCACATCCACTTCAACTGGCATACCAGATCGCGCCGCGATTGCCCATGCGGTTGAACACGTGATGGCGCATCTGGGCATCGCGCGGGGAGCAGCGGTGTCTGGCACAACGAAGCCGACAAGCAGCGCCGCAGGTTCCGCGCCCGCTGCTGCGAAACCCGCCGCACCGGCTATGAACGTGTCGCCATTCGTGACCGAGGGCGACGTGCGGCGTGCCGTGACACGCGGCGAGAAAATATTTATCGGCCCGAAAACTATTCTCACTCCTTCGGCGCGCGATGTAGCCGGCTCCGAAGCTGTCCTTGTCAAGACGGACTACGTTCCTCCGGCTCCGGTCGCCAATTCTTCGGAATAACCAGCCGCCGCCCTGGTGCCCTCAATATTTGTTGCAGATTTGTTCTAGAATGCCTTCTGGAGTTAGTCGTTCGTCTAAGTCATGCGCACTACTCAAGCCAATCGCTACGCGCTCGGGTCGGTAATCATCGCGGCGGTGCTCGTCATCGCGGTGTTCGGCGTTTATTTGCGACGTTCCTGGCAGTCCAACGAAGCCAAGAAAAACTCGCCACCCTCCGTGCCCGCATCTGTGCAGCGTTCGTCCGAAGGCTTCTCGTACACGCAGGGCAACGGAGAGCACACACTGTTTACGGTACACGCCTCAAGCGCCACGACTTTCAAAGGTGCGCCCAACGCCAGTTCGATCAAGGATGCCGAAAAAAACGTGCTCCTCAACGTTTCGGGCACCGTGTACGGACGCAAAGGAGACCGCAACGACAACATCCGCACCAATTCATGCGACTTCTATAGACCAGAAAACGAAAAGGGCGCCGATGCCAAAGCGCCGAAGACGGATGACCGCGGCAGCATGGTCTGCGACGGTGATGTTCAGATGGATCTACAAAGTGCCAGGGACGCGAATCGTGTCGCTTCTGCTCCTTCGGGAAGCGTGATGGATCCGCGCATGGTTCGCGTCGTCACCAAAGGCGTGACCTTCGATATCAGTTCCGCCGACGGACATACCGATCAGCCCGTTGACTTCCAATTTTCCGGAGGTCAGGGACACGCGATTGGCGCGGACTATAATGGAGACAACGGCACTTTGGAATTGCTGCACGACGTGCATTTGTCGCTGAAGGCCGCGCTTCCGAAGAGCGCGAGAAACCCGAACGAGACCACGCCCGATCCGATACCAATTGAAGTCACCGGGTCGAGTCTTGTTTTCCGCCGGGAAGCAAAGACCGCCGTTCTGCGCGGCCCCGTCGTAGTTACTCAGGTAACTGCGGCGCCGCCCGCTGGTGCGCCAATCAGAGGCGCAGCCGCAGCTCGCACCGGCTCGCACATTTTGCACGCCAGCCTGCTCACCGTGAATATGGACGCCGACTTCCGTGCGCGCCAGATCACCGCTGAAGGCGACGCGAAATCTCGGCCGAACTTGGTGATGGATAGCCCGAAGGGCGCGGGCACGGTAACCGCGGATAGATTTGTTACCAATTTGGATGTGGATGGCTCCGCAAAACATTTTACGGCGCAAGGAAATGTCCAAGGTGACTTCACGGGCGCGAAGTCCGGCGAAACCGATCATCTTTCCGCGGCGCGCTTGGATGCGGAGATGGTTCCAAAAATAAATCAGCCGCGTCTGGTCGCCGCAAATGGCGGCGTGAAAATGAATTCAAGCCGGGAAGGGCGAACGCGCGGCCTTGAGACTACTTCGGCCGAAGTCAATTTCGTGCCGGGAACTGCGCCGCGTCCTGGCGCGCCGCCCTCGTACCACGCGGATCGAGCGCGCACGCTCTCTCCCGCCACAATGATCACGCGCGAAGCCGTTGCAGGCAGCACCCAGCCTCGAGTGACTCGCGCAAGCGGACAACAAATGGAAGTCGCATTTGATGAGCGCAATCGCATGCGCCGTCTGCTCGCTCACAACGGCACGCAACTGGATCGCGATATTCCCGGCAAGCCGGGCCAGAGTTCCACGTCGCAGGAATTGGTGGCGGATTTTAATCCGAAGGGCCAGTGGACCACGGTCGATCAATCCGGAAACGTGCATTTTCAATCCGCGGATCGCGCTGGCCAGGCAGCGAAGTCCCATGTGGATCGTGCCACGGACATTGTCACTCTCACAGGTTCCGCCGAAGCTTCGGATGCGGCCAGCCATACCACCGCCGACACCATCCTGTTTAATCAGAATCAGAACGAAATTCGCGCCGATGGCCACGTGGTCACGACCTATCGCAAGTCGACAAGTGGCACAACAGCCGCCCCTGCTTCGTCCAGCACAATCGGCACGCCATTAACTCTCGGGCCGGATCCGGCCAACATCACGTCGGAACATTTAGTTGGAAATTCGGTCACTGGCCGCGCGGTATACACCGGACACGCACGCCTGTGGCAGGGCGAATCCACCATGGAGGCAGACGAAATCGAATTGAATCGCGATAGCCGCCAGCTGGATGCTCGTGGAAATGTGCGCGCGGTTTTTATGCAGGTTGGAGCGTCGCCAATGGCAAAGCCTGTGGCCGCACCGACACCGCCTCCATCGCGTTCACGAGGCGGCGCCACCAAGCCGCCGGCGAGCAGCGCCAAACAAGCGCCAGCGCCGTCGGGTCCCGACGTGATACGTCTGCGCGCCACAACCTTGACCTATTGGGATGCCAAATCCCAGGCGCACATGGAAGGCGGATGCACGGCAGAATCGCGCGACGGCACAATCAGCGGACAGGTCTGTGATTTATTTTTCGCGCCCTCGAGCAAGGCCGAGGGTTCAGCGCAACCGCCTCAGCCATCAACCCGACCGCGCTCAGGGTCGCCACCGACCGGCACCGCCGCCAGCCGGCGGCTCGACCACGCCATCTTCACAGGCAACGTCGTGGTTCGTTCTGAGGACCGTCGCGCCACCGGAGAGCGCGGAGAATACGACTCCGCCACCGCCAAGTTTGTGATTTCCGGTGGAAATCCAACACTTTACGACGGTTTTGGAACATCAACGACCGGTCGTCAATTGACCTTCCTTTTAGCGGATGATACGATTCTCGTAGAGTCGGAAGAAGGCACGCGCACTTTAACTCGCTACCAGGTCAAGAAATGAACTAACAATGCTGAAATTCCAGGCCACCGACCTAAGTAAGTCCTATCGTGGACGCAAGGTGGTAAATGACGTGAGTCTGGAAGTGCAGCAGGGCGAAGTTGTTGGATTGTTAGGTCCGAATGGCGCGGGTAAAACGACCACTTTTTACATTTTGGTCGGTCTGGCGCGCCCCGATTCCGGACAGGTTCTTCTGGACGGTGAGGATATTACCGACCTTCCGATGTATCTCCGAGCTCGAAATGGGATCAGCTACCTTCCGCAAGAGCCGTCGGTATTCCGCCAGCTGACAGTGGAACAAAATTTGCTCGCGGTTTTAGAAACTCTCGCCCTTACGCCGGAACAGCAAACCGATCGCCTGGAAGAATTACTTGCACAGATGGGATTGGACGCAGTGCGGTATAATCGAGCTTACACTGTTTCCGGTGGCGAACGCCGCCGCCTGGAAATAGCGCGGTCACTGGTGCTTGAGCCGGCATTCATTCTTCTGGACGAGCCGTTTTCGGGAATTGATCCGCTGACAGTTGTAGAGCTGCAGCGACTGATTCTGGAATTGAGCGCGAGCGGCATCGGAGTGCTGGTTACGGACCATAACGTGCCGGCGACTCTTTCGGTTACGCATCGCGCGTACATTATCAGCAACGGAAAGATTTCTTTCTCGGGCACGCCACAGGAATTGAGCGACGACGCCGAGGTAAGGCGCGTTTACCTGGGCGAGCGATTTCGGTTGCATTAGGAGGCCGCGAAAATAGCGCGAGTGCTGGTATGAGCTGGCTTCAGCCAAAACTGCATCTCAAAGTATCGCAGAAGCAGATTCTGACGCCGGGTCTGGTTCAAATGGTCAGCGTGTTGGCGCTGAACCGCCTGGAATTGCGTGAGATGCTCAATCAGGAGCTGGTTTCTAACCCCGTTCTGGAAGAACTCACCGAAGAAAGCCCCGTCACCGACGATTACAGCGCAGAAACTTTCCTGAAAGCAGAAACCGAAAAACTTCCCGATACAGAAGCTCCGAATCCTTTTGACGAATTTGATGTTTCCGCGCTGTATCAATATCTAGATTCCGGAAGCAATGACGGCGCCAATCGCGAACGTGAAACCATCGAGCGCCCTTCGTTTGAAAAATTTCTTTCTTCGCCAACGGGACTTACCGAGCATCTCCAGTGGCAGCTTCACGGAATTGTTTGCTCGGAAAAGGCGCGCGAAATTGCCGAGACGATCATCGGAAATCTGGATGAGGATGGGTACCTCACCGCGTCGCTTGACGAGCTTGCGCTGAACGGCGGCTACGAGATGGACGACGTAGAAGAAGCGCTGGCCGTCGTGCAGGAATTTGATCCTCTCGGCGTGGCGGCGCGAAACTTGCGCGAATGTTTGCTGATTCAGCTTCATGTGCTGGACCCGCAGAATACTCTGGCGAAGCAGCTTGTCTCCGAATGTCTGCCGAAGAAAACCCTGGCGGCCAGCACCACGAGTCCAGTGCGAATTGCGAACGAACATGTCGTTGCGAAATCCAGTGATGCAATCGCCGCCGACGCCCCCGGCGCTACGACACCGGATGCTGCCGTGGAGGAAGAAGCGCTGCCCGTAAGCGTGGAAGATCTCGCCGCGAACTTTGCTTCTGACGCCGTGGTTCCCGGCGCGCCTTCACCGAACGGCGCAGCTCCTGCCGGCGGGCAACAGTCTGGCGCGCCCCTCGTCGAGCCGGATTCGCCGCTTTGGAAACTTTTACAAAGCAATCAGCTGAAAGAAATTGCGCGCGCGTTGAACCGTCCCTATGAATTGGTGAAGCGCGCGATGGACGTGATTCGCAAACTCGATCCCCGCCCCGGCCTGCGCTACAACAAAACGCAGCCGCGCCTGGTGGAACCCGATGTTTATTTCCGCAAGGTCGATGACGAGTGGCAGGTTTTTCTGAATGAAGACGATCTGCCGCAACTTCGTCTGAGTCCCGTATATCGCCGCCTGATGGCTCGCGATGCCGCTGACCGCGATGTTCGCAATTACGTGAAGGAACGTTTCACCGCGGCCATTCAGCTCCTGAAAAATATTGAGCAGCGCAAGCACACCATTCTACGCGTTTGCCAGTCCGTAATTCGCCGCCAGGGCGAGTATCTCGATCTTGGTGCCGATCACCTGCGCCCCATGATGATTAAGGAAGTGGCCGAAGAAGTTGGCGTGCATCCTTCCACCGTAAGCCGCGCCGTAGCCAGCAAATATGCTCACACGCCACAGGGTGTCGTCGAGCTGCGCCAATTTTTCTCTGAATCGGTAAACGGCCCCGAGGGCGGCAACATGTCGTTGCTGTCGCTGAAGCGCCTCGTGAAAAAAATGATCGAGGAAGAAGATTCCGCCAAGCCGCTGACCGATGACGCCATCGCGAAAAAACTCAGCGATTCGGGAATTAATGTTACGCGCCGCACCGTCGCGAAGTACCGCGAAGTTCTCCGCATTCCCAGCACGCATCAGCGCCGGATCAAGGGGTAGCCCGGCTCGCCGTGAAACGCAAAACCAGTCGCGACGGCCGCCAACTGGTGATTCTCACGGGGCTTAGCGGCTCCGGGAAAAGCACGGTCCTGAAAACTTTCGAGGATTTGGATTTCTACTGCGTCGATAACTTGCCCGTTGATTTGATTCCCACATTTAGTGAAATGCATTTCGGCGGAACGAGCGAAATTTCACGCGCCGCGCTTCTGGTGGACGCTCGCGAAGGCGCGCAGCTTACGCGTCTGCCGGAAACAATTCGCCAGCTGCACCGCGAAGGCTTGCCTGCAGAACTGGTTTTCATCGAGGCATCGGAGGAATCACTTCTGCGGCGATACAGTGAGACGCGCCGTCCGCATCCGCTCGGCCACGACCGCTCCGTGCGCGAAGGATTGCGACGTGAGCGCCAGTTGATGGAGCCAATCCGGAAAATGGCGGACGTGGTCATTGACACTACAAAGTTCAACGTTCACGAGCTGCGGCGGTTTATCACCGATCGTTTTCATTCGCGCGGCAAGCGTCCGCTGATGATTTCGCTGGTGAGCTTCGGATATCGTTACGGAATTCCCGGCGACGCCGACCTGATTTTCGACGTTCGCTTTCTGCCCAATCCTCATTTCATCGCGCGATTGCGGCCGTTTTCAGGCAAAGATCCGAAAGTGGCGCGCTACATCCGGTCGTTTCCGCAAACCGGCGAATTTCTGAAACGCATTGAAAATTTGCTTGCGTTTCTGATGCCGCACTACATTCAGGAAGGGAAAAGCTATTTGACGATCGCGTTTGGCTGCACCGGCGGCAGGCATCGCTCCGTGATGCTCGCCGAGTCAGTGCGCCGAGCGCTCGCCAAACATAAATTTCCGGCGAAGGTTACACACAGGGACATCAACAAATAGCGGCAGTGGTGCGATGGAATCATTCATTGGAGTAGGTTTTTGTCGTGGACAAAGTTTCGCGGCGTGGCAACCGCGCGCGCCGTCCGCGCTTCACATGAAAGGGAAGAACGCCCTTGACGAGCGACTGTCAGTGATTATTCCTGTCGAATTTCGGCGATTGCTCAGTACCGTGCGATTGTATCGCGCGCGGCTGGGATTGGGCGTGGCGTTTCTCCTGATCGCAGGGGCAGGCAACGCGCTGATGGCATTATTGATTCGGCCGATCCTGGATAGCGTTCTGGATCCGAAAAGCCCGATTGACGGCGCACTTACTACGCTCGTCACACTTCCGTGGAACCACCGCAAGATTTATCTGAATTCATTTTATCCACATTGGATTCACAATCCTTGGACGGTATTTGCGATTGCATTGCTGGCTATTTTTGTTGTGAAGGGTCTCACGGAATTTGCCGGTACGATCGTCGTGCAATATGTCGGCCTTTCCGCCGTCACCGATCTGCGGAACCGCGTCTACGCGAAACTGATTCGCCAGCCCATCGGGTTTTTTCAGCACCATACCATCGGCCGCTTAATGTCCGCCACAATCAATGACGTTGAGCGCGTGCGCATCGCCATGTCCGAATACCTGGCCGATTTTTTTCTGCAAGCTTTCAGCTTCGTGGCTCTCGCCGCCGTGATTCTTATCGTGAACTGGAAAATGGCCCTGGGCGCGATCGTATTTCTTCCCGCGGTGCTTTTGCCCATTGGAAAGCTGGGCCGGTTGATCCGCAAGTCGGTACAAAAAACCCAGACCCGGCTGGGCGAATTGAATCAGATGATTCAGGAAGGCGTGGCGGGCAATCGCGTCGTAAAAGCCTTTGGCATGGAAGGATTCGAGATCGAAAAATTTCGTAGCACCGCGCGGCGTCTGCTTGGCGAAAATGTGCGCTGGGTCAGCGCCTACGTCCTGAACGGCGTGCTGATGGATTTGCTGGGCGCGGTGCTAATCGCACTTGCCCTGCTCTACGCACGCGATCAAATTAATCATGGTGCGATGACCAAAGGCGAGTTTGGCACTTTCGTATCGGCGATGCTTCTGGCCTATACGCCGCTCAAGCGCGTCGGTACTTTCTACCAGCAGCTTGAGCAGGCGCGCGGAGCCACCGCCGAGGTTTTTGAGTTCCTGGCGCTCGGCGAAGAAGAATCCGAGAAGCCCGGCGCAATTGCATTGCCGCCATTCTCACGCGAAGTCGTCCTTGAGAAAGTCAGCTTCGCATATGAGCCGGATTCTCCGGTGTTGCGCAATATTGATTTGACCGCGCGCGCCGGCGAAGTGGTCGCGATTGTCGGCTCCAGCGGCTCCGGCAAAACCACGCTCGTGAATCTTCTGCCCAGGTTCACTTCTCCACTTTCCGGCAAGGTTCGCTTCGATGGACACGATATTGAAGATGTAACGCTTCGCTCGTTGCGCGAACAGATTGCCATCGTCACTCAGGAAAATATTTTGTTCAATGACACCGTGTGGAACAATCTGTGTTACGGCCGTCCCGGAATGCCCAAAGAACAGGTCATTGCCGCCGCGCAGGCCGCGTGGGCGCACGATTTCATTACCGAAATGCCAGAGGGATATCAGACCATGCTCGGCGATCGCGGCCAGCGTCTGAGTGGCGGCCAGCGTCAGAGGCTGGCTATCGCCCGGGCAATTTTGAAAGATTCACCAATACTCATTCTGGACGAAGCTACATCGGAGCTGGACTCCGAATCCGAAATGGAAGTGCAGAAAGCGCTCGCCAACCTGATGATTGGCCGCACGGTGTTCGTGATCGCTCATCGCCTTTCTACGATTCGCCGCGCAAATAAAATTGTTGTGCTCGATGAGGGCAGTATCTGCGAACGCGGCACGCATCAGGAATTGCTTTCGCGAGGCGGACTTTACAGCCGTCTTTACGAAATGCAATTTGCGGATGCCGACGCTCCGCCTCCATCGCCCGTAGAATCCGCCGCAGTGGCGCAGCCGGAATCGGCAAAAGGAATTTCGTAGCCATGGCCAACTCTGCCCCGCGCACTGCCGCCGGCCCCTCGAGATTCAAATCGATGACCGGTTTTGCCGAAGCGCGAATGGAACGCGATGGTTGGGCCTTGCGCGCAAGTCTGCGCAGCGTGAACCACCGTTTTCTGGATGTGCATTTGCGCATTCCGGAAGGACTCGAATCGCTCGAGCCGGAAATCCGCCGCGTACTTCGTGAGCGTCTGCACCGCGGCCATGTGGATGTGAATTTGCGCGTGGATGCGATTGGCGCGAGCGCGGTGGAAATTAAGCGCGATCTCGCCGAAGCATATTTGCGCGCCGCCGACGATTTGCGAAAACAGTTTGGATTGAAGACCGAGCCTGACCTGATCGCGCTGATGCGATTGCCCGGAGTCGTTGCGGCGCCGGGCGCGCCTGCCGGCGGTTTGAGCGATGAAGCGCTGGAGAAATTGCGCGCACTGGTGGCGGAATGTTTTGAGCTGACCGTAGGCAGACTGGAAGAAATGCAACTCGCTGAAGGCAAGACGCTTGCCGACGCCATGCGCGCTCATCTGGCGCACGTGGAAGGAAACGCAAAGCAAATTGTTGTGCTTGCCGAAAAAATGCGTCCCGCATTTGCGAAGCGTTTAGAAACGCGCATCCGCGAATTACTCGGCGATGGCACGGTTGATCCGGCCCGGCTTGCGCAGGAAGCCACCATGCTCGCTGAACGCAGCGATGTAGCCGAAGAACTCGCGCGCCTCGCGAGCCACATTTCGCAATTCGCGAAACTGTTGGACGGCGCGGGCGAAGTCGGCAAGAAACTCGATTTCCTTTTGCAGGAAATGCAGCGCGAAGCGAATACGTTGCTTTCAAAAACGCCTGGCGTGGAAGCCGAGGGATTGCAAGTGACGAGCCTTGCGCTCGAGATAAAATCAGAGATAGAAAAGTTGCGCGAACAGGTGCAGAACATTGAATAAGCGGCTATCATCTTTCCGGTATCAAACCGCCGCCAGCGAATGAACGCCGCGAACACAGATCTACTGGTCTTCGTGATTTCCGGTCCGTCCGGATCGGGCAAATCGACGCTCGTGCGCAAGCTGCTGGAGTTGCCCAATACGATATTTTCTATTTCGAGCACAACGCGCCCGCCCCGTCCAACGGAGAACCCCGGAAAATGGTATGATTTTGTTTCCGAAGCGGACTTCGACCGATTGGTGCGCGAAGACGCTTTCCTGGAGTACGCGCAAGTTTTCGGAAAGCATCGTTACGGGACGCCGCGAAAGTGGCTGACCCTGGCGCGAGAGACCGGACAGGATTTGGTTCTTGAAATTGATGTGCAGGGCGCGGCGAATATTCGCGCACTGATCCCGGGCGCGGTAACAATTTTTATCGTGCCGCCCTCGGCAGAAGAATTGGAACGGCGCATACGCGCGCGCGGCCAGGATTCCGCCGAAGCAATCGAGCGGCGGTTGCAGCGGGCGCGTCACGAGATGGAAAGTTTTGGTTTGTACGATTTTATTGTTGTGAATGACGACCTCGAGCGGGCCGGACGCGAAGTGCAAGCCATTGGGCTGGGCACGCGATGCCGCAACAGCCGGGCGCGTCCGGTCGTTGAGCGAATCTTGAAAACTTTTGGAGGTTGACCTTGATGACGAATCAAAACCGTCCGCCGGAGAGCCGTTTTGCTTATGTGGTGGTTGCTTCCCGGCGTGCCCGCCAGTTGATGCTGGGCGCGGCGCCGCTGGTAATCAATCCGCATTCGCCGAAGTCCACTCGGATTGCAATGGAAGAGCTGCAGAATTCCGTCCTCGAATTTGATATTCCGCCGATTGCGCAGGGCCCCAGTGAAGAGGAGCTGAAGCGGCGCAAGGGGTAATTCCGCGGCACCCAGGATCCATCCATGCGCGTTGCTTTGGGAGTGACGGGAGGAGTGGCGGCCTACAAGGCTGCCGAACTCGTTCGCCGTCTGCAGCAAGATGGCCTTGAAGTTGAGGTCATCATGACCCGCCACGCCCAGGAATTCATCACCCCGCTTACCTTTGCTGCGCTTACCGGACGAAAAGTAATCACCGAAATGTTTTCCGCGGAAGATGCCGCGCCTGCCAATGTAGAAAGCGCCATCGAACATATTGCTGTTGCGCAGCGAATTGATGCGCTGGTGATCGCGCCGGCCACTGCGAACAGCATTGCAAAACTTGCGCAGGGCCTCGCGAACGATTTTCTTTCCACGCTTGCGCTGGCCACCACCGCGCCGGTGATTATTGCTCCGGCGATGAACGTCAATATGTGGGAGCATCCCGCGACGCAACTGAATTTGGAAACGTTGCGTGCTCGACGCGTGCGAATTGTTTCGCCCGACGAAGGCTACCTCGCGTGTGGCATGGTTGGCGCGGGGCGTCTCGCCAGCGTTGAGGCGATCGCGCTAGCGGTGCGCGATGTGCTCGGAATTAAGCATGATCTTGCGAACGAAACGGTTCTCGTCACCGCTGGCCCGACTTGTGAAGATGTCGATCCCGTCCGCTTTCTGACGAATCGGTCGTCAGGGAAGATGGGCTATGCGCTGGCGGATGCAGCTCGGCGCCGTGGTGCGCGCGTAATTCTAGTGAGCGGTCCGACGGCACTTACCGCGCCTGATGGTGTTGAATTGATTCCGGTACGTACCGCTTCCGAAATGCATCGCGCGGTGCGCGATCGCCTGGCCGAAACGACCGCCGTGATTATGGCCGCTGCCGTTGCGGATTTCCGTCCTGCGAATCCGCAAGCGGCGAAGATTAAGCGTGGCTCGGGCAAGTTGACGCTCGAGCTTGAATCCACGCCCGATATTCTTGCAGATATTTCGCGCGAAGGCGCGTCGGCGTCGAATTCGCACGGGCAGAATCGCCGCATCGTTATAGGATTTGCCGCCGAAACAAACGACGTGGCAACCAGCGCGCGTAGGAAACTTACCTCGAAGAACGCCGATCTCATTGTTGCCAACGATGTGACCAAACCGGACGCAGGTTTTGATGGCGATACGAACGTCGTCACGCTGTTTTCGCGCGACGCGGAGGAAGTGCGCCTCCCGAAGATGAGTAAGTTCGACGTCGCCGGCCGCGTGCTCGACGAACTCGTGCGCCTGCGCTCGACTGTTTCCGTTTCAGCCGCCGTCCGCAAATGATACGATACCCCGGTCGATGACCCGCAAAGCTGTGCCACCGAACAGAGAAAACCTTGCGGCGTGGCTCCAGTATTTTGATGATCTGCGCATCGGCGGTTTCTACCGCGATCGCGGTGGTCTTACAGGCCACGCTCAGATTCAGCCCGCATCGATTTCGGTCGGCGAAGAAAATCCCGAACTCTCAGAACTGAAAGCCCAAATGGCAAAAGCGAAAACAGCTGTTCCAGCCGCGCGTGTTGCCGTGCCCCCCGCCTTTCCGGCGAAGGCAAGCACCGCGCCGGTGTCTAGCGCACCAGCGATTCTAAAATTCGATACCTTGTCGCTCGGTCGAGACGCATCTCTGTTCGCCGAATTGGAAAAAGTTCAAGGAGACACGCTCGAGCGCATCCGCGCCGATATCGGCGATTGCACGCGATGCCGCCTGTGCGAGCAGCGCAACAAGATCGTCTTCGGCTCGGGCAGCGTAAAGGCAGATCTCGTGTTCGTCGGTGAAGGCCCGGGACGCGACGAAGATTTGCAAGGACTTCCGTTTGTCGGACGCGCCGGAAAATTGTTGACGCAAATGATCGAAGCGATGGGACTAACGCGTGACTCGGTTTATATCGCCAACGTAGTGAAGTGCCGCCCACCGCAGAATCGTCCGCCGGAAAAAGATGAAGTTGCCACGTGCATCCCGTTTCTGCTGCGCCAGATTGAAGTAATTCATCCGAAGGTCATCGTGTGCCTCGGCAATATCGCCGCGCAAAACCTTCTGGGCACGATGAAATCGATTTCACATTTTCGCGGACAGTGGTTCGATTTCCGCGGCATGCAACTTCTGGCCACTTACCACCCTGCGTATTTGCTACGAAATCCGGCCGCGAAAAGCGATGTGTGGAAAGATCTGCAGAAAGTCATGGCCGCTCTCGGCTTGAAACTTCCGAAGTCCGCCGTGAAAGCCTAATTTCCGCCGATAGAAGTCGGCGATTGGTCTGACGTGCGCTTCGCTCCGAAGCGGAGATGTTGGAACCATTCACTCTGAAAAATCTCTCCATTCGTCACAATCGTCATGCCATAGGTATGCGTGTTGGCGTCAGTGATCGGACTCATTCCGAACAACATGCCGTGCTCGCCTCTTCGCGTCAGATCGGATGCGCGGTGATGATAAATATATCCGCCAATCAAATATCCGAAAGTACCGCCGACAATCACGTCCGAAGGAAAATGTTCATGGCCCGTGATGCGCGCGGCTCCAATCGTCGCCGCCAGCGCGTAGAGGCCCAGATGCAGCCAGGTATGCCCGCGCGTTTCGTCAGAAATAATTTTAGCCACCGCGAAGGCGCTGGCCGCGTGGCCGGAGGGCATGGCTGGTCCGCCCGGGTAATTTTGAAATCCGTCCGGATAAAATCTGCCGCTTCCGGTTCCTATAAATGGCCGCTCGCGGTCGGTTGCGAATTTCAGAACTTCCGTAATGATCGCAGTATCGGCTAAAGCTTCAGCACTCAATATTCCCGTTTCGCGCGCGTTTTCATTGTGCGTGAAATGTCCGATTAAATAAGCCGTTGCGGCAAATCCAACCAGCGAGTAAGGAGAGCCGATATCCGTTAGCCGGCGGCTGATGATATCCCGGCTCCGAGAAATGCCAAGCGTGTTCAACGTGTCCGCGTCATATCGGATTGAGACGGCGGTTGCCGCGGCGAACGGCAGGAGCCATTCCGCATCCTTTGCTTTCATGTGGAATGGGCTCGTCCACATGCCTTTTTGATCGTTGAGTAAATCCTTCACGCATTGCTTGGCCGAGGTGACGCCACACTGATCCGGCGGTTTCCGGTCCTTAGGAGGTTTCTGCGGATCCTGAAGCGAACTCGACTCCGCCGCAGAATCGTAATTCGCGGCACTCACGGCCGTCTTAGCGGCGTCCGTGGAGGAATTATCCTGAGTGGCAGCCTGCGCACCGGCCACTGCGCTCGTCGCCGCAAGTAGCAGCGCAATACCAAGGCTTAGTATGAATCGACAGGAGAGTTCAGAATAACGGCGCAACTCGGCTCCTTTGTTGATACCGCGACAGGGGGGCCGGTCTGCCTTGGCGAGCAATGACTGGTATCAACTGAATTAAGTGTCTCACGTCGTTTTGATGCGTCAGCCCAGCCGCTAGACTCGCTGCACTCGACGAATCCGCGCCGCCTGTTAGACTATTTGCCGGCCCATGACAACATATTGCGAAGTCGCGCTTACCGTTCCTTTGCGTACAACTTTTACGTACGAGCTGCCGGAATCGCTCGTCGGCGTCATCGAGTCTGGCTCGCGCGTCGCCGTGCCATTCCGAAATAAAGTGATGGTTGGCGTCGTGCTGGAACTTGCCGATAATCCGCCCGACTTCGCGCATGAAAAAAGCGCACTCGTTAAAATCAAAAAAGTCTCACGCGCGTTGGATTCAATTCCCGCGCTGCCTCGCACCCTCATTGAATTGGGCCGTTGGGCCGGCTCCTACTACCTTGCGACGCCCGGGGATGTTTTCCGCGCCATGCTTCCGCCGCTCACCGAATTGCGCGCCGAGCGAGTTCTGCGAATCACGCCCGAAGGAATCGATCACCTTGCAGAATTGAAGGCCATGCAGAATCGCAGCGAAGAGGAAATCACGGAGCACGCACTGCTCGAGCTAATTGATATCGAAGCTGCTCCGCTGGCTGCGAAACGTTTGCGTAAATTGCCGGGCGGTGAAGACGCGGCCGCGCGTTTGTTGCGGCACGGATATCTTCAAGCCGAGGAAATTCACAAATCGCGCAAAACGCGCACACAGAAAATTATCGCTTGGAATCCCGCGCACGTGAGCACCATGCCAATTACGTCCGTGCAATTGCCAAAAAGCGATCGCGCCGCGGCGAAGAAAATGGCGCGCAACGCCGATGCAGCGGAAGAGCGCGTGCGTCACGTGCTCGCAGAAGAGTCAGGGCCGTTACCACTGAAGCTGCTTCTTGAACGCGCCGCCGCATCCCGCGCAGTTGTCGATCACATGTTGCGCGAAGCCAAGCTCACGTCATGGGAAGAAGCCGCTATTCCCGACGAAGAAGATTTCTTCGATGCCGGCTATACCGCACCGGCCAACATCCTGAATGCCGAACAAGAACATGCCTTTTCCGAATTGCGCTCGTGGCTCGATCGCGGCGAGTTCACTGTCGGCCTTCTGCACGGCGTCACCGGCAGCGGCAAGACGGAAGTTTATTTGCGCGCCGTAGCCGAAGCGCTACGGCATGGCAAGACAGCAATTGTACTGGTACCGGAAATCGCGCTCACGCTGTGGGTGGGCCGCATATTTCGCGCTTCGTTCGGCGAGCAAGTTGCCGTGTTGCACAGTGCGCTGCCGGATGCCGAGCGTTCGCGCGAATGGTGGCGCGTGCGGCGCGGCGAGGCGAAAATCATCGTCGGTACGCGCTCGGCTGTATTCGCGCCGGCTGCGAATCTCGGCCTCATTATCGTGGACGAAGAGCACGAAGCCAGTTACAAACAGGAAGAATCGCCACGCTATCATGCGCGCGATACGGCGGTGATGCGCGCCAAACTGGAAAACGCGGCTGTCCTGCTCGGTTCGGCCACGCCTTCCCTGGAAAGTTATCAGCACGCGAAGGAAGGGAAGTATACGCTGCTACGTTTGGATTCGCGCGTCGCAAATCGCGAGATGGCGCACGTCGAAGTGGTGGACATGCGCCAGGAATTTAAGAAAACGCATCGCGCCACGGCGATCTCTTCGCGATTGCGTGAAGCAATTGCCGAGCGCCTTGTGACCGGCGCGCAATCGCTCATCCTCATCAACCGGCGCGGCTATTCGTGGCTGGCGATGTGCCGAAGTTGCGGCGCTTCCGTTCAGTGTGAAAATTGCAGCATCTCGCTCACGTATCACAAAAAGCGCCAGCGCATGGTGTGCCATTACTGCGGATTTTCAACCGCCGTCGTGAAGAAGTGTCCAAAATGCGATTCTGAATACGTTTATTTCTTCGGCGAAGGCGCCGAACGCCTGGAGGAATCCCTGCGCGAACTGTTTCCGCAGGCGCGCATCGGCCGACTGGATCGCGATACGGTGCGCACCAAGCGCGAGTATCAGAAAGTTCTGGGCGCGTTTGCCGCAGGCAAGCTGGATATTCTTGTCGGCACGCAAATGGTTGCGAAAGGCCACGATTTTCAGCGCGTTACGCTGGTCGGAGTTATCTCCGCCGACCTGCGTCTGGGCATGCCGGATTTCCGCGCCGCCGAACGAACATTTCAGTTGCTCACGCAGGTTGCCGGACGCGCCGGGCGCGGCGATCTGATTGGAGAAGTATTCGTCGAATCCTTTTATCCGGAGCATTACGCCATTCAGGATGCCGCGCGTCAGGACTTCGAGGCATTTTTCGAGCGCGAAGTGCGTTTCCGCCGTCTGATGCACTACCCCCCATTCGCCGCGTTGGCAAATGTGTTGGTGCGAGACCGCAAAATAGAAAACGCGATTCGATGGTCACGTCAACTCGGGGAATATTTCGCGCCGTTTGAAAAACGCGGAGTGCGCGTGCTAGGCCCTGCCGCTGCGCCGCTTTCTCGATTAAAAAGCGAGCACCGCTTCCAATTTCTGCTGAAGTCTCCGAGCCGTGCTTCGCTGCACGAAGCGCTTGCGGGCTGTCTAGATTTCTGCGTGAAGAAGCAAATTCCAGAAACCGCAATAGTGCTGGACGTGGATCCGCTTAGTTTATTCTGAACGCTCGCTCTACTGTGTCGGAGCAGCGCCGCCGCGCTTGCGCCAAAATAAATACGCCGGCAGTCCGAGTAGCAAAATCAAAACGCCAAATGCAGAATCTTTCCAATCGGAGACGACTGTGTTGATGACCAGCGCAGCCGAAGCGAGCACAAAAAGCAACGGCGTCCACGGATATCCGGGCACGCGATAGGGAAGCGAAGCGGCTGGAATGCGTCGGCGAAACACGAACAAGCTCGCGCCCGCCAAACCATAAAAGATCCACGCCGCGAAAATCACATACGTCAGCAGTTGCGTGAATGTTCCTGTCCATGCCAGCACCGCCGACCAGACTCCAGTGGCAATAATTGCCACGGCCGGAGTGTGATAGCGCGGATGCACATTCCCGAGCTGGCGGAAAAATAATTTGTCGCGTGCCATCGCATAAAAGACCCGGGGCACGGTAAGAAATGTGCTGTTCGCCGCGCTGAAAACGGAAACCAAAATTATCGCAGCCACTATTTTCGCGGCCCACGGTCCGGCAATCTCAGAAACTGCCGCCGCTGCAATCCGCGGCGAGTTGGCCGCGCGTTCCGGCCCGAGCACAACAAAGTACGCACATACCGGAAGCAGATAAATTGCCATGAGCGTAAGTCCGGCGGCCAGGGACGCGCGCGGAAAATCGCGAATCGGATCAATCATTTCTCCCGCGCTATAGCTACCCCACTGCCAGCCCTCGTATGCCCACATCACGCCGATCATCGCGAGTCCAAATCCCGCGAGAATGCTGCGGTCGAAGTGTGCAGGCCACAGAGAAGCGCGCGTTGCAGAATAATTATGTCCACAGGCCAGCAGCACGCCGCTCATCACGACGATCGCCGTCATTTTTACTAGCGTCATGCAGTTCTGCACGTCTGCGCTCTTTCGCGTGCCAAGGACATTTAGTAAGGTCATCAGCGTCAGCGCCGTCAGTCCGACAAGCTGCGCGCCCAAATGTGAAAGCGGAATGATTTCGCCCATGTACGTGCTAAAGGCCACTGCCAGCGCGGCGTTTGTGCCGCTGGCAATCACGAGGAAAAGCGCCCATCCGTAAAGAAATGCGGGCAGCGGGCCGAAGGCATCGCGAATATAGACGTAAAGTCCGCCTGCGGCCGGATTCATCGCGCCAAGTTCGCCATACGTGAGCGCGCCGAGCAGGGAAAGTATTCCGCCCGCAATCCAAACCAGTAGAGCGAGCGCAACGGAAAGATGCACCTGCATCAGAATCGTTGCGGGCACCAGAAAAATTCCCGAGCCGATGACCGAGCCGATCATCAGCAGGTAAATATCCCGCAATCGCAAAGTGCGGATGAGGTTGCTCATGCTGGCGCGCATCATAACGCTTTAAAGCGCGGCTGTGATTTGAATGTTTGGATCGGGTACCAATTATGACTGCGTGATTGTGGGTGAACTTGCCGATTTAGAACCACGGCTTTGGCACAATAATCGGCACGGGCATAAACGACAGCACGAAAATCGCCAGCCCTACCGCAGCCCACGCCATTCGCTTGCGATCCACCGGCTCATAGTGATCAACGAGCGGCGGATGCCGGTATCCGATCGCGAGTAGCAGGACGGCCCACACGCCCCAACCCGGCCATTCCGTAATCGCCAGCAGGCCCAGCACGCCCGCGACGATAAATGTCGAGCGTTTGTGAATGCGGTGCGCGAGCGCGTACAGAATGTGTCCGCCGTCGAGCTGTCCCGCGGGAAGCAGGTTCAGCGAAGTGACGAACAATCCGATCCACGCCGCGCGCCCAACTGGATGAAGCAACAAATCCTGCGCCGCCACGCCCGGTCGCAACAGCGCCATCAACATGCGCATCAACATTGGTTCGCCGAATGCAATTTGCGAACTGCTTGCTGCCGCCACGCCCGAAACTATCTTGGAATGCGCGATGGCCACCGCCAGCGCCGGAACCGTAAATAGAAATCCGACCACCGGCCCGGAAAGTCCCACGTCAAAAAGCGCCTTACGATTCGTGATTGCCGAACGAATGCGAATGAACGCGCCCATCGTGCCGAAAAGAGACGGAAACGGAATGAAATAAGGATAGCTGGCGGACATGCCGTAGTAGCGGCAAGTGAAATAATGTCCCAGCTCGTGCGCCAGCAAGATTCCCATCAGAGTGAACGCAAATGGCAGGCCGGCCAGAAGCACGCGCGGATCGCGCAGCGCCAAAAAATAAACGTGAAAGAAATCGTCGAACGACGGCATTTGCCCACGCGCATATGCCAAGGAAAAATCCGCGCCCGCCGCGAGCGTCGAAACAATTGTCACGAGGAATAAGCTAACTGCAATCGCCAGTGACCTTCCGGGACGATGTGGTTTCGGCGGTTTGGCCGGCGCCTCATCGCGGGTCGGCTGCAGTGAAATTACTTCGACCGGTACGCGGCCATTTCCGTTTCCATTCCCAAGAGACATGAGCAATCTAGTTTATCGTGTTTTTGTTCGGCAACAGAATGTGGGGTTCTGCAAAACTGAGGAAGCGTTTTGCCGCTGCGACTGCTCTACGCCTGGAGCTGCTGCAATTCCTTGCCCGGCTTAAAGCGCACGACCCGGCCCGGAGGAATCATCACTTCTTCGCCGGTGCGTGGATTGCGTCCCATTCCGGTTTTGCGGGCGCGCACGGTAAAAACTCCGAAGCGGCGCAGCTCGATGCGATCGCCGCGGCGCATCGCGTCCTTCAACGACTGGATGACCGTCTCCACCGCGTCTTCGGACCTGGTGTTGCTCACGCCCGTTGCGGCCACGACGGCTTTTACGATGTCAACCTTGATCACGCTGCCTCCGGAATCCCGAGTGCGAGCTTATGCTAGTCAGCGAGTTGCGGGTTGTCAAGCGAGCCGCGGCATACTAAACTGCGTTTCCATTTTACAAAAACTAAATTTCAATTCCGGAGACTTCGAATGAGCGTAATGCCCGACCACTGGATTCGCCGCATGGCGATGGAGCACAAAATGATCGAGCCGTTCGAGGATCGCCAGGTGCGCGAAGGCGTCATCAGCTACGGCGTCAGCTCCTACGGCTACGATCTGCGCGTCGCCGACGAGTTCAACATTTTCACCAACGTGAACTCCAGCGTCGTCGACCCCAAACATTTTGATAAGCGCTCGTTCGTCGAATTTCGCGGCGACGTCTGTATCGTGCCGCCGAATTCCTTTGCGCTCGGTCGCTCCATGGAATATTTCCGCATCCCGCGCAACGTATTGACCATCTGTGTCGGCAAATCCACTTACGCGCGTTGCGGAATTATTGTGAACGTCACGCCATTCGAGCCGGAGTGGGAAGGCTTCGTCACGCTGGAGATCAGCAACACCACTCCGCTGCCCGCGAAAATTTACGCTAACGAAGGGCTGTGTCAGGTAATTTTCCTGAAGGCCGACGAAGAATGCGAAATTTCCTACAAAGACAAAAAGGGCAAGTATCAGTCGCAGCAGGGGATTGTCTTGCCGCGGTTGTAACCGGCGCGGCGCCATGATGCTCTCGAGGCTGATGGTGTCAGCGACGCTACATTTCCGACCAGAACCGGTCCATCCGGCTGGGTAGCAGATACATCACGATTGTGAGCAGATACAAGAGGTAGCTTCCTCGGACTGAGATGAACGAGGTGAGCATGGCGAGAACGCAAACGGCAGGCGCCGTCAGAATTTTGAAGTCCACGCTGCGAACGAATTCCGGACTTAGCAGGCCCACCAGCTGATTCTTTTTTCGCGTGACGTACCACCACTGAAAATACAGCAGCCCGCTGATGATCATCAGATGCGCGCCGTAAAGAATCATGATTCGCTGAAGATCGGCGTAGCGGCCTACGAGTGCCACAGAATACGGCAGGAATCCCACGAACATTAGAAACAGCAGATTCATCCACAACAGCGGACGCGTGGAGCGCTTCACGAGGTGATACATATTGTGGTGCGCCACCCAATAAATGCCCACCAGAACAAAACTTATCCATGGCTGTAGAATTCCGGCGCTTGATGCATCAAGCGCGACCACAATTCGACCAGCGCGCGATCGGACGGAATATCCGGAACGCGAATCTGGAACACCATCAACGTGAGGACGATTGCGAATCCTCCATCAGAAAGCGATTCGACGCGCGTGGTGGTCAGCCCGCGTTCCAAACGTTTTTCGCGCGAATCTTCGGGAGCGGCCATGTTTAATATTTCACTCGCAGTGATAATTGGCGCTTAGCACTGCAGCCGACTGTTGTTTTTATTGGCGTTTCTCGGCCGCCGGATCTGGGGACTCCGCAACCGGATATCCCAGATCGCGCCAGCCGTTCAACCCATTTTGCAGCGGACGAATTTTCTGGACGCCTTTGCGTCGCAGCATGAGCGCCATTTTTGCGCTGGTCACTTCATTCGGGCAATTGCAATACAGCACGACCTCCGCGGCTTTCGCCAGTTCGTCGGATACTTCTTCCAGGTCGGCAGAATCCAAATGCACCGCGCCGGGAATCATCGCGGGTTCGGCTTCAAAATCCAGCGAGCCGCGCAGATCTACGATCACCACTTCTTCGCCGGCGTCCAGTTTGCGTTTCAATTCTTCCGGTGTGATCCGATCGATTCGCAGTTGGCGAATGAATTTCTGCCGTCGGTAATATTTATAGCTAAGCCAGCCCACCAGCGCGCCGATCACCAGAATCACCAGGCTCGTGCCGAGTCTAAGAGCGGCTCCGGCCACGCGCTCAAGCTCAGTGCGGAAGGCGTAGCCCAGTCCGAAATAAGTTCCCACGTAAAGCGTCGCGCCGGAGGCGTCAAATATCAGGAACCGCCAGAATTTCATCCGGAAAATCCCTGCCAGCGGCTGCGCGGCGGTGCTCAATCCCGGCACGAATTTCGCGACCAGCAAAGATTTCGCGCCGTTGCGCGCGAAAACATTTTCAGTGCGCCGCACGCAGGAATCCGGCTCCAGAGAAATCTTGCAAAGGAATTGCAAAACACGGATGCCTTTGCGGCGGCCCAGGTCGTACCAGATGAGGTCTGCGCTAACTGCGGCAATAATTGCCAGCGCCAGCACGGCCGCCGGATTTATGCGATGCATTCCGGAGAGGGCGCCGGCCGCGAGCAATACCGGAATGGCGGGCACAGGCACGCCGATCTGTTCGGCAAACACCCAGCCGAAAAGCAGCACGTAGCCGTAGTGAATCAAAAATTCAAGGCTGTGGCTCATCCGAATACTTATAGTATGAGAAATTCGGTTCAGGAATGCGACTTCGGAATTCGATTTAGCTATGCAAGCTAGCCATGCGATGCCGCGGAATCCACCGACGAAGCGCCAGCGCCGCGCGTCGCGAGAATCAGCAGGCCGCCCATGATTGCCACGTTCTTCAGAAAATTCACCATTTGCATGTCATGCATTTCCGGCGGCGCCGCCCAGAAATTGTGGTACATCACCGTCACGGGAACCAGGTAAACGAATTGCACGGCAGCCGCCAGTTTCGTTTGCCAGCCGATGATGATCATTATTGCACCGACGAGTTCGATCAGAATCACAATCGCGGCGGCCACCGTGGGCAGCGGGATAGCTTTCTGAGCGAGCATGCCCGCTGTGCCGTTAAAATGGATCAGCTTCATGATGCCGCTTAGTAAAAAAATTGTGCTAATCAGGATCCGTGCCAGTGGGTCAGTGAGTGCTCGCATTAGATTGAATCCTCCTCGTTTCCGGCGCAGGCTTTTATCTGCGCCACCGCACTGCGTATTTCTTTCAGATGCTCCAGCAATTGCCGAAGATTCGCGGCGGGCACGTGAGCAAACTGTTTCCGGTGCATGGCGTAGATCGGCTTGTCCAGTTTTTTCAGGAGTTGAATTCCCGCGGACGTGATGCGCACCTGCACCACGCGCCGGTCTTTCTTTTCACGCGAACGTGCCACCAGTCCGCGCGCTTCCAGGCGGTCCAGCAGACGCGTGATGTCCGGATCGCGCGTGATCATTCGCGCGGCAATTTCGCCGCAGGATAGGCCGCCGGATTCGACGCCCTGCTCATGGCCGCCCTCGCCGTGGTGCTCCGCGTCTCGGTACGCGCCGCGCAAAATGCGCAGCACGTTGTACTGCGTGTGCGAAAGCCCGGCGGTCTTCAACGTTTCTTCGACCGGTCGCAACAGTAGATCGGCCACGCGCTGCAGCGTTAGATAGACTTCGGCCTCCAGCAGAAGTTTCTGCGCGCGTGACGCTGCATTGGATTTGAGAGAGCGATTCACCACACATCTATATTAGTCGTTATAACGAGTATTGGCAAATGGTAATTGTGTTTGGAGGCGGGCGGGTCGCAGACCCGCCCCTTCGATTTCGTGTCGCGCGGCTGGAAACGCTTAGGTCAGCCCTGTGGTTTTGCCAGCGGCCGCAGCAAAATTTCGCTCATGAAATTCGTGGGGCCTTGCGTCACCAGCGCCGCCACCGCGTGCGCTACGTCTTCCGGCTGCAAAAGCTTGCTGTGATCGCGTCCCTTGTGCAGCGAAAATTCCGTGGACACCGATCCGGGGCAGACCGCGCTGACGCGAATATTGTAATTGCGCAAATCTTCAGCCATGCATGCCGTCAGTCCCATCAATCCAAATTTTGACGCGCAATAAATCGCGCCGCCTGCAAACGCATTCTTCCCAGCCAGCGAGACGATATTGATGATATGCCCGGTGCGCCGCTGAATCATTTCGGGAGCCACAATGCGGCTCATCATGAAAACGGCCTTCAAATTTGTATTGAGAGTATTGTCCCAGTCGTCTTCATTCAATTCATGGAACGGGCCGAAGTGTCCGATGCCGGCGTTATTCACCAGAATATCCACGGGCCCAAGCGCGGCGCGGGTTTCATTCACCATCTTCAGAATGTCCGCGAGATCCGTGACGTCGGCCACGCGAGAGAAAACTTCGGCGCCGCGGTTCTGTAAATTCACAGCAGCTTGTGAGAGTTTTTCGCTATTGCGCGCGCACAGAGCCAGCTTTGCGCCCATGTCTCCAAGGCGTTCGGCAATCGCCAGGCCGATGCCGCGATTCGCTCCAGTAATCAGCGCCACTTGTCCGTTCAATTCATTCGTTTTCGCCATGCCGCTTTATCTCCCTGGAATCCTGGAACCGCAAGTCCGCCGCCGGTGTCAAACAGGGTCGCTTGCCGCGGCCTTCGCATGCATCCCTGGTGCCGTGTGCTGGAGTTTGCGAGCCACCTTTACCGCCTGAGCATCATCTTATCAAAATGGAGGGGCCAGGTCGGAACGCGCTTGCACCGCTCGCAACAGATACATATAATCCACGCTTTAGCTGTTCGCGACTTCATGCACTGGGCGGCGCAAAGTGTTGTCGGACGGCTGCCATGGAACTCTGCCGAGGAGGCCTTAGAAAGATGAGCCGTATCGGAAACGCATCACAACGAGTTTTGCTGGGCGTCGCGTTATTCGCTGGCGCTGTGATTACCACGGGCGCCGCGTTTGCCCAGGGGGGACAACAAGCAGCGCAGGCCCCGGCATACAATCGCGAAGAATACGACAGGTATATCGCGTGCACGCAGGAGAAAGTTCCCGAGCAGAAGATTCGCTGCCTGGATGAATTTGTCGCCAAGAGTCCCAATGCCGCGGCCGCTCTAGCACCCTATATTGATAACAACTACATGCTGGCATATCGCGACGTGAAGGACTGGCCGAAGACCATTGAAGCCGCCGATAAGCTGCTTGCGTTCGGTGAGAAAGTTTCCGCGAGCGACCAGCTGCAAGCGCGTTTGGCCCGTGCCCAGGCCTACATCGCCGGCCAAGCTCAGATGCAGACTCCTGATAAATTGAATGCGGCGCGCGAATCAGCTCGGCAGGGCCTGAAGGATCTCGACGGCCTGAAGAAGCCCGAGGCTGCCTCGCAGGCGGATTTCGATAAGCAGAAGATGCAGATCGCCGCTTTCTTTGACACGGTTATTGCCTCCACGAGCGAAGGCTTGAAGGATATTCCTGGCACAATTGCCGCCTACAAGACGCTGGCTGCGCTGGACCCGACCGATTCTGTATCCTGGTACAAGATTGGCAATGCGTATCGTGCGATGACTCCGCCGCAGGACATGGATGCCTTCTGGGCGTATGCGCGAGCGGTGTCTCTGAAGGGCCCGAGCGAAGCGCAGATTCACGATTACCTGAAAAAACTAGTGATCAATTATCAGCAGGCTGCATGCGACAAGCTGGTGGATGACGAAGTGAATCAGATGATCACGTTGGCTGCTGGCTCGCCGGATCGTCCCGCGACGTTCAGTCTTTACAGCGCGGATGATTTGAACAAGGCGCGCACGGATACCGGCAATTTTATTCCATACCTACGCGAAGGCGGCGAACACGGCAAGCTGATGTGGCTGGCCGTCTGCGGCTTGGATTATCCCGAGATTGTCACCAAGCTTATCGCGATTGATGCTCCCGAAGTTGGCCCGGCCGTTTTGCACACGTTCACCGGAGTCACCGGTGATGAAACGAAAGACGGAACTGTCCCTGACATGGAAGTGAAACTTGACGGCTCGCAACCGGACGTTAAGCGCATTCCCCTGAACGACGAATTGCGCTTTGGCGCTACGCTCGTCGGGTACGACCAGACGCCGTTCATGCTTCACTGGGAAAAGGGCAAGGTGAATCCGGAGGACATTCCGGCGGAAACCGGAAAAAAGCCGCCGGTGAAGAAGAAGCCCGGAGGCGCGAAATAAGCTGCTGAGATTCAGCAATTACGAGTACAAACAAAAGCGGCTCCGAAATTCCGGAGCCGTTTTTACTTTCCAGCGGATTGATTTCCTCTCATCCCCGCCGGCGGCGATGCGGGCGCGGCTCCAGCTTGAAGATTCCGATTTTCCTGCTCAGCGTATTCCTGTGAATGCCCAGCGCGCGTGCGGCGCGCGACTGATTGCCTTTTACGTGGTCCAGCACCTGCCTGATATATCGTTTCTCGAATTCGTTCACTGCTTCTGGAAATAAGATTCCGCCTTCAACCATTCTGCCGATAAGGGTTTCCAATTGATCCTTCATGTGAATTCACGCTCCGCGAAAGATTCGGTGAATGGCCCGTTCCGGCTCTGGCAGAAACGCCGGGTGAAAACAGATCTGACCAGCTTGCCGTCCCTGCAATCACGTAACGATCAGGGAAGCTCGTGCCCTGTCAGCCGCTGGTAAGCCTCGCGGTATTTTGCCCTCGTCTGCGAGACGACTTCGGCGGGCAGCGCAGGCCCGGGGGCCTGTTTGTTCCATCCGATTTGCTCCAGGTAATCGCGGACGTATTGCTTGTCAAAGGAAGGCTGCGCGCGGCCTTGCTGATAACCATCCAGCGGCCAGAAGCGCGAAGAATCCGGCGTGAGCGCCTCGTCTATCCAAAGAAGTTCATTTCCGGTAAGGCCAAATTCAAATTTCGTATCGGCCAGCAGAATTCCGCGCGGCTCGGCGTACGCGGCGGCGCGCCGATAAAGCTCCAAACTTACTTCGCGCAGCCGCTCGGCCAATGACCATCCGATGCGTGCGGCCGCTTCCACCAGAGAAATATTTTCATCGTGCCCGGTGGTGGCTTTTGTGGAAGGCGTAAAGATCGGCTCCGGCAGAACCTGTGATTCCTGCATGCCCGCGGGCAGCGCGATGCCGCAGACCGCGCCTGTTTTCTGATAATCCTTCCAGCCGGACCCGGCCAGATATCCGCGCACCACGCATTCGATTGGAATCGGATCCGTTTTGCGGCATAGCATCGCGCGGCCTTCCAGCGTGGCCTTTGAGGCAGCAAGCGACGCGGGAAATTCGTGCGACGAAATTACGTGGTTCGGAATCACGCCGGAAAGTTTGTCAAACCAAAACATCGAAAGCTGCGTCAGCACGCGGCCCTTGTCCGGAATCGGAGTGGGCAGCACAACGTCGAACGCAGAAAGGCGGTCAGTGGCGACAATCAGCAGCGATTCGCCAACGTCATACAGGTCTCGCACCTTTCCGCGGTTGCGGAGGCGCGCACCTTCAAGATTCGTTTCCCAAACGACAGGGCTCATACCAGGCGATGCCACGTTTTTGGTTCTCCCCAAGCGGAGGCGGTATTCTATCGCGGCAACAGAGGAAGTCAACCCTCGATGAAAGATTTCCTGTGGAAGATTTTGGCGCCGCATTTCGCGATTCTACGGTGCGGGAACAGTAAGCTGCACTGTGATCGAATGAGAAACATTCCCGCTCGTCGCGGTGACAATAATCATGTATGTGCCGGGCGGCGTTCCCGGTATAAAACCGAAGGGCGGCTGACACCCATCACCGAGGCCTCCACTCGGTCCGTTGCGGCAACCGGAGATCGCCAATGCGGCGGCACAGAGAATCGCGAACGGCAATCGCTTGGCGCGACGACGAGTGGGAAGAAGTCCTGCGGAGCAACTCAATAACACTACAAGGAATAAGGCGCCTCCAGCGTCCGCGAGCGTTCCGTTATCACCGTTGAAGCTCTTGGACTGGCTGCCCTCATCCGGCGCACTGCATGTAGGAGGAACTGAGTTCGCTCTAAGACCGGTTGTGGCGGCAAGGCCTGATGCATCAACAAACAGCTGGTCAGTCGGATCAATACCCGGGAAACCACATGTAGGAAAATCTGGGCCAACTGGTCCGCCGGGGATGGTGCAACTAAGGTTCACATTGTCGGCAAATCCATTCATGCCCGTCAGCGTGACGGTTCCGTCCGCTTCGCCAACGGGAAGACCGAAGGGAATGAAAACCGAAATTACCAATGTGGGCGGACTTACCTGGATGGTGAAGTCGCCGCCAGCAGCCGAAACCTGACCTTGACCCAGCCCGGCAACAAGATCTCCATACTGTTTGCGGCGCGAAATGCGTCTTGGCAGTCCGCTGGTTGGGCTAGCCCCGATGTTGCGCGCGCAACACAAGAGAGAGACGAGAAGGAAAAGCGTCCGGGAAGTTACAGATGTCGAAAGTCGCATGGTGTGACCTCCTGTAACTTGGAAAATCCATCTCAACAACCCTGTCGTTCGATGCGTAAAGTTCCTAATCTATGGCGCGGTCGGAACCATAAGCGGAACGGTCAACGTATGTGTGAGATTTCCGCTGGTTGCCGTGATCGCCACCATGAAAGTTCCAGCCGGGGTGCCTCTGTCAAAATTTCCGGTACTGCACGTCGGGCCGGTAAAAGTTTGACCGCCGCATCCAGCGATTGACAGGCCGATGGCGCAGATAAATACTGCGCACACAAGCCTGCAGCGCCGTCGGTCTCTTACCAGCCCCAGAGAGCAGCTCAACAAAGCCAGGATGAAAACGCCCGCTCCAATTTCTGCGAGAACGCCGGCATCGCGTCCGCCATTGCCGGGGATGGCGCTAATCGGCTCCTGTACACACGAGGGTCCAACTCTACCGATGTCTAGCCCTACTGCGGCAGCCGAGCCTGAAGCGTCCACGATTACTGGATTCTCGGAGAACTGACACGTCGGTTCATCGACGGTTATCGGGGTAACGGCGCAACTAAGAATTACATCGCCTGAAAATCCGCCAGTGCCGGTTAGCGTTACGGTCGCACTTGCGTCGCCGATGTCGGGATCCGTGCCGAACGAATAATCGATAAGAAGCGACGACGGGTCTATCAGAACTGTGAAGTCTGGAGAGGAAGCAGCCGCATTCGGCGAGTAGCCAAGAACAAATTCGCAATTCGGTTTACTGCGTGAAGAGGGGCGAGGCGCGGCGCCAATCGGCTGCAGCCAGGTCGTACTTACACAACATACGAGGACGACGAATAAGAAAAGCATTCGTGAATTTAGGCGCGATGAAAGTCGCATAGCCTGACCTCCTCTGGGGCGGAGAATCGATTCCAGTAAATGTTCTGTGTTGATGGACGCGTGAATATGTAATCCGGTTACAAGGAAGATGACGGATTGTAAGTGTTCGCTTACTTCGTCCGTACGCAAGATTTGCGCGCCCGAGTTCCTGTAGCTCAAGGCGTCCTGCAGCCCTGAAGGACGCAGCACGATTCAGGACTCTACCCCGTCGCAAAGTTAATCGTGGCTGGCGCAGGCCTTTGTTTTCAGGTCTGCGAACTACAATTGTGAATTGCAAAGTTTGTGGCAATCTGCCACGCAGACCTGAAGTGAAAGGTCTGCGCCAGCCGAAGTATTCGAGATTGGCAGCAGTGCGGGAATCTACGCCGCGTTCGCTGTCTTGCTTCGGAAGCGTGCGGTGAACGCCGCGGCAGCGACGCAAGCAATCGCGGGAGATAGAAGCCCAGCCCATTGATACAAGCGATACCATCCGGTCGGGGGTGAACTCCAATGACTGCGTGCGAGATGACTCGCCACATACAGAAATGCAACGACGATCGTCGATCGTTCGGGCTTTCGACCGGTTGCCGTCAGTGTAACGCAGACGCCAGCGAGGGCAGTTGCAAGCAGCCAAGGCAGAGATCCCATAAATCCCATTGCGATTGCATCGAATACACCGTCACCGGATGTGATTCGGTCGGCGAGTCGCGAAATCGGAAAGAACAATATCGCTAACCAACCAGCGAGCACCAAAAGTCCGACGCAAATTAGGAAATTTTGGGATGTTGCCATATGGACTCGCGCGCAACGGAACTCGGCAAGGGAAATCTCCAGTGCGCGAATTGCATCGAAATGCCGGGGTTCAGCGAACCCCGGGGTACACAAGTCTCATTTGCCGATAAAGCGCTCGGCAGTAGCGCGGGAATCTACGCCGCGTTGGATGCAGCGCGCGCGGCGGTGGCGGTTGTGCCCGCGGCGGACTCCACTTCGTTCCAGCGCACGGAAACCAGTTTGCTTACGCCGGGTTCCTGCATCGTGACGCCGTAGAGCACTGGCGCCATTTCCATTGTGCGGCGGTTGTGCGTGACGACAATGAATTGCGTTTGTGCTCCCATCGCCGCAACCATATCGGCGAAGCGCCCAACGTTGGCTTCGTCCAGCGGCGCGTCCACTTCATCCAGAATGCAGAACGGACTTGGCTGGTACTTGAAGATCGCGATGAGCAGCGCCAGCGCCGTCAGCGCTTTTTCGCCGCCGCTCAATAACATTACGTTCTGCAAGCGTTTGCCCGGCGGTTGCGCCACTACGTCAATGCCCGCGTCGCCGCTGCTGTCGAGTTCCGTCAAACGCATTTCGCCGGTGCCGCCGCCGAACAGGGCCCGGAACGCTTCGGCGAAATTCGCGTTGATGGCCGTGAATGCCTCTTCAAATTTTGTGCGCGAGACTTCGTCGAGTTCCACGATCGCCGCGCGCGTGTCTTCGATGGATTGCAGCAGGTCGGCCTGTTCGCGCGTCAGGAAATTGTAGCGCTGGTCGCACTCGTTATATTCCTCGAGCGCCATCATGTTCACCGGGCCCATGCCCTCGATGCGCGCCTTCATTTCCTTGTAATTCGCGTCGGCCGTGGCCAGCTCTTCGCCCGTCAGCAGAGCGGGGAACTCGGCCATCATATCCTCAGGTTGCGCGTTTAATTCTTCCTGGCAAGTTGCGCGCAGATGCGTGCGTTCACTGTCATTCCTTGCCGCTTCAACCTCCGCGCGGCCGCGTTCTTCGCGCAGACCGCCAAGCGTTTGACGCGTCGAGCGCAATGAATCGTCGACCTGCGTTGTGCGAACGCGCGCTTGTTCCCATTCAGATTCCAGGGCGGCCTTCAGTGCATCGAGGCGCACTTTTTCTTCGTGCAAAGCTTCCGCGCGGCGCGCCTGCTCCCCCGATTCGCCTTCGAGTTGAGTGCGTTCGGCGGTAAGAGTTGTTTGCTGTGCTCGCAATTCTTCCGCTCGTGCGGATGCTGCGACGCGCTCTTCTTCCAATCGCGCTGCGAGAGCTTCCGCGTTTGCAAGACGTTCCGCGATTGCCGCAAGTTCTTCGCGCTTCGCGGAAACATCCTGTTGGTGTGATTCCACAAGCTGTCGCAGATCCACAAGCAGCGCGGATGCAGTGCGCAGATTTTCTTCGTCGGAAACGCGCGAGCGCGATGCTTCCGCCCGGTGTTCCTGCGCGGACTTCACGCGATCTTCTGCCAGCGAAGCTTCGCGGCGCAAACGTTCCATTTCCGTCTGGCAATCGCGCAGATCAATTCCCATTTGCACCAGCGAAGCGCGCGTCTGATCTTTTTGTAGCGTCGCACCGACCAATGCTTTTTCTGCCTCCATGTGGCTGGCGGAAATTGTTGTCAGCTCTGTTTCCCGCTCGCCAAGTTCGGTTTCCACGCGCTCCGCTTCGGTGAGCGCTTGCGTCAATTCGATTTCGCGCTGCGCTGCTTCTGCTTCCAGCGCGCGCAATTCGCGCTTCATTCCGAGCGGTCCGGCTTCGGCGGCGCGGCCTCCGCTGACCATGCGGCCCTGGTAATTTGTTCCGTCCGGAGTTACAAAGCAGTACGCCGGATAATCCCGTGCCAAAATTTCCGCGGCGCTGGCCGTTTCCACCAGATACGCCGATTTCAGGCGCGGCAAGAATTGTTTCGCGGCGTGGCCCAGCGGATCGCGGAACTCCACCAGTTTATCCATGCGAGAAATCACGCCCTTCGCGGTTGGGAACGGAATCACGTGTTCTTCGGGAAGCAAATTCAATTTGTTCAGCGAGTCCACGAAGAAAGTTGCGCGGCCGCCGAGTTCTTCGCGCAGCATGGAAACTCCGGTGCGCGCGTGTTCAAACGTTTCCACGACGACGTATTCCAGTTCATCGCGCAGGAAATTTTCGACGGCTGCTTCGTGCAATTCCGCAACTTCGGCGTAATCGGCCAGCAAACCAACGGCGCGGAAATCGCGTCCATTCGCAGCGGCAGAGCCGGAATCCGCATTTGCCGCGAAAAGTTTCTTCACGGCTTCGGCGGTGTACGCCCGGTCGTTCAGAACTTGCTCGAGAGTTGACCGGCGAGCGCGTACGGATGACGCCGCGTCGCGTGCGGCATCGCATCGGACTTCCAATTCCTGACGGCTGTGACGAAGCTCCACGATGCGCGCCTGTACGGCGTGCACTTCGCTTTCGATACGCCGCGCTCGCGCGAAAACTCCCTGATAATGAACTTCCGCGCTTTGATCGCGATCGCGATGATGCAGCGATTCTTCCAGCAAGGCCTGCTCGTCCTTGTGCTTACGGCTCAGCGATTCCACTAGCTGGCCAAGAGCCGCATCGGCCTGCGCGTGCTCGGTTTGCAAAAGCTCCAACTGATCGGTCCAATCGCTGGCGGATTTGCGAAGTGATTCAATGCGCTCTTCGGTCTCCTGCGCGGTTTGTGAATGTTCAATCCCCTGCGCGGAAAGTGTGGCGACGTGAGCTTCGAGCGTGTGCGTTTCAGTGGTGAGCGCTTCCACGCCGGCAAAATGTTCGGCGGCGCGCGCGGCTACGGCGGCAGTTTGTTCTTGGGCCTGCATAATTTGGCCGTCAATTTGCGCGGTGCGCGTATCGAGTTCAGATTTCCGCTGATGATTGAACGAGATGCGATTTTCCGCGCGATCTAACTCCAGCGCCGTCTGATTCAGAATGTTTTGATTCTGGCGAAGTTCGCCATCGAGTTCGTACGTGCGGCTGGTGAGCTTTTCGTGCTCCAGTTCCAGCGCGCCGAGCGATTGCGTCTGCTCGGTTTCCACGGCAATAGTTGTTTGAAGCAGTTGCGCTAGGCGATCGGCTTCGCTATCCAGTTCGCGCGCCTTGCTGGCCATCACCATGCGAAGCAGGCCGCGCATTTGCTCGCGAATTTCCGCGTAGCGCCGCGCTTTGCTGGCTTGGCGCTTCAGCGAAGCAAGTTGCTTTTCCACTTCGACGACGATGTCATGCACGCGCGCCAGATTCAGTTTGCTAGATTCCAGTTTCGCTTCCGCCAGACGCTTCTTGGTTTTGTATTTCGTAACGCCCGCGGCTTCTTCGATGATCGCGCGGCGATCCGAAGCGCGGCTGGAAAGAATTTGTCCGATGCGGCCCTGCTCGATGATCGCGTAGCTATCCGGCCCCAGGCCGACGCCCATGAAAAGTTCCTGCACATCACGCAGGCGCGCCACGCGCCCGTTAATTAAATATTCGCTCTGTCCGCTGCGATACAAGCGGCGGCCAATGACAACTTCGCCGGGCTTTACCATCCTCGCAGGCTTTGTTGCGCGCTTGCGCTTGGCGATGAAGCCCGGCTCGGTTGCGGCCGGTTGTGCAATGTGAATGGAATCGGTGTCGCGTGAGGAAGTGGCGTCGCTCACAGAATCAGCGTCGCTCATTGATTCAACTTCGCCATCAGCGTTTTGTTCGGCGGACGAATCGCTCGCGATTGCTTCCGCAGAATTCTCGTCGTTCGCGCCGGAGTCATTCGTTGTGTCGTCGTGCAAGATGATCGTGTCGCTCGTGATGCGCGACTCGTTCATCAAAGCGCTATCGCTGGCAGCTGCTTCAGACGTCGCGCCAGTTTGCGTGGAGGCAGCGTCGTCCGTTTGTTCAAAAATAAATTTGCCCGCTTCGGCCAGCTCTGGATCTTCGAGAGTGATGATGACTTCGGACATGCCCAGCGGCGGGCGCTTCAGCGTGCCATTGAAGATGCAATCCGACATGCGTTCCGCGCGGAGGCTCTTGTGGCTCTGCTCCCCGAGTACCCACGATATAGCGTCCACTATATTTGATTTTCCGCAGCCATTTGGGCCGACGATGCAAGTCAATCCGGTTCCGCTGAACGTAACCGACGTCCGCTCGCAGAAACTCTTGAATCCGGTGATTTCAACTTTTCTCAGTTTTAGCAAGGTAACCCTTTCCTTTTCAATGACTCACGCGCTGACGTCGACGTCAAAATACGGTACACTTCGACGCATAGAGACGCGCGTTCCTTTGCCTCGACTGGGGGAAAATTTCGACAAAAACTGTGGAGGGACTCTTAGCAGGGCCCATCCGCCTGGCGCTACAAGGGCGGTACGGAAAGAAAATTTATCAGACGCCGCGCCGTTTAGCAAGACACATTCTTATTTATTTCGTGTGGGGTACTGGCGGAGGAGCGGCGGATAGCTGCAGCCAGCGACGACCAGAGTTTGTAGTCTTCGCGCAAACTCAACTCCTCTATCGAGCCAGAACAAGGAAACACATCGCCAGTACAAAACCGGCGATGAAAATGACAAAGGGAACTCGTGAGCAGCCTTTTTGAGGGGCAATGATCCAGTACGTAAAGAACCAGAACCAGGACATGGGTCGCCAGTGCCAAAATCTGTCCTCTTCCATATAGGCCTTCATTCGATTCGTCACAAGGAGCCCCGTGCCCCACGAGCTAAGCAGGAGTCCAAGACCAATCCAGAAGTAGAGATTTGCGCGCGGCACCATAGAGATTAGTTCATGCTTCTGTATTCGCCTCAGTGGTTCGTCATTATGCGCCAGCCGCCGCCGTCGGCGGTGGGCGTGGAGTCCGTGGTTGTGCCGATGATGGAGCCGTCGGCGCGCGTCCAATAATAATTATAGGCGTTGCTGACGGTGCGGCTGCCCCACACGGGATCTTCGGTGGTGGTTACGCCGCGGCGGACCTCCGTATCTTTTTCCATTGCCGCATCGCGGGTTTTGTTTCGCGCTTCCCAACCGGACATCACGTCAAAATTATTGCTTTTTACGACGCTGGCGCGTTCCTGTTGAGCGCGGGCTGCGGCTTGTTGCTGCAAGTTCGCGGCAATCGTGTGCTGCATGTTTGTGATCGCGGAGGTCAGCGCCTGCGCGTCTTTCTGGCTAAGCGCTTCCCACTGGGGATCAAGCTTGAAACTGGAATTCATCGTGTGTAGGATGTACATGGCGTAAGAACCGTCCACTTCTTTTTTCACCGTGAAGCCGCTGATCTGCCACACAAACCACATGGCGACGCCCGGCCCGCGAGGGCCAGCGAGAAGTGTAGTCGCCGTTGCGTAGCCGTAATCTTCGCCGCAGCGAAAATAAATTTCTCCGGCCGAGGCTTGCACGACGGCACCCGCAGCGTCGGCATACAGTTTCGCCTGCGCGTTCATCTCCGCCGTTTCTTTTTGCAACTGTGTGCCACCTGTAACGGTTGCGCCGGGGCATAGTTTCTGCGTCACGTAAGTTTGCGCGAATTGTTGCCCGGTTTGGAAACGCGCGAGCAGCACAGGCCCGCCCCACGCGGCTCGAACCGTTTGCCCTTCGCGCTGGCCCGCCATGTTGGTCATTTGATTCGGCACTTCGTGCGGAATAATATCCGCGTCGTTCATAAACATTTTCACGCGGCCGTCGGCGGTTGTCGAGCGTATGGTGTGCGTGATGTCCACGGCCGAGCGGCGATTTGCGCCGCCGGAAGTATGCCAACCCTGCGGCACGCTGACGGTGAATGCGCCTTCGCGCGGGTCGCGCCAGGTGGTGAAAATCACCACGGGCAGAATTTTATCCGCGCTGCCGCCTTGTTGAACGGCATTCGGTGGGGTAGCGTGAGCAGCACGCGAATCGCGCGCTGAAAACGCCAGCGTGGCGCATAGCGCCGCAAACGCTACGAAGGGAATCGCCATGCGTGCGCTTCGTTCACGCGTGGAAAATCTGGAATGAAAAAATCGTCCAGACTTTTTATTCATGACGCAAGCGCTCCGATCGGAATTGTGTCTGGCACGCGAGATTGATTTTCTGCGCGGCAGTATACACCCGGAAAGAATTCGGGCGAGGAATTGAAATCTAGGGTTTTATTTCGGCGCACGCATTTGCGCACGGGCGGATCGGCGGCTGAAGGCGCGTTGGCTGAGCGACGGGCACGCCAGTGTGCCGTGCATTGGCAGGGCTGGATGGAATTCCGAATTCTCGACCGATCTAATCGACCTGACTCTCTAATACAAAGTACTTGACAATAAAGAGCAATGAGCTATCTTACGGCCAGCGGGTTTCAAATATCGACTCGGAGGCCGCTAATGGAAACTCCACATCGAACTGAATCAGAAGGATTCGGGAAATCGCCGTCGGGTCCATTCCGAGAATTGCTTGCCGATGCGATCCGATATTGGGAGCGGCGGCGTGTGATCTACAACTTGATTCTCATCGGGATCGTAACTGCGTGGATCGTAGCGTCGTGGCCGCATTTTCGCCCGGCAATGAATTTGTTTTCGCTGCTACGCCTCATTGTTCTTGGATTCATCGCGAATGCGCTCTACTGCGGTGCCTATTTCGTGGATATTCCTATGCAAAGTTCCGCTGCTGGCGCCGCGTGGCGGCGTTGGCGTTGGGGCCTGTGGGTGTTCGGAACTCTTCTGGCGATTCTGCTGACGAATTACTGGATTGCTGACGAAATCTATCCGTTTGTTAATTGATCCAGCGAGAACCGCTCTCCGGAGTTACGATGATGCGCTCTGGCTCCTGTAGCTCGCGTTCGCCGAACGCGGGGATTTTTTCCGGCGAATTGTAGGCCAAAACCAAACAGCCCAAGGCGCGGCGCAGTTAGTATTCGTGTGATTTGACGATGTTGGAATGGGCGCGTGAAGAAGCCCGGCGTTCGGCGAACGCGGGCTACAGAGTAAGAATCATTTAGGCAACAAAAAAGCCCGCACAGTCTCAGCGGGCGCGCCATTCAGAGACACCTCTTCTCCACAAACAGACTCCATAAATTGCAAATGTGTCAAATCCCCGCGGCGGTATCAGGTTGACGCTCAATCATCCGGGTTGCAGAGCTTTCCACCAGCGGCGCAGAGCTACAATCGTCCAGGCAATTTCCACGACGCCGAACGGCCACGCGCCCTGCAGGAATCCGTAAATCGAGCTGAGCACGCAGGCAATCGCAAACGCGAAAATCCACCACGGGCCGCGGTCTTCCAACGCGTAACTGACGAGCGCCGCGGCTACGGCGAACAGTCCGAATAGGGAGAGTGGGTCGAGGGTCATTTTTCTGTTGCGAGATTGATTATAGAACAATCCGTCGCCGTGCGTTTGCGAGGTTGAGGAGCGTCGGCTAGAATGCCGAGACACTTTATATAGGCTCGCACGACATGGCGGCGGAAATACGACTTCACAATACGATGGGCGGCAAGAAGGAGGCGTTCACTCCTTTGAAGCCGGACGCGGTGCGCATTTACACCTGCGGACCGACGGTGTATGACTTCGCGCACATCGGAAATTTCCGCACCTTTATGTTTCAGGATCTGCTGCGGCGATTTTTGCGGGTGCGGGGCTACAAAGTTTTTCAGGTAATGAATCTGACGGACGTGGACGACCGCATTATCGCGCATGCGGCGGCCGCTGGAAAAAGTATTCGCGATTTCACCGACCAGTACATCAAGGCGTTCACGGAGGATTGCCGCGCGCTGGGGCTGGAGCCGGCGGAAAAGCTGGTGCGCGCTACGGATCACATTGAAGAAATGGTCGCGCTGATTGAAAAGTTGCAGACGAAAAACTTTACGTATCCGATCGATGGCTCGATCTACTACCGCATCGCCCAATTTCCAGCATACGGAAAGCTCAGCAAAATTGACGTGAGCGGAATGCAGACCGGCGTGCGCGTGGACGTGGACCAGTACGAAAAAGAAGACGCGCGCGATTTCGCGTTGTGGAAAGCGCCGAAGCCCGGCGAATTTTTCTGGGAAACGCGCATCGGCAGCGGAAGGCCGGGATGGCACATTGAATGCTCGGCGATGGCCATGAAATATCTGGGCGAAACGCTGGACATTCACACCGGCGGCGTGGATCTGGTGTTTCCGCATCACGAAAATGAAATCGCCGAATCCGAAGCGGCCACCGGAAAACAGTTTGTCCGCTACTGGCTGCATGCCGAACATTTGCTGGTGGATGGACAGAAAATGTCCAAGTCGCTCGGCAACTTTTATACGCTGCGCGATTTATTCAAGCAGGGACACAAACCGTCGTCGGTGCGATTGCTACTGGCGTCGGTGCCGTATCGCCGGCAATTAAATTTCACGATGGAAGGATTGCAGCAGGCGGCAAGCTCGGTCGAGCGATTGCGGCAGTTCATGATTCGGCTGGCGGAAATTAAGAGTGGCGCAAAGAAAGCCGACGATAAAATTGTGGCGCGCGTTCGCAAGGCTGAAGAAGAGTTCGACGCCGGCATGGCTGATGACTTGAATACCGCCCAGGCACTGGCCGCGGTGTTTGCACTGGTGCGCGATACGAACATCGCGATGGAATCGGGCAAATTGAGCGCCGCTGATGCGGAAGTCGTCCGCAAAGCAACGATGGGCTTCGACGAAATATTCGCCGTGCTGAAAGATGATGATACGGAGCGTCTGCGCGCGCTGGGATTTGCTTCTGAAGCGAGCGGGCCGAGTGACGAGGAAATTAACGCCCTGGTGGCGAAGCGCGTGGCCGCGAAAAAGAGTCGCGATTTCGCGGAATCGGATCGCATCCGAGACGAATTGGCCGCGCATGGTATCGTTTTGGAAGATACGCGGGACGGCGTGCGTTGGAAACGGAAGTAGGTGCGGTAAGATAGGCGTTCTGGATTTATTCGCGATCAAAATGAAACTTGAAAATCACAATCCGGTTCCCGCGCACCACAAGCCGTCGCAGGACCGTCCCAACCTTTACGGCGCTGCGTAAGTGACCCTCCTAGTAGTCCGCGTACTTTTCTCAATCGAAAAATATTCGGCCGCTTAGCTTGTGTTGCACGCATAGATACATCCTGGGAGGACAGAATGTCGAAGAACTCCAAGAAGAAGGCTGCCGCAGTAACGAAATCGAACGCGATGGCGAAGTCCGCCTCATCGAGAAGTGCCTCCGCAGACGGAAGACTCCCCAAGCTAATCACTTCGCTGCCCGGGTCGCAGGCGAAAAAGATTCTTCAGTTGGACGACCAATACATTTCTCCCTCGTACACGCGCGGATATCCGCTGGTGGCAAAGTCGGGACGCGGCGCGACGATCCAAGATGTGGACGGCAACGTGTTCCTGGATTTTGCCGCCGGAATCGCCGTCTGCGCCACGGGACATTGCCATCCTGAAGTGGTGGCCGCAATTCAGAAGCAGGCCGCCGAGCTGATTCACATTTCCGGCACGGATTTTTATATTCCCAATATGGTAGAGCTGGCGGAGAAGCTGGCGAAGATCGCCCCGGGCAGTGAGGCGAAGAAAGTTTATTTCGGTAACTCCGGCGCCGAAGCGATTGAAGCGGCGATGAAGCTGGCTCGCTATCACACGCATCGCGAAAAATTCATCGCGTTCTACGGAGGCTTCCACGGCCGAACATTCGGCGCGCTTTCGTTGACGGCGTCAAAGGCGGTGCAGCGCAAAGGATTTGGCTCGCTGCTTTCGGGAGTGTTTCACGCGCCGTACCCCATCGCATATCGCGGCGTGACCACTGAAGATTGCATCCATTTCATCGAGCGCCGGCTATTCCGCTGGGTTGTGGATCCAGACGACGTGGCCGCAATTGTCGTCGAGCCACTGCAGGGCGAGGGCGGATACCTTCCCGGGCCGCCGGAATTCCTGCAGGCGCTGCAGCAAATCACGCGGCGTCACGGAATCCTTCTGATCGCGGACGAAATACAATGCGGCATGGGACGCACTGGAAAATGGTGGGGCGGCGACCACGCGGGAATCGAGCCGGACATTATTTGCGTGGCGAAGGGGATCGCCAGTGGCATGCCGCTTTCGGCGGTGATCGCGCGCGCCAGCGTAATGGATTGGAAGCCGGGCGCACACGCGTCCACATTCGGCGGGAATCCCGTGTGCATCGCGGCGGCGCTCGCCACGATAAAATTAATTGAAGGCGGCTACATGCAGAATGCGGCGCGCATGGGCGAATTTCTGCTGAAGCGCATGGAGGATTGGCCCGAGAAGCACAAAATTGTTGGCGACGTGCGTGGACGCGGCTTGATGATCGGCGTCGAACTGGTGCTGAATAAGAAAACGCGCGAGCGCGCGCACGATTTGCGCGACCGCGTGGTGGATCTGGCGTTCGAGAAAGGCGTCCTGCTGCTGGGCGCGGGAGAAAACACCGTGCGCATCGCTCCTCCGCTGCTGATCGATCAGGAGCAGGCGGAATTTGCGGCGGGCGTATTGGAAGAGTGCATTACGATGGTGGAGAAAACTTTGTAGCGAGAGACAAAGAGGCAGGGAAGCAGGAAGTTAGACAAGACGTGACGATTCACAGCAGAGACGCTGAGAACGCTGAGAGGTTTGCAGAAATATATGCGTCTACGCCGCGCAGACCTGAACGGAAAGGTCCGCGCCAGCCATACAATCCCCCAAAATATCTGCGCTAGTCCGCGACGTTCCACACGTACAGGAAATTGGCGTCGGCAGCGGTGGCGACTTTGCGTGATTCCTTCCGCGTGGCGCGATTCAGCGCGGAGCGCACCTTTTCTTTTGACTCCGTCAGTTCGGCGAGGGGAACCTTCAGCGCGGAACCGACTTTCAAATTGTCGAGATCCTTCAGAATTGTGGTCACGATCAACTTGTGCTTTCCATTTCGCCCTTGCGGAATATTGGCCTGCACCATGGTCTTGAAATGCATAGGAGCAGTTTTGATTGGATTGCTTGCCATGTCGTCCTCCTTGACGATAGACACGCTAACATAACGAGTCGCTATCGTATCTCAGCATAAAAGGATCTGGCAAGTAAAATAAATTAACGTAAGACTATCGCGTCGTGGGTGGGGGATCGTTACTGGGCCGCGATGTTGCGCTAATCGCGCGGTACTTCTGGCCCAAAAGATATGCTCGGAAACTTAAAGAGCTCACCCGTATCACTTGCACCCTGCTAGCGTCTACGACATTTGGTGGAGGGGTGGGTGATGCTGAACGCGAAGACACATTACGAACAGGTTCCGTTGACAGAAGTTTTGAAATGGAGCGAACGGGACACGCCGGAAATCGCGGCCGAACAGGCAGTTGAATCCCAAACAGAAAAGCTGGAAGCGCCCGTTCTTGAGAACGTCATTCCGGCAAAATGAGGTTAGTCAATGATGGTCCAGTCCTTGCTCGACATTTTCCGCGTAGAAAGCCAGGGCGTGCGCTGGCTGGAATCATCGGCATCGCCGGATGAAGCCAATGCGCGTATCCAACAATTGGGCGTGCGAATTTCCGGCGAGTATGTGGTGTTGAACCACGCAACGGGAGCGAAGCTGGTGATTAAGATCGATGTTGGCGGCCGGGTGGCGGGCAACTAATTAGGGGTCTATCGAAAAGGAGACAAGCCTTGGAAGACAGTGAACTGAAATACCCGGATTGGCAGGTCCCCCTGCAAGAAGTCATCCTGGAACTTGACCTTCATAAATTGCCCGGGAAGATACAACAGATCGAAACGCTTATTTTCGAGCGGCTACAGCAGTTGCGCATCAGCAAAGACGGGGCAGGCGAGCGGGAGGCAATCAATGACTCTCTGGACGTCCTGCGTACCGTGAAACGAGAGCGGCTGCAATTCCCCGATTGGAAGTAACCTTAGGTATCCGCGAACCAGTTCCTACAGTGATTCTCGTATGTAGTTCCCGCCACATACTTGCTATCAACAGGCCTCTTACGCCTGGCAGCCAGTGCCCCAACTGACTTGCGAGACGATCGAGGGCGCGCGCGTGGAAATCGACGTTGATCCGAAGAAGCATGGCGTCGGCAAAACGGTATTGGTTGTGGATGACAATGCCGCGATACGGAAGATGATTGCGGCCGCGTACCTGTCAGATGGACTTAAGACCTGCGGAGAGGCGGAAAACACCAAGGAGGGCGTCGAACTAGCCAAGAAAATTCATCCTGACATAATCGCGCTTGACCTTTCGATGCCGGTGATGAACGGGATGGAAGCCGCGTCGGAATTACGAAAGATCTGCCCAAAAACGCCGATCATTCTGTTCACTCTGCACGGAGACGGTCAGGCTCAAACTGAAGTCTCGAAAGCAGACGTCAACGTAGTACTCTCAAAGACTACACCGCTGCAGCAGCTGATTATAATTGCGCACAGGCTACTGGGCGCGCCGGACTGAGCGCGGATTTCCCCGCAGATATTCTGCAAGCAATTGCGTCTACGCGAGGAACTTCGCGAGGGGCTCCCAATAATTTCCTTTCCAGCCGACGACCAGGTTTTCAGCGTCACCCTTCGGAAAGCCGGTGTGGTCGAACACAATTTTGGATCCCGCGCCTTCGTCCACGAACGCGAATTTCGCAATTGAATAGGCGCCCGCGTCCCAATAGGAGACTCGCCAGGCCTGGACGATGCGCTCGTTCGGCACAAGTTCGAGCTGACGTCCGATTATAAAGCCGCCGAAAAGTTTGAACGCGCCGCCCACTTCGCGGCTGATTTTCGCCGGTGTCATGTCTTTGATCATGCCGGATTTCATCGCGGCGCTAAGCTCCACCACTTCATTGAATTGTTTTCCGTCCGTGATCGCATCGTAAACGCGCTTGCGGCTGGCGGCGAAAGTGTTTTCCATGTGAATGGATTCCGCGGCGTGAGAAATGTCGTCTTCGGGTCGCGCCCAGGATTTGCTAGCGCCCAATGTTAGAGCTCCGACCGCGATGGCTGCACTGGAAATGAGTTGGCGGCGCGTTGGTGGATTAGCTGGTGCGGTCAAATTGGTACTGGCACTCGCGTTCATCTTCACGGATCCTCCTCGTTACTTACAGTCGTTGTTTCTCGCATGAGAGTACCGCGCCGGGAGGTATTGGAAACAATAATTTGTTGTTGAGCGGGAGTCATCGCGTCTTCCGGCTCTTCAGAGGTAGAATAAGTTTTCGCGCGTCGAGGGGCACTACGTGATATGTCAGAACTTCCGATTCTACGCTCGGTAACTCCCGCGGATTTCGCGCAGTGGCAGCGGCTCTGGCAAGGTTACAGCCGCTTTTACGGGCGCGATGCGTTTCCGGATGAGATTACGCGGTCAACGTGGTCAAGATTTTTTGATGCGTACGAACCGGTTTACGCGATGGTCGCTGAAAAAATGGGCAGCTTCTCGGCATGGTGCATTATCTTTTTCATCGCAGCACGATTCAGATAGGCCCGACGTGCTATTTGCAAGATCTGTTTACGAATGAAGCGGCGCGCGGAAAGGGAATCGGCCGCGCGCTGATCGAGGCGGTCTATCAACGTGCCAGAGATGTCGGGTGTCCGCGCGTTTACTGGCAGACGCACGAAACAAATCTGACGGCGATGAGATTGTACGACAAGATTGCCGAGAGATCGGGATTTGTGGTGTATCGCAAAATAGTTTCAGAGTAAGTGGGCGTGAGAAGATCGTCGTGCGCCACCGCAGACAGATTTTACGAAGTAAATTGGCGGCATCATGCCTCTATTCGCACGAATGATGTTTGTGACTGTAAGCATGCGGGCGCGGCGCGGACTTTCGTCGCCGGACGCGAACGAATTTCGCGCGGGCCAAACACGCACAGAAGAATCTGAACCGGCGGCAAAGCACGCGGCGCGGCGCGCAGGCGTCCGCGGAGAAACTTATGTGTATCGGTATTTGCGGCGGCACGGATATGTGATTGTTTCGCGCAACTTCACCGTACCGGGCGTGAAAGGCGAGATTGATTTGGCTGGATATGACGGAAAAGTGCTGGCGTTTATTGAGGTGAAGACGCGCACGAGCGACGCGCATGAAAACGCGGAGAATGGCGCGAAGCGAGTGCTGCCTGAGGACGCGATGACTGGCGGGAAACGACACAACCTGGTGCGCATAGCACACATGTTCATGACGGAGTGGCGAATCAAAGATGGAGCTTGCCGATTCGATATGCTGGCGGTCGAATCGCAGCCGGGGAAATCGCCGGTGGTGCGTCTGCACAAGGATTGTTTTGGCATTTCGGGAAATGTTTGAGACTGCTTACCTCTATTGAACCTACCTCGTCCGCGCGCGTTGCGCGCGCACACTCTGCTGCATACAATGTTAGAGACATCTGAGATTACTGAGCCGTGAGTGGACGGCGTCAGGTTTCCGCATCTGCGTTTCGTCGAACGAAGCTTTTTGTAGACGGGAGGATCGTTTGCCTGAACTGCGTAAGGACCCGATCACCAATCGCTGGGTGATTATTTCCACGGACCGCGCGAAGCGTCCTTCAGATTTCGTGCGCGAAAGCGTGGAAATTCACAATAAGGGCGTGTGCCCGTTCTGCTACGGAAATGAGAACAGAACGCCGCCCGAATTACTGGCCTATGGACGCAACGGCGGCGACGCGAACTCGCAGGGCTGGCGCGTGCGTGTGGTGCCGAACAAATTTCCAGCGCTGGGAATCGAAGGCGATTTGGATCGCAGCGGTGAAGGATTATTCGATCGCATGAACGGAGTGGGCGCGCATGAAGTGATCGTCGAAACGCCGGATCACAATATGACGCTGGCGCGTCTGGACGAGAAATCCATTCTGGACGTGCTGTTCGCGTTTCGCGACCGCATGCTCGATCTGAAGAATGACAAGCGCTTCCGCTATATTCTGATTTTCAAGAATCACGGCGACGCCGCAGGAGCTTCGCTGGAGCACACACACTCGCAATTGATTGCTCTGCCGATTGTGCCCAAGCGCGTGCGCGAGGAAGTGGATAACGCGCGCAAATATTACGAAGAAAAAGAACGCTGCATTTTCTGCGACATGATTCGTCAGGAGCGCGAAGAAAGCATTCGCGTGATTGTGGAAACTCTGGAGTTTATCGCGCTCGCGCCCTACGCTCCGCGCTTTCCCTTCGAGGTCTGGATTCTGCCGAAGCAGCACAGCTCGTCATTTGAAAACAATCAGACGCCGGTGTTCGGTGCACTGGCGCGGGCACTAAAGGATATTTTGATGCGCCTTGAAACGGTGCTCGATAATCCCGCGTATAACTTGATGATTCACACGTCTCCGATTGGCGAAGAATTGAATCAGCACTATCACTGGCACATCGAGCTGATTCCCAAGCTCACCAAAGTGGCGGGATTCGAGTGGGGCAGCGGATTTTATATTTGTCCCACGCCGCCGGAAGAATCGGCGCGGTTTTTGCGCGAGGCGGCCGTGCCGGTGTTGAAGGCGTAAGGCGCCAGTGGCGTGTTTTGCGGACCGTTCCCCGAGCGCAGAGCAAGCCGACCTTTCTGCCGTTTTTGCGGGAGGTGCCCCCCTAGTTTTTATATCAATATCAAAACAAAGGACTTAGGTCGTGCGATGGTGTTAAGAATATCAAACTAAAGGAGTCTAGATTGATATTCTTACGGACTGTCCCCGAATCGCGCGATTTTTATATCTGTATCGGTGTGGCCAAATATGTGCGAGAGGATTCACGCGAGAGCGTAGTGCCGGTATTGAAGGCGTAGAAACCAGCGTCAGCCGGACACCGCCGCTCGTGGAGACGAAATGCTTCGGCGCAAGCAAATCATCTTGGGATCGCTGATCGTTCTGCTGGCGTCTGAATTCGCTTACGCGAGCGGTTCCCCACCGCAAACGCAGGAACCAACTGCGACGAAGGATCGGCCACTCATAGAGGTCGACCTGCACAAGTTCGCTGATGCAAATTGGAATCCGACTAACGGCAACACGCCAGGGGCACGCTCGGATCTGCAATCTATTTCGCAGATGGCACTTCACTAGTTTGGTCGTGGCTGACTCGAGACAATGCACCTTCACCGTGGAGTAAGGACGTTTCGCCTCCGCCGCAACCTGCGCACCTTCACGCAGTGCTGCTTGATGCACTTACGGGCGAGGAAAGAGCTAAACAGGATTGGTCCTTATCTTCGTCCGCAGTTCGTTACGAACTGGTACAAAACGGAAACTTTCTCACTTGTATTGACAACAAAATCCGTCTCTTCTCAGGCGAATTTCAATTATTACGAGAAGTGGAGCTAGCGCCGCCAGGCATATGTTCGCGTTTGGTATATTTGGCCGTTTGTGGAGTTTCCCCTAGCAGGCGTTCCATTCTCGTTTCCTCTATTTCAAGACAAGAACGTATTAGCGAGATACTCGACACCCGCGCGTTGACGGCGATTTCGACCGCGAACGAAGACAAGTCTGTAACGATTACGGCTATCTCGGACCATTGGCTCGTCGGACTCTGCGGAAATCCATGGGAGGTCTGCATTCGCAAGGTGGATGGATCATGGAAGGCTTTCCGTTTCGCGGGACCAGAAAATCAGCCAACCCGCGTCCTGGGACGAGCATACTTTGTGAATGATGAGACGGTCTTAATTTGCCGACTAAACGAGATGGCCGTAGCAAATGTGGATGGTTCGGTGATCTTTCGGGTGAACCTGCCGAAGGATAGATCCTGTGAGAATAGTCTGCCTGCCACGTCCAGCGAAGGCGGGCGATTTGCGATGATGGAAAACAGACAATTGGGGATCGACGAGTTTTTCGACATGGGCCCATTTTGGACCGACGACAGAATCCTTGTTTACGATGTCTCCGAGCAACGTGCCGTTTTCGCGGTGAAGGTCAACGGTGCGTCTCAGTGGCCGTCATCGAGAACACATAGCAACGAATTTGCCCTCTCGCCGGACGGCAAACGGCTCGCGGTAGTCTCGGATGGCATTCTGAATGTCTATAAACTTCCCGACCGTCAGGCCGCCCGTTAGGCGATCAGTACCGCCAACTTTTCACGTCCGCACCCGCGGGCGCGGTCTTTAGCATTTGCTCTTCGGCGGCTCTTAGGACGCGCTGAGTAAATGTTAGTCCACCTTCGCGGGTGATGGATCCCGGCGGGCCGGTGTAGCAATGCGGTTGGTCAACTCCGTAATCGAAGTCGGCGGTGTAATGCGGATTCGCGGAAGCTTCAAGCGAATGCTGCATGAGGTGCACCGCGTGATCCAAATAATATGTGTCCGCGGTGCCTACCGTTACGTGAAGTTTGCCGACAAGCTTCGGGCCGAGCGTTTTCCAATCGCGTTGCATGATGTAGGTCAGATCGTAATGATCACGCCAGTACGGAACGACATCTTTATTAATCACGCCCGTGAGCGGATCCCAAATTTCCACGGGGTATCCATCCTTGCCAACGGGACTGAACACCGCTTGCCAAATGTCCCACTGTTCGCCGGAACGTCCATGCGTGCCGAGCACCAGCTCCCAGCGATTTGAGCCTTCGGTCGTCGCTTCAATAATTCCATTTGCGGCGCGCATTTCAGGTTGCGCGATGCGACCGAACGGGCCGATCGTCCAATAGGCGTTCTTGTCGTCGTAAACATTCACGGACTGGTAGCCGTGAAAATCCACGGGATCAGGACACGCGCCCCACGCGCCGTTGTAATCATCGGGATAAAAAATCTGCGTTGCCAAAGTTTCCCAGCCGCCGGTTGAGCCGCCATAAATCGCGCGCGCCCATCCCTGGCCGATGCCGTGAAATTCTTTTTCGATGTACGGAATCAGTTCGCGATTGATGGCCTCGCCGTACGGGCCGACGTTTGCCGAATCCACGGCATAGGAATCATCGTAATAAGGATTCGCGTGCTGAATGATCAGAAGCAACATGCGCGGAAGCTTGCCGGTAGTCCAATCCTGATAAAACTGGTAGGGAATTTGCATGCGCGCGAGCTGCGCGGCGGGTGTTTGCGCATTGGGCGGCTGCGTGCGGAAAACATAATCGCGCTGAAAGTGTCCGTGATTTACGAGCAAAGGATATCGCGCGTTGGGATGTGTCGCCCATCCTTCCGGCAGAACCACGATCGCGCCCAAGTACATCGGATGTCCCCAGAATTTCGTGAGCACCTGGCTTTGAATTCTTACGTGCTTTACCCATTCGGTATCTGCGGGCGGAACGATCGGCGGGACGACTTGCGTCAAATGAATTTCGATTGTTTTGGGTGACTGCGGATCGATGTGAATCTTCTCGGGCTTGCTATAGAAATTTCCGGGCTTGGTGTTCCAGTGCTGGCCTTCGCCTTCATCCATCGGCAGCTTGACGGTGTGTCCATCCGAGCGTTTGAACGTGGTGTATTTGTTCAGCACGCCCTGAATCCAATAATCGCCCGCGGGCACATCGGCGAAACTGTGCAGCGGATAGCCTTGCGCGTCAGCGGGAATTGGGGCTTTTTGTCCGGGCGCGAGGCCGTCAATATCCGCGCCAAAGATTTGCTGGGACTGTGCTTCCTCTTCGACAATCTGCGTGCGCGGCTCGCGATCATTAGTCGTGGAGATGACGACGAATACGCGGCTATCCAATGGAGTAGCGCTGAGTTCCGGTCCGAACGAAACGACAAATGGCGCTCCGGAATTTTTTGCTTGCGGCGCGTGAGGCGCGGCCAAGAAAATCGCGGAACCCGCCGTGAGTGCCACGAGACACGCCAGCGCGTATCCAACAAATTTACGAGCGGCGCTGCGCGATTGGCGCGGCGCATTTTGTGAAGAACGAAGCATCGGCATTTTCCTCCGCGAAAAGTGAATCACGAATTAGGAGCGGCGCAATTGTAACCGAGTGTTCACGGAATGTCTGCGGGAAGCTCACCAACTGATCAACGAAAAGTTGTGATCGTCACCGCTTCGCACCGCGCGCGGAATCCGCTATACTGCGATTACTCCGCGCGGTAGATGTTAGCGGCGGCATCGCGGGGCAAGTTCAGTCAGGGGCGCGGTACCCAAGTGGCCTAAGGGAGAGGTCTGCAAAACCTCCATTCGTGGGTTCGAATCCCACCCGCGCCTCCAAATTTTCGCCTTTGTTTTCTATTAGTTGACGGCTTCGGCTTTCCCGCGTAACTTCTGCGTAGCCTTCGTTTCGAAAAGCACGAGTGGATCTCGCGCCCAAGCCCGCTCTAGATCGGCTTCGATTTGACGCTGCCGAGCGTCCGTCCAAGCCGAGTAATACTTCTCGGTCACTTTGACGCTTTGATGCCCAAGAAGAATTGCGACACGTTCAATAGGAATACCTGCGAGCAACAGTTCGGCTGCGAACGTATCCCGGAATCTGTGCCCGTGGCCGTCGGATATCTTTGCAAGCCGGAAAAGTTTCCGGAGTCGCTTCTGCCAACTGCCAATAACACCGTCCAACGAACCCGAGCCGTTCCAGAAGAAATTTGTTGGCGTCACTCGCGGAATAGTGTCCAGCACCTGAACCACAAACTCAGGGAGCACCGTGTAAACAGGGACGCCAGTTTTTTGCGTGTAAAGAAATAACTTGTTTCCGTTGAGCTTGTCACTCGCAAGCTTTACTGCATCTCCGATTCGCATTCCGCTGTACCGCAACACGAGTTGTCCTTCGCCACAATTCAAAACGGGTCGGATTCCGCGCCCTCACTTGTTCTTC
>OBLU010000037.1_pt1 | contig 120497 bp, 72 predicted proteins | sample 1518681 | NCBI WGS metagenome assembly OBLU01 (sample SAMEA3539304, study PRJEB22396) | soil metagenome | biome: tundra; feature: field; material: soil | place: USA | collected 2010-05 | depth 0.15 m | reverse complement strand
GCGGGGAGGAGTTGTAGCCCATGTTGGGATTGAAGGCGGCGCCGCTGATCGCCATAGAAGTGCCCAGCGTGACTCCGTGGAGACCGCCATACATCCTGCTGGGCGCATAGCCGAGGCGCCAACTGCCGCACTGATACGGCGTGAAGGTGAAGGACTCTGCTTTGCGCTGCTGCCATGCCTGCTTGCGGCAATCGACCAAGTTGAGCGCGGTATTTACAACGTGGATGGGCGCGTCGGAAACCGATTGGAGGTCAGCCTGCGGAAAGTTGTCGGTGGTGTCGAAATTGGTGAAGCGGTCGGCGTCCCGGCTGAAGTTAGAAGCTCCGAGAAAGGCCCGGACCAGGCGCATCCGATACATACCGTGCAACGAAAAGATGTTGACGTTGATGCATGCACTGGTTAGAGCGGCGATCAGGACGGCCAACAGGCCAAGGATCGGCACAGCGACGTCGTAGGCGCTGGTGAAGAAGTGGATGTCGCCCGCGTGTAGATGTTGACTGTAGAGGTTATAGAGGTTTGCAACAGCGCCAAAGGAACTAATGAAAGTAAGCGTGACTTCGTTGAGAGTGCCCACGAGAAGAAAGATACAGATGAGTGCGGCAAAGGAGAGCGCCGGCGCAATGATCTGATGACGCGCCAGGAAGCGTCCTGCGCCTGAGAGTTGGGATTCGTCGATTTTCTTGAAACCTGCCGCGGTCGCAGCGCTGGTGCCCACGGCAGCCGCACCTCCTCCGAAAACGGCAGTGCCGCCGCCCCACAAAAACAAGCTGTTCCCAAGCGTGATGGTAATCAACTCGGAGTACCAACCCACAACCTCGGCGCACACCCAAGCGAGCAGAACGATGGATAACACGCCGCCGGCACGCGCCCACCATTCGCGTTCTTCTTCGGATTCGACGATGCTCAGCAGGCCGGAGAGCACGGCGGACCCGAGCATCAGCAGGAAAAGGACGATAGGCAGGGCAAGAACGTTGAACAGAGGCTTGGGATAGTTACTGACGCTGCCGTCTCCGGAGAGCAGCGGGATCACGTATACCGCAAAGAGGTCCAGGGTGAGTGCCATCGCTGCGCCGGAAAGGACAGGGCCGCAGAAGGACCAGAGGACGCGTCCCGAGAGCAGGCGCCGACCGACGCGGAACGGATCGACCGCGGATCTCCGGGCGGAGCAGAAGCGGCTCACAGACATGGGAATCGAAGCCAGGGTGAAGCCCGCGATCAGGCCGAGTACCCGGATCCCACTGACGTGGCCGTAGCCTCGAGCGCCGGAGCCGAGAGGATCGTCCATCCATCCCGCCAGCCTGGTCTCCAGGATCAGCCAGGAGGCGGCAAGGGTGACCCAGAAGAAGAGAGTCTCGCTGCGGAGGGTCGCCGATCGCCCATGCAGAGTGCGGGGAGCTTGCCAGTCACGATAAGCGGCGATCCAGCCAGCGACGGCGATCAGGATCATGGCAGCCCACATCAGGGAATACTCGGCGTACGGAGGGAGATTGATAATCCATGCGGCAATGGAGTTGCTTGCCATCGCGAGCAGGCGGGGCAGGAGGATCAACACCATGAGGCAGGGAAGGAAGATCAGCCAATTCAGAAACAGGTTCCGCACGACGATCGTTGCGAGCGTCGCTGTATCGACGGTGAACCCATAGCGGGGCGTCAGGAAGCTGGTGTAGTCGCGGAGGTAGCTGATGGGGTCGGGTTCCGGGTCGCCGGCGGTCTTGCCGGCACTCCCGAGTGCCTCAACCGCCGCACTGAAGCTACTGCGACGGGCCCATCCCATCAGCCATGAGCCCGTATATCCGCCGCCAGATACGGTGGAGAGATAGTGAAGCCGGTGGAGAAAGCCATTCTCTGCGGAACCGGCGAGGCTGAAGCGCGCCAGCCCCTGGAGTATCCCTAACGAAAAGCTCGCACTGCGTATGCCTCCGCCGGAGAGGCAGACGGCAGAACTGCCGCAGAGATGCAGGAGACGCTTTAGCGGGATGTCCGCCGCATGGCACTCGATGGCCGCGGCGTCGACGGCTTTGTGAGCTTCGTCGATGATCTGCTTGCGCTGCGTGGGAGAGTCGCAACGTTTGCGGCATGCCTCGTGAAGGTAAATGCGCCTCTCTTCCAGTCCGGCGTAGGTCTCCGAAACTCGCTGAAGCGCACTTTCCAGAAACTGTTCGGGATCGATGGGGGCTATGGACTCAACGCCGGATGGAGGAGTGGCCCACTTTTGCAGGAGAGCACTGAACTCGGGGCCGCGTCGCGCCCTCTGCTCCTCGAGGATGACGCGATAGGGAAGCGCGTGAGGCCATGTGTCCATGACGCTACGCAGCGAGGCTGAAGAGAAGGTCCGCATGTTCACCTCGACTCAAAGCAAGGCGCGCACGGCTGCGCCCAGCAGGAGATGTGGGTTGCAAGACCTTGGAGAGGAGGGGGGCCTGATGCCGCCGGATCGGATGCCGCGCGGGTTTAATCATGAAAACTGCGCAACCAGGTGAGTCAGGGGCCTATGGCGACGACAAAGGGCGACCAGCGCTGGGGCTGCGGCGCGGCGTCGATTCGAACGTCATGGGGTGAGTATACCCCGGGGCACGCGCACATGGCGCGGAGCCAACTCGGGACAATGCCGGTTGAGAACGTTCTTGTTCCTGTGCAGCCAGGGCCAACGTCCTCACAGAAAGGACAATGTTCCGCGTCGTATTCGGGTTCTGATCCAAGCGGGCCTCCTCCAGACATTCAGCGTGCGGGCTTCTGGCCCTAAGATGCTGGTTTTTCTCTACGCGAGCTCTCTAAGAAATTCAAACGAAGTCGGTAGTACCAGAACTAAGGCATTGGTGCGCCGATGTTAATGTCGCAGTACCCATCCAGAAGAATCGGAAAACGGGAACATTTGCCTGATGCTAATGATGAATGAGTTGAGTCGCTGATTACTACGGTCGACAGGAAGTCACATTTTCTATCTTCCTTATTTGTAGTCGGGTAATCGTCGCAGGCTTTGTCGTGAAAGTGCAGTTCGTGTGTACCGTTCGCTCCGCTGGCTGGTTCCCAAACAAGGTTTGCGGATGAAAGGTTCGCGTAAATCTGCTGATTTGCAACTGGGGAAAGAGAGCACGTCGCGTCGGAGCAAATGCTTACAGCTTCCGCGTAATTGCGGCTCGATAAAACTACTTTCCAGCCACCCTGGACAGGAATTGGGCTCTTCACGCCCCTGACACCATCCGTAGTTACTTGATCGATCACATATCCAGAAGGGAGCGTCGCATAGTATTGCTGGGTGCTGCCCACTTGTGTCCAGGTTAGCTTGGGATTGGCGAGGATTTGGATGCTTCCGCCGACTATTTCGCCTGGTGAACTGCTCGCCGCGGCAAATGCAAAGAGGTAATAGAGAACGTAGCCTGTTACCCATGTGAGAAGACCCAGCGGAATACCAAGGAAGACTACCTTGCTTAAGCTGATTCGTGCCATGGATTATCTCCTGTCTGGAACGGGGCCGAGGTGATTCTGGCGCATCCATACCTGAAGATCTGGCCGGGAAAAATAGGTCTGTGAAGCTTGAAGTGTCCAAGTCTGTTGGATTTTGGTCACAATGTCAACCACCTCGGAGGAGAACGCGGCAAAAGCGGCGGAATTCCCGGTAAGTTTCGCTGCCGACGCGCCCAGGCATGCGCTGCGAAGCTCCGAATCCAGCAGTCCGGCAGACTTGAATTGCGCCGCAGTCGTGGTCGCGGCGTCCAATGCTGCTTGTGCGAGCCCGGCCTCAAGGCTGACCTCGGAAACCGCCATATCTCTGCGGGCCTTCTCCTGAGGGTCTTCCGTCATTGCTGGCATTGACACCTCCAGATCCTTGAGTGCTTCTTTTGCCTTGTGAAGATGAGCTTCCGCAATTGCTTTGTCGACCGCAAGTTCGATCCTATCGTTGGCATCCATCTCGGGGAACTTGAGCAGCGTTTGCTGCGCGAGTTGCAGAGAATCACGATATCTTCCCTGGCTCAGGAGCGAGTCGATGCGTTCCAACTCGACCGAGATACCTATCGATTCAGTCGCCGGCTCGAACCGCAGCATTTCTTCACACTCGGCAAAGCGTCCCAGCCTCCACAACATCTCCGCAGCATTGACCGCTTCGTACTGCTCGGAACTAGGGGCATCTGACAGACTTTTCGCATTCAGGAAGTGGACGAGTGCGTTCGGGTATCGCTCCATCTTCCCGAGAACCGCTCCAACCAGTTCCTCAGCCTGACGCGTAAGGTCGGGAAGCCCGGACCGGGAAGCCATCGCGAGGAATGAGTTCGCAGAGGAGAGCGCCTGGTCATAGTGGCCTTTATCCGTTTGTGCCCGGATAAGCATCATCGACTCCACTCCCGCCGGGATGAAGAACCCGTTCTTCTGGTAGTAGTTGAGCGCAGACTGGGCCGGCGCGATCACTTGGTCGGGGCGGTGCTCCTGGTCCATCAGGCTTGCCAATGTGCCGTTGGCCAGAGCCTCCGCGCGAAGTTGCTGGCTCTCCTGTGCCAGTTTCAGCCCCTCGTTGACGGAGTCTTCCGCCTCCTTGAACTTGTGTTGGCGAATCTGCGCTGCCGCCAGCCGCACCAGTCCATTCGCCGCCCACGCATCCAAGCGATTTTCTCTCGACAGTTGGATCGCCTGTTGCGCGTAGTCGGCTCCTTTTTGCGGATCGAATCGGGCGGTTGCACTGCTCAATTGACTCAATACCCGAATCTGAAGCTGAATATTATCTCCGTCATCCGCCCTCTGCTTGGCCTTTAGCAGAAGTGCCTGGGCGGACTTCGCATCGCCGCTGTCGTTTGCGGCGTAGCCTCGTTGGTAGTCCACTTCAGCGAGACCTTCCGCATTGTTCCCGGCCTTGAAGATCTCCTCGGCTCGAGCAAAGGCAAGATTTGCTTCGGCGGTATGGTGAAGCCGGCTTTGGAGGATTCCGAGGTCCAACTCGGATGCGGCATTATGGGTGTCCGAGGAGGCGCGAGTATAGTTTTCGAGGGCCTGTTGAGGATTTCCAGCCCGTTCATACGCCAGGCCCAGGTCGACATACCCGGCAGACCGTTCATCGACCGACAAGCGCCCCAGTATCCTGCGATAGACATCGACTGCGCCGAGGAAGTCGCCGGTTATGGTGGCATGAATCGCCGTGAAATACATCCGGTCGATGGGTGTCAGGTAGCGCTCTCCCGGCGCCGCGATCAGCAACTCCCGCTGTGCGTTGCTCTGGAAGTCGAGGTTGCTCCACGCCTCCGCCATGCGAACATGTGCCATCACGTAATTTGGATCTCGCGATAAAGCCTCTTCGAGCGAGCGCGTTGCTCCGGTATAGTTTGCTTCTCTCAGCGCGGAAAGGCCCTTGTCGTACCAGTAATGAGCCTCCGCGCTGGGGTGGTATTGCTGATGGACCTGCCACCAAAGGTAGGCGGACCAGGAGAGAAAGCCGATCATGAGGGCGTAAGCAATCCGAATGACCCAGGGCCGGTCGGTCTTGAGGTTCGTGAGGTTTGCGGGCCCGGTGCGCAGCGCCCTGGCCACCTCTGTGGCTGACTGGAACCGCTTTTCCGGCTCGAATTCGAGGCAGCGCTCGATGATTCGGTCCCAATGCCGGGGGACGGCACGTTTTACAGATGAGGCCGGTAGCGGATGTTTGGCGCGACGAATCGCCGCGGCAATTGGCGTATCGGCGGAGTAGGGATGAATGCCGGTTACCATTTCATACAAGATGATTCCGAGCGCATAGATGTCGGTCGCAGGCGACACGGTTCTGCCCTCGAACTGTTCCGGAGCCATATATGCGGGCGTGCCCATGACGACGCCTTCCATAGTGTGAAATGGCGCAGGCGGTGCGGTCGTGCCTTGTGGATCGGAACTTCTGGAGAAATCTTGAGCAAGGCCAAAGTCCATCAGCACAGTGCGCATCGAGCCGTTCTGCGGGCAAACCATAATGTTCCCGCTCTTGAGGTCGCGATGGATAATGCCTTTCTCATGGATCAGGCGCAGTCCTTCGCATATATCCAGAGCTACTGGCAGCGCTTCCTTCCAGGACATGGGGCCGTCGTCGCGCAGTCTGCTTGCCAGCGTCACGCCGTCCAGAAACTCCATGGTTAGGAAGGCGGTAGCGGGTTGCCCACCGCCTGCAGGAAGCTGAAACAGTTCGTGGATGCGGCAGACCTGAGGTCCGCTCACTCTTCTCGCCAGCTGAACTTCCTGACGGAATCGCTCAAAAGCATCTTTGGACGACGCGATATCCTGCCGGATCGTTTTTAGGGCGATGGTGCCGAGTTGAAGGTCGACTGCTTCATAGACCTCACCCATTCCACCCGTTCCGATGGAACGCACGATACGAAAGCGATCGAGAATGATCTGGCCCTCATGAAATCGAACAGTTCCTTTGCTGAGCCGACTGGGCAGATTCACCAACGGGCCGCCGAGTGATCCCGTGCCTTGCTCTTCGGCGCGGACCAGGGCATTCAGTTGGAGTTTCAGGTCCGCGTCGTCTGCGCAGGCGTGGTCGATAAACTCCGCTCGTTCCGCCGGATCGCGATCGATCGCGGCGTGAAACAACGGCTTGAGGCGTTGCCAGAGTTCGGGGGTCATCGGGTTGACGAAAGCTCCTGCCGGAGCCACGCCCGTGCCATGCTCCAGTCGCGTTTGACTGTTCTTGCCGATAGGCCGAGTTGCAGCGCGATCTCTTCGAACGTCAATCCCGCAAAAAAGTGCAGCTCGAGAATGTCCGCCTGCCTTCGGTCGAACTCCGCCAGTCGGGTCAAGGCGTCGTCGACCATCAACACGTCGACCATCGATCCGGGCGCGGCCACCAGGCCTTCATCCAGGGTCACCTGAACCGCCCCGGCTCCGCGCTTAGCAGCCTGGTGGGTTCGGGCGTGGTCCACCAGAATGTTCCGCATGATATGGGCCGCCAGGCCTAAGACTTGGATCCGATCCTTGGCGAGGGGTTCGTTCCGATCCGCCAGACGCAGGTAGGCTTCATGCACCAAAGCGGTCGGTTGCAGGGTGTGGTCCCCACGCTCAAAGCGCATCTTGCCGACTGCCAGGCGGTGAAGTTCCCCATAAAGGCTGGAGCCCATCTCCACGGCGATCTCCGGTGCAAGTGGCGCCAACCCAGGTGGGACCCCGTCATTCTGCGGTTTCTCAGCCATGGCGCCTCCAAGTGCGGTGGCGAAAGTATAGTCCCAATTGCATTCGTCCCAGATGGATTTCGTTCCGCCGATGTCACCTTTTCTGGTCCCTCTGCGCTTTACAGGGTATGGAGCCGATTGGCGCCAATATCTGAATCGAAAAGGAGATTGTCATGAAAAACCTTGCCACAGTCGCACTTTTCATCGTAACCACCTTCATCGCCGCCGGTACCGCTCCGGCGCAGGACCACTTGGTGAAGGCGACCGTTCCGTTCAACTTCACAGTCGGCGACAGCGCCCTGCCGTCCGGTACCTACACGATTGGCTCAGGAATGAACTCTCCGAACCTTCTCGTGGTACGGAACTGGAGCAAGAACGTTGCCATCCAGGCCCTGGGCCAGCCTGACCAGAGCAACTCACGGCACGACAACACGCTGGTGTTCCACAAGTATGGCAACCAGTACTTTCTGAGCGGCATTCACTCGGAAGGAGCTTCGATGGATATTCACTTCCCGGTGACCAAGGCGGAGAAGCGGGCCAAGGCACAGGTGGAAGAGGCGCGCCTTTCCGTCGATGAACCCGTTCTGATCGCGCTCAAGTGACCGATGAGCGCTTGCCGTAAATTGGCCCGGAGATTCGTCTCCGGGCTCTCTTCAGACTTATGAGACCAGCCTCCGAAGAGAGACTCCCCGCTCTGCTGCGACCACGCCATCCTCGCCTCAGGAATCGGCAGGTTCCGTCCCCGTAAAGGGTCCCGGGTCTGGGCTCGTTCCGAACGGAGACTCCTAACTTCTATGCCACTCACCTGCTTGCTGCATGGCTGTGCGAGCACTCAACCGAATCATGGAGGTACTACAATGAGCGCGAAGATCAACATCCGTCACACGGAAGGCGTTACAGTTCTTGAAGTCAGCGGTCGGATCGTGCTGGGCGATGGCGGAATTACGTTCCGCGATTCCATCCAGGAAGCGCTTCAGACCGGTGCAAAGAAGATCGTCGTCGATTTGGGCGGCGTAAACTACATGGACAGTTCCGGTTTAGGCGAACTCACCAATGCGTATACCTCGGCGAAGGCCAGAGGCTGCGATATAAGGCTCTCTCGTCTTACCCGCAAGCTCGACAACCTGATGCAGATCACCAAACTGGCCACCGTATTCGACATTTACCCTGACGAGGTCGAAGCAGTTGCCTCTTTCTCCAGCTACCAACCCGCAGTTGCGTAGAATGCCTTTCTGAACAGGCCAGGCCGATGGACGTTCTGATGCTTTGCTATTCCGACCCAGACGGACAGCACAGGATCTCTCTCGAACGGGAGATAACGTCCATCGGCCGTTCGCCCAACCAGGACATCGTGATGTCTGATCCCAGCGTCTCCCGCTGTCACGCAGTGATCCTGCGCCAGGGCAGCGAGTACACGCTCATCGATCAGCAAAGTACCCACGGCACCTTCCTGAACGGTGCCCGAATCCAGCAGGGCATGCTGAAGCCGGGCGACATCCTGCAGTTGGGCTCATTGAACGCTCCGGCGCTCCAGATTCAGAAAGACGGTTCGCCCACGAACTCACGTGGCTCTTCGGTGAGCAATCTCCTCTCATCGCTGAGTGGACTTCGGCGTCCAGGCGAACCGCGCCGGCCAGCGCAGGAACTCGAGCAGTTGAACTGGCTCCTCCGCGCTGCCAGTCAACTCAATAGGGGCGGAGCGATTGACGATATAGTGCTCGGTCTCCTCAATTTGACGCTGGAACTTACGGGCCTCGAGCGTGGCTTTGTCTTTCTTCAGAAAGACGGTCAGATGCAGTTTGCGCACGGGCTCACGGCTGACGGAGCCATCATCGGAGAGGATTCGACTGTCTCCCGCAAGGCAATGCGAAATGCCATACGGAGCAAATCCAGATTCTCGGTCAGCGACACGCAGAGGGACGGCATGGCGTTGGATTGGCCAAGCGTGATGGAAAAGGGAATCCGCAGTATCTACTGCATTCCCTTGCGGAGGCCGGCCTCCGCAAGGGAACCTGATCAACTCCTTGGCGTGCTCTACCTCGACAGCCAGCTTGGAGCAGGCCCTTTTTCCGAAGTCGACCATCGGCTGCTTGAGACGATTGCCACCGAGGCCGCGACTTTAGTCGACCACGCGCTGCTTGCCGACGAAGAATTGAAGGCGCGGAAAGCGCGGGAAGAACTGATCGTGGCGGCAAATATCCACCGCGGCCTGATGTCGATCACGATGCCCGAGCTTCCCTACGCTGAGATCCGCGCAAAGACCGTCCCTTGTCTCGCTATCGGCGGCGACTTTTACGACGCCGCAGCTCTTGAGGATTGCCTTTGCGTTGCGATCGCGGACGTGTCTGGAAAGGGTGTCTCCGCTGCCATTGTCGCGGCAACTTTGCAGGGAATCATTCACTCCCAGTTTCTTGCCGGGCAGAGTCTGCCGGAGATTGCTGACCTGCTCAATCAATTTCTCTGCACGCGCAATGTCGGCAAGTACGCCACAGTGGTTTTGCTAAAGCTCTTCCCCAACGGTGATCTCGAGTACATTAACTGCGGCCATGTCCAGCCGTTCGCCGTCCTGGGCAATGAGGTCCGCAAACTGGAAGAGAGCAACCTCATCGTCGGCCTCATCCCCGGCGCGAAATATACGTCTTCGGCTTACAAGTTACGAGCCGGCGAGCGAATTCTCTTGCCCACGGACGGCTTGACCGAGGCGGAGGACAGCAACGGCCGGGAATTCGGGGAGTCGGGGCTGATCGCGTGCGCACCTTGTCAGAATTGCAACGAGATCCTGGAGGAGGTTGCGAAGTTCAGTGCTCCCAATCCTGCCCGGGATGACTGCACATTGCTGGAACTCAGGTTCATGGGAGACGCCTAATGTTTCTTGCAAGAATGGACTAAACCCGACCAACCTGGGCCAACGAAGGTTGCTCATAGGCTCTGGGGTGGGTGAGGTCGCTAGTTCGAATCTAGTCGTCCCGACCATTCTTCCAAACCTTAGCTCGTGCCGATTTGCCTCCGTGGGTCCAGCCGAGGGGCCGCGAGGATGATAAGCCAAGATTAACATCCTCGCATGCGGAGGGCGGCTTTCGATCCCTTCGAGCAGGCAGCGGACGTTTTGGTGCGAGTCGATTTAGAACTCGTATCGGAGAGAGAGCTGTTGCACACGCGGCACGCTGAGCGTCGCGGTGTACGCTCCCAAATTGCCGCTGCCGACCGAATTCTTCAGCGATGTAACCGGATTGGTGTCAAACCGCACCGAGTTCGTCACGTTGAATACCTCCCAGTCAAACTTGACGGACTGCTTCTCCGTCACTTTCCAGGTCTTCATCAAGCCGCTGTCGACGTCGAAGTAGCCATCGCCGCGGTACTTGTTGCGCTCGCCTACCTCTCCCGGCAGTGGGTAACGCAGCGGGCTCGGATTGCTGGCCAGACCCGTAATCCCGGCAACCAGGGCGGTGGGATTCGGGAATACGTTCGGCACTCCGCCGACACGGCTCTTGTGAGGCGCCAGCGCTCCCAGCGGCTTCGTTTCGATGGTCATGCTCTGCTTGGGCCACGCCGTCATCCAGCCTCCGGAGATCTGCAGGCCGAAGGGAAGACCGCTGGTCCAGCGACCGAGTCCATTGAGCTGCCATCCTCCCAGAACCGCGTCCACAAACTTGTTCGAACTATTCAGGAACGGCGCGCCTCGACCAAACGGCAACTTGTAGACCACGTCCGAAGTGATGATGTGGGTCGTATCGAAGTCCGCCACGCTTCGATTCAAACGAGGGTTGAAGGAGTTGATAAGAACGCCGGTAGACGAATTGGCTGTCGTCCCGACACTGCCGCAACTGGTGCAGGTGCGTTCCGTATCGGACCCGATGTCGATCGCCCTGGAAAAGGTATAGCTGAAGTCCTCCTGGAGCCCATGCGACATGGGATGGCGAAGAATAAGCTGCGCTGAATGATAGCTGCTGGTTCCGATCGTGCTATCCGCGTACAACGAGCTGAACGCGCCGTTGTAATAGCGATAGAGCTGATTTCCGCAGCCCGGGGAACACAGCGTATCCATCAGGTTCAAGTCGTCGGTCGCGTTCAGCGGCTGTGCGGCGTACTGGTTGTAAATGTTCTGGGTCGCCGAATTTCCTGCCTGGCAAACCGTCTTCGGACAGGGAATCGAGGCTTGCGGCGAACCACCCGCACCGGCCGCATCCGGGAATAGGTCCTCCCAGTACGGAATCTTCGCTACGTTCGCAGTCGGCGTCTTTGCGTAGGCCTGGACCTCCAGAAGCGATGCAGCCGTAAAGTAATCCATTCCTGTCGCAGGATCCACCAGGTCAAGCGGCATGCCGAGGTCGCGCTGCACCAGCAGATGGCGGCCGAGGCGGCCGACATACGCAGTCTCCAAAACGAAGCCCTTCGGCAACTCGCGCTGGATGTCCAGGTTCATGCTGAAGGAATACGGCGTCTTCAACTGATCGTCCAGGGCCCACGCAAACGCCTGGCCCGACGAAGGTGGTGCGTAGGGATATTTCAGGGTAGTCGCGGGCGACGGCAGCAGACTCGGCGGAAGAATAGCAGCCGAATACACGGGGAGCGCGGTGATGCTGGTAAAGCGCGGAGCCGTATCCGGACTGAAGAAACCTGCGGGCGTGGACTCCTTTCCGCCCAGTCCGTAGGAGCCCAACTCGGAGAAGTTGCGCACCACGCCTTCGCCGAAGTGATCGAAGTACAGGCCGAAACCGCTGCGGATGGACGTCTTGGCATCCAGCGCGTACGCCAGCCCCAGCCGCGGCGAGAAGTTCTTCCAACTCATCGGGAAGAATGGCTTTCCACCGTTGGCCTTGCCCGACGGAGCGAACGTGAAGTTCGGCTGGTCGACGACGCCCTTGGACGCCTCGTACACGCGCGTGTTGAAAAAATCGTGCAAGCTGAGACTCGGCTGCACCTGCTGGCCATTGACCTCGTACGGCGTCTGCAGGACGGTGTGGCGAATGCCGTACGTGACCGTGAGTTTTGGTGTCACGCGCCACTGGTCCTGAATGTAATACTCGAACTCGTTCCCCTTGAAGTGCCGTTGCACCAGCGCACCGTTGGGCAAAAGGCTCGAGGTTCCGTCGCCGTTGTAGTGGTACTGATAAGCGATCGACTCCGACGCGACAACCCCTGCCGTGCCCATCGCAAGGCTGCTGTAGGACGAGCCGAACGAGGAAAGCACCGGAGCATACCCCGCGGACTTGCCTTCGGGTGACGCGGGATCCAGGGTCTGCCCCGTGTTCGAGATGGCATCGAAGTTTTCGCCGGAGCTGGCCGTCGCATTACTGTAGGAAGCGTTGTCGGTCGCGATGCTGTCCTTGACGATTCGATAGTTGATACCGAACTGGAAGTTGTGCGACTTATGCGTCCAGGTGATGTCGTCTACCAGGTTGTACACCGGGACCGAGATGATCTGTGTACGGCCCGTCGAGAAGGGAAGGCCAACGACACTGGGGGTCGTGTACGCCGACTTGGCCGGGCCTTGATCGGAGTAGCTCTGATGCGTGTACCCGAAGCGCGCGTTGTTGATCAGGCTCGATGTGATCACCCAGGTCTCGCCGCCAGCAAAGCCCTTGGTGCTGTCGCTGTGCGTGTCGGACGGAAGCTCGGGCACAGTCGCAAACTCACCCGGCGGTCCGGACGTTGGAAAGGCCGGCGGCTGCAGCCGCTTGTCATCCTGCAGATTACCGCGGAGAAACAGGCGATGCTTGTCGTTCAACGCGTAGTCAAACTTCACCAGCCCGGTGTTCAGGTTGACTGGGTTCGGCGCTGACCACGTGAACCCCGACGTGTTGTACCCGTCGCCGCCGGTCGCATTCGGCAGTGGAAACTCGTTCGCCAGCGCAAGCACATTGGGATCCTCACCATGTCCCCACGGGCAACTGCTCGAGCAGTTCGGGTCCAGTACCGCAAACTGCGCGGGCGTGAGTTGGGCGAGATAGGTCCCGGTGCTCACCTGGCTTACCACGTTGTTCCCGGACGCCGGTGCAGTCCCGGTGGTGTACTGCAGAATTCCCGAGCGGTATGCCGCGCTCGGCACGGTGTTGGTCACCTGCAGATTCTCCGCGGTCCGCTGGCTCTCATAGTTGCCGAAGACGAAGAGTTTGTCCTTCTTGATCGGCCCGCCCGCAGCCACGCCAAATGTGTTGCGGATCAGCTTGCCGGTTCGGTTCGGCAGTTTCTGCTTGAACTGCGACTGCTTGTTGAACCAGTCGTTGGCAGACATATCTGTGTTGCGGTTGTATTCGTACAGGCTCGCGTGAAACTGATTGGTCCCGGATTTGGTTGCGATGTTCACCTGCGCACCGGACGTGCGGCCCGACTCAGCATTGTTGCCCGTCGTCGTTACGCGGAACTCGTCCACCGAATCCAGCGTGGAACGCAACACGCCGTTGAACGCCAGCCCGGTCACCTGGTCGTTGTTGTCGAGCCCGTCCAGGGTCACGTTGCCCTGATCCGAACGCGCGCCTGACACTACACCGCTGCGGCTGTCTTCGTCCTGAAACGCGACGTTCGAATTGCGCCCAAGGTAGAGAACGCCGGGTTGCAGGCTCAGCAGATCGGGGACGTTGCGCCCTTCCATCGGCAGCGCCTGCACCGTCTGATTGTCGACCGCGTTGCCGATCGTCGCGTCGGTCGTATTCAGGGTTGCATCGGTGGATGTCACGGTGACGGTCGTGTTGTTGTCGGAGATATTCAGCGCAAAATTGACGGTTGCCGGCTGAGCCACCAACAGCTTCACCAATTTTTCCTGCTTGCCAAAGCCGGTGAAACTGACCTGAATGCTGTAGTCGCCCGGCATCACCTGCGCGAATTCGTACTCGCCCTTGCCGTCACTCTTGGTCACCTTGTGCACGCTGGTCACCGCGCTGACGAGCTCGACGGTCGCATCGGCAACCGCGGCACCCTGCACGTCCAGCACGGTTCCGCGAACGGAACTCGTCGCCTGCTGTGCATACAGGCAACACGTGCCGAGAAGAATAAGGGTTACGAGAAAGGCGGGAAGAACGCGTCGCATCGGAATCATGTGGCCACCATCCCTTGAAAGGATTTTCTGCAAAGATAAGTTGTCGATACGTGATCTATTCGGAACGAAAAAGAAACGGTGAATCCAGGCTTATCTCCCACATCGAAAAGGGGTGCGCAGCATGGATCGAAGTGGGGACTTACTTCGTCTCTTTTGGAGCCTGATGGTAACTCGAGGTGTTTTGCGTGACTCGATTAGTAATCGGTTTCAAGAAGTGCACAAGCGAAAAGGTGCGAAACAGGCCCGTCGAATCGGCACGCCGACGAATTATCAACGAATTAGCGTCGCATTCTTAAGCTCATCCTTATGTGCATAGAGCGTTGCCCTTTCACCGTCCGATCCAAGGAACCATTTCGCTCAATTTCGCTTGCGCCGTTCGTGTCTTTGCTCGACATTGAACGAGTTACCCGCACCAACATCGACGCAATCACTCCTCCGCGCCGCCATAGCGGAGCGCTTGGTTGCAACTCAGTTATCGAGCAGTGTTTTCGGGAGACCGTCGGCTATGAAGATCTCGCGCCGGGAGTTCGCAGTTGGAGCTGCCGCCCTGGCTGCGCTCCAGACTTGTCGCCGCTCCGCCTTCGCCGCCACTTCGGACGCTTCTGCCGGCGCCCTCACATCGCTCTCCTTGGCTGAGGCAGGCGCGAAGATCCGCGCGGGTGCCGTCACCTCCACGCAGCTCACCGAGGCTTGCCTCGCACGCATCGGGATCTACAACCCCAAGCTCGATTGCTTCATCACCGTAATGCGCGAAAGCGCGCTCGCACAGGCCCGCGCCCTGGACGCCGAGCAGAAGGCCGGAAAATTTCGTGGTCCGCTGCATGGAATTCCCGTTGCGCTGAAAGACAACATCGACACCGCGGGCACGCGCACCACCGCAGGCAGCGGAGTCTTCGAAGATCGCGTACCCACGGAAGACGCTCCCGTCACCGCGCGTCTGAAGGCCGCCGGCGCGGTGATCCTCGGCAAGACCAATCTCCACGAATTTGCGATGGGCGGCGGCGACGTCTCGTTCTTCGGACCGGCCCGCAATCCGTGGGCGCTGGATCACAACACGGGCGGCTCGTCGTCCGGGTCGGGCGCGGCCATGTCCGCCGACCTGTGCTACGGTTCGCTCGGCACCGACACCGCCGGCTCCATTCGCAACCCCGGCTCGTTCTGCGGAGTCGTTGGCATCAAGCCAACCTACGGCCTTGTCCCCATCCGCGGTATCGCACCGCTCTGCGTCTCGCTCGATCATTGCGGCCCCATCACGCGAACCGTCGAAGACGCTGCCATCATGCTGAACGTGCTCGCCGGATACGACAAGCTCGACATCACCAGTGTGGAGCACCCGGCCGAAGACTACGTCGCCGGGATGAAGCGGCCGATCGACAGTCTCCGCCTGGGCATCCCCATCGGCGCCTTCGACGGCACGAATCCGGAAGTTGAGCAGGCAGTCCGTGAAGCGATCGACCTGCTGGCGAAGAAGACTCGCGGCGTCAAGGAGGTCAGCCTCCCGCCCACCAACGATGAGGCGTATCAGAACTTCGCCAACATGGGCGAGACCTTCGCGTATCACGAACAGTTCTTCAAGCTGCAGTCGACGCGCTATCAGCCGACCGACCGCAAACGGCTACAAGCGGAGGAAGATGGCCACCCGCGCGCGGAAGACTACATACGCCTGCGTTGGGAGCTGGAGACGCTTCGGCGCACCATCGACGACGCATTCACCGACTTCGACCTCGTCCTGCTGCCCACGCAGAAGAACACCGCGCCGCTGTTGGACGATATGATCCGCCGCAATCTTGAGACTATCGCAGGCACCACACCAGCCGGCGCTCCGGCCGGCGGCGCAGGCTCGAATGTCGGCGCCTACAACGCCTACGGAATCCCTTCCATCACGGTCCCCTGCGGCTTCGACAAAAAGGGCCTGCCGATCGGCTTGATGATCTGCGGACCGCACTTCTCCGAAGCCAAAGTTTTCGCCCTCGCGCACGCTTACGAGATGGCCTCCCAGTGGCACAGTATGCGTCCGCCCATTACGCCGGAAACACCCGTGCCAACCTTGATCACGCACCTGTAGACGCTCTTGTTTCGGATGAGTTATCGAATCGCACGAATCACCAGGGAGAGGAATCGTATGAGAAAGCTAACTCGGCGCAGGTTCGCAATGCTCGGCGGTGGTGCCTTAGTCGCACAGACGATCCTGGATCGATGGCCGGTCGCATTTGCAGGGGGGATGGACGGCACCGCAGAGGACGCAAAACTGACAGCGATGTCGTTGACCGAAGTGTCCGCGATGATCCACAACCACTCCGTGACGTCGACGCAACTCGTCAAAGCCCTGCTGGAGCGGATCGATGTCTACAACCCCAAGGTCAATTGCTACATCACGGTCATGGCCAAGGAAGCCCTCGCGCAGGCCGCGCAGCTCGACGCCGAGCAAAAGGCCGGCAAGTTCCGCGGCCCACTGCACGGAATTCCCATCGGCCTGAAGGACAACATCGACACCGCCGGCACGCGCACCACTGCTGCCAGTCCCATGTTCAAAGATCGCGTCCCCACTGAGGATGCCGACATCGTGCGCCGCCTGAAGGAAGCCGGAGCGGTCATCATCGGTAAACTCAACCTGCATGAGTTCGCGCTCGGCTGCACCGGCGATGTCTCGTATTTCGGCCCCACCCGCAACCCGTGGTCGCTTGCCAACGTAACCGGCGGCTCTTCCGCAGGTTCGGCCGCGGCACTCTCCGCCAGCCTCGCTTTCGGAGCGCTCGGCACGGATACCGGCGGCAGCATTCGCGTGCCCTCTGCCTGGTGCGGCACGGTCGGACTGAAGCCCACTGTGGGCCTGGTCTCCATCCGCGGCATCATTCCCTGCACCGCGAGCCTCGATCACTGCGGCCCCATGGCGAGAACGGTCGAGGATGTCGCGCTGATGCTCGGCCAGATGACCGGCTACGATCAGCTCGACATCTTCAGTGTCCCCAGCACGCCCGAGGACTACGTCAAAGCGATGAAGCAGCCCGTCAGTGGCTTCCGCCTCGGCACACCGCAATCCTTCTACGACCACATCGAGCCGGAGATTGAAGCAGCAGTCAATGCCGCTCTCGAAGTCCTCACCAAGCTCACCGCCGGCGTAACGTCGAAGGCTCCCCTGTGGGATGGAACTCCCGGGGGCGGCACCGGCGATGCAGAGTTTTATCACCACGATCTCATCGAGAAGTATGGCCTCAACTACATGCCCCCAACCCGCACGCGATTCGAGCGCATGGAGAATCCTCCACCGGGGACCAAGCCCACTACCGCCGCCGATGCCGCCCGCGCACACCAAAAGCTAGAAACGACGCGCCGTATGATCGATGCATCGTTCAAGGATTTCGACCTTGTCGTGGTCCCGACCACGCGCGAAACGGCGCCAAAGATCAACGACTCGCTGGCGAAGGAGATGGCGAACGCGGCGACAGGAGGTAGCGGCGGAGCCGGCGGCGCCAGGCCGGCCACCAAGGTCTACGATTTCTTCGAATCGAGCGGCGGTTGCGCCAACACCGCACCCTTCGACTCGTATGGAGTCCCGGCGATCTCGCTTCCATGCGGCTTCACCAAGGCTGGCCTGCCGATCGGTTTGATGATCGCCGGCCCGCACTTCAGCGAAGGCAAGGTCCTCGCGCTCGCATACGCCTACCAGCAGGCGACGTCGTGGCACACCATGAAGCCGCCTCTCACCGCCGACAGTCCGGTCCCGCCCATCATTGAGGGCAAACCCGTCCCAGAGCCCAAGGCGGAGTAAAGCTCACCGCGAGCGCCGGCCATCGATCTTAACTTCCTCCGCGGGGGCGGCAGCACCAGACTGCCGTCCCGCCTTTTTCCAACACCTCAAGCCGCTGCCCGCTCCACCACCTGCGCACCTTCCTCTTCCTGAGCAACTCGCTCCGCTCCAACCCTTGCCTGCAATCGCCAGATCAGAACGACGCTGCCCAGAATGATCGCCGCGCCCAACAACTGCGTCAGCGACCACGCCTCATGCGCCACGAGAATCCCCAGCAACATCGCAACCACCGGATTCACATAGGCTGAGGTCGCCACCAGCGACGCGGACTCGTGGGCCAGCAGCCAGTTGAACGCCGTGAACCCGAGCACCGAGGACGCAAGCACCAGGTACGTCATCGCGAGTAACGGCCGCGCTGCCAGCATCGGATGCGTGGCCGGCATCGCGCCGAGTTCGCCTGAGAAATACGAGATACAAAAGAGTGTGGCCCCGGCCGAACTCAACTGCAGGGCTGCCGTCTGTACGGAGGAACGCGGCAACTCCAGCTTCTTCAGCAGCAGCGTCGTAGCAGCCCAGAGGCCCGATCCCGACACCACCGCTGCCGCGGCGACCAGTGAATCCCCGTGCCCGTGCTTCAGTGTGGCCCGCAGCAACAGCGGCATCCCAGCCAGCCCCGCTAGAACCGGCAGCAGCGCTATCGCGGTCAGCTTGTGCAGGCGAAACACGACCCACTCTCCCACATAGGTCCACAGAAGAATCGTGGACACGAGTACCGCGACAATCCAGGAGTCCAGACGCGTCTCGGCCCAGTACACAACGCTATAGCTCAACGCAAGCAAGGCAGTGCCCGTCAGGACGGCATTCAGCGCCGGCTTCCATTCCGGCAGCGGTTCGCGCCGGATCGCCGCACTGAAGGCAAGCAGAATCAAACCACCCAATGCGTAACGGATCCCTGCGGCGAGAAACGGAGGAATCACCGCGACCACAAACCGGATCGCGAGATACGACCCACCCCAAAGCACATAGATAGCGGCGTATGCGGCGATTCGTTTGATTCCCATAAACGATTCTACCAACAGGTCAAATGAGGTTTCGCTCAATTTCGCTTGCGGTCGCGCTCCTCGCCGTCCATAAATAGTTCAAGGAGAGTTACATATGCCAACGATCAACAGGCGCGAATTCGTCGCGATCACGGCCGGCGCCGCAGCCTTTCAGGCAGTCTCGAGCGCCAACTCCGTCCTTGCCGCCGACCCCGCGCCATCCGGCCTCACCGAACTGACCCTGGCCGAAGCCTCGCGTCGCATCCATGCACGCGAGGTCACGTCCACCGAACTGACGCAGGCTCTCCTCGACCGCATCCAAATCTACAATCCGAAGATCAACGCCTTCATCACCGTGATGCACCAGGACGCACTCGCGCAGGCCGCCGCCTTGGACGCCGAAGCAAAAGCGGGAAAATTCCGCGGCCCGCTGCACGGCATCCCCATCACCTTGAAGGACAACATCGACACCGCAGGCACCCGCACCACCGCCGCCAGCGAAGTCTTCGACGATCGCATCCCCGACGAAGACGCCGAAGTCGTGCGGCGCCTCAAGGAAGCAGGCGCGGTCATCCTCGGTAAGGCCAACATGCACGAGTTCGCCGCCGGAGGCTCTTCCGCGTCCACCTACTTCGGCCCCGTGCGCAATCCCTGGGCCCTCGACCACATCCCCGCCGGCTCGTCCGGAGGTTCCGCCGCTGCAGTCAGTTCCGACATGACCTTCGCCGCTCTGGGCACCGACACCGGCGGTTCTGTGCGCATGCCCGCCGCCTATTGCAGCATCGTCGGCCTTAAGCCCACCTACGGCCTCGTATCGATTCGCGGCATCATTCCGCTGACCTACTCCCTAGACCACTGCGGTCCCATGACCAAGACCGTCGAAGACGCAGCCATGATGCTCAACCACATGACCGGCTACGACAAGCGCGACGTCGCCAGCGTCGACCACTCCAAGGAGGACTACGTCGCCTCCATGCAGCAGCCGGTCTCCGGCATCCGGCTCGGAATTCCCCGTGCCCCGTACTTCGACATGCTGGATAACGACACGGCCAAGGCCGTCGAAGAGGCAATCACGGTCCTCTCGAAGTTGGTCAAGAGCACCTCGGACTGCCATCTTCCCGGCACCGCCGGCTTCAATGCGCTCGCCCTGGGCGGGGAACGCGAGGCGTACCACATCGACCTGATGAAGCGAAACGCGATGCGCTATTCCCTGGGCGTCCGACAGAGTTTCCAAAGCGCCGAGAAGACCTTGAACGACGTCTCAACCGAATCCTGCTCGGAAAAGGTCGTCGACTACGTCACATCGAACTGGCAGCTCATCCTCACCCGCAAGAGCATCGACGACGCTTTTACCAACTTCGACCTCGTCGCGTTGCCCACCATGCGCATCGTTGCGCGCACCATCGACGACTCGCTCGAGCGCGAAGAAGAAGTCAAGCCGCGCGAGCCCGAAGTCATCTCGAACTGCACCCCCTTCAACATCTTTGGCATCCCCGCCATCTCAGTCCCCTGCGGATTCTCCAAAGAGGGGCTTCCCATCGGTCTGATGATCGCCGGACCGCGTTTCTCCGAAGGCAAAGTGCTCGCGCTCGCCAACGCCTACCAGAAAGCGACCTCGTGGCACACCAGGCGGCCGACGCTCAGTCCGGACATGCCGGTTCCACCCATCCACCGCAAGACCTAGCTGAAAGGCATCGCCGACGCAATCTGCCGGAAGCCCGGCGAGTTGCGCAGCCGCGCAAACCGCGGGTCGTGATTCACGAAGATCGCCTTCATCTCCCGCGTGTCGCACGCCCGCGAGATGTTCTCGAGCGCCTTCTCATCCTGCTTCAGAATCGACTGCGCCGCGGACACGTCGTAGGCGGGGAAGCACTTGTCGCTCGCCTCTTCGTCCAGATCGCGCAGGATCGCTGTCGCACTGGCCACGTCACCGCTTCCCGCCCGCGCGTAGGCCATCAGCGCCTTCGCAAACGAGGATTGATTGGACAATTCCAGGGTGCGGCTGAACGCACTCGCGGCATCGTCCCAGTTGCCGCGCCCCGCTTCAATCCTCCCCAGCAGCGCCTGCCCCATGATGTACTGCGGCGTCAGTTCCAGCGCGCGCCGGATGAAGGGGAGCGCGCTGTCGCAGTCGCCCCCGTAGAGATATGCCAGCGAGACCTGGGTGTTCGCCACCGTCGAGTCCGGCTCCAGCCGGTGCGCGTGCAGCGCCATTCCGATCGCCTCCTCATGCCGTCCCTGCGCGTTCATCAGGCTCGCATACAACTGGATCGTGCGTCCGTCCATGCGACCCGAATCGGTCAGTGCCCTGCACTCGCTCTCGGCCATCGACCAGTCCCACTCGCAGTTCGTCAGAACATTGATCCGTGCATTGCGCACCGAAATGGACTCGGGTGCTATCTTCAACGCCGCCTGCACCGCCTCCACCGCGCGCGCCGCGGCCTCGCGAGGCGGCATCAGGTGATTGTAGGAAAGGGAGACGTAAGAGTTTGCCAGGCCGGCATAGGCCTCAGCGCATAGGGGATCGAGATCCACCGCATCCTGAAAATATCCGAACGCCTTCTGGATCGCCGTCCTGCTCCGCTGATTCCAGAAATGAAGCCCCATCATGCACGCACAATGCGCGAGTCCCTGTCGAGCCGCCGGAGGCTGCCGGCCCGGGCCCGCACCGTGCGCTGCATACTCCGACAGAATCTCCCCAATCCGCCCCACCAGCCCCTGCTGATTCCCCTCCAGGTTCGTCAGGGAAACGTCGAACCGATCCGACCACAGGCACCTCTGGTCTTCCGCGCGAATCAGCTGCACCGAGACACGGACCATATTCCCCGCCAGACGAATCGCTCCGGTCAACAGCATCTCCGCCGCGAACTCCGCCGCCAGGGTCTTCAAGAATGTCAGTGTGGACGTGCCCGCGCGAGGTGTCGCCTTCGACGGCAAACTCGTCGGATACAGCTTCAGCCGGCTCAGTTCAACCATCAGGTCGTCCTGAAGACTTCCTGAATAGCGATCGATCGCCTGCCGTGTCGACGTCGGGTAGGAGTTCGAATGGACCGCCTCGAAGGGCAACACGAGAATATGCGGCGTCCCCGCAAGCGACAGCTCAGGCTTCGGCGCCGACACCCGTTCTTCGGCGGCCGGCACCTCCTCAACCGGCGCGGAACGAGGCCGCGCTCGCATTGCGGAGCGCGCAATCCACCAACGTTCCAGCTCCGCGCGATACGCATACACGCTGCTCAGCTTCCGATGCTGGTGCCGCCGCACTGGAAGGCCTTCGTGCTTCTCCCACAATTGCACGGTTCTCACTTCACGCTGGAAAAACGAAGCGACCTCTTTCCACGAACCAAGTCTCTCCATCTTCCAAGGCGCAGAGTTATACGGTCGGTCATCCTGAAATGGCAGATTCTGCATCGTCGTTGCTCCAGAGACGCGGGGGCGATATCAGTCAGAGAAACGGACAGACAAGATTTGGGATGTTCGGTTGTCAGAGCGTGAAGGGGAGGTCAAAAGCAGAAAAATCCCCTGATATTCGTTTATCAGAGACGTAGTCTACCGTCAACGTCAGCCTGTCGTGAGGTTGGTTGGAACAACTACGCTTCGTCCGCGACGCTCGCACGCGTGGCCAACAGAATCAATAGCTTGTCCATCCGATCGTGACAGGCTCGGAGGATCGAGCTCTGTGACCTAGCGAATGGATCCAACCCAGGAGGCGAAGGGCGGCAGGCTCAACGTAGTGATATTTTGGACGCCGGAAAGCGACGGTTCGTCCGTGAGCAATGTCTGCGCCTTTTGCGCCGTAATACCGTCCGCAGTCAGGTCCAGCGAGACTGCCTGCTGAACTCCCGACATATTCAGCACCACGACGACAGACGGAGAGCCCTTCGGAGCGGTTCGAATGAAAGAGAGCACACCAGGATTCGCGGGGTTGAGCATAGCAATGCCTCCATCATGCAGTGCAGGAAGTTCGCGGCGCATCCGTATGAGTTGCTCATACCAGCTGAGGAGTGAACTGGGATCCTTCGACTCGGCCGCGACGTTGACCGTAGTGTAACTAGGCGGAACGGGCAGCCAGGTGGGTGCGTCGCTGCTGAAGCCGGCCTGCGGATTGGAGGCGTCCCACTGCATGGGAGTGCGCTCGCCATCGCGGCCCTTTTCTTTCGGCCACCCGGTGATGCCAATCGGATCCTTGACGTCCTCGCGCCGAGTCGGGGTCGACGTCGTCATGCCGAGTTCCTCGCCGTAATACATCAGGGCGGTTGCACGAGTCGTCAGCAGGACAGACGCCAGGAGTTCTGCAATCTGCTGGTTGTGCGTGCCATCTCCATAGCGATCGATGGAGCGCGGGTTGTCATGATTGTCGAAGACGAAGAGAGGCTGCGAACCATGAAGTTCGGTTTCGGCTTCTTCGATGTACTTGCGGAAGGCTGGGGCATCAAGCTTGTTGGAGAAGCCAAGCAGCATATCCATGGGGAGTTGGAGTTCGTCCTTCTTCGCGCCGCCGTACCACTTGTCGAGTTCGGCCGTGTTGGGCAGGTAGGTCTCGCCGATCAGCACTCGGTCGCCAGGATATGCCGCAGCCATCGACCGCATGCGGCGAATGACATCATGCACCTCGGGCAGGTTGTTGGTCATCGAGTCGTCGAGGTTGGGGTCGCCCTGAGCGTTCGTGCCTCCAAGCTGCTTCTCGTCGCGCAACTGCGGATCTTCAAAGAGCGCGGGGATGGCGTCGAGCCGAAATCCGGCAACCCCGCGATCGAGCCAGAAACGCATCGCACCAAACATGGCCTTTTCGACTTCGGGATTACGCCAGTTCAGGTCCGGCTGCTGCTTGTAGAACTTGTGATAGTAGAACTGATGCACCGCCGGAACCCACTCCCAGGCTGAGCCACCGAAGAGCGAGACCCAGTTGTTGGGCGGGACGACTTCTCCGTTCAGACCCTGGTGAGCGTTCGGACCGGTGCCCGGCTTGCCATCGCTCCACACATACCAGTCGTGCTTTGGATTGGTGCGCGAGTTGGATGCGTCGATGAACCACTGGTGTTGATCGGATGTGTGGTTGAGAACCATGTCGAGCACGATGCGTATGTTCCGTTTCTTTGCATTGGCCAGCAGATTGTCGAAGTCCTTGAGCGTGCCGTACTGAGGGTCAATCGCCTCGTAGTTGGAGATGTCGTAGCCGAAGTCCACCTGCGGCGAAGGGTACATGGGGGAGATCCAGATCGCATCGATGCCGAGCGTCTGGAGATAATCGAGCCGCTGCGTAATGCCGTTCAAATCGCCGATACCGTCGCCATTTGAATCCTGAAACGATCGCGGGTAAATCTCGTAGATCACGGCATGCTTCCACCAGGTGGCGTCGAGCGCAGGCGCCGCGGTGTCGTGTATCGCTGCGCGCATTGGAGCGGCGGAGGTCTGCGCGAATGCGACCTGCGAGAGCATCAGAACGGCGACGAGTAGCTTGACGATTTTCATAAATTGATCCTTAGGCAAAAGTATCTAGCGCATGTCGAGAATGGCTGCTGTCTCCGGGGCAAGCTGCAGTGTAATCGTGTGCGGGGAAACGGATAACGTCTTGCAGTCACCCTCGAGGAGGCTGGCAGACTGCAGGCCCGCGAGAACTGTGTCCTCGGTGCTCATCGTGACGCTTTGCGAGGCGTGACTCTTGTTTACGGCAACAAGGATGTGCTGCGCCCCGTCGGCCGCGACCAGAGTTCGGGCAAAGATGAGAACGTCGTTATCGGCGTGAAGCACCTGCTCGTCTCCGGCCTGGAGCGCTGGATGAAGCCGGCGGATCGTAAGCAGGTTCTTGAGCACAGCGAACGTTTGTTGCTGTTCCGGAGTGCGGCCGGTGGAACTGAAGGCGCTCGACTGCGATGCTGCGAAGCCGCCCGGAAAGTCGCGCCGATTGTCGGGATCTTCTCCGCCCTGCATGGCCAGCTCGTCGCCGGAATAGATCTGCGGCATGCCGCGCATCGTGGCGAGAATGGTGAAGGCGAGCTTGAGGCGCGGCAGCGTGGCGCCGGGCTGATTCATGAAGCGAGTCGTATCGTGATTTCCGAGGAAGGGGACGAGCCGCTCCGGGTGCGGGTAGAGGGCATCGAGGCGGAGAACATCAGCCAGCCTGGTCATCGGCGCATCGTTGAGGAAGACATCGCGCAGGGCAAAGTAGGAAGGAAAGTCGAACGGCGTGTCGAGGCCGGTATCGATGTTGAGATCGAGGCCGGTCCGTACCGCTCCTCCGGCAAACGCGGAGGTGATCGTGGGGTCCCGGTCGAATACCTCTCCGACGGTCGTAAGCTTCGGATAGAGTGTGTGCAACTCCTCGTGGAATCCGTGCCAGAACTCTCGTCCCACGTAGGGAAATGTGTCGAGCCGAATGCCGTCGAGGCCAGTTTGCTCCGCCCACCACACCGCGTTCTGCGTGAGGTATTGGGCGACGGCAGGATTCTCCTGATTCATGTCCGGGAGGATCCCGGCAAACCATCCCTGGGTGATGTCGCGACGGTCGCGCCAGGCGGAGTGAGGATCGACGAGCGGCTCGAACTCGCCTTGTGCCGTGCTGTGATTCGCCAGCGTTCCATGAAACCAGTCCGGCTCGGGCGAATCGTTCACCCACGGATGGGTCGGACCGACGTGGTTCGGCACCATGTCAAGCACGAGCTTCATCCCGCGCCGGTGCAGAGATGCAGCCAGAGTCTTCAGGTCGTGGAGGGTGCCGAAGTGCTCGTCGACCGCGTACATATCCGTAGCCCCATAGCCGTGATAACTCTCCGGCCCCTTGTTCTGGTAGACGGGAGTGATCCAAACGGTGGTGATGCCGAGCTCCTGCATATAGTCGAGATGTTCTGTGATGCCGCGCAGATCGCCGCCATGCCAGCCGCGCGGCTTCGCTCGTTCGGCAGCGCTGTCGTCGTTGGAGGTGTCGCCGTCCGCGAAACGGTCCGTCATGATCAGGTACATCACGTCCTTCGATGAGAAGCCGGCAAAGCCGTCGCTTGCATCATGCCGCTGGGCGAAGGTAAAAGGGACCGCGGCATGGGCGCCACTGCGATCAGCAAATATCTGGATGGTTTCGGCTGAAGCCGGCGAGCCGTTCAGCCACAGTTCCGCCCAATGCCCATTGGTGGAGACCTTGGTGCGTTCAATGCTCAATTGCTTGTCGCTGACGCTGAAGCGGGCTCCATCCAGGTGTTGTCCTTCAACGAGGAGCATGGGTTTTGGGAGGCCGGCCCACCAGTTAGGTGGATCGATCTTATCCACGCAAGGAGCACTGTCGTTTTGCCCGCCGGCGCACGCCGGCTGCATCTGCGCGACAGCGAACATGCAGCTGGCGAGGAGGAAGACAGTGATAGCGCTGAGCCGACTCGACGGCGCCATGGCATGACCTTTCATCTAAGCTGAGCAGATTGCTTCGAAGTGCACTTCTTTGAGGTCTGAGGACCACGCCGCGGCAGCCTGCAAGAAGCCGCCGCGGCTCAGTGTTAATCAGCGGTCAGAAGACAATGCGAACGGCCATCTCGAGCTCCCGTTCGCTCGCCTGCCGCAGGCCTTGACCCACTTTTCCCAGACCACTTGGCTTGCCCGCCACCAGATAGTCGCTGATATTCGTGTCGTTCGCACCCTGGAACTGTGGGTGGTTGAAGAGGTTGTAGGCCTGCACGCGGAAGTCCGGCTTGATGCGCTCCGTTACCGAGAAGACCTTGTGCAGCGAGACATCCACTGTGTCGTAGCCCGGGCCGTGAAACTTGTTGCGGCCTAAGGTGCCGGGGCGATAGTAGATACCGCTGGAATTGGTGGGAGGAATTGCAAACGCCGAGGCGTCGAAGAGATACACCTGGCCATTCTTTTTCGTCGTGCCAAAGTGGGGGTCGCCGACCAGGTCGGGACGGCTGAAGACTCCGCCTGAGGAGTTGGACACGGTCAGGTCGACCGGTGTGCCTGTGCCGAAATAGAGGAACGGATCGATTTCCCATCCGCCCACGGCTTCGTCCAGAGCGCGGTTCATATTGGCTCCAATCTGCCTTCCACGGCCGAAGGGAAGCTCCCACAGGCCGGCGAAGGTGGCCGCGTGGCGCTGATCGTCACCAGTGTTTCCGCGGTTCAGGCTGAAGTTCGGGCCGCCTGCGGTTGCATAAATGCTACCGGTGCCGCCAGTGGGCGAGAATGGCCCGGTTGAGTTGTCGGTGGCGTGCGACCACGTGTAGGTGCCGATGAACTGCAGCCCTTTGGCCATGCGCCGTTCCACTTTGGTCTGCAGCCCGTTGTAGTGGCCGGTGCCGTTGTCTTCGTTAAGTGTGACGTTGAGGCCGCGGTTGGTGGTGATTCCGGTCCCGATGTTGAAGGGCTCAAACCCCGTGCCAAGTTGCGGCGCCGTGTAGTTCACACTGTTGAACAGGTGATCCTGCTTGGTGCCCATATAAGCGACCGTGAGGACCGTCTGTTTGTCGAGCTGGCGCTGCGCGCTGACCGAATACTCCTGGACCATCGAATTCTTGTTGTCTTTGGGATAGGAGATGACCGACACATTGGTTGGATTGAGCTCATTCACTACGAAGTTGGCGGAGGGCAGAGCAGCAGTCGCGTCCGTGTTCAGATTGTCGGGCGGCGTCTTAATCGGCTGGTTCTGCCCCGTAAACGTCACTCGATATCCCTGGCTGCTTGAAAACGATGAGGCTCCGTTGAAGTCCGGGTTATTGGACAACTGGTTGCCAACGCCGCCGCGGTCATGGAAGTAGAAGATTCCATAGCCGCCGCGCAGAGAGGTCTTGCCATCCCCGGTAAGGTTGTAAGCAAAGCCGAGACGCGGTCCAAAGTTGCCGCGGTTGGTGTTGATGAGACTGCGTGAATTGCCGCCGACTCCCGCCACCAGCAGTTGTCCGCTGGCGATATCAAAGTTGGACTGCCGGTTATCCTCTTCGTACGGCCAGGTGATAACGTCGTAGCGCATCCCCAGGTTCAGGGTCAGCCGCGGCGAGACCTTCCAGTCGTCCTCCCCAAAGAAGCCGTTTTCGAAGTTGCGGGTATGGTACACGCCCAGCGGATTCGCGATGGAGTAGTTATCCACGAACGCAGCCAGCAATTCCGAGACTTCATAGCCGGTATAGTCGGCTCCGTTGCCCGAGATGTTGAAGAATCCCTTGGAGCGGTAGTCTCCCTGGAAGAAATCAACTTCGCGGAAGATGAGGTTCGTTCCGAATTTGAAGGTGTTTTTCCCATGCGTCCAGCTCACCGAATCCAGGAACTGGAAGGCGTGCTGAGGCACCTCATAAGGGCCGCCGTCTCCGGTGTACCCGATCTCTCCATCGTTGCCTCCGATCAGCGCGCCGCCACCCAGCAGTGAGTTGCGGTTTGCATTCAGAATGCCGAGATTGGCCGAAAACGCTGTGCCCTCAAAGGGATTGATGTAGCTGTAGTACGGGCGCGAGTATCCAAAGCGGAACTCGTTGACCGCACTCGCACCGAAGGTGTGCGTAAATCCGCCAGCCACTCCACGAGGATGCGTATTGTTATCGCCCGAACCGAAGCCGGAGGGCAGCCCTACATAGCGGGTGTCCTTCTCGTCGTTGTCCATCTGATAGCTGTACCGGGCAAAGAGCACGTCCCTTGGCGAGGCATTGAAATCAAGACGAACATCGAAGTCGTTGTAGCGCTTGGTGTCGAATTGCTGACGCCCATAGTTGTTCAGCACGTTGGTGCTGGTGTGGTTTGGCGAGGGAAAAGCGTTCAGATAGTTTACGGCAGCCTTATTCAAGCGCCCGCTCGGAATTACGTTGGCTGCCCCAATCACGACTCCCGACGCAGACAGGCCAAACTGCGCGCAGGTCGTGGGATCGAAGATTGCCCCATTGTCCTTGCTGGCGACCAACTGTGCCGTGGTGGTGTAAGTGCCATTGAAACCTCTGAATGCAGCGCAACCTGTCGGGCTGTATCCTGACCCGCCGCTCACGGAAGGCACGACGCTCAAGCCGGAACCGAGCAACTCGGAAAAATCGCCGGTACGCATCTTCGTCGTGGGCGTAGAGGAAACGTACAGGCCAAGAGGGAGCGCCTGACGCAGCCCCTGGTAGTCGCCAAAGATAAACAGCTTATCTTTGATGATCGGGCCGCCCAGCGAGAAGCCGAATTGGTTGCGGTGGGACTTGACGGGGGTTCCGCCGAAATAGTTTGGATTTGCTCCCCAGATGCTGTCTCGGTAAAACATAAACACCGATCCATGAATCTGATTTCCGCCGGACTTGACCGATGCCTCGATGATCGTGCCGCCAGCATGTCCAAACTCCGCCGGGGCCAGACCAACGATGGCGCGAAACTCCGACGTGCCCTCGACCGACGGCCACACGTTGATGCCGTTGGCCAGCGCTTCATTGTCATCCACGCCGTCCAGAAGGTAATTGTTGGCTTGCGGACGAAGCCCGTTGGCAGCCAGAGCGATTCCGCCGGTGTCGCCGTAACGAAGCTGCTCGGCATTTCCGCCCGTGCCCTGCAGAATGCCGCCGTAAGCTCCGCGGGTCACACCCGGAGCCAGTAATGCAAGCTGGCTGAAATTGCGCCCGTTCAGCGGAAGGTCGGTCAACTGGCGGCCCTGTATGACTGTGGAAAGCTCCGACGAATGCGATTCCACCAGCGGAGCCGCATCCGTGACCGTGACCGTGGTGCTGGCCGAGCCCAAGTTCAGACGGAAGTTCAGCGCCTGCACCTGGGAGAGATCCAGCGTCAGGTTCTGCACTTCGCTCTCGAACCCGCTCGCCTGTACCTCGGCCTTGTAGTGACCCCGAATCAGAGCATTGACCGTGAAACTGCCCGAGGCATCGCTCGTAGCCGTGGAAACCGCGCCGGTATCCACATTGGTTACTGTGACCTTCGCGCCTGGGATCACGGCTCCGGTGGCGTCCTGCACGGTGCCTTGGATCTGTGCCGTATCCGTTTGAGCGTTGACCTGTCTGCCGCAGAGCGTGCCCAGCATAAGCAGAGCCACGAAAACGAACCACCGGACCATTCCAGGCCGGAAGCTGTTTGTGAATATCGTTGCCTCCAAAATTTTCTGTCCGGCCTTCACGGTCGGTTTGCTTTCCTGAGCTGCTGTCATGTTGTGCCTCCAAAAGTGAACCTGGTCGCCCGAACCATTTGCAAGCTGATTTCTGGGCGCGGCGCAAACATCGACTATTTGACAAGTCTTTGCAATCGTCTGGCGTTCCATTGTTGCTCTATTGTTCTTCTACTTCGGATCATCCGATAAGTCCTTTTATGTGTGGTAGATGACGGAATAGTTCAACCAAAGTGGGAATCACAGTGGAGCTCAATACCCCAATTGAAATTTGGGAGGCAGAAATGCAGCAAGGCATGATAGATTCGTTTCGGCGAGGTTGCAGCATGTTTCAATCGATCGAGCCTCCTACGAAGACAGCCTTCGGGCTCTACGAGGTCGATCTCCAGACAGGCGAACTCTGGAAAGCCGGGCGACGCATCAAGCTCCAGACCCAGCCCTTCAAGGTTCTTGCCGCGCTGCTGGAGCGCCCCGGTGAGATCGTCACCCGGGACGATTTGCAACTCCGCGTCTGGGGACCGGACACCACAGTCGACTTCGACCACTCGCTGGGCACAGCCATCAACAAGATACGCGAGGCGTTGGGCGATTCGGCGGAGAATCCGCGGTTCGTCGAGACGCTCGCGCGGCGTGGCTACCGGTTTATCGCTCCGGTGACTCATTCACCTATATCGGATGCAGCTGCCAGGGCCGCAGGGACTCAGGAACTGAGCGGCGTTCCGGCCCGAGCATCCGACCCGTGGCCCGCTACCCCCGCCGCGATGGCGCCCGTTGTGCTGGCCCGGGCGCTGACCAAACGTCGCACCATACTGGTTGCATCCGTATGCCTCCTGGGTTTGATGGTTGCGGCGGCCACCGGTTACTACATCGGAAGCTCTCGCGAATCCGACGGTCCGGCTCGGATTACCCAGATCACGCAGAATGGAAGAATCTCCCCCGGCGCTCCATCCATGGAAAATCTGCCGGCCGCGGTCACCGATGGAATCCACCTGTACGCCTCGGTCATTTCCGGGGGGCGGGCTGCGCTCTCCCAAGTCTCGGTCAACCTGGGCGATGTTCAGTTAGTGCCACTCCCCAGCGAGATCGCCTCGCCATCCCTGGGCGACATCTCTCCGGACGGATCCAGACTCCTGCTGCGCAGCCACTTATCCCCCGAATCCGAACAGCCTTTGTGGGTCGTCCCGACCACAGGAGGATCCGCGCTTCGGGTGGGCAACATCCTCGCGCACGATGCCACGTGGATGCCCGACGGAAATGGAATTCTGTACGCAGCCGGCGGCCAACTCGCCGTAACGCATCTGCAGGACGGCACTTCCACTCCGTTCGCAACGCTGCCGCACGGACGCGCTTTGTGGATGCGTTGGTCCCCCTCCGGCGACCTGCTGCGGTTCACCGTGCTCGATCCAATCGACCACACGCTATCCCTCTGGGAGTTGTCGTCGAAAGACCATACTCCGCATCCGATCCTCGCGGGCTGGACCAATCCTGCATCGGAGTGTTGTGGTACCTGGACCCATGACGGAAAATATTATGTTTTCCAATCCTCGCACGGCGGCAATCCCGACCTCTGGCGTCTGGACGGGGCGCGCACTTCGGGACCGGTTCAGATCACGAACGGCCCTCTGAGTTTCCAGGCGCCGGTTGCCGATCGTACTGGGCACCGCATCTTCTTCCTCGGGCTCGACAGCCGCTCCGAGACACAACAGTTCGATCCGAAGATCGGCGAATTCATTCCAACACACAATTTTCTCTCTGCCGCGAGCCGAATCAGCTTCTCCCGCGACCGCGAGTGGGTCGCATGGCCGGACCTGAACGGACACCTGTGGCGCGCTCGCGTCAATGGGACGGAGAAGATTCAGCTCACTCCGGACTCCTTGCAGGTCTTCCTCGCCTACTGGTCGCCCGATGGTCACCAACTCGCCATCATGGCCCGCGAACCGGGCAAGGCCTGGCAGATCTATCGCATCAGCGCCGACGGAGGAGAGCCCGAGCGGCTCTTGCAGGAGGATCGCAACGCCGGAGACCCGTCATGGTCTGCCGATGGGCAATCGGTAGTCTTCGGGCGGGTAACGGACCTGATGGGCAAGGAAAACGGGCCGCGTAATCTGCAAATCCTGAACCTGACCACTCACCAGATCACTCAAGTGCCGGGCTCAGACGGCCTGTTCAGCCCGCGCTGGTCACCGGACGGCCGCTACATCGCAGCGCTGACCTTGGATCAACGCCGACTACTGCTTTACGATGGTACCGCCCACTCTTGGACGACGATCGCGACTACATCCGTTGCCGACCCGGTCTGGTCCGCGGACGGCAAAGCAATCTATATCCACGCCTTCATGGTTGACACGCAACCAATCTATCGCGTCTCGGTGCCCGACGGACACCTTGACGAAGTGGCCAATCTATCCGCCTTTCGCGCGGGAGACACAGCCGATTACTTTTTCGTAGGCATCACGCCGGATAATCTACCCCTGGTCCGAGCCCGCACTTCGACCGGCAATCTGTACAGCCTGGATATGGACAAACGATAGCCGCTCCTTCCATGGCCAACGTTTGAAAGGGCATCTTCATTCCGCCAGTTTCCAGGAGCCGACTCCATTGGGAGGCGGTTCGGTGTCCCAATGCGCGGGGGTCGCTCCCATGTGAAGCGCGAGTTCTCCTCCGGCGGAGATCTCACGATGCGTAAGCCACGCGCGATGCAGCGGTTTGCCGTTGAGTTGGGCGCTCTGTACGTACTTTGCCGACGCGGCTGCATTCGTTGCGCGAATCGAAAAAGTCCTTCCGCTTCCCAGGTGGATCGTCGCGCTGCTGAAGATGGGGCTGCCGATAAAGTAGATCGGCTGGCCGGCGAGAGGATAGAGTCCGATCGAGCTCCAGACGAACCACGACGACATGGTTCCAGCATCGTCGTTGCCGGGGAGACCGGTCCGGCCAGTGTGGTACTCCTTTGCCAGGATCGCTCGCACACGCTCTGCGGTCCGGTCCTGTCTGCCCATGTAGATGTACGTGTAGGGGGCAAGCAGGTCCGGTTCGTTTCCCTGCGTGTATAGCTGCCGATCAAACAGCCGATCGAACCAGCGGGTTGCCGCTTCCTTGCCGCCCAGCGAGTCGATCAACGCGTAGAAGTCTTGCGGGACGTACGTCGAGTATTGCGTGGAACTGCTTTCATAAAAGGGAGCGTCCCACCAGAGCAGCAGGCTGTCGGGATAGAGATGATCGCACTCGAAGTTCTCAAGGAACGCGCCATCGGCATAACGCGGACGAATGCATCGAAGCTTGGGATCCCAGAGATTCTTCCAGTTGGACGAACTCGTGAGAAAGCGTTGCGCGTCCTCGTCCTTGCCGAGCAGATGCGCGATGGTCGCTACCGAGTAATCGTCCGCAGCATACTCCAGCGTGCGGGTCGCGGATCGCTGATACGTGAGCGACATGAAGCCAAGCCGCGTCCAATCGTCCAACTGCCGTCCTTCATACCAGGATCGATCGTCACTGACACCAATGGTGGCGTCCTTGCGAGCGGCCGCGTAGGCGAGTTGGCTGTCGACGCCGGGCAGGTGTTTCACCAGGGCATCGGCAAGGAGCACATCGCCATTCGATCCTCCCTGGGTCATCCCGTTCGCCCCGGCGATACGGGCATCGGGCAGCCATCCCGTGTGCGCGTAGGTATCAAGCAGCGATTGCACCATTGCTGTCTGCCGCTCCGGCTCGATCAGGGTCAACAGCGGATGGAGCGTCCGAAACGTATCCCACAGGGTATAGAAGTCTTCGTAGTGCGGCGCGTCGCTCTTCCACCAGACGTTCTCGCCGGTCAGGTCGTGGGGCATTACGTGGGAACGGTAGAGCGCGCTGTAGAAGATGCTTCTCTGTTTCTCCGTTCCACCTTCGACGTCGATCTTCGCGAGCACGTCTGCCCATTGCTTTCGGGCCTGCTGACGAACCTCGTCGAAGCTCGCGCTCTTCTCCGCCGCCAGCGTCTGTTTCGCCTGCGCAACGCTGACAAAGGAGACGGCCAGTCGCATCTCCACCACGACTGCGTGCGTGGAGTCGAAGGTGAAGAATGCGCCCAACTGGTTTCGATAGCTCTCCATTGTGCGGGGCGTCTGATCGATACCGCTAGCATGATTGCGACCCGGGTACGCCCGGTCCTGATCCCAGGTCCCGCTTACTACCGCGTCGCGGCTGAACTCCGCCGCGAAATAGAGCGTATAGGGAGCCGGATTCCAGCCTCCGGCGATTGAGATGAAGCCCTCAGCGTGGCGCGGATCGGTGATGGTCACGGCGCCATCGGTTGCGGCCTGCCGACTGCTGGGAACCGAACTCCCACTACTCCGCATACGGATGCGCGAGGAGATGTCCAGCAACAGGTTCGCTTTCGTGTTGGCCGGAAAAGTGTAGCGAGAGTAGCCAACCAGGCGTGAGGCGCTAAGCTCCGTCCGCACCTGCTCCCCCGGCCGGCCTACCGTGACTGCGTAATAACCGGGTTCAGCCTTCTCGTCCTTCCAGGGAAAGATCAGGTTTCGCGGCGACAGCGCGCCAACGGTCGGCGTGACGCGGAAGTTGCCGTACTTTGACTCTCCCCCGGTTCCGCTCTCATGGGTATAGGAGAACCCCATCATCTCGGCTGCGGGGTTATAGCCATTAGTGAAACCGTTGAAGTCAAACGACGCGGTATCCGGGCCAAGCGAGATAAAGCCGAAGGGAACCTGCGCCCCCGGCGTAGTGTTGCCGCCGCCCAGCGACCCCACCAGTGGATCGACGTAATCAAGAACGGCGCGCTGTGCCGGAAGCGGCGTCTGCAGCGCGAGACACAATGCGCCAACCAACACCGCGCCGCTCATCTTCCTCATCATTCAGCATCTCCAGATCGAACTGGCATCGGCCCGGAGATGGCGCTGCCAGAGGCTCTCCGCTTAGAAGTTCTACCAGGCGATGGCCGGCGGCAGAAACTCCGCAAAGAGATCGTCGTAGTAGGGTTTCAGTTCCTTCAGGTTCGGTTTGGTGTGGCCCTTGGAGTACAGGTCGTACTGATTGAACTTCAGGATCCACTCCAGCATGGAACGGTCTTTGTCGTTGCACAGGTAGTCGTAGGCCCCATGGCGATGCCAGGGATAGAAGGAGTGAAAGCGCAGCATGTAGAGCGATTCGTCGCGCAGGTACGGCTGCATCACTTTCGCGATGTAGCCATCGTGTCCGAAACTCATGTGGACATTCTCCAGGCCGCAGTTCGGCTCGTAGATGCCGTACTGCGTCTGATACTCGGGCACGTCCTTGTCCGGATTGTTGGCGAAGTATTCGGGGAAGACGATGTCGCGGGACCAGGCGCAGCCCACCGGAAAGGTGTCGCCGACGACGCCCCACTGCGGCTCGCCGTACAGGCACAGGCATTTCCCGAGGTCGTGGATGAAGCCCGTCAGCACCATCCAACGGGGATGTCCGTCGCGGCGAATGGCTTCCGATGTCTGCAGCAGGTGCTCGATCTGGGTGAGATCGGTATCGGGATCGCTGTCGTCGACAAGCGTGTTCAGAAACTCCGCAGCCTCCCACACCGACTTCATACCTTTGTTCAAGCCAAAGTATTGCTTCTCTTTCTCAAGAACGTACGCGACCGTCTGCCCCTCGTGGTTCTGCCGATAGAATTCGGCTACGCCGGGCGTCGCTGTCGCATCGTATTGGCGAAACTCAGTTTCCGACTTGCCTTCCTTGTACCGGCCGACAAGAAACTCATCCCACTCCTCCATGCCCGCTAGCGGCTGCTCCGTCTGATTCGTTGTACTCATAGCGTCCTCCTTATTCTGTTGATTCAATCTCCAAGTTCGTTAAGCTAGGAAAACCTCGATGCCTTCCAAAGTCCCCAGCCACAGGACACCGCCGTCGCAATCATCACCGCCCCCAGGACGCAAGCCCAGCGCACGTTCAGGTTCAGCGCCGGCACTCTCGCGTTGATCCCGAGATAGACAAACACAGCGAGCGCCGCCGCGACGATGAGGTAGTCCCACCAACTGCGCCGGTCACCCCGCTCCTGAAACTCTGAGCCTGCATAGGCCCGCAAGACTCGCTGATAGACGAGTCCGTACCGGTCGCATTCACGGATCAGCGCATCGTTTGTGGAGGAGTGCTCGCGCGCCGTAGCAACAGCGCTACTGATGGCGAGCGCGCCGAGGATCATCACGACGGATCCAACTACCACCAGCAGTTTGCGCGTCATATCTGCGTTTGCTAGCTCTCCGAACACCAGCGCGCCCCATGCCAGGCCCCAGATCTGATTGGTGTTGGAAAGCGGGATGCCTCTGCCAATCCCCAGATATTTCGCGGCGAACTGCTGAAACAGGTCGCCGATGACCCAGACAAATCCACCCAGGAAAAGCCAGAACAAGAGGTGGATCGTTTGCGGAGAATGGAAGATGGCCGCCTTGGTTCCACCGTCGAACGCAAGCACCAGCGCAAAGACCGAGCCCAACTCGCCAACCGTGAATGCGGTAACGAAGGAAAGTGGATTCATGCCGCTGATGTATGCCTTGCGGTAGGGGATGTACATCGTCCCCCACAGCAAGCTGGCTCCGGTCGCAGCGAGGACTCCGTCCACAGCGTGCCGGGAATGGCCCGCATTCCCGTGAATGGTGCTGAAACCAAGCAGCACCGCAGCGGCAACAATCGCGAGCGCGCCGAGCACAACCTTGGCTACATTCGCGCGGCCCGCGCCTTTCAACTCCCCAAACAGGAGGCGTCCCCAGAGAATGCCGACGAGGGAGTTTGTGTTCCACAGCGGAAATGCGATGGTCAGGCCAACATCGCGTATCGCGAAAACGGTGAGGGTGTTGGCAACCGCCCACAGCATGCCGGCGAGAATTGCCCAGACGATGAGATGTTTATTCTCCATCAGATCCGCGACCACGTACCGGGTGCCCTTGAGCAGGGTCGGGAGAGTCCACCGCGCGGTAAAGACGCCTGCAACCATGCACAGCGAGATGGAGTACGGAGAAAGCCCGGCATTCACCAGCTTGGTTGGGGCCTCGGCTGCACCAAGCCAGACGCCAGCGCCGAGCCCGCAGGCTACGCCGATCCCATGCATCGATCCGAAGTGCTGGGCGGGGACGGTCTTTGTCGTTGTCGTCATTCGGTCGATTCCGCCATCAGTAGAGCGTTACGAGAAGTGCGACGCCGATGCAGAGCACGGCCAGGGGAATCAGGAAGTGGACATCCGTGAAGATAGCTTTGATCGTTTTGGCGAAAGTCATGGGCATCCTTCTCCCTGGTCACAATTCATATCGTTGGCGACGAGCCTGGCGCAAGAGTAAGGTCTCGGTACGCCCGAGGCTTAGCGAAGCGGCTCCAAAGACCCTGTTAGCTGTACCGTGTTGATCTCCAATCTCATTTGGCTTATGCCGGTGTAGACGAGGTCGACCGCATCTCCTGCCTTCTCGACGCTAAAGCTCTTCGCGTCGGAAGCGACCTCGACGTGCAATCCGGGCAGGTCCCACGCGGTCTCGCCAACGTTCTTCTGTACCAGGTCTTTCGCATGAATGCGCCAGCGAATCGTCCCCTTGGTTGAGATGGTAAGCCCATGTTCGTCCGCGGTTGCATCGACCATGGGCGATTGCACCAGTTGCACCCAGCCAATCTCCCCGGACGGCGTTCGCCATTGCGCTGTTGCCGGATGGAACTGCGTCGTAGTCCCTGAATCCCTGGTCCTGCTCGTCGCCTCGCCGCCAAAAATAACACTTTTCCCAATCCATGCTGTCGCCACGCGTTGGTCGTCGATCTGCTTGCGGATCAGGTGTTCCCCTGCGAAACTCTTCATCTTCGCAAGCGCATCCTCGGGAATCTGCGTGCCAAGGATCGCCAGATGCGGCGCAAACCAGAGATCAGGGAGATGATCCGTGGTGGCTTTCAGTGCCGGCAGAGGAGCGTGGGGTGCATCCAGCGCGGTTCGCATCCATAAGCCCACCACGCTCACGTACCGCTCCATATCCATTCCGTAGGCGCGATCATAGGGGCCCGAGATATTGCGAAGATTCGGCTGATAGTAGTTGGTGAGTTCTCGCCACAGTGCCGACTCCATCTCGCTGCCGATCGTACGCATGCGCCCGGTCGATCCATAGTCGCGCCACAAGGCCAGCCCATAGAGATCGACGCCGCAGTAGGTTGGCGAGTTGTACTCGGAGAACGCGTCGTGCTGCTTGAAGATGCGGTAGACGCTCTCCGTCCAGTCGGCGGACTGCTTCTGCCAGTCGGACCGCTTATCGTGGATCGCGGCAAAGTCCCACAGGAATCCATACATCAATGCGATGTTGGTGTAGGTGGGCAGCAGCCGGCCTTCACTGATTTCGCCTTGAATCGAGCGGTCAATGGCGGCATACATTCGCTGTGCAAGCTGCGGCGGTATCCGTTCGGGAAACTCAATCAGAATCATCGCAAAAGTGGTTCCGATAAAGACTCGCCAATTCGGATCGTAGCCCCGCCAGATCAATGTCTTCGCAGTCGGATCGGGCTCCTCCGGCGTTCTCTTGTAGGTTCCGTACCAACGCACTCCCGGCTGGATGTACTGCTCCTTCAAGACAACGTCCAGGATGTCGGCCGCCATGTTCCGGTCGCCGGGCGCATCGCGGAGCAGGAGCCCAAGGGCATACCAGCTCGACTCGCGCACCATGTATTGGCCCGTATTCGTCGGCCCCCCGCTGGCATATGGGCTTCTGACCAGCTTCGCTTTCGCATCCCAGAAGTGCGCGTCCCAATACATCGACTGCTCGAATACCTCGCGGGTATTCTGGTCCATCGCCGCCAGACTTACGTGACGCGGCGTCGCATGCGTCTCTCCGCGAGCCACGCAGGACAGCGCCAACACCAACGCCAGTCCGATCCCATGCCGCCTCTTCATTTGCTCTCCATAGGTGGTTTGCCAACCGCGCTGTCGTTCGGGAGGATGCAACGACTCGTAAAGAAATCGCGCTGACAGAAAGGTAATCCGCATGCGCGCAATCTGCGGCTGCTAAAAGTTCTGCGTCCTGTCCGTCAGAGTTGGACGCCGACTCTGACGGACCTGACCGCGTGGAGAGGATCTCCCCGGCATCCCGCTAGAAGCTGAACTTTGCTGCGAACTCAACCGTTCGAGCTTCGTAGGAAGGTGTGCCGCTGATTGAGGTGATGGTCCCGACCGTGGACGTGTTGCTGATGCTCGCGTTCGGGGTGCCGAAGTTCGGGTGGTTGAAGATGTTGAACGAGTCGGCCCGTAATTGAATGTTGTACCGCTCCTTGAACAGGATGTTCTTCTGCAGATTCATGTCCCAGTCCTGGAAGCGCGGGCCACGCAACATGTTGTAGGCGGAGTTACCGTATGCGCTGCCGGGAATGCCCGCCGCGTTGGCTGGCGCGGCGAACGCTGCCGGATTGAACCACAGCGTCCTCGTCTTCTGTGTGGGATAGAGCGCAGTCCCCGCCACGCGGTTGGCGCGCCCGCTCACCAGGTTCGTCCACTTGTTGCCGCTCCCGTCCGTATAGCTGCCCGGCGCAGAATAGCTGACCGAGAACGGCTGTCCGGTCTGGAACGTGCTGATGCCCGAGATTTGCCAGCCGCCAACGATCTTGTCGACCAGGTTGCCCGCGTGATCGAACAGCAAGTGCCCGCGCCCGAACGGCAGCAGGTACGAGTAGTTGACGGTGAGCACCTGAGGCGTGATGCCCCCGACCGGTCCGTAGGAATCATTGGGGGTGGAACCGGAAGGGTTCTCAATATTCTCCGTGCCCAGCACCCGCGTCCACTGATACTCCGCCCCGAAGGCCAAGCCATGGCTGTACTGCTTGTGGACACCGGCCTGCAGCGAGTTCATGTTGCTGTGGAAGATCGGGTCCATGTTGAGGCTGATGGTCGAGAACGGCTGGTAGTTATACGTAGATTGGACCGTGACCCCCGATCCGCTCTGGATCACCACCGGTTGCGCTGGCAGATTGATGTTGGGTGCATAGTTGCCGGAGCCGCCATAGTTGTTCTGCTTCAGGTTGTGCTGCCCCACATAGCCGATGCGCACGTCCCAGCCCCCATGGAATTGATGCTCGAGTGCCAGGTTGTACTGCTCGGTGTAGGGCGTCACGTTCTTGGCCTGTGCATTGGCTGAGGGGTTGGCCGCGAAGTTGCCCGTCGCAGAGAACGGATTGGACATGGAGAATGACGGCGTCGAACCCGTGGAGTTCGAGTAGGTCTCCGAGCCGACGAATGGCAGGTTAGTGAATGGGCTGCCGACGTACGACGCCGGCACCAGGTTGTAGTAGATGCCGAAGGCGCCGCGCAGCACGGTGTTCGGCACGACTTCCCATGCGAAGCCCAGGCGGGGGGCGACGTTGTTCTTGTCTTGCCCGAGGTAGCCGAAGAGACTCGTCGGCAAGTTGGCCGCGGGCGCGAGCGCGACGGGAATCGAGCTTAGGAAGCTCGGGATCGACGCGGACGGATACGAATTGGCGAAGACCACCATCTCTTTGAGCGAGGGAATGAAGAGCGACTGCTGGCCGGAGTACGGATTGTCGCGGAACCACTGCAGGTCGTAGCGCAGGCCCGCGTTGACGGTGAGGTTAGGACGGAGCTTCCAGTCGTCCTGAATAAACGCAGCGTACTGGCTTGAGATATTTCTGGTGATGTAGTTGTTGGGAACCGCTCTTCCAGTCGTAACCGGATAGCCAAGCAGGAAGTCAGCGAATGCGTTGCCGGAATAGTGGCCGTTGAACGTGAACGAGCCGCGCTGCGGGCTCGAGGCCGAATCGTTCCAGTGGTTGTCGTACAGATACGAGAAGCCGACCTTGATGGTATGCCTCGCCGTCACCTTGGTTACGGCCGTTCCAATCTGTGCCACCTGTTCCAGGTCCTTCGACCCGGACTCCGACACGGACTGGATGTTCGTGATCGAGATCTGCGGAGCGCCTTCGATCAACTCTGTGCCCAGCCCGGGAATGATCGACGAGAAGTCAGTGTTGTGGTTCTGCGGCGTGCGGTAGATGGGCAGATGAAAGAACGACGCATATGTGTCAATCAGCAGCGACGGCGAGAAGGTGTGCGTCCAGCCGGCGATGAGGTTCATGTTGTGTTCGCCATCCTGCGCGTTGCCGCCGGCCAGGCTGTCCGATCCGTTCGTCGGGCTGGGGCCATAGAACGCACGTAGGAGGGTGAAGCGAAACTGGTCGTTGTTGCCGATCTTGTGGTCCAGCCGCAGCGAAAATCGCGTAGCGTGCGACGTCTCCGGCACCTGCTCGAACGTGTTGACGCCGATCCCGGACTGCGTGGGCACCGGGTACAGCGCCTTCAGCAGCGCGAGCGACACTGTGCTCTGGTTCGCGGTGGGAATTACGTTCCCCAGAAAAGCCGCGCCCGTCAGCGGATTGATAATCGGCGTCGTGAACTCGGTGAAGATGCCCTGCCGTTCCAGCAAACTCGGCTGCTGCGTGTTGTCGCTGTACGACTGCGTCAGATGGAAGCCCTCGAACGCCGCGAAAAAGAAGCTGCGGTTCCGTCCGTCATAGAGCCGCGGAATGAAGATTGGCCCGGAGAGGTTCCCGCCATACTCGTTCCTCTGGTAGGGCGGCCGAGCGGTCGAGCCGCCGAAGTACGTCTTCGCGCCCATTCCTTTCGAGCGGTTGTATTCGAGCGCCTCGCCGTGCAGCCTGTTTCCGCCGCTGGCGCTGACCACAACGACTTGCGCCGGCTGATTGAACTCCGCGGGCGCACCGGTGCTCAGGACCTTGAACTGCGCGATGGCATCCAGCGAAGGGACCTCGGGTTCAGCGCGCTGCAGCGTAACCTCCGTATTGCTAACGCCATCCAGCGTCGACCCCAGCCCGCCATACGCATTGCGGCTGCCCGTGCCGATCGCTGCTGTAACTCCCCGCGTCGCAAGCTGATCCTGCGCTCCCGCCGCCTGTACCCCAGGAGCAAGAGCGATCAGGCCCATCAGGCCCAGACGGCCATTGAGCGGCGTGTTCTGGATCGCCTGACTGTCGATGACCGATCCCACCGAAGAGTCCGTAGTCTGGATCGCCGGGCTGGCGCTGGTGACCTCCACGGTTTGCGACTCCGAGCCGACCGCAAGCTGGGCGTTAATCTGCGCAACCTGGTCAATCGAAAGATCAATGCCCTTCTGCTGATAGCTTTCGAAGCCGGCCTTATCCACCTTGACCGTGTATTGTCCCGGTGGCAATTGCGTAACCGTGAAATTTCCCACGCCCGAAGTAGTCACGGTGTGGACCGCATTGGTAGCGGTCTGAGTTACCGTGATGGTCGCGTTGGGAACGGCAGCCCCCGACGCGTCGGTCACCGTCCCGGTGATCGAGCCAGTGATGCCCTGGCCGAACGCGCTGGTCTGCATCGCTAAAGCCGTGAGGAGCAGTACACCAGCAAGCAGCGCGAAGTGCCGCATGGACCACCGTCCCGGGTGGCTTCCAGCCTGCATGGTCTGATTTGGCGTCTCCAATAAGTTCTTCATCTTTATCCCCCTCTTCCTCTTTGCTCGATGGAACTGAAATCGTCGTTCGTTTTCCGCCCGTTGATCGCGCCTGTCGCGGACCCGGCGACCTGCTGCGGACCGGCGGAACACATCGCAGACCGAAATCGCTAATTAGCTCAACCGGCTAGCGCGCCATGGATCGATGGCCGAGAAGGCCACGCGTTCGATGGCCCCCCGACGATCGCTTCAATCGATCCGAATCTCGCTTCGATCTGTATTTACAGAGTGCGAGTATTAGGCGCGTTGCTTGAGGAAGGCAACGTTTTTCACAGTGATGCCAAAAATTCACCGTGAATCGGGGAGGGGTCACATTCTTTAGAGGAACCGAGCGCACTTCGCAGCGCAAGAGACACACAACGGAACCGTCAGATTTTGGAAGGGAAAATCTCGAGGTTGCTGCTGAACTGCCCCCACTGACCGGGTAGGCATCTGCGTCGCCTCCTACCGGGCTGGAGAGCCATCCGGCAGCAGGTGAAAGCTCACGATCTTGCCATAGTACGAGTCGCCGTTCAGGTTCTGGGTCGAGAGCAGAAGCTCGAAGCGCGGAATCGTTCCACCGGTATCGATCCCCCGCAAGAACGTGCCAAAGTTGCTGCTGAACAGGAATTCGCCGGCTGCTTCGGTCCCCGCCTTGCTCGTTCCACCCACCAGCAGCGCAGACCCCTCGCCGTCCAGGCTGGGCAAATACGAGATCACGCCATAGGCCACATGCTGCTCGCTATCACCCAACTCGTCGTACCGCTCCTGTTCCCCGGCACCGGGCACGCGGTTGTAGACATAATTCGTATGCGACTGCCAGTCGTAGTCCACCCGAAAGTGACCATACGAATTGAACAAAGTGACCCATGGATTGGCGCGGGCGCTGCCAATTAAGATCGCGTTCGACTCCTTCAGCTCCTTCAAATTGAGCTCGCGCGCAAATCGAATCAGAACTTTGCCGCTCGCTGCCTCAGGCAGCCGCTCGAGCCTCGAAACCAGGTTCAGATCCGCAATGCTCGTATATTGGCTATTAATAATCGACTTCCACGGGCCGGCCAACCCAGGGGGCGGAGGCGCATTCAAGTACTTCTTACTCATGTAGTCAGAGGGGCTGACCCCCTTGCCGCTCAGCTCTTCTTCCATAATCAGGCTGCTGTCGGCCGGCACAACGATCTCCGTCCGTCGCGGATCGAAGACCCCAGTCCAAAAGCGTGACTCGACGCTCTGCTTGCCTGGCGCCGGTCTTCCTGGGCGGAAGTGCCAGGCAAGCAGGCCGGCAATCAAGATAAGTCCCACCAAAACAGGGATATAGAGACGTCGTCCCGCAGGCGCCACCGTAGCCCGCTCGTCCAGGTTCGGCTTCGCCGCATCTTCAGCCGCAAGGGAAGTGCCTTCCAGCTTCGCCTCTTCCCGCTCCGGCGCCGCCTCCCGATAGTGAAACTCAGGAACGTAGGAACCCTTCGGAATCGTCAGCGTGATCGGTTCGTCGCGGCCTTCGGTGGCAAAGTACTCCTGCAGCCTCTGCCGCAGAAATCGTGCCTGGGAACGGACAATGCTGTCCTCTCCCATGTGGTATCCCTCGGTTCGCCCGAACACCTCGGTGCCGATCCGCTGCTCATTAATAGAGTCGGCTTTGCCGAGCTGCTGCTGTTCACAGATGAACTTCAGGAAAGCGGCAAGCTTGTGCGACTTCCGAAATAGCACGGACGCCACAATCCGCTCTACCAGAAGCCGTTGCTGCTCCGCGGTAGGGGCGTCTGTGGTGGGCTTCGTCATCAACATCGGTCCTCCGATCAAGGAACCGCTCCAATTTCACCGTGAAACGCGACCTGTAAGCGGTGAAAAACATTGTGGAGAAGAGGTACTGACTGCATTCTAAGGGTACGCGTGACTCCGCTGGTGATTATTGCACCGCGGGTCGATCGTTGAACAGGGCTGCCGCACCCGTCTGAGCGCACCCCGGCTGGCCTCCCCAAGAGGGTTGGCTTGCAAGCGATCCCCATGGCCGACCCAGGCACAGCGCCCTCGCAGGAGGTCTAGAAGAAGATGCGTGGCGGACTTCAATTGGACCAGGTCGTTCCAGAGGCAACCGGGCGCACAACCACCCCGGACAATGCGGCTAACTCCTCTCGGCTCAAGTCCTTGGACATATTGCGCGGCGTGACGGTCGCCGCGATGATCCTCGTGAATACCAGCGGTGACGGCGCCCATACCTACCCGATTCTGGCGCACTCCCCCTGGAACGGCTGCACCCTGGCCGATGTTGTCTTCCCTTGCTTCCTCTTTATGGTCGGCATCTCCAGCGTCTTCTCGCTTAGCGGACGTTTGCGCGCCGGCACTCCTCACCCACTCATCGTCCGCCAGGCCCTATTGCGGGCCGCCGTCATCTTCGCCCTCGGACTGGCGATCAACGAGTTCCCAACCTTCCCCTTGCACACCCTACGAGTATTCGGAGTGCTTCAACGGATCGCCCTCTGCTACTTCGCGGCAACGCTCCTCTTTCTCTGGAGCCGGACGCGCACCCTCGCCATCCTTTTCTTTTCCATTCTGATCGGCTACTGGATTCTGCTCCGGTGGGTGCCTGTGCCGGGAATGGGCATCCCCGGCAGCACGATCCCATTCCTCGATCCCCATGCCAATCTGCCCGCCTGGCTCGACCGTCACCTCCTGCCCGCGGCCCATCTGTACCACCAGGGGTTCTACGATCCCGAGGGTCTGCTCAGCAGCGTTCCCGCCCTCGCCAGCACTCTGCTCGGCACGCTCACCGGAATCTGGATTCGCCGCAAACAGGCCGGCGCCGTCACCGCCCGCGGCCTCTTGCTCGCCGGCCTCCTTTGCATGGCCGGCGGTCTTCTCTGGAGCCACTGGTTCCCCATGAACAAGCGGCTCTGGACCAGCTCATTCGTCCTGTGGACCGGCGGCATCAGCCTGCTGACGCTCTGCCTTTTCTACTGGCTCGTCGACCTGCGCCACCGCGCAACCCGGGTGGTCTACCCAGCCGTGGTCTTTGGGACCAACGCCCTTGCAGCCTATGTCTTCTCCGAGTTCCTGGCGTCACTGCTGGGCACCCTCCGGCTCCCCGGCACAGGGATGTCGGTGCAGCGGTGGCTGTATCATCCCCTGGCCGCCGCCATTCCCAACCCCAGCATTGCCGCCCTCACCTATGCGGTCCTTTACGTGGGAGTGTGCTTCGTGCCTGTCCTGGTGCTCTATCGCAGGCAAATCTTTTTGAAGGTATGACCTACGCAGTCGGGATTGGTGCAGGATCGAAGCTGTCTTCGTAGCGTGGTTCCGTCGCCATCCATCCTTCGATCAAGTCGGCGGCCCGAATGCCGCCTCGGGCGCCGTCCGCCATGCAGTTCATCGCCGCCGCGGCACACGCGAAGTCGAGTTGGCGCTCGAGGGTCCAGCCCTGCAACAGGCCATAGATGAAACCTGCATGGAAGATGTCGCCGGCGCCGGTGGTGTCGACCACCGGAACGCGATACGCGGGCCGATAACAGAACTGCTTGCCATCCCACGCGAGCACGCCGCCGGGGCCCAGCGTGGCCGCGGTAAGGCGGCATTTGTAGCGAACTTGCATCCTGACGAGAGCCTTCTTCAGATCGCTTTCCGCCATCAAGCGGCACGGAAAGTCCCGGCTCACGATGAGGTAGTCGATGTTCCGAATGAGCTCTTCCACACCGGGATAGGTTTCATCGAGATCCGCAATCACCGGGATGCCCGCGGCGCGAGCCCACCCGGCAGCGACCGTCGCAGCCGCCGTATCGTAGCCATCGACGTGCAAAGCGCGCGCATTCACAATCCAGTCGCGATCCAACTCCTCGGGGCGCAGGATCAGACGCTCATCCCGCCGGCAAAGAACAGTTCGTTCGCCGTCGCGGTCCACCAGGATGAGCGATTTAGGACTGGCCGCTCCCGTTACATGGATGAGTTTCGCGTCAACGCCCAGCCGGGCAAACTCCGCAGCGTGCACCTTGGCCGCATTATCGTCCCCCAGCTTGCCGACATAGCGCGTGCGCAGCCCCCAGGTCTGGCAGGCCACCACAGTCGAGGCAACCTGCCCCCCCGGCATCACGGTCTCCGTTCGGTATTCCACCTTGGAGCCAGATACGGGAAACTCCGCCAGGGCAATCACGGTGTCGGTCGCATTCAGGCCTACACCGACAAGGTCGACACGGGGCGAATCGGTCATCCGGTCATTGTAGTTGGTGCTCCATTTGGGAGCCCGAACCGCTCTGGACTGAATCCAATCCATTCTGCGTACGGCGCGTCTCCAGCAGGGCGCTGACGCGTGCGATCACTTGAAACGCATCGGCGACATAGACCACGTCGGCCTTGCCCCGGGTCCAGCCGCAGTTTGCGTCCAGGCTGATCGCGCGCCGCTCGGTGATGAAGCGCCAGCCCACCGCGTGTGGCTCCTCGCCATGGCAGCAGGTGGAAAGTCCCTTCGCATGGCGCGGAGTCGAGCCGGTCTGGCCAATCTGGTTCAGGTGAGTCAGGAAGGGCAGTACGGGCTGCTCCTCGCCGGTCTGACCCTCCGCCTTCTGATCTGCCAGCGATTTACTGCTTCCCAGCGATGCCCCGGAGAGGCGCAGGAAGGAGAGAATCTGTTGGCCGGCCTCAGCAACATGAATCTTGCCGTCGGGCTGCTTCTTGGTCCATCCCGCTCCGGCCACAAACAGCAGCCGCGCATCCGGGCGAATGGTCTGTGCACCGAGCAGCGGTGCCCGAAATCCTTCGACAGAAGTCCGCAGGGCAGGCAACGCAACCTGGACTTGCTCAACCTCCGCAGCCGCTGGCTCGCCCGCAAAAGGCGCGTGTGTCCCTGGGTCGAGTAGCAGAAACCACGGCCGAGTATCGCGACTGACCACTGCCTCGACACGCTGGCGATAGAACCACCGCGTCGCCTCGATTGCGCCCGATCCAGAGAGCGCCGTGATGTGGGTATCGATGCATCCGCCCAGCCGGTGCGTCACGCCGGCCGCCACCCGCATCCAGCGCGCACTTGCCGGCGCCAGGATCACGGTGGCCTGCGCCGCTCGGCACAGCGCCTCGCAGCCCGCGGCGTCCGATGCGTAGCGCGCCTGCGCGAATGCTTCGCCCGAGACCGCAAGCAGACGCGTTCCCGTTCCGGCGACGGCACTCGCTGCCGCCTCCGCGTTAGAGCCGAGAATACCGATCACCAGCGGCGCCTTCATCCGGCGCGATAACTCCTCGCCGGCAGTCACCGCTTCAAGAGAAGCTTTCGTCAGCACAGCGCCGCCATCGTCGACATGGGTCAGGACAAGGATCGTTTCCATCGTGTTCACTCCGCAGCCATCCATTCGACAAGTTCACGCGCAATCTCATCGGGCGACATATTTCTCTCGAGCCGCGTCTCGCGCTGCTGCTTCGGGAGACTGACCGAAACGTAGCGCAGCCCATTCGGTTCCAGCGTCGCCGACTTAGCCTTCTGCAGCGCAGGCATCATCCCGCGCATGTTCTGCATGCCGATTTGGGGATTGTTACGCGGCTCCGCAAGATTGCCCGTCGCCCAGCCCAGCACCGCTGGCGTTCCCGCGCAGACGGAGACCTGGTGCCTGCCCCCTTCCACGCGCTCCAGCACCTCGAACGAACCGTCGTCGCGCAACGAGATCTGGTCGACGCCCTGAAACTGATCGGTAATGCCCAGCCGTTCGCCGATGAGTTGCAGCGTAATGCCCGCGCCGCGCGTCGCCGATTCCCATCCGCCGAAGAGCAGCAGATGTTCGCGGTCCAGGCCAGGCAGCGCGGCGATCGTCTCAGCCAGCGCGGCCGCGGTCGAGTGCGCATCGCCGAAGCCGCCAATAGGCCCATCCACGGGCACCAGTTCGAAAGCGGCCTTCTGGCCAACCGTCATCATCACCTGCTGCAGCTTGGCCTTGGGGCCAAGGCTGACCAGCCAAACTCTGCTGCCGGGCACGCTCGCGGCAAGGCGCGCCGCCTCGTACAACGCGCAGGCGGCCCATGGATCGAGCACCGAAGGCAACACCATCTCGTTCTTCAGCCCCGGCCCGTTCGGCCCGGTTACAGGTTCCAGGGTCTGCAGAGGATCGGGTACGATCCCCGCGCAAACCACGATGTGCAATGCATCTGCCATAAATTCCTCAACCCTCCGGAGTAACGCGGGGTTTCAACCCCACGAATCAACCGTCCCAAATCCACGCGGGCTTTCGCTTGATGTGCCCGGGCTCTTTACCAGCACCCTCTGCGGTCCCGCTTTGCTCAGTTCTCCACTGAGTGAAGCCCTCCGCCGCCAGCAAAAAACTCGATATTGCTGCATCCTCCGTTCGGGGTCCGTGCGCAGTTCCAAACACACGCGCCGCAGTGCACGCACTTCTCCCGCTCGAACAGAATCGCCCCGCCCGCACACTCCGTAATGGCCTGGCCGGAGCACATCGCCACGCACGTCTTTTCTTCGCACGCAACGCATAACTCCGGCTTACGGAAGACCACGTGGTCGGCGAAGCCCGGCATGGCCTGCACCTTGCCGCCCATCAGCAGGGCGTCCTGCTGCGTCACCAGCAGCCGTCCATCGAACTCAATATCGGGCCAGCCTCGCTCCGTCAGCAGCGCGTCGTGCCGCGGCCGCCCTCCGGCCCGCGCCGCCCGCACCACGTTTTCGGCTTCCTTCGGCGCCACACCCTCCACCGTGTCCGGCGAGAAGCGCCGAATCTGCTCGCGTGCCGATGGAATCCGCCCCCGCAGAGACAGCCGTCCGCGCGTGAGCCCCGCCAGGGCCATGCCCACCATGCCAGTCACCATGCCGCGATGGAATCCAACTCGCGCGTTCTTTGCCTCCTGTGCGTCGCGTTCGACCCAGCTCTCCCGGCGGCGCGCTTCGTAGGTTGCCGCGAGATTCTGCTGCGTAAATGGCTTGTCCGCACGCAATAATTCCACCACGGCGTCAGCAAGCAGCGTGCCGGTGGTCCACGCCTCATCCACGCCTGACCCGGTCAGCATATTGGTGCTGCCCGAACCTTCTCCAATGCGCGCATAGCCGTCGCCGGTCAGGAAAGGTTCTCCGTGCTTGCCCGACTCCTGCAGCGACTTCGCTCCCCACGAGCGCAGCTTTCCGTGCTTGAGATAGCGCCACAGTGCCGGATGCTGGATGTAGTGCTGCAGATAGCGATACGCCGTCCGCGACGGATCGCCCAGCCACGACGGAACGAAAATGCCCACCGAGACCAGCCGGTCGGGATGAACATAGAGGAAGCCGAAGATCTCCGGCTCCGGATAGCCGAAGGTGTGCCACACGACGCCCGGCTGCAGCGGCGAGTACTCCTCCGACTCCGGCAGCTCGATGACCATCTTCATGCCCAGCGCCCATTCGCTCTTTGCGTGTCCGGGTGGCAGTCCCACGCGCCGATCGATGGCCTGGCCAACTGCGCCCACCGGTCCGTCGCCCACCACCGTCAGCGGCGCGCAGACATCCATGCCCGGCATGAATCCCTCCGCCGGAGCGCCTGTGCGATCCACTCCCTGGTCGGCGAGGCGGACGCCCTTAACCGCCGTGCCGGAAAAAATAGGCTCGCTCACCGGAGTCCCCGGCCATATCTGCACCAGGCCGCTCGCCATCAACTGCGTCCCCACCCATTGGTTGAACTGGCCCATCGACAGCACCAGACCGCCATGTTTGTGCAGGAATCCCGGCGTCCAGGGAAGTTCGAACGCCTGATCCTCCACCCGCACCAGCCACCGGTCAAACACGCGCAAAAACGCATCGCCCACACGCAGGGCGAACGAGCGGCGGCTGGCGCCGATCGGGTCCAGCAGGTAGAGCACGCGCTCCTCGGTCACCGGGGTCGCCATCGGAATCTCGGCCGGGTCTAGATCGGGAAACGTCGCGCGGATCCCCCGTGCCCGCGTCACCACTCCACTGACTCCCGCGGCGATATCATCGGCCCGTTCGTAGCACAGCACCTGCAACGGCATTCCCGGCGCGACTTTACTGGCAAAGGCCGGGTCGTCCGGGTGCTCGTTCCACTCCTTGGCCAGCGTGGCGAGGAAGCCGCCCATCGCCGGACCGAAGCCGACGCATGCGATGTCCACATCCATCGTCTGCCGGCCTGTTTCCGCTGCCGCAGCGCTCGCCCCGGCCTGCGTGTCGATCCCGTCTGCGCTCATGCCGGATAGTCCAGGGCTTCGGGGATCATCACCTTGCTCAGCGTGTCCGCCGCCCGATCCTTGGCCAGCCGTGCACCGCTCAGGCAAGTGGTCAACTTGTTCTGCATCCGCTGGAACTCGCTCATCCCGGCACAGCCGGCGCACGGGCCGGCCTTCGGTGGATGGCTTCCGTTCTCGCCAATTACATCCACAGCAAAGGCCGAGATCCCCGGCATGGTCTCTTCGAGCTCTTCCAGTTCGCCGGCCGTGAAGCAATGACTGCAGCCTTCCGCATCCCAGGCCGGATGGCGATTGTAGCCAAACACCAGCTCGGCGCAGATGCGCGAGACCTCGCCGCTGGCCCGTGCCGCCTGCGTATGGCACAGGTCGCTCAGGAACTGCACCGTCTCCGCCAGGCCTTCACTGGCAACTGGATCGTCCCCGCCGCGAGCGTCCAGTTCCAGCACGTCGAGAATCTGGCAGCGCGATGCGAGCAACCAGCAAAGCGCATCGGCCAGCGCAAACGTAACGCCCTGCCTCTGTCCGTGATACAGCAGGCCGCCATCCGGATCCGTGGCCTTCTGCAAATGATGCAGCGTCCACTCCCACATCTCCATCGCCGAGGCCAGCGTGCATGCACCGGTTCCAGGCCGCACGCCGGCGATCTGCCGCATCGACCGGATCCACGCATGGAATTGCGCAAGGAAGACCTGGCTGGTCATGGTGACCGTCATCTGCCGCCGCTGCACCGCCTCCGGCCCCTCATAGGTCGCCTCCAACTGGGCGTCCATCCACTTGTTGGCCAGAAATCCCGGGCAATCCTCGGTAATGCCATAGCCGCCCATCAGGCTCACGGCTTCGCGCATCATGTTGGCCCCGTGGCCCGTGTTCCACAGCTTGGTTGCCGGACACAGCACATCGGCTTCGGAATTCTTCAGAACGAATTCGACCAGCGGGTCCGCGGCCAGTGCCAACCGACGCGGATCGTCCGGATCGAGCCCAAGCAACTCGATTGCCTTCTGTTCACTCTCGCGCAGAGCCCTGTACTCCGTTCGTCGACCCACCACTCCGCGTTCTTTCAGAATTGCATTCTTCTGCTTCTCCACCGGATCCAGATCGTCGAACAACCGCGCGGTGGCAAAACCCAGCGAGGTAGCGGCCTCACCCGTGGCCCACACATCCACCAGCCGGTGCAGCGCATCCTCGCGCTGCTGAATGCCGAACTCGTAGCGCATCGACCCGGGCTTCGCGCCTTCGGCTCCACGAAAGCGTCCACGCTGGTATCGGATCACCGGCTCAACCGCCGACAGCAGCTTGGCAGAGGTCATCAGGCCAACCCCCACACGGGTGCGACGAAACACCGCCTCAATTACGTCGCCATGGTTGCACTTGGGGACGATCACGCCATCCTGCACGGTATAACCGCCCACGATGCGGCTGGCCGGCACCTTCAGATTGAAGATCGGATCGCCGGTCGAAGAAAGTTGGTGAACCAGCTTCTTGGTCGGAGTTCCACGATCGAAAATACCCTCGTCGCCCTCTTCGAGAATCACGACGCAACTACCTTTAATGCGCGGGTCGTCGGAGGTGACCGCCGCGGTAACAAAATTGGCGAAGGCAATGTTGGTGATGAACCGCCCGCGCTTGTCCACCTGCAGCATGGGCTCCTCGCCATCCCTCCACTCGGCAATGCGCATCTTGCCGCTCAGCACGCCGGTGTCCACGCCCACATAAGGGATCGGCTCGGTCAGCGCGAACGCTCCGCGCCACGGCTTGCGGTCCTCGCCTGGCTGCGGCGGCGCCGCCAGTCCCTTGTAATGCCGAACCTGTTCGGCCGTGCCGCACTCATGGATCGGCGCCAAGGCCAGAAAACTTGCCAGGCTGGCCGTCGCCGCGCCGCCATCCACCCATGCCAGTTCGAAGGCCGCCAGCGACAACGCCAGGTTCTTCGGCCCCGCGATGAATCCGCCCTCCTCCGGCTCCATAAAGGCAGCCGTGATCCCGGCGCGATCGAACGCCTCCATCATCTCTCGCTTGGCGGGGGTCCACTCGTGGGTGTTGCGCTCGCCCGCGGCCACCATGCGTGCCACCGTGCCCCGAGCCACCGCGCGCGCCGAGTGCATCAGCATCTGTAAATCGAACCGGTCCGCAAACCGCCATTGGATCTGGCGCACGGCATCCCCGGGAAGAGTATGCATGGTCTTGGTTCCTGGTGCCGTAGCTGTACCCATGGTCTGATCCTCGCGCAGCGCGATCATTGTCTCAGCCGGGGCATGGAGCAGCCTGTGACCTACATCACGAGGCAATTGGGCCGGCTTCCCATAAACCGAAACGCCCGAAGGCCAGCGGCCAATCCTTCGATGCCGCATCCGGGAGACTACGAGCAGTCGCCCATCGCGCAAAACGGTTTGTTGGGAGTACTCCGGTGTCCGGCTGTGCGCGGATTGACATCCAAGAGACCGTCGCAAACGGTGAAAAATTGATCCGCGGATCAAGCTCCCCAGCAGGCGCTGCCCCTCTGATGGTCGAGAGCTGGCCCCAACCTCATGGGATCCTTATGGGCCGCGAGGAAGAGCGGCGAAACACCCGGTTTCCGGACGAGGTTAAATTGTGCCGTAACTGGTTATAAATGTTGAATGTAACCGAACAGCGCACAAATCAACGGTGAAACTGCTTTTTTGGTTGACATGCCATTCATGCTTCGATAACCTTGGGGTCAATTACCCCAAAGCTTCTTTATAGCGTTAGTGAGACTAAGAACCTCCGCAGTCTAACTATTTAAGGTTTCCTAACTTCCTGCCGACTACAGGTATCAGTAATCTGGAAAGCAGATATCTCCGGGTTAGCTGACCTACCTCATCTTTGTTTCCGCAGTTAGAACGCCTGTTCTTGCTTCGGTGAAGCTGTATTCGAAATTGAATCGCAACAAGATTTTGTTGGGTTAGGTCTTATTTCTTACATCCCAGGTGCGGCGACGGCTCAGTACTCACCAGCCGCCCGCCTTCGACCATCAGTTGCTCCCTTCGGGCGATTCGCCCTGCTGCATCTGAAGATCTCTTCTCCTTCGCCCCTCGCAATTCAAACCTGAAGTTCGCAAGCGGGATAACACCTGCGGATTGATCTGAAACCGTAAACCTACTCGAACAGCTGGAGGAAATTTTGCAAATGTCATTCGTGAATCGGAAGTTCTATGGATTGCTGGTTCTGCTGCTGGTGCTGGCAGGGTTCGTTCCTCAACTCCAGGCGCAGACCAACTTTGGATCGGTGCGCGGTCTCGCGAAAGACGTACAAGGCGGGTTGATTGCCGACGCGGTCGTGACCCTGACCAACCTGGGAACGAAGATCGTCCGCACCACCAAGACCAATGACTCCGGCGAGTATGACTTTCCGCAAGTCACGGTTGGCGACTACACGGTCGAAGTATCCCTCAAGGGATTTGAGTCATTCCGCGAGCCGGTCACGGTGACGCTGGGACAGACGGCAACGGTCGACGCCACGCTCCAGGTGGGCAACGTCAACGAAACCATCGAGGTCAAGGCTTCCGAACCGCTCATCGATACGGCCAGCGCGAGTGGTGGGCAGCTCTTCACCGAACAGCAGCTTACGGAATTGCCGAACCTGGGACGCAACCCATTTGTCTTCGAGAAGCTCGACAATAACGTGACCCCGGTGGGTGATCCCCGCTATGTGCGTGCCGAGGACCAGAGCGGCTCTTCCGCAGTTTCCATCGCAGGTGCACCCATCGGCGCCAACAGCTACGTAGTCGACGGTATCCCAACTTCTACCTCTAGCGGCGGCGTGACCTTCATCCCTTCGCCGGAGGCGGTTTCCGACGCGAAGACGCAGGCGAATACCTATGACGCCGAAGTGGGCCGCACCGGCGGCGGCGTGGGCAATACCAGCTTGAAGTCGGGCACCAACACCTACCACGGCGTGCTGTACGGCGAAACCCGACAGACCAATTGGAGCGCAAACTCCTGGGCCAACAAGCATACGGAGTACTTCGTCAATGGCAAGGATACCGGCGGGACCACGCCGCCGCCCGACGTGACAACCTACCTGTATGCGGGAGCCCTGGGCGGTCCGGTTCCATTCGCGGACAAAGTCAAGTACCTGCAGAAGACCTACTTCTTCATCACCGAAGAAGGCTATCGTCAGGCGCAGCCCGATACGGGCACGGGGCGGTTGAATGTTCCGACTCCGCTGGAGGCGTCCGGCGACTTTTCGGCCGACCCGCTCACGCTGTATGACCCCCAATCCCCATTCGTCGTGGGCGCGTGCCCGTCGTCGTTCAAGGCGACTGCGGCCTGCAGGACCCAACTCCTCGGCATGTCCAACGGACTCCCCGCCAGCAATGTCATTCCCGCGAGCTACAAAAATCCGATTGGCTCGTGGATCGCGGCAAATGCCTTCCCATCCCAGACCAACCCGGCGCTTGCCTACGGCCAATACAACTCCCAGCGCGCCGACGACTTCAAGACGCGTTCCGACATGTATAGCGGCAAGCTTGATCACGTATTCTCCCCTTGGTGGAGTTCGAATATCTCCTACGTGCATCTGGCGACTCAGGAGCCCTCGGGAGACTTCTATGGAAACAAGGGGAACTACTCGAGCGACGGTAGACTCGTCCGCTTCAACGACGCAACCTCGTTCTACAACGTATTCACCATCAATCCAACCACCATCGCCACGGTCGGGTATGGATTCAATCGCTACTACAGTGTCACCTTCCCCTATGGCCTTGGATTCAACCTCTCGAATGGGTTTGGCGGAGCTGGATTTCCCGCCGGCTTCGTGAGCAACGTGCAGTCCAACTTCGGCGGGCAAGGCACATTCCCCGGAATCACCACCACCCAGAACTCCGCAGGCAGCTACGCTGCGCTCGGCTCAGGGTTTACCGGCCGCTCCATCCCGTCCGCTACTCACAACTTCGTCTTCGGCATCGAGAAGACCGTGGGCAAGCAGAACCTGAAGGCCGGCTATGTCTTCCGCGCCATGCACGTCGCCTCGAATCCTCTGGGAACCAATCCCGCCTTCAGCTTTACCGGAGGCTATACCTCGGCGGATGGAAAGAGTTCCTCCTCCGACACCTATAGCAGCGCCACCGGCGCGACCTACGGAAGCGGCCTCGCCGACCTGGAGATGGGCCTGGCCAACACCGGGAGCATCGGCATCAACACCGGAGCATTCAACGAGCGGGCTAGCTATCACGCGCTCTACTTCCAGGACGACTTCCGCGCCAGCGACAAACTGACCATCAACCTTGGCCTTCGTTACGAGTACGAACTGGGCGAGCGCGAGGCGAACAACCAAATGGCTGTCGGCTTCGACCAGAATGCCTCCTACATCGATCCAATCACGGGCACCACAATGCATGGTGGCCTGGCTTTCGCCGGCGTCAATGGATATCCGATTCACACCGCGAACCAGAGCCACACCAAGTTCTCGCCCAGAGTCGGTGTCGCCTATCAAATCCGCAGGGGAACTGTGCTGCAGGCCGGATTCGGCGTCTTCTACGCGCCCGAAGCGGTCGCTGCCTTCACCCCCGGATACTCTCAGTCCAGTTCCTACGCTGCGGGCACGGGCGGCAACATCACTGCGCCTATCTCAGCCTCCCAGATGGGGACCGGAGCTTACCTTTCCAACCCGTTCAACGGCACCACGACCGGGGCCCTGGTTCCGCCGTCAGGCAACACCCTGGGGAACCTCACCTCACTGGGAAACACCATCTCGGTCGTCGACTTCAACCGCAGAGATCCGCTCGTCGAGCAATATTCCGCCAAGATTGAGCATCAACTTCCCTGGGCCACTGTGCTGACCTTTGGTTACGCAGGCGCCCACGCAAAGAACTTCCCGCTCGCGGTCAATATCAATCAGCTCTCCGATGGCACCATGGCTCAGCTCGCGGCAAACGCGGCCGCGGGGTCAACCACCACCTTTACCGGAGCAGCGCCTACCGATCCCTACTACTATCCAACGGTGTCGAACGGAACGACCAACTACACCACCGGATCGATAACCAGCAACTCTACAATTCCCACCGGTCAGTTGCTTCTCCCATTTCCGCAATTCTCGACCGTCACCCTCTCGGAGAGCGCAGGCTACTCTCTTTACAATGCGTTCAACCTCAAGGTGCAGAAGCAGGCAGCCAGGGGTCTCACGGTGCTCTTTACCTATACGTGGATGTCCAACTGGGACAACCTCTATGGCGGCGGTTCCAGTCTGAACGGAACCAACGGCCCGGCTGACAATTACAACCTGAAGGGCGAGTATGCGCGTGCCGTGAACGACATCCCCAACCGTTTTGCTGCCGGCCTGACCTATGAGCTGCCCATCGGCCGGGGACAGCCGCTCTTTAGCGGAATGCCGAAGTACCTCGATATGATCGTCGGCGGATACAAGGTGGATGCGATCATCTCCCGCCAGGATGGAGGCCCGATCGGGATCACGCAGGGCACCAGCGAGAGCAGCTCCCAGTACGGGATCACCGGCTTCGGCGGCCAGGCTCGGCCGAATCTGACCGGAATCAATCCCTGCTATAACGGCACGCCGGAACAGAAGGTCAACGCGAACGGCTTCTACTTCAACCCTGCGGCCTTCAGCGGAACCCGGGCCTTTACCTATGGCAACACGCCTCGCACGTTGGGTTGCAAAGGGCCAGGACTCTCCGACACCGATCTCAACCTGACCAAGACTTTCTCGGTCGGGGAACGCGTCAAGATACGGTTCATCGCAGAGGCCCTGAATGTAACCAATACGCCGCAATTCTCCCTCTCCGGCACCTCGCTCACTACTACCGCTACCGGTGTTGGAACGGCGCCGAAGGTCTCAGGCACTCCGGGAACCACCGGAATCCTGTCCCAGAATAACTACAACCGGTTCATTCAACTCGGCGGCAGAATCTACTTCTAAACACTAGGCGGCGCGGACTTATCATCCGCGCCACCCGGGAGTATTCCGGTAACCTACAAAGAATCCAATCACCTGGCAGTACCGTTTCAAACTACAGCAATCTAAGGATTTAATTAAGAATTTCCGGCAGTCAATCCGAATTAATTTGTGACTTGCAAAGCTACAAATATCGTATACACTGCTATCTATTCAACCGGTCGGTTCGCTCAGACTGCACTTGGGCTGCCCCTGTCGTCGGACGCTAACGAAACAAACCAACAGCTGAGCAATCCTGGTAATCTGCCGGTCTTTATTGGGCCATACAGCAAGTGTTCGATGCCGCTGAATCGTCGTCGTGGCCACCAGTGTCTCAGGTCACCCTCAGTGATCTGAAATTGTTGTGATGTAGCGAATGGCATATCGTTTTTAACGCTTTGCGATTCACAAGTATCTCGGTGAACCTGCAACAACATGTCGATCTCAACCGCAGTCCAAGGAGAGCCTGATGAGCTTTAAGAATGATGTATCCCGTCGTGGGTTTATGCGTCTATTCGGTGCGGCTGCGGCCGCACTTCCGATCGTTGGCCAGTCCCAGTATGCAAACGCGCTGCAGGCCGCGCAGGCAGAAGGCCGCCGTCGCGCTGGTGCAGGCGGTGGGTCCGACTTTGGCGACATGCGGGCTCGCGACGCCAACGCCGTCATCATCAGTTCCAACGAGAATCCGCTGGGCCCGTCCGCTTCCGCACTTGCAGCCATCTCGGCCGTATCGGCGACCGGCGGCCGTTACCACCAGGAAGCGAAGTCCGAAACCGTCGCCTCCTTCAGCAAGACCTTCGATCTGAAGCCCGGCTATGTCAGCATGTTCCCCGGCTCGGGCGGCCCGCTCGATCTCGCTCTCTACTCCAACATCGGACCCGACAAGCCGCTGGTCATGGGCGACCCCAGCTACGAGCAGGGCACCCGCGCCGCCGCCACCATGAAGGCCAAGCTCTTCACCGTGCCTCTGACCAAGGATGGAGCCCACGACGTCAAGGCCATGGCCGCCGCCACTCCCCATGCCGGCGCCTACTACATCGTCAACCCCAATAACCCAACCGGCACCATGACCCCGAAGGAAGACATCGTCTGGCTGCTCAAGAACAAGGCGCCCGGCTCCGTGGTCATTGTCGACGAGGCCTACTTCCACTTCTCCAACGACGAGTCCATGATTGATCACGTCGCCAAGGACCAGGACCTGATCGTCATGCGCACCTTCTCCAAGATCTACGGCATGGCAGGTCTGCGCGCTGGATTCTTCATCGGTAAGCCGGAACTGCAGGCCAGGATGGGCGACATCGGACCTGGCGCCAGCCGCAACGGCTCGGGTTCCGTCTCCATGGCAACCGCGCACGCCTGTACCGCCAGCATCGAAGACAAGGACCTGATCCCAACGCGCCGCAAGATCAACGGGGACATCCGCGCCGATACCCTGGAGTGGATGGACAAGAATGGTTACAAATACTATCCTGGTTCGCAGGCGAACTTCTTCATGGTCGACGTGAAGCGTCCGGGCCGCGAGTTCTCGGCGCTGATGCAGAAGGAGGATGTCTTCATCGGCCGCACCTGGGCTGCCATGCCGACTTATGTGCGCGTCACGGTCGGCACCGCGGACGAGATGGCAAAGTTCAAGACCGCCTTCAAGAAGAGCTACGAAACGACCCCGGCAGTGTCTCATCTCGACCTGCCCTACACCGCATACTCGGAACTCGATCGCCACCTCGCGTAGCTCCACCCAGCCAGGTTGTTCCTTCCAACCCGCCGTATGGAAAACCTTCCATGCGGCGGGTTTTCTGCGCCCGCTGGCCTCAGTGTCTCAGAGCGTTTCCGTGGAACTGAAGGAGAGTGCCGGGAGAAGAATCTGACCGTCGGGCCCGATCGTTGGGTGCGGGGACGCCACCGTCGGGGAATCGAGCGCGGCTTCGATCAGTCTGCCGGCGATCTCATCGGCCAGCAGCGGGTGGCTGAAGTAGTAGCCCTGAATCTCATCGCATCGATGCGCGCGCAGAAAGGCCATCTGGGCCTCATCTTCGACGCCCTCCGCAAGCACTTTCAGATTCAGGGTCCTCGCCATACCGATGATCGCGGTCGTAATCGCCGCGTCATCCGGGTTGACGGCAACGTCCCGAACAAAGGAACGGTCGATCTTCAGCTTGTTGACGGGGAATTGTCGCAAGTAGCTCAAGCTGGAATAGCCGGTGCCAAAATCGTCGATCGCCAACTTCAGGCCCATCTCGCTCAACTCCTCAAGCACCGAGAACATCACATCCGCGTTGGATAGCAGCAGGCTCTCGGTCAACTCCAGTTCAAGGTACTGAGGATCAAGTCCAGTTTCGCGCAGCACCCTGCGGACTAGATCGCGGAAGCCGTCCTGTCGAAATTGAACCGCTGAAACATTGACCGCAATCCGCATGGGCGGGAGGTCTTCCTCCTGCCATCTGCGAGCCTGCGTGCAGGCGGTCATCAGCACCCATTCTCCGATGGGCACGATCAACCCGCTATTCTCGGCAATTCGTATGAACTTGTCTGGTGGTATCAGGCCCATCTCAGGATGCTGCCAGCGAATCAGTGCTTCCACGCCCACGATCCCGCCGGTCAGGATATCCATCTGTGGCTGATACTCCAGGAAGAGTTCCCTGCGCTCGAGCGCCAGCCGCAAGCCGTTCTCCAGGGTCAGCCGTTCGATGATCTGGATGTTCAGATTCTCGGTGAAGAACTCGATATTGTTAGGGCCCCGCTGCTTGGCGCAATACATGGCAGCATCAGCGTTCTTGATCAAGGTCTCCCCGTCCAACCCGTGGTCGGGGAACATGCTGATTCCGACGCTGCACGTCACATTGATGGTATGGCCGTTCACGCAGAATTCGGCCGCCATCGCGTTCAGCACCCTTTGCGCCGCGACTGCCGCGTCCGAAGCGCGCTTGACGCTGGTCAACACCCCCACAAATTCGTCGCCGCCCACCCGGGCAACCGTGTCCTGCTCCCGCATCAACGCCTGCAGCCTGGACGCAGCTTCCTGCAGCAGCGCGTCCCCGAAGGAGTGTCCGAGCGAGTCGTTGATGATCTTGAAGCGATCCAGATCGAGGAAGAGGACCGCTACGACTTCCTTCCTCCTGCGAGCGGTCGCGAGCACACGCCCAATTCGGTCCTGCAGCAGCACCCGGTTCGGCAATCCGGTGAGAGCATCGTAGTAGGCGAGGAACTGGACGCGCTCTTCCGCAATCTTCCGGTCCGTGATGTCTTCAATTGTGCCTTCATAGAGCACAATCTCGCCGCTCGCATCGCGGGCTGCCCGCATGTTCGCCACCACCCACTTCCTGCTGCGATCTCTCCGGTAAACCTCCACTTCCGCGCCGCGCACCTGGCCATTCGCAGCCACCTCATGCAGCAAATGAACGATTTGCAGGGGATCGACAAATACCTCGTGAGACACATCGCAAACTTCCGTCAGAAATTCTTCCGGAGAATCGTAGCCATGCATCTGTGCCAGCGCGCGATTGATGCTGACGGGCCGGCCCTCCGGCGTGATCTGAAAGATTCCAATCACCGCATCCTCGAAGATGGCTCGATACTTCTCTTCCGCTTGGCTCAACGCCTGTTCGGCCAGCTTCCGATCGGTGATGTCCTGCTTGATCGCAACGAAATGAGTGATCGACTCCGATTGCGATGAAACCGGAGTGACGGTCATCTCTTCGGTGTAAAGCTCTCCATCCTTGCGCCGATTGACGATCTCTCCGCGCCAGGTCTCGCCCGCCGCGATGGTCGCCCACATCTGCCGGTAGAACTCCTTGTCGTGCCTTCCGGAGTGGAGCAATCGCGGTGTCTGCCCCAGAACTTCTTCCGACGAGTATCCCGACGACACGGAGAATGCGGGGTTGCACCAGACGATCTGACCGCTCAGATCGGTGATCAGCACCGAGTTCGCTGCCGCCTTCAGTGCTTCGGCGTGCAGTTTCAGTCGCGCGTTGGTGGCAAATAGTTCGGCGGTCCGCGACGCAACTTCTTCCTCAAGGTGCTCACGGTGCCGGCGCAGTTGGAGATCCCGCCGCTCGATCTGCTCCAGCATGTCGTTGAAGGCGAAGACGAGCTGACCGAACTCGTCGCGGCTGGCGAGCCCCGCGCGAATGGAATAGTCGGCGCCTTTCGAGACGGCCTCGGCAGTTTGCACCAGCTCGATTAATGGACGCGAGATGGGACGCTGAAGCCCGGGCGCAAGCAGAAGGGCCAGGAAAAGCGTGATCAGCGCAGTTCCCAATGCCGCAGCATCGTAGGCTCTCAGCCGCTGCTGCAACTGCTGCAGGTCGGATTCGATGTAAATGGTGCCGATAGGCTCGCCGTCGAGCATGATCCGGCGGAAGACCACCAGGCGATTCGGCTCAAAGGTGGCCGCCCGGACCTGGGCGAGCGGCGGCTTGAAGTCAGCCTCATTCCCGTTGCGGACGTACAGGGCCAACGGCTTGCCGTCCTCGGCATAAATGCAGGCCGCGGTAACGCTCGACTCCGCCCGCAACGCCTGCAGCACATCCCGAGCCGCGTCCGCATCATGGAACGTGAGTGCCGCCGTGCTGTTCCGCGATAGTACGTCGGACAGAGTCGTCAGGTTCAGCGCCATCGACTGCTTCAAGCCGGCAAGATCGAACGCGCCAATCGGGACGATGACCAGAATCGCCGTGACACACGCCGTCGCCACCAGCAACCCTGTCAGCTTATGGCGAATTGACCAGTCACGAAACGGCTTCATCGGTAACACTCCCACATTCCGAACTTCATTCAATGACCGCTTTCGCCACGCTCAGAAGACGGGAGCTCATATGCAGCCCGGCCTGCGTGGCGGCTCTGTGATTCACCTGGAAATGCACCTGGTCCCCTTGAAGAACGAAGGTGATGATCCCGCCTTGCTCCAGGAACCCACTCGTCTCTCCAACCGTCAAAACGCTCGTCCCCTGCAGCAGATCGAAGATGTGCCGAGGCTGCTGCGACGCGTTGATGTACAAGACCTGGCAATCGCGGGACTCTTCGCCGGTCTGAACCGGAATCGCCAAAACCGGCCGACCGGTAATGATTTTGCCGCTCACAATCTGCTCCAGTTGAGACTGGAACGCACGGTCGTTCAGAACGCACAATCGGATCGGAGCCTTGAGGCTGGTGAAGCTTTCCGCAGGCCAGTCGACGAACTTCGCGAAGTTATACAGGTAGGCCGCTTTGACCTGGTCGTCGCTCACTGCCTGGCCGAATGCCGGAGCTTGCCAGGACAAGAGCAGCAGCAGCGCGATGCTCAGGAGCATCCAACGCGTGCGAAGTGACTGGTTTTCTGCCATCCCGCTATCGCTCGCCCAGGTGCCACGTCATCTTCACGCGAAAGCTGCGCCCATCCTGCTGGATCGCTGCTTGCGAAATCGCCGTCGACGGAGGGTCATAATACGTCTTGTCCAGCAGGTTGTAGATACTTGCCGTCACATCGACGTGTCTCGCGATCCTCCGTCCCAGCAGATCAAAGTTGACAATGGAGAAGGGAGAGATCGAGCCGCCGGCGATCGTCGTCATCCCGCTTCTGTATTGAGCGTTGAGGCTGACGAACATGCTCTTCCGCAGCACAGGCTGCGTCAGGCTGAGCTTGCCGAGATGACGTGGAGAGTCATCCAGAAACGCGTGCGTGTCCGAATCCTTCGTCTCCTGAAAGCTATAGCTGGCAATGCCTTCGAGCCCTTCCGCCAGTTGGCCGTTCAACTCCATCTCAAGTCCGTCGGATTGGACCCGCTGAAGATTGCGGTAGATCGTTGAATCTCCGACCGGTTCTTCTGTAATCAGATCCTTCAACGTGTCATGGAAGCCCGAAGTCGAAATCCAGAGCCAGTCCGACAAGTGCCGCTCCCACACCAACTCGGAGGAACGAATCGTCTCCGGATTCAAACTTGGATTCGGAAGGTTGGGCGCTACGGAGTAATACTTCTCATAAACATTGGGCGCACGAAACGATTGGCCATATACCAGCTTGAAAACATTGTTGCCCGTCGGATGATAGACCAACGCAATCCGGGGATCGGTGCTCGCCTTGACGCTGCTGTAGTAGTCGTAGCGGAATCCCGCATTCAGACTCAGATTGCCGGCAATCGCCAACTCATCCTGCACGTAGAGTGCCCCGATGTACGACTTGCGCCGGTCATCAAGAACCAGCGAATAAGGATTGAGGTTGTAGTTACTCTGATCCTGGCGAAAATTGTCGCGATACTCTCCGCCGCCCGTAATGCGATTCCGGCTTACGTTCTTGGTGACCTGCAGTTCAGTCCCCCACCATTTGCCATCGGCAGCATCTATGTTCGGGCTGATCTGGGTAGCATCCGTGGGCGACGCACAGATGTACGTTCCCTGGTACGTGTATCGGTCGTAAAACGTCCGCACCAGCGTGTCCCAGGATCCAAAGAACGTGTGCGCATAGCTGAGATCGATGTATCCGTGGGAATCGGTGGTGCGGGTGCCGTTATTGTCGAAGATCGTCCCGTAGGCTGCCGTCGGGATGCCCTTCTCGCGAGTGCCGTAGGCGCCCTGCAGCGTAAATCCATGCGACGAAACCGTAGCCAGCGCCGTGCCGAGCTGATCGTCGTCCGCATGGCTTGCAACGCCGTGGTTGGTCTGGGGTGTATCGAACTCCGGGTAGTAGAGCTGGTTGTGACCTCTGCTTCCGTAGAACGATCCCGAGATCAGAAACTCCGCCTGCGGCAGGGTGCGTCCATAGCTGATGCTCCCCTTCCAGGTATTGTAGGAAGCGGCATCGCTGGAAAGTTCCAGGCCGTTCAGGTCGCGAGCGTGCCTGGTCACAATGTTGATCACGGCAAACAGCGCGTTGCTGCCATAGAGAGAAGAAACCGGGCCGCGGACGATCTCAATTCTCTCAATCAGGTCCACGTCGACCGGAAACTCCGTCCCGATCATCGCCTCATCGTAGATGTTGTCATTCAGCCGATGGCCGTCCACCAGCAGCAGAATCCTGGTGTTGTAGTCCCCGGGCCGCGCGAACCCACGCACTCCCAGGCTGCTGTAGTTCCGGTCGTACGTGACGAAGAAGCTGCGCACCGTCCGCAAAACGTCCGCCAGCGTGCGATACCCCTGTTCCCGGATCTGATTCCCGGTCACCACCGTTACCGACGACGGAGCCTCTCCTGAGGGCTGCAGGTGTTTGGAGGCGCTATACACGGGGATATTGCCCAACTCTTCCAGAGTCGCGTCCGCAAGATCAGGCTTGGCTTGCTGACCCGGGACCTGGATCGCCGCCCCGAGAAGCAGCGGGAGAGCCGTCACCGAAAACGTTCGCAGCAGCACCCGCGCTCTGGGATTCATCGCTCAACCTTCCCGCCAAGACCGCAGCGCAGGGCTGCGGCGGCGCGCGCGGGAGGCGGATTGGCGGATGCAAGGCGGTGAGACTGCATGTGCGGGCCCGGTTCGCGGATTGGATCTGAGTCTCGTATGTTCGTCCCCTTGCCAACTCAGCCGAACGGCCGCGAGGATCAGGCCGCTATCGCTTGTAGAGTCTTCATCCTAGCCAGTCAGCGCTTAAGCCGGAATAACACTAAGGGGCCAGCACATTTCTGTTGGAACCTGGGATTCAATCCCGGCCGATAACCGAACGATTCCTTGGACCGTGTGGCTCCCGCGAAAATCGCGCCGATTCGGGATCGGCCCGCGCCTCTCACAACCCCTCCGTCCGCATCAAACCGCATAGCTTCCTTAGGTTGCGGGGAGCTTATCCGGGGGCGGCAGCGTGATAGGATGCATGGGCGAGAACCCTGAATGATCGAACTGACCAACGTCACCAGGAGCTACGGGACGGGAAGCGCAGTCCTGGCTCTGAAGAACATCTCGTTGCACGTCGGACCCGCCGAGCGCGTAGCCGTCATGGGCCCATCGGGCTCCGGAAAATCCACGCTGCTCAACCTCATCTGCGGGCTGGACGAGCCGACCTCGGGTTCGGTGAAAGTCGACGGCGTCGAACTCTCCGGCCTCACCGACGACGCGCGAACCCGCCTCCGCCGCGAAAAGATCGGCATGATCTTTCAAACATTTAACCTTCTGCCCACCCTCACGGCGCTGGAGAATGTAGCCTTGCCGCTCCGGCTGCAGGGCCTCTCCAAGAAGGATGCAGAGTCCCGCGCCGCCTCGATGCTGAATCACGTGGGCCTCACCGGCAGGGTCATTCACCGTCCCGATGAACTCTCCGGCGGCGAGCGTCAGCGCGTCGCCATCGCGCGCGCCCTCATCTTCCGCCCGCCGCTGCTCCTCGGCGATGAGCCAACCGGCAATCTCGACTCCCACACCGGCGCAGAGATTCTTCGCCTGCTCGACGACCTCCAGCAGGAGTATCAAAGCACCCTCCTCATGGTCACCCATAACGCCGAGGCCGCCGGCTACTGCAACCGGGTCATCACCCTGCACGACGGCGAGATTCTGAATGACGTCCCGTGCGGGGCCGCCGCCGCCAGAGGCAACGGATGAACTCCGCGCTCTGGCAGATCGCCTCGCGGCAGTGGCGAACCCATCGCCTGCGGGTCGCCATGACCACCCTGGGCATCGCCCTCGGCGTCGCAGTGTTCTTCGCGGTCCGTACCGCCAACGCCGCACTGCTCGATTCGCTCACGCTGACGGTCGAACGCCTGGCCGGCAAGTCCACACTCGAGGTCACCGCCGGCGAAACCGGATTCCCCGAACAGACCCTCGACACCGTCCGCGCAACTCCCGGCGTGCAACTCGCCGAGCCGGTCATCGAGGTCATCGTCCACACCGCCTTCCAGGATGAAGGCAACCTGCTCATCCTCGGCGTCGACACAACTGGCGATCAGCAGTTGCGACAATACGAATTCGACAGCTCGCAGTCGCAGATCGGCGACCCACTTACATATCTCGCGGACCCCAAATCCATTCTCCTCTCGCGCGCCTTCGCCGATCGTCACGGCCTCCATATCGGGGACCATCTCCCCATCTTCACCGCCCACGGCAAGATGGACTTCACCGTGCAAGGCATCTTCAAGCCAACCGGCGTGGGCGAAGTCTTCGGCGGCAACATCGCCGTCATGGATATCTACTCTGCGCAGACCGTCTTCGGCCGCGGCCACAACTTCGACCGCATCGATCTGATGAACGCGCCAACCGTCTCCGTCGATCAACTCCAGCAGCGCCTGCACGCGCGCTTGCCCGCCGGCATCGAAGTCATGCGGCCGGAGATGGCAGGCCAGGCACTCGCAAACGCCGTCACCGCCATGCGCCTCGGCATGCTGATCACCAGCTTCATCGCCCTGCTGGTCGGCGTCTACATCATCTTCAACTCCTTCACCATCGCCGTAAACCAGCGCTGGAAGGAGATCGGCATCCTGCGCGCCATCGGAGTCGAGCGCGGCAAGATCAACGCCATGTTCATGGGCGAAGCCGCGTTCATGGGCGTCGTCGGCTCCGGCCTCGGCATCCTCGTCGGCTACTATCTTGCCGCGGGCGCGAATCGCATCATGGGCTCGGTCGCGGCTTCGGTCTACGGAATCGTCTCCACCGCCGTCGCCCCCAGCCTGCACACTGACATCGTGCTGACCTCGCTTGGTCTCGGCATCGCCGCGTCGCTGGGCGGCGCATGGTTTCCCGCCCGCGCCGCGTCGTACCTTGACCCCATTCTGGCGCTGCACAACATCGAAGCCCGCCAGCGCGAATCAGCCGTGGGCCTCGGCCGCACCACCCTGGGCGTCGTCATCCTCGCCATCAGCCTCCTGCTCATTCAATATGCCCCCACCGGCGTCGGCATGGGGTCGGAGTTCTCCTTCGCCGCGCTGATGCTCCTTGGCCTCACCATCCTCCTGCCCACCCTGGTGCATTGGGCGGCGCGCGCCATCCGTCCCGCAATGGACTTCGCCGGTGGCTCGGAGGGCGCACTCGCCGTCGACGCCATGATCCAGTCGCCGCGCCGCAGTGCCGCCACCGTCGGAGCGCTGATGGTCGGCCTCATGTTCGTCTTCTCCACCGGCTCCTACATCCAGAGCTACAAACACATGATCGACCGCTGGACCAGGCAGATGCTCAACGCCGACCTGGTCGTCGCCACCTCCACGCTCCTGCGCTCCACGTCCTATCACTTCAGCGAAGACCTCGGAAATCGCATCGCCGCGCTGCCGGAAGTGAAGCGTGTCGTCAATGTTCGCTTCACCATCGTCCCCTACCGCACCGACACGGTCGCCATCGCAGCAGAAGAAATGGACGGCTTCCTGGCGCGCTCCGCCGGAGCAGTTCTGGGCGGCAACATGAAGAAGGTGCAGGATCTCCTGCCGCGCGGCAAAGGCGTGCTCGTCTCCAAGAATTTTGCTGCTCGCTGGAGAGTCAAAGTCGGAGATAGCGTGCATCTCGACTCGCCCACCGGCCCCCTCGATCTGCCCATTCTCGGCATGGTCGAGGACTACCGCTCCGACAAAGGAACCATCTTCATGGACCGCGCCCTCTACAAGCGCCTCTGGAAGGACGACGCGGTGGACTTCGTCGACATTACCCTGAAGCCGGGAGAGAGCCCGGCGGCAGTCAAGCAGGAAATTCAGCGTCTCACCGCCGGCACCGAGCACGCCCTCGTCTACACCAACTCCGAATTCCGCGACTGGATTGGCAGCCTGGTGGACAGCTTCTTCATCCTTAACTACATGCAACTCGTCGTCGCCATCATCGTCGCCGTCGTAGGCATAGCGAACACCTTGATCATCTCCGTAGCCGAGCGCCGCCGCGAGTTCGGAATCGTCCGCGCCATCGGCGGCTACTGCTCCCAGATCCGCAAGATGGTGCTGCTGGAAGCGTTTGCGATCTCGGTCGTCGGTGTCATCGTGGGCGCCATCGCCGCTTTGTTCAACATCCAATTCATGTCACACACGGTGTCCACCATCCTGGCCGGCTACGACGTGCCCTTCCTTTTTCCGTGGAAGCTTATCCTGGAGGCGTTCCCAGCGGTGGTCGCGGTCTCCTTGCTCGCCGGCTGGGTTCCCGCGCGTCACGCGATGCAGGCGCCAGTAATCGAGGCAATTGGCTATGAATAGAAGATCTCTAATTCGAGCGATGGCTGTGGTTCTGTGCTCGGCTGTGTCGATGCAGGCCCAGGTGTCTGCGACCCACGCACCAGCCGACGCGTCCAACATTATGAAAGAGGTGTACCGCCAGGACACCAGTCACGACATCAGCATGCGCGCCAGCTTCCAGATTTTCGACGCGCAGGGCCATAGCACCAGGAAGGAATTCACCTACCGCCGGCTCGGCTCCCCCGGAGACAGCAAGACCCTCGTCGTCTTCACCGCTCCACCCGAGATCCGCGGCGTCGCACTCCTGTCGATCAATCAGCACGCCGCGTCCGTGCGTCAGTACATGTTCATCCCCGCGCAACAGCGGGTGCGCACCGTCGCGCCGCAGGAGCGCACCGCGCGCTTCATCGGAACCGACTTCACCTTTGAAGACATCGGCGAGCGAGTCCTCGACGACTTCACCTACCGTCTCCTCGGCGACACCGAATCCATGGAAGGCCACAAGACCTACAAGATCGAAGCAACCCCGGTGGATCCGTCCCGCTCACAATACAAGTTCATCTACTACTGGGTCGCGCAGGACGCTCCGGTCATCCTCTTCGCCGAGATGTACGACGCGCAAGGCCAGAAGGTGCGCATCCTCCACGCGACCGACCTCAAGCGCGAAAAGGGCATCTGGGGCGCGCGCAACACCGAGATGACCACCGCCCACGACGGCACCCACACCATCCTGCACATCGACGAGGTCAAGTTCAACACCAACCCCGATGAGAAGCTGTTTACCCCCGAAGGGCTCGCGCAAGCCGCCCCGCCGCCCGACGCAACCAGGTAGACAAGCGCCAGGCCCTCCTCTCAGCAAGCCGTTCCTGTAGAGCGCGCCGCCTCAGAAGAGAAAGTCGAAATCCACCAGCAAGTGCCGCCCATAGTTCCCGAAGAAAGTTCCGTACTGTGGATCCCCGGTGTTGTTGTGGACTTGCAGATAATTCGAATGGTTGGTCAGGTTGATGCCGCTCAGCGCCAGCCGGATCGCGTGCTTCGGCCCCAGATTCAGGTCCTTCGAAATGCGGGCGTCGGCCGAGAAATATCGCGGATAGCGCGGCTGCAAACCCTCCGACAGATCCACATACTGCTGCAGCGCATTCGTCGGCTGGTAAGCAAATCCGTCCCGATACTCGATGTGCGGCATAATGCGAATCCGGTCCGGAAGCGCGATCGTCCCCCACAGCAGAAAGCGATTCGGAATCTCGCCCGCGGTGCTCGCCTCATTCAGCGAACGCACCACCGGATACCGGTACGCACCCAGATAGCCCGTCACATCGGTCAAATTCCCCCGCGAGTACTGCCGCACGTACGAGAAGTAAAGCCGCCGGCTGTCGCTCGATCCAATCCCGCTCGTAAACTCCAGTTGCCGCACTTTTCCGCTGCCCGCACCGCCCAGCACCAGCGCGCTCAACGTCGGCGTCACCTTCGATCGCAGTGTCAGTTGATCGCTGCGATCGCTCTCCATGTAACGCAAACGGAACGTCGCCAGAGAGCGCACACTGTGCTCGCCCTCAACCGTCCACGCCAGCGAGTACGGCGCGAAGTTGCCGCTCGACGCCTCCTGATCAATCAACGGAAACGCCGGGTTCGGATCCGTGTTGATGAAGTTGTAGAACAGCCGCGGCCCATCGCTCACGTTGCCCGCCGCATCGTACGTCGTCACCGTCTGCTGCGGATAGCTGCGGAACGCGTAAACATTCAGCGGTACCTCGTCGTAGAACACGCCCATGCCGCCGCGCAGCACGGTCGACTGCAAGCCCTGGAACGGAGTCCACGTAAACCCCGCGCGCGGCGCCACGCGAATCGTTGAAGCAATGCTCTGCGCCTCCCACCGCACTCCCGCGTCGAAAGCCAGTTGCTTCGTCGCACTCCAGTGGTCCTGGAAGTAGGCGGCGGGTTCCATGTCCGAGAGGTCGTAGCTTCCCTGTCCGCTGTACACAATGTCCTGCAGCGGCAGCCCATTTGCGTCGGTCAGATGCACCGGCCGCCCCAGCACGCTGCCCGAGTCCTCCGCGCGCGCCACCACCGTCCCCGCCTGCAGCGCGTGTTCGCCGTGCCAGTGGAACACCCGCGGCGTCCACGTCTCAATCCACTGCGCGCGTGAGCCATCGCCGTTCTGCTGGCTGAAGTAGTTGCCCGTATCTCCCACCGGGCTCAGTGTCATCTCGCCCGGCGCCTGCGGCGACACGTCGCTCACCACCCGCGTATACGCAAACGTGCTCGCCAACAGCCCGCCTGCGAATCCTATCCGGTGCGTCAGCGTCCCCGTATCTTCGTGAAAGTCCCCGTTCGGCGTCACGCCCTGCGGATCGAAGTAATTCAAATTCATGTGCTCAACGCTGCGCGGCGCAAAGTGCAGTGCAGCCGTCAGCGTCTGCGTCGCCGTCAGCGGCGCGTCAAACTGCGTAAACGAGTTGAACGCCGTCGACTTCGACTCATTGAAAGGGAAGGGCAGCGTGCGTACCGGGCTCTTGTGCATCAGGTACTCGGACGCCTCCATCACATAGAGGTGATTGCGAATGATCGGTCCACTCAGATTCAGCCGCGGCGTCTCCGCCCGCAGCCCCACCAGGTGCCCACTCCGAATCCGAACCTCCGGCAGAGGATCGTTCAGGCTGTAATCCCACTTGTCCCCGCCGCGCCGAGTCTCCGCGCTCACCACGCCCGCCGTAAAGTTGCCGTACTCCGCCAGGTAGGGCGACTGCAGCACCTTCACCACCTGCACACTGTCCACCGGAACACTCAGCCCGAAGCTGCCCGTCGCCGGATCCGTCACATCCACCGCATTCACGATCAGCACGCTGTGTTGCTCTCCCAGCCCCGCAATGCTCACCTGCCCATCCGGCAAGCGAACCACTCCCGGCACCAGCGGCAGCACATCCGCCAGCGTCGCCGGATGCAGCGGCGTCTGCGTCGCCTCCGCAACCGAGAGCTTGCTCTGCCCCGTCTCCTCCACCGCCAGCGGATCTCCGCCCTCCGCCTGCACCGTCACTTCCTCGGTACGTTCCAGCTTCTTCGCCAGACGAACCGCCAGGCTGCTCTCGCCCGCCTGAACCGGAAGCTCCACCGTCTGGTAGCCCGCCAGCTTCACCGTCGCCGTGCAGGCAGGATGAGGCGCGCAATGGACCACCGCCTGTCCGTCGGCATCGGTGACGACGCTGCCCAGGGCCGCACCGGAGTCGCTCACGTCGATCTCCACTCCCGCAACCGGCTGCGACGCTTCGTCGACCACAGTAATTCGACTGCCCGCACCAGGCAAACCCTGCGCCGGACAATACGGCTCAGCGGCCGCCAGCCACACGCACAGCGCAGCGGCAATCCCAATCCAGCGATTCAGCTTCGATTCCTGGTTCCATCGGACGTTCATGGGTCCTCGACGATCGGGGGGACGCTGCACCAGACTGCCGCGGAGACCGAAGGCTTTACACCGGCTCCACAGATGCCTGTGACTAATCTTAGACTCTTAAGAGATAGAAAACGTCGCAAAATATTTGTTTCTGTCGGGCAGGACGGCAAGAGCGCCACCGGCGCGCCCTATACCAGCATGGGGCGAAGCCCCATGATCCAACACGCCACAGAACCCGAGGGCTGAAGGCCCGACCTATAAATCCCCACGGAAGCCCCCGTCTAATTACCTGACGTCATTGTCCGAGCCACCCACTCCCATCAATGCCCCAAATCCTTCGGCAGGCTGCGCATGGTCTTCGTCTCAATCCCCCACGAAGTCGGCACCTCCACCTCCGCACTCCCCCGCGTTCCACCGCTCGCGCTGGAGAGAAGCTGCTCCAGCGGCGACTGCGCCCCCCGCGTCGCACTGCGCGCCACACCCTCGAAGTTCAGCACCGAAGGATCGGCCAGCGGCTGCGCGGTGCTCAACAGCACCAGCGTGTCGATCCCATACGGAGGCCCCACCTTCAGCGTCGGCGCATGCCGCAGAAGGATCGGACTCTCCACATCGCCCTCGCCCGGATACTGGTTCTCCGAGTAGTTCTGCGGATACACCAGACTTCCCGCGCCATGGCAATCGATGTCCAGAATGTAGACCCAGCGCGGCTCCTTCACCACGCTGTCGGACGCCAGCGCCAGCCGCATCCGGTCGTCCTGGTGCACCGGATTATTCATGTCAATCGGATCTGTGCCCGTCACCGGCACCAACGTCAGCTTGAAGTAATTCGACTCCGAAGCACCCGCCACCGCATTGTTCGACAACTCCAGCCACCCATGCACCTTCGCCAGCCGCGTGGAATACGTGTTCAGCGTCTCCGCCGCGCCCGGCGCGCTCGCGCCCACCCAGTCGCTGCGAACCGGATACGGCGACGTCGCCGAGCAGCCGGGGCTATGGTCCGGCGTCGCCGAGGGATGCGGCACCACCGCAAACTCGTTCTTGTGGAACCACGCGTAACTCGCATCGCCCTTCACCATCGACCCCGCCAGCACATAGCTCGCATCGGCCAGCGCGTTCGCAGTCTGCGCCTCGCTGTTCGCATCGCCCAACTTCAGCTTCTCCGCCAGCTCGCGCGGCGCGGGCAGGTCCACCCACAGCGCAGCCTTCGCAGCAAGGTGCGCCTTCAAAGCCTCCCCGGAAAGCTGCGCCCCGAGAATCACTGGCCCGGCAGCCTTCCTGTCAAAGCTGATCTGCGCCGCCGCGTCCCTCCCCACGTGCACCAGAGTCCACGCCGAACCATTCCAGCTCAGCACATCCGTATACGTCTCTTCCGCCGGATCCGAAATCGTAGCCACTCGCGCAGCCTTGACCTGCTCCGTCGCAGCCTTGATCTCCGCGCTCGAAAGATTCGCCGGCCCAATCCAGAATCGCAGCGGATTCGACTGCCCGGGAATCAGCTTGCTCAGCTCGAACACATCGCCCACCCGAACCTGCGCTCCGGCCGGCGATACAATCGTCGCACTCGACCGCGCCACTCCCAGCGCCTTGTCGATCCGCAGCTTCACCGCCGGCCCGCCCGCACCCTTCGCAATCGCCGTAAATTCGCTGCCCGGCCCAATCCCCGACACCATCCCGATATCCAGCCACACGCTCCCATCCGCATCCACCTTCAGCGCCGCGGTTCGAACCGTATCCGCGCCTTTCGCGCCCGCCCCGCCAAACAGAGGCTGCGCCCGCCGCGTCGCATTCGCATCCAGATCGGGCTCCTGCGCGGGAGTTCCGCTGCCCTCCAGAATAGCCTTCACCCGCTGATACACCAGCGCCGCCGGAGCATCGGCCGGCAGCACCTGCAGCGTCTCGATCAGCGCCGCCGTAAACGCCCCATGCGCCTCCGGGTTGTCCGCCGACGGATCCGACTCGTTCGCCACCTGGTCCTGCTGCACCGCCGCAAACACCAGCGCAGGATTGTCCGTCCGCTCCGTCGGCGGAGGAACGCGCTCCCCATTCGCAAGCTTGTCCGGCGGATCGTTCACCGGCCGCGGATCGTACGGCAGAGAGCGCTGCCGCCCCGCCGCCAGCCCCCGCGTCGAACCCCCACTGTGGCAACTGTCGAAGATCACCGTCAGGTGAACGCCCTTATCCAGCGCCGCGTTGAAGAGGCGCGTCATCTCCCGGTCGCGTATGTCGTACCCGCCCTTGTACGCATCCGACGGCACCAGCGTGCTGTCCACAAACACCAGCTTGCCGCCTTCGTCGCGAACCGTCAGCTTCTCGCCCGCCGTATTCACCCGCAGCGATCCGTGGCTCGCGTCGTAGAACACCACCGTATCCCCGCGCTTCGGCACCTCGACAAGATACTTCCTCATCGCAGCCAGAATCCCGTCATGCGTCGTCTGATCCGCCGGCAGCACCACCACCCCGGGGCGGCTCCGCTTCGCAGCGGGGTTGGTCAGCAGCACCACGTTGTCTGCCGGAAACCCGAACTTCGGCCCGGTCAGCACATCCGCCATCGACTGCGCATCATTCACCGCGCCCTGCAGATTCTCAAAGCTCCCCAACTCGCATCGCCCGTAGGCACACCCCGCATCGTGCTGCGCGGTCGTGCCCGCCGGCTGATACAGGTCGATGCCGAGAATCAGCGCGCGCCGCGTCTGGCCCTGCGCTGCCATCCCCAGGCAGAACAACATACAAACGACAGAAACGCACCGCTTCATTTGCAGCTCCCATCGGCTTGTTTCACCGGAGAATCTGGCGTAGCGACTTGCTCAGCCTTGCGTCGGATCCGCACCCATCGTCGCCGGCATAATCGGCTTCAAGCCGAACGTCGCCGACAAGTACGTAATATCCGGCTTCAAATTCAGCGCGAGGTCGATGATCGAAGTATTGGTTGGCGATCCCTTCGGCACCAGGTATCCCTGCCTCAACTCCACATCATCCAGATGCGGCTTCAGTTGATCGGTATACGTATGCGGCACCAGGATATAGTCGCCCGGAACCAGGTTCACGCCCTGCTCGCTGTTGGCGGCCACGCGAGCCTGCTGCGTCGCATACGCCAGTTGCGGGAAGCTGTTGATCAGGAACGTCGTCCTCGATTCAAACGCGCCATACAGCTGGCTGAACCCTTGCAACGCCTCCACGCTGATCTGCGGCAGGCCGACGATCGGCGCGAACTTACCCACCGCGCTGGAGACCGTCTTCAACACGCTGACCAGCGCCGACTCCTTATGCGCCATCGAGAGATTGACCGCCCATTGCCCCGATCCGCCCGGCAGAATCACCTGCTTCATCCGCTGCGAAGCCGCACCAGGATCGAAGCTCAGATTCTGCATCGGCGGCAACTTGCCGTCGCTCCCCGGAAACAACGACGCCAGCGACGTCCACGACATCGGGTCCAGCAGGTTCTGCATCAGCGACTTCGTCTGCACCACATCGATCCGCAACTGCGCCGACTGCAACTGCGCAAACTGCGCGCGGTCCTCCTGCGCCATGCGGAACCCGTTCACCGACAGGCTGGCCTGCACGTCGCCGTGGTAATCCAGCAGCTCTTTCGGTCCAATGCTGGTCGCGAACCGCATCGTGTTGTTCTTCGTGTCGTAGTGGAAGAAATCAATCTGCCGATCCAGCGCGCCGGCCGACGTATCCGGCTTCTTCTTCGAGAACAACCCGCGAGCGCCCGGCGCATTCGCAGAGGTCGTATTCACCGCGATGCCAAAGTTGCTCCAGAAGTTCGCCGAATCATGAGCGCCCTTGGCCTGCCCATCGCCGCCCTGGCCGGCCGCAGCCATCATGCTCTCAAAGAGGCGGCTTCCCTTGGCCGTCCCCAACAACGGAGCGAACGCTCCGCCCATCAAAGCATTCTGCAGAAAATCCCGTCGATTAGCGCTCATATCCACGTCCCCGTCCATTGGAATGGCCCGTCCGCAGGAATTGAATTTTTCACCAAATCAATCGTGCCGTTCAGCATATCCGAAAACCGGCAGCGCGGCTTACCAATCTCAGCGCCTTTTGGGGGAAGTTTCTTTGCCTGCCACACGCGTCCAGGCCCGCGACAACGATAATCGGACCAGGTACATCCCCCACGCCTCTTCAGCGCAAGCCGCACCCCAGTTCATCCGCTGGTTATACGCAGAGCCCGCCGATTTAGACGCAACCGCACCCGGCGTTCCCGGGCGCCCGCTCCCCGCCGCCCGCGGATAAGCCTTGCAACCTGCAACTTGTTTCACCCCCCTGGCGACACAAACCCCCATCAACGAATAAGCTAGTGCGTGCCCGAAACCAATGTTCCAGCTCGTCACGTCAATCCGCGCTTCTCAACTGACAACCGACAACTGAGAACTGACAACTGCCCTTAGGAGTCCCCATGCTGAAACCCCTCGTCCTCTGCGCCCTGCTTGCCACCGCCGCCCTCGCCACCGCGCAGTCGGTCCCGGTCGCCTACGGACCCCCATCTCACTCCGCCATCCTCAACTCCACCATCGTCGATTGGGACTCCCTCATCGCCAAGCCCAGCGCCGTCGGCGCAGCCCGCGCCGTCTTCGACAACCCCACTCCCACCCTGCCTAAGCTCGAGGTCCACATCACCACCCTCAACCCCGGCATGGAGTCGCATCCGCCCCACCACCACGCCTGGGAGGAGATGCTCCTCATCCGAGACGGCAATGTGGAAGTCCAGATCAACGGCCAGAAGCACCCCGCCGGCCCCGGCTCTCTCATCTTCTTCGCCTCCAATGACCCGCACAACCTCAAGAACACCGGCGCCACGCCCGCCACCTACTACGTCATCGTCTTTGCCACCGACCGCACCCTCACCGCCCCCGACAAGCCCGCCATCGAGCAAGCCGTCCCCGGCAAACTCGCCTCCACCGTCATCGACTGCAACAACCTCCCATCGACCCCCACCCCCAGCGGCTCGCACGTCAGCGTCGTCAACTCGCCCACTCTCACCTTCAACACGCTCGAAAGCCACCTCACCACCCTCAGCCCCGGCCAGTCCACCGCCGTCGACATGGTCGACTCCGGCGATGAACTCGCCATCCTCAAGTCCGGCCAGGTCGAAGTCACCGTCAATGGAGTATCCTCCCGCATCAACGCCGGCTCCATGCTCTACTGGGCGCCCAACGACAAGCGCACCCTCCGCAACCTCGGCACCACCCCCGCCACCTACCAGGTCATCAAAGTAATCTCCGACAAATCCCCAAAATAGCCATGCGGCAGGGTTGCTTTCCACCACCCACCCCTACACTTCGTCATCTCGACCGAAGCGCGCAGCGCGTAGTGGAGAAGCCTGCCCTGAGCCTGTCGAAGGGACCCCCGCATTCGCCTTCGCTCTTGCCCCTGCATTTGTCTGTTCTCTCCGCCCACCCGCCCAAGAAGCGTCATCTCGACCGAAGCGCGCAGCGCGTAGTGGAGAGACCCCCGCATTTCGCCTTTGCCTTTGCTCTTGCTGTTGCGTCTGTTCTTACTCTCACCGCTCCCTACCATTTGCCAATGCGGGCTCTGGTTCCGCACTAAACCGCACCGGCCACCTCATAACCGCGTTACGATTACCTCCACAATGTCCTCCGCCCTCACCAAGCTCTACCCCGACGCCCGCACCGCCCTGGCCGGCATCGTCCACGACAACATGCTCCTCGCCATCGGAGGCTTCGGCCTCTGCGGCATCCCCGAAGCCCTCATCCTCGCCCTGCGCGACACCGGCGTCCGCAACCTCACCATCGCCAGCAACAACGCCGGCGTCGACGACTGGGGCCTGGGCCTCCTCCTCCAAACCCACCAGATCCGCAAGATGATCTCCAGCTACGTCGGCGAGAACGCTGAATTCGAGCGCCAGTTCCTCTCCGGCGAACTCGAAGTCGAATTCTGCCCCCAGGGCACCCTGGCCGAACGCATGCGCGCCGGCGGCGCCGGCATCCCCGGCTTCTACACCCGCACCGGCGTCGGCACCCTGGTCGCCGACGGCAAGGAGCACAAGGACTTCGACGGCCACACCTACCTCCTCGAGCGCGGCATCCGCGCCGACGTCTCCCTCGTCAAAGCCTGGAAGGCTGACCTCCACGGCAACCTCCTCTACCGCCGCACCGCCCGCAACTTCAACCCCAACGCCGCCACCTGCGGCCGCATCGCCATCGCCGAAGCCGAAATCATCGTCTCCCCCGGCCAACTCGACCCCGACGAAATCCACACTCCCGGCATCTACATCCAGCGCCTCATCCACAATCCCCACCCCGAAAAGCGCATCGAAAAGCGCACCGTGCGCACATAACGGAGCCGCCGCCCCAGTCCGGCTTCTGGGTAAGCCAAGGCTTCAGCCTTGGCCCTCTCAGCCATCCCACAGAACGGGGCTTCAGCCCCTGGGGTACGCCTTCGCGCGCGGTCGCCCGGCCCCCCTCTGTGTTCTCTCTTCCCCTCTGTGTTCTCTGTGATTCGCTTTGGCTGTTACCCTTATCCCCACCATGCCCCCCGTACCTCTGACCCGCAACCAACTCGCCGCCCGCGCCGCCCAAGAGTTGCAGAACGGCTACTACGTCAACCTCGGCATCGGCATCCCCACTCTCGTCGCCAGCCACATCCCCGCCGGCATGACCGTCACGCTCCAATCCGAAAACGGTCTCCTCGGCATGGGCCCCTTCCCGCTCGACTCCGAAGTCGATCCCGACCTCATCAACGCCGGCAAGGAGACAGTCACCTTCGTCCTCGGCGCCGCCACCTTCTCCTCCGCCGATTCCTTCGCCATGATCCGCGGCGGCCACATCGACCTCGCCATCCTCGGCGCCATGCAGGTCTCCGAGCGCGGCGACCTCGCCAACTGGATGATCCCCGGCAAGAGGGTCAAAGGCATGGGCGGGGCTATGGATTTGGTGTCCGGAGTCCGCCGCGTCGTCGTCGTCATGGAGCACACCACCCCCGACGGCGCCCCCAAAATCCTCCGCCATTGCACGCTCCCGCTCACCGGCGCCGCCGTCGTCCACCGCGTCATCACCGACCTCTGCGTCCTCGACGTCACGCCCACCGGCCTCGAAGTCGTCGAACTCGCCCCCGGCGTCACCCCCGCCGACCTCCAGCAGCGCACCGAAGCCCCCCTCACCTTCCGCGTTGCCGAGATCCCCGCCCATCCCCCATCGTCACTCTGACTCGCAAAGTCCCCAGGTGCGCAACCCCGCAAGAAAGCGGACTGAAGGTCCGCGCTAAATCCCTCCAGGCACAATCGTGCCCCGGCGATGAATTCGGCGAGTTGAGATTACCGAAACACAGTATTTCGGGAACTGGATCTTTTTATTCTGCGTAAGGGAATATACCAGGCGGAAATCGCACTAATTTTGAACCGGAAGGCGACTTGCACCAATGGCGCGGCTAAGAATCTTGCTATTCAGCTTCAATTCTCCACTCGTGGCTTTGCTATTGTTGCCAATTCTCTGCGGCGTCGCCATAGCTGAACCCCACCCTATCGCGGAGGCTCAGTTCATCACCATTGGCGGCATTCAGCAATGGGTCACGATTCGTGGGAACGACCGCACTAAGCCTGTACTTATCTTTTTGCACGGCGGCCCAGGCGATGCTCAGTCCGCTCTTGTCACTACCTATGCGCCCTATGAGAAGAATTTTGTTCTGGTGCAGTGGGATCAGAGGAACGCTGGTAGAACGCTTGGCCACTACAGCTCGGAATTCCAACCAACATCGCTCAACCAGGTCATTACAGATGGAATTGAACTAACCACATATGTCAGAAAACATCTGCACACCAATAGAGTGATTCTTATGGGCCACTCCTGGGGATCGTTCCTCGGGGTTCAAATGGTGAAGCGTCGTCCCGATCTGTTCAACGCCTACGTCGGTATCGGCCAAGTGACCAGCTGGCGGGAGGTTGTTGAGGCCCAATATCGATACACGTTGGAGAAAGCCAAAGCGAAATCTGACCCGGCTGCTGTAAAGGAGCTGGAGACGCTTGGAATCCCACCCCTCGACAATTTTGACCAGTATATGGTCCTGCGTCGGCAACTCAACCAATATGTGGCAGCTTCCGACGCGGCGTGGCTGCAGCAGTCATGGTCTTTGAATAGCGCTCAGTTGAGCGCCAGCGACTTTCTGGCATACCAGAAGGGTTTGTTTCAGATGGCAGATCTACTCCCCGTGCTTACTTCGATGGACACCCGTGCGGTGGGACTGAAGTTCGAGATTCCGATGTTTCTCGTGCAGGGGGATGAAGACCACATCGTGGATACCAACACTGCGGTATTGTATTTTGGCCAGATTCAGGCACCCATCAAACACACAACGCTCATTGAAGGTGCAGGACACTTCGTGATGGCGACCCACGCGGAGAAGGTCGCCGATGCCATTCACGAGGACATGCTTCTCGTTCCCTCACGTAGCAATGACCGACGCTCGCACAACTAATTCGCTGTTTTCCGAAAGCTCTTTGGTCAATTCGGGTCGGGCCGCGCCACGTTCACGACTTTGACGAAGTGCAGGTTCTGCCTGTCTTCCACTAGCTTCAGGCCAAGCTCCTTTTCCACGGCTTCGCGAAAGGGCTCGACGTACGACATCCGCTGGCCTGGCCCGGTGTAGGTCTCGTCAATCTCGATCTCGGTCCAGACCAGCATGTGGTAACGACCGGTCAACCCGGTCTTGTCGATAACGGGGCGGCCGAGCTGCATCGCGTTGCCGGGCCGGTTGAAAGCCTTCACCAGGTCGGCCATCGTGCAGCCGTTGTAGCTGCTGGAAGAGTTGCGCGGTGCGCCCGCCGCTTTCATGTCGTCGCCCGAGATGCCGCGCGGGCACGTCTCGTCGTCCGCGCGCGGCTTGAGCTTCGGCCCGCCGGGTGCAGCCACGATCGCCCACACCGGCTGTTCTCTATCACTCTCCTCGACCTGCAATTGGAAGCGCTCGGCCAGCAGCCGCCGCAGCATCAGCAGCATCTGGTCCGGCGGTGTCGGCGCATCCGTGATCGCGTTGATAGTGAAAAACTCGTGTGCCGCCCAGTCGGGCAATCCGGTGAGCTGAAAATCGTCAAGGCCGTAGGCGGTCAGGATGATGAAGCGAAGCGGCGCGCCCGGCATCCGAAAATGAAGCGGGTCCATGTCGGGCTTGCCCCAGGCCCAGCCGTCCGCGGGGAGCACAAAGGGTCTGACGCTGGCGGCATCGAAGGCCGGCAAGGGTTTCGCAACCTGCTGCCCCCACGCCCCGCCCGCCAACAGGCAGACGACCCAAGACAACCCCAGAAATCTGCCAGCACGCATAGGCACCTTTGCACAGCGCTACAGCCGGAATCATCTTTTGACCATCTTCGACGCCGCCAGTATACCCCTGGCCTCAGCGTACGTAAGCGTACCCTTGCGGCCCCTCCGCGCGTGGCAGCCATGGTGGTCCTTCCATAAGTGCGCGACGCAGTTCCCGTTGTGCCTGCAAAGTCGCGTCGGCAATCACGAGGCAGCGGCCACTCAGACACTCACTCGAAACCCGCTCCACCACAGCCCGCAACCGCCTTTTCCACCGCAATCTCCTTGACACGAAGGCCTACAATTAAGATATGGAGCAAAAGGTGCGCGGCCTCGTCGCCTGGCCCTTTTCTCCACCCAAAAACGCCTTCAGGGGGAAGGCGTAGCAAATCGATCCGAATCTGTCCGTCGGAAGTCCCAATTTGCCGCAAGTCATCCATAACTCGTGTGTTTGCAAATATTTGCCCGTAACCATCGGCGAATCAAATATTTGCAGAGACGCGAAATCCTAACTCGCTCTACCGCAGACACTTAGGACCACCACCCCCCCGGGGGGGGTACCACCCAAAGGAGCACCACCATGCAAGTCAATCTCTGCCGACACATCAAGACCAACGGCCTCCAATGCCACGGCGTCCAGCTCGCCGGCTCCGAGTTCTGCTACTTCCACCGCCGCCTGCACCGCAGCCACGCCGCCTACCGCGACCAGGTGTACTTCCACCCCGCCCGCATCGATCACGACACCGCCATCCAGCTCCCCGCCGTCGAGGACCGCGAATCCGCCCAGCTCGCCATCTCCTGCGTCCTCAACGCGCTCGCCAGCCGTTACATCGACCGCAAGCAGGCGAACTCCCTCTTCTACGGCCTCCAACTCGCCACCACCAACGCCCGCGGCCTGCGCATCGTCCGCCGACCCACCCAACTCGTCCGCGACGTCCACAAGGAGTCCTGCAGCCCCATCCCCGAAACCAACCCCGACCTGGCACCCCCAGGCCGCACCATCGAAGTCCCCGACCTTCCCACCGAAGCCGTCCTCACCGACCTTCCCACCGAAGAAGCCGTCCTCACCGACCTCCCCACCGAAGCCGTCCTCACCAGCCCCCCCACCGGAGCCGTCATCCTGAGCGGAGCGCGCAGCGCGCAGTCGAAGGACCCCGATACCGCCCACACCCCTTCAACCGCCCGCACCATTCCGCCACCAAACCCATCGCTCAGCGACCTTCAAGGGTCAACAGGCGAACAACCACCAACGATCCTCACCACAGTGCACGCCAACCAGCACCCTGCAACCAGCAACCAACAACCAGCAACTATCTCTTCCACACCGGCTTCCGCTTCTCCAGAAACGCCGCAACCCCTTCGCGGAAGTCCGCCGTCTCTCGAGCCCGCGCATTCGCCTCAAGCGCAGCCGCCATCGCCCCATCCAGCCACGCCTTGTTTTGTGCCGCCAGCAGCCGTTTCGTCGCCGCCAGCGCCTCAGGGCTGTTCGCCATCAGCGCCTCCGCCAGCGCCTGCACCCGCTCAGCCAGCCTCTCCGGAGCCACAACTTCATTCACCAGCCCCAGCCGATACGCCTCAGCCGCATCGAACGCTCTGCCGCTCAGCAGCAAGTCCCGGCTCCGCTTGTCGCCAATCTGCAACGCGAGATACGCCGACACCATCGCCGGCACAAACCCGATCCGCGCCTCCGTGTATCCGAACTTCGCTGCCGGCGTCGCCAGCGTGAAGTCGCAGATCGTCGCCAACCCCGTACCGCCCGCCATCGCCGGCCCATGCACCGCCGCAATCGTAGGAACCGGCAGCTCATACAGCGTGCGGAAGAGCCGCGAAACGCGCGCCGCATCCGCATGGTGCTCCGCAGCGGTCCTATCGTTCATCGAATGCAGCGCAGAAAGGTCAAGCCCCGAACAAAACGCCGTCCCCGCGCCGGCGAACACCAGCACCCGGCAGTCGCCCGCAGCCGCCGTCTCCATCGCCGCGATCAACTCCGTCTGCATCTCCGGAGTCATCGCATTGCGCCGCTCCGGACGATTCAGCGTAATCGTCCACACCGGCGTTTGATCCGCAACCAGAATCGTCGTGGTCTTCACCTTGTCCTCCGCACTTCGAAAGGAGCGCAACAGAAGCCGAGAAGCATCAATTCACCACCGGCCCGAACCGCCTCGCGATCTCCGCACTCGCGCGCAGCAATTCGTCCAGCGGTCCCAGCGCGGGCAACTTCGCCCCGCACTCGTTCAGAGTGGCGATCAACACCTCTGTGGGAATATTCCCCACGAGAGCATCCTGCGCAAACGGACAGCCGCCAAAGCCACCAATCGCCGCGTCGAACCGCCTGCAGCCCGCCTCGTACGCCGCGCGGATCCGCATCGCCGCATCCGCCCGCCGCGAGTGCAGATGCACGCCAACCTCAATCCCGCGAAACGTCGCGCACACCTTCGCAACCGTCTCGCCGATCAACTGCGGCGAAGCCAGGCCAACTGTATCCGCCAGCGAGATCTGCTCCACGCCCGACTCCACCAGCAGATCGCACGCGCTCACCACCTCGTCCAGGCTCCAGGGATCGCCGTACGGATTCCCGAACGCCATCGACAGGTACGCGACCACCTCCAGCTCCGCGCTCTGCGCCAGCGTGCCAATCGCATCCAGCGCATCCAGCGCCTGCTCCGGCGTCTGCTTCTGGTTGCGTTCCAGAAAGTGAGGCGAGATGGAATACGGAAACCCGAGCGTCCGCACCGAACCGGTCTCAATCGCCCGCTGCGCGCCCTTCTCGTTCACCACGATGCCGATGATCTCCACCTCATCGGGCGTCAGCAACTCGTCCAACACCTCTTCCGAGTCCGCCATCTGCGGCACCGCCGCAGGCGACACGAAGCTGACCGCATCGATGTGCGTAAAGCCGGCTGCAATCACCCGGCGCAGATACTCGGCCTTCACCTCCGCCGGAATCTGCCCGGGCAGTCCCTGCCAGGCGTCGCGCGGACATTCAATGATCTTGACCACGTCGTTCCTCTTCCCGCTCTCACCCGCGCGAAGGATGAACCTTCAGAATCTCGCGTGCGATCACCATTCGCTGAATCTCGCTGGTGCCCTCGCCAATCGTACACAGCTTCACGTCGCGATAAAACTTCTCCGCAGGATAGTCTTTGATGAAACCGTACCCGCCAAACAACTGCACCGCCTCGTTGCAAATGTGCACCGCAACTTCGCTGGCAAACAGCTTCGCCATCGACGACTCGCGGGTCACCTTGCGCCCCGCGTCCTTCAGCACCGCCGCCCGCTGCGTCAGCAGCCGCGCCGCATCCAGCTCCGTCGCCATGTCGGCCAGCTTCCACTGGATGCCCTGGAACTCTGCAATCGCTTTGCCGAACTGCCGCCGCTCCTTCACGTACTTCAACGCCGCGTCGAGCGCCCCGCGCCCGATCCCCAGCGACAGCGCCGCAATCGAAATCCTTCCGCCGTCCAGCACCCGCATCGCGTCGATGAATCCTTCGCCTTCCACGCCGATCAGGTTCTCCACCGGAATCTCGCAGTCCTCAAAGATCAACTCGCTCGTATCGCTGGCGCGCAAGCCCAGCTTGTTCTCCTTCTTTCCCGCCCGAAATCCCTTCGTGCCTTTCTCCACCACGAACGCCGACAGCCCATGCGTTCCCTTGGCCTTATCCGTCACCGCAATCACGACGACGACATCGGCGAAGTGTCCGTTGGTGATAAAGGTCTTGTTGCCGTTCAGCACGTACCGATCGCCCTTCTTCACCGCGATCGTCCGCGCGCCGCCTGCATCCGAGCCCGAACCAGGCTCGGTCAACGCCCACGCAGCCAGCCACTCGCCGGTCGCCAACCGGGGCACATACTTCCGCTTCTGCGCCTCGTTCCCGGCGAGAAAAATATGATTCGTCCCCAGCGAGTTGTGCGCCGCCACAATGATGCCGATCGAGCCATCGACCGCCGAAAGCTCCTCGACGGCGAGCACGTAGTCGACGTAACCCATGCCCGCGCCGCCGTATTCGGGCGGCACAATCACGCCGAGCAGCCCCATCGTGCCCAGCTTCTTGATCGTCGCGAGCGGAAACTCACTCGCCTCGTCCCAGGCCATCACGTTGGGCGCAATCTCGCGCGCGGCAAACTCGCGAATCTCCCGCCGCAGATGCTCCTGCTCCTCCGTCAGCACGAAAGGATAAAGGCTTTGCACGGACTCAACGTCGACGCTCATTCAGCACTCCTCCCAGTCAGATGCGAGTTCGCTCATGTCTGCAGTACGCCCGGATTGAATCGCGGCACGTCGGGATTCAAGGCGCAGGCCTCGAGCGCGGTCATCAGCACCTCGCGTGTCTTCGCCGGGTCGATGATCGCATCAATCCAGAGCCGCGCCGCACCGTATCGCGGATCGGCCTGCGCATCGTACGCTGCCTTGATCTCGTCATGAAGAGCCCTCTTCTCCGTCTCCGAGAGCACCTTGCCGCCGCGCTCCATCTGCTTCGCGCGAACCTCGGCCAGCGTACCCGCCGCGGCCGCACCGCTCATCACCGCGTAGCGCGCGGTCGGCCAGGCGAACAGGAACCGCGGGTCGTACGCCTTGCCGCACATCGCGTAATGCCCGGCGCCAAAGCTGCCGCCGACGATCACCGAGATCTTCGGCACCACACTGGTGCTCACCGCCGACACCATCTTCGCCCCCGCGCGGATGATGCCCGACCACTCCGCGTCCTTGCCGACCATGAAGCCGTTGACGTCGTGCAGGAATACGAGCGGCACGAGGCTCTGGTTGCAGTCCATGATGAAACGAGCAGCTTTTTGCGCGCCTTCGGTATAGATCACGCCGCCGACCTCGGTGCGAACCGATCCAGCAGCCGGGCCCATCGCGACGGTCTGGCTCTGGTTCACCTTCTGATTGGCGACGATGCCGACCGCGCGGCCGGCGATGCGCGCATAGCCGCACAGAACGGTGCGGCCGAAGTCAGCCTTGTACTCATCGAACTCGCTGCGGTCGACGATGCGCGCAATCACCTCGCGCATGTCGTACACATTGCTCGCGCCGGGCGCTGGGTTCAGCAGGCCGTAGACGTCCTCGGCGGCAAACTTCGGCGCGTCGACTGCTGGGTCGTAGGGAACGCGAGAGAAAGCTTCTGCAGCCGGCCGTTCGCCGATCTTCCCGACCAGCGACCGCAGACGTGCCAGGCAAGCCTCATCGTTCGGCTCTTTGAAATCGACCGTTCCGGAGATTTCGGCGTGCATCGCCGCGCCGCCAAGCTCTTCCGCGCCGGTCTTCTGTCCAATCGCCGCCTGCACCAGCGAGGGTCCCGCGAGAAACAGCCCCGAGCCTTCGGTCATCAGCACGGTGTCGGTCATTACGGGAAGATACGCGCCGCCTGCGACGCACATGCCCATGATCGCGGTGATCTGCGGAATCCCGAGCGAGCTCATCACGGCATTGTTGCGGAAGACGCGCCCAAAGTCGTCCGTGTCCGGAAACACATCCTCCTGCAACGGCAGGAAGACGCCGGAGGAATCCACGAGGTAGAGCGTCGGAATGCGATTGTCGAGCGCGATGGTCTGAGCGCGCAGCACCTTCTTCGCCGTCATCGGGAAGAACGAGCCGGCCTTCACGGTCGCGTCATTGGCGACGATCATGCACAGCCGCCCGCACACGCGCCCGAGTCCCGTCACGACGCCCGCGCCCGGAGCGCCGCCGTATTCGCTGTACATTTCATGCGCAGCCCACAGGCCAAGTTCCAGGAATTCTGTCCCTTCGTCGAGCAGCAGCTTCAGCCGCTCTCTGACCGTGAGCCGCCCCTTTGCATGCTGCGCCTCTGCGGCCTTCTCGCCACCGCCGAGACGGATCGAATCCTCTTCCGCGCGCAACGCCGCCATCAGCGTCGCGAGTGCCTCCCGGTTTGCCAGTGCCCGTGGAGCTTGAGAGTCCAGCTTCGATGCCAAACCGTTGGAGAACTTCACGTTGCCCGCCCGTCGCCTTCCAGCAAAACCCGAAGAGAATACCCTTCAGTGTCCGCTGGAGAGAGACAGAAACGCAATAACCATCTAGTTACACGGAGCGTACCGGCGACGCGCGTCTCCCGAAGAGCAACGGGCACGCTCGTATTCAGGGATTTACTCCAACCCGCGTACCCGGTCGCTGGGGAGAAGTGCCACCCCGGCGTTGTTCAGTTCGGTGACGCTGCTGTCGCCACGATTGCCAAGCCACACGGCGCCAGGAAGATAGTTCACAGTGTCTACAATTGGGCTAGGATGGTAGCAACTTTGTTTGTATTTACGTCAAACAATTGCTGCATCTGGTTGTGTCCTGTGTTTGGGACTGGGACGAAAGCGCTCAATGAACACGTCGAAGTCCACCGTAAAACCCGTCGTAAAGAAGTCCGGTATGTCCCGCAACTCGACCACCCGCTTTGCTTTCACGGGCAAGCAAAGCGCCTCCAACAAGACGCCGCGCGAAATCAACCGCAATCTGGTCTTCAACCTGATTCGCACTCATCAACCGATTTCCCGTGCCGACCTGGCCCGACAATCGGGACTGCAGCGGAGCACGATCTCTCTCATCGTCGAGATTTTGATCCGCGAGCGCTGGATCTTTGAAGGGTCGACGGGACGCCTGCCACGCGGGAGGCGCCCGACCTTCCTCCATCTGAACGATCAGCGAGCGGTCATCGCCCTTGATGTCCACGCCACGCAGACTACGGTTGCCGTGGTCGATCTGGGCGGCAAGATTGTGGCGCAGAACATCGTCCTCCTGCCGGAGGACCCGGGCAAGACGGTCGCCACCATTGTGCGTGAGGTGAAGAGGATTCTGTCGAACACCGATCGCGCCTTCGATGGCATCGGGATCAGCGTTCCGGGGCGTCCTGAACCCAACCCCGAGCATCCCGTCTTTACGCCGAGGATCAAGTGGTCGGTGCTGAGCCTGCAGGAGCGATTGCAGCGCGCGACCGGGCTGCGCGTGAAGATGGAGAATGTGGCCAATGGCTGCGCGCTCTCCGAGGTGTGGTTCGGCGATAGCGATGGTATGCACGACCTGGTGGTGGTGAACGTGTCGGAAGGCATCGGCGCGGGAATCTTCGTCAACGGGCGCATTCTGCGGGGCAAGGACGGGATGGCGGGAGAGTTCGGCCACATCCAGATGGAGAGCGACGGTCCGCCCTGCGCCTGCGGCGGCACCGGATGTTGGGAGACCTTTGCGTCCAATCGCGCGGGCCTGCGCTACTACCAGGAATTGAGCGGCAAGCCGGCCTTGCCGTCGTTCGAGGCGCTGCTGCGCCTGGCCCAGAGCGGCGACCCTATTGCCGTCAGCGCGATCGAGAAGATGTGCCTGTACCTCGGGCGTGGCTTGCGCATGATCGCGGCAGCGCTGGCGCCTACCGAGATTGTGGTGGTGGGAGAGATCACCAACGCCTGGTATCTGTTTGGATCTACCATTGAGGCCGAGATGAAGCGCAATTCGCTGCCTGGCAGCCCCAGGCTGCGTCCTTCGGTAGAGGCGAGTACGGCTCGCTTGCGCAGCGCGGTTGCGCTGGTGATGAATGAAGGATCGATCTAAGGGAAAACAGATCTAAGGAGAATCGATCTAAGGGAATCTGACATGGTTATCTTTTCTGGAAGTCGCTTCGCGGCGTGGTTGACGTTGTTTCCCCTGCTGGCCTCGTCCTGCGCGATGGCGCAGACCGCTCAGGAACCGAGTGCGGCGGCAGCCACCGCTGCAGCGGCAGTCGCGCCATCGCCCGTCGAGCGCGCCGCCGCAGGCGATGCTCCCGACGATCCGGGCCCGCTGGCGCACGAGCTCTCCGCCGCGTTGAGGCCGGCGGACATCCGCGCCGCCATGAAGAAGGTGGGCGACTGGCAATTGCGCGTTGCCGAACCGAAGTTCAATCCGCAGTGGACCTTTGCGGCGCTTTACGACGGCTTTCTGGCCGCATCGGCGACGGCGAAGGATCCACGGTATCGCGACGCCGTGCTGAAGTTCGCAGAGCAGCAGCACTGGAAGCTGCTGAACGAGCGCTTTCCCCATGCCGACGATATGGCGCTGGGGCAGGCGTACCTCGACCTTTACCTCGCCGATCCGCCGGCGCAGCGGAAGCCGGAGCGCATTGCCGACACCAAGGCCATTCTGGACAAGCTGATTGCGCGGCCGGACGATCCGAACAAGGACCTGTGGTGGTGGTGCGATGCGCTGTTCATGGCGCCGCCCGTTCTGGCGCGCATGTATGTTGCGACGGGCGACCGGAAGTATCTCGACTATATGGATAAGGAGTGGGACATCACCACCGGGCATCTTTTCGATCCCACCGAGCATTTCTACTTCCGCGACAGCCGGTTCTTTACGCAGAAGCAGGACAACGGTCGCAAGCTGTTCTGGGCGCGCGGCAATGGCTGGGTGATGGGAGCGCTGGTGAAGATTCTGGAGGTGCTGCCGGGGAGCGATCCGGCGCGGCCGAGGTATGTTGAAAAGCTGCGCGAGATGTCCGCCGCAGTTGCTGCGATTCAGGGGCCGGACGGCCTGTGGCGCTCCGGGCTGCTCGATCCCGCATCGTACGATCTGCCGGAGGTTTCGGGGTCGGCGTTCTTCACCTACGGCATCGCGTACGGAATCAATGAGCACATCCTCGATCGCAAGCAGTACCTGCCGGTGGTCCAGAAGGCCTGGGGAGGCATGCTGACGCACGTTTACGCGGACGGGCGGCTGGGTTCGATTCAGCCGATCGATGGCCAGCCGGGCAAGTTCAAGCCCTCGGCCAGCTATGTGTACGGCGTTGGCGGGTTTCTGCTTGCGGGGTCCGAACTCGACCGGCTGGCGAGCTCGAAGCCTTGAGAGCATAGGGCTGATCAGGCGCGGAGGATTGGGTCCATCCAGAGCAAGGGCTGGCGGATGGGCATATTGCGAATGACCTCAGGGACCTTGGGATCGGGGTCGAGGCGACGCCAGACGGTTACATATTCAGGGCGCCCGAGCGCTTCTCCTGCAAACAGCAGGCTGGGCCGGCGTGCGGGCAGGTCGTCGAAGTATTCGACGTCCTTCGCGAACGGCCATTTGGACTTGTCGGCGATATAGGGAAAGACAAACGCGATGGCGTCTGCCACGCCCTTGCCGTTGGGCCCTTTGAACCGCCAGAGATTGTCCCCCGGCGTGGAGAGTGTCTGACAGATGCCGCTGAGCACGTCGGTGTCGAACAGGCTGTAGCTGTAGGGTTTGGTGCGCGCCAGTTCGAGCGGCAGGCTTCCGTCTTTGGCGATCTGGTCGGGGACGATGGCGGTTTTGAAGCGGTCGCGGCAGAGTGCGGTCAGGTCGGCGCGGTGGGCGAACTGCGCGAATTCCGCGGCCTGCAGAATCCAGCAGGTTCCGTGATTGTTCTTCGCGGCTTCTTCCTCCTTGCCGTTGGGCGAGGTTGCCATCCAGTCGACGTAGGCGGCGAACCAGGCGCGAATGGGCTCGAGTTCCGCTGTGCTCAGGCCGCCGGCTGCTTCCAGGACGCGGAGTGCGCGGACCACCTCGACCAGGTGCAAGGTGTCGATGATGCCGGTGCCGCGTCCTTTGGAGACGCCAAAGATGGCCTGGGCGTACTCGAGGTTGGGGTTCATCCTGGTTGCCGAGTCGACGAACCATGCGCGCAGATGCTGGAGGAAGTGGGCGGAGTAGCGCTTATCTTTGGTGAGCCGCCAGGCTGCGGCGACTGCAGGCGCCATGACGCTGAGACGGATGAGCGCCTCGCGATGGTCGTTGAAGTTGGCGGGGTTCGAGAAGCCGTCGCGGCGGATGTATGGGCCGCCCGGCTTCTTGGGATCGGGCCACCAATAGTCGCCCTCGGAGAAGTAGTCGTGCGGGCCGCCCTGGGTGCGGTCGCTGTGGGCGGCGGTCACGGTGATGGGCTGCTCGGCGAGATAGCGCCGGGCTGCGCTGAGGATGCGGGTTCGGTCGACCTTCGCGACCATCGCGTAGCCGTCGTTGGGCGAGGGCGCCGCCCAGGCTGGTCGTACTGCAAGGGCTCCGGCTGTGCCGGCGATTCCGGCGACGAACGACCGGCGGGTGATTCTGGTTCCGGTCAGGCTGTGCAGGTTCATTGTCCCGCCCTCTGCATTTCCGCGAATTGTTATTCAAGGAGCAAGGTCTTGAGGTTAGCGTTCTGCTGTGCGAGGGTTGCGGCTTGTATGGTTTTCGGTAGTAAGTTCAAAGATCGCATTATTTCCTGTCACCTTTCTATTCGCTGCTTCGTACGATGGTCAAGATCAGCGTTTGTCGGGTGGAACTAGTCATTGATTCAGCAAAGCCTTGGTTTCGGCCTGGCTACAGTTCCTGGACCGGTGCAGAGAATGGTCTGTACTTCAAGCTCGAAGCCTATAGTAGGACTCGAACCACGGGGGAACCCTGCCAGGGACGAAACCCAGGTTACGGTCTCTTCTTTTCCGGTCACACCCCACTGATTCGACGGGGATTGGCGATTTTGGGGGTGGAAATGTCTGGGAAGTTGAGCCGGTAGTGTCGTCTGCGCGACATTTGTACAGAAGAATGGGTAGCATAGATGCAAGGATTGGATTGGCCTATGTCGCCCCTTGACCCACCAGAGTTCGACGGCTTGGCCTCACCTGAGGATGCCCAGGCGATCTTTGCGCAGTTCGCGTCGGAGACTCTGTTCAATCTTTCTCCCGACGCGATTCTGGTTACCGATTCGAAGGGCATTATCCGGGCTGCGAATCCGCGCACTGCGGAGTTGTTCGGATACTCGCTTGATGAGTTGATGGGCCTGCCGGTCGAGAGCCTGGTTCCGGCCCGCTTCCGCGGACGGCATCCGAGTCATCGCGAGAATTATTCGGCGCATCCACGGACGCGGCAGATGGGCGCGGCGATGAACCTCTTTGCGCTGCGCAAGGATGGCAGCGAGTTTCCGGTCGACATTATGCTCAAGCCGGCCGACACGGTGTCCGGTCCCGTGGTGCTGAGTTTCTTGCGCGACATTACGGAACAGCGGGCAGCGCAGGAGGCTCTGCGCCTCAACGACCAGCAGTTGCGATCGATCATCGAGGGTGTGCGCGATTACGCCCTCTACCTGCTGGATCGCGATGGCCATGTGATGACGTGGAACCCTGGCGGCGAGCGGATCAAAGGCTATGCGGCGGAAGAGATTCTGGGCAAGCACTTCTCCCGTTTCTTTACCCAGGAGGACCTCGATCTGGGGAGGCCAGCGGAACTGCTGCGCGTTGCCGCTGCGCGAGGCCGCATCGAAGTTCAGGGGTGGCGCATCCGCAAGGATGGGTCGCGCTTTTGGACCGACAGTATATTGACGGCGATTCGGGATTCCACGGGCGAAGTGACGGGCTACGCCAAGGTGACCCGTGACTTTACGGACCGGAAGCGCGCGGAAGAAGCGTTCATGCTGCAACTGAGCAACGCGCTGCTGGCCAACATGGATGTGCGCAAGTTGCTGGGAGCGATTTCCGCCAGTATTGGGGAGATGATTCCGCACGACGCAGCGACGCTTGCGCTGTATGATGCGACAACCGATCAACTGATGGCGCAGTTCCTAAGCACCGATGGGGACAGCCCTCGGAGCGAGGTTCGGCTGCCTATGCAGGGGTCGCCTGCGGGGCAAGCGTTTCGCTCGCGGGAGCCTGTGCTGATCGGGAATATGGAGAATGCTTCTTTCGCGCCGGAGACGATGCGCCACCTGACCAGCCTGGGGATGAAATCCGGCTGCTGGGTGCCGTTGATTCACCGCGGCGAAGTGGTTGGCACCATGATGGTTGCGAGCCGGTTGGAGTCGGCGTTCACCGAACGCGAGGCGGAGATGCTGGTCGAGATGGCAGACCAGGTGGCGATGGCGGTCAACAACGCCCTCGCCTTCCGACAGATCCAGGAACTGCGCGACCGGCTGGGGCAGGAGAAGAAGTATCTCGAGGAAGAGATCAATCTCGAGAAGCGATTTGACGACGTGGTGGGCGAGAGCACGGGCCTGCGCAGGGTGCTGCGGGAGATCGAAACGGTGGCTCCTACCGACGCCACGGTGCTAATCCAGGGCGAAACAGGGACCGGCAAAGAGTTGCTGGCGAGAGCCATTCACCGGCTCAGTCCGCGGAGCGAGCGGACCTTCATCAAGATCAACTGTGCGGCAATTCCTGCGGGTCTGATCGAGAGCGAGCTGTTCGGCCATGAGAAGGGCGCGTTCACCGGGGCGATTGCGCGAAAGATTGGGCGTCTGGAGTTGGCGCATGAGGGAACGCTGTTCCTCGACGAGGTGGGCGAGCTTCCGATGGATTTGCAGCCCAAGTTGCTGCGTGCGCTGCAGGAGAAGGAGATCGAGCGGGTGGGCGGGAACCGGCCTATTCCGGTCAACGTCCGGCTGATCGCTGCCACGAACCGCGATCTGGCGCAGATGGTCGCGGAAAAGCAATTCCGCAGCGACCTTTACTACCGGCTCAAGGTGTTCCCGGTGTTTTCTCCGCCGCTTCGCGAGCGGGCCGGAGACATTCCCATCCTGGTGCGGCACTTTGTGGAGTCTCACAGCCGTCGGATGGGCAAGCATATTGAGACCATCCCCAAAGAGACGATGGAGGCGCTGACCCGCTGGCAGTGGCCGGGAAATATTCGCGAGCTCGAGAACTTCCTGGAGCGCGCAGTGATTCTGACTCGTGGGCCAGTGCTGTTCGTTCCTCTCGCGGAACTGAAGGTGGACGAGGAGCAGGAGGGCCAGGATTGGGAGAGTCCGACCCTGCAGGCGGCCGAGAAAGAGCACATCCTGCGTGTGCTGCGCGAGGCCCAGGGGCAGATCGGCGGCCCTACCGGGGCGGCTGCGCGGCTCGGGTTGAAACGGACTACGTTGAACTCCAAGATCAAGAAGCTGGGCATCGAGCGAAGTGACTATATGAAGTCGTAGTGACGAGATTTCGTCGTCGTCACGTCGTCACTTGAGCGGTGCCGCGCTAAACATCCTCAAACTCTTATCTCTGTAATCGCCATCCTATCAATGGCTTGCTGGCGTCGTCCCGGATATGACCGGCTTTGGCACGCGTCGTGCATTTAGTCATGGCATGGCGCAGGGACGAGCCAGCTTACGTTACGAATCTCGATAGCACAAAGCGCTGTATCGGTAGAAATCACGCTGGAAGGCAGAGTCGCCGGACCCTGGGCCGCTGAACTGGGACGGAGTTGGTCGGAACTGACTCCGCCGCTGGGAACGAGAAAGCTGGTGATCGATCTGAGCAGTGCGACCTATGCAGATGAAACGGGCCTGAAGGTGCTTCGGGATATCTATTCCGAGACGTCTGCTGAGTTTCTAACGAGCACTCCCTGGACCAAGTACCTTGCCGAAGAAGTTACGCGCGGAAGCGCAATTCAGATGAATGAGGAGCGGTGACATGCAAACGACACGCGAGACAGTGAATCAACCGAAGTGCCGGACTTCCCGAGTTGGCGGATTCTTTCAGAAGCTTTCGCCGGTGGCGCTTGCAGACCTCACCTCCATTCGGCCCGCCACGAGCTGCGATGCGGGTGAGATTCTCTTCAGCGAAAAGCAGGCGACCATGGGCGTCTTCCTGGTGCGCGAAGGGCTGGTCCGGCTGTCGATGAACTCCAGCGATGGCAAGCGGCTCAGCCTCCGCGTCGCCCGGGCCGGCGAGGTGCTTGGACTGACGTCGGCGCTGTTTGGGACGATGTGCGAGACGACTGCCGAGACCCTCTCTTCCGCGAAGATCACTCACGTTTCCGGCAGCGAGTTTCGTGACTTCCTGATGCGCCACCCCGAGGTGTACAAGCTGGTGACGGAAGAGGTGAGTCTGCAATACACGATGGCCTGCGAGCAGTTGCGGACGGTTGGACTCTCCTCCTCAGCTCCGGAAAAGATTGCCCGGCTTCTGCTGGATATGAGCGAGAACGGCCAGACCACGGAGAACGGGACGCGGTTCCGGTTTATGTTGACGCACGAGCAGATTGGCGAGTTCATTGGCGCGTCGCGCGAGACAGTGACCCGCACGCTGGGCGCATTCAAACATCGTCACCTGGTGGCGTTCAATGGTTCCATCGTCACGATTCCCAACCGCAGGGCGCTCGAAAACTGTGTGCGCGCCTGAGTCTGTGAACGAGGCAACAGACTTCTAAGGGGTCTGCCGAACGAATCAGCTTCCAATAATCCAGCGGCGAATGCGGCCAGACCTGAGCTTCCTATGCTGGCGATCGATGATGTGGCACTCGACGCTTCAACCATAACCCAGCAATTGCACTTGGCAATCGAACAGGACGAGTTCGGACTGTACTGCCAGCCGCTGATCGACGTTCGCGATCGTTCGGTCTATGGTGCCGAAGCGCTGATTCGCTGGAACCATCCGGCGTCGCATTCATTATCGCGGCTCGCCAAGTAGCCTGCTACATAGGTATACTCTGCGCCATGGCGGCGGAAACGAAGCTCTCGCATACGGCGGCGATGATTCTTCAGGCGGTGAACGCAGGGTACGTCTACGGCTTCAGCATTATGGAGATGACGGGTTTGCCGAGTGGCACCGTCTATCCGGCGATGCGGCGCTTGGAGCGTGACGACCTGATCCGCTCGCATTGGGAGCAGCAGTCGATCGCCGATGCGGAGCAGAGACCGGCGAGGAAGTATTACAAGCTGACGCGTGCGGGAACGTTGACGCTCGAGGCGTCACGGCGGCGGTATCCGTTGCTGGCCAAGCTGATTCCGTCGGAGGAGGTTGAAGCGCTGTGACCACGCAGCCTGCGTCCGTTCTCCATCTGCTTCAGTTGACCGCGCTGCGCTGTGCCTCGCTGCTTGTGCCTGGACGCATGCGCGGGGAGGGGTGGTCGGAGCTGTGGCATGTGCGCCAGGCCCTCACACCGTTGCGCCGGCTATTTCTGATCGGCTCGACCCCAGCCTCCGCCGCCGGGAGTCTCGATGCGTACGACCGCGCCTTTCGGCGCACGCTGGCTGCATTTTCCGGGCAGCTCGGTTTCGGCGGCGCGGTTGGGGACCGTCAATGAGGCGCGGCCCGGGGCACCCGGCTCTCCTCCCCGCAATCCATAGGGTTGGAATTTTCTGCGATCGGCGAGCAAGGTCACCTGTGCGTCCGCGAGCAGTTCGACTTCGCGAATCAAGCCATCGCCGCCGTTGAATTGCCCTGCGCCACCCGAGCCGTCACGGTAGGAATAACGGCGCACGCGGAACGGGTAGGCATATTCCAGGGCTTCGATCGGCGTGTTCAGCGAATTGGTCATGTGGGTCTGCACGCCGGAGATGCCGTCGAGTCCGGGGCGCGCGCCCATGCCGCCCGCTGCCGTCTCGTAGTAGGTGAAGGGTTCGCTGGTGCGCGGATCCAGGCCGCCGATGGTCAGGTTGCTCATGGTGCCAGCGCTTGCCGCAGGTACGCGTTCAGGGACAGCCTCCGCGAGGGCGCGGAGCAGCACGTCCACGATGCGTTGCGAGGTCTCGACGTTTCCTGCGGCGACCGCGGCGGCCGGCCGCGCATCGACGATGCTCCCTGCCGGGGTTTCCAGAGTGAGAGGGCGCAGGATGCCGGCCGTCGCGGGAGCATCGTCCTCCAGCAGGCAGCGCAGCATGTAGAAGCAGGCGGAGAGGGTAATGGCGCGAACCGCGTTGATGCTGCCGGCGACTTGCTCCGAGGAGCCGCTGAAGTCAACGCGAATCGATGCTGTGTCGGGGTCGAGTTGCAGGCAGACCGCGATCCTGCGTGGGATGTCGGTGACGCCATCGTCGTCCAGCCAGTCTTCCGCGCGAAAGCTGCCGGCTGGCATCTTGCGGAGTTCGGCGCGAACGAGCCGCTCGGAATAGTCGAGCAACTCCTCGGTAAGCGCCCGGAGCTTCGGCTCGCCGTACTTCTCCACGAGTTGCAGGATGCGCTGTTCGCCGACGCGGCAGGCTCCGATCTGCGATTCGAGATCGCCTTGCCGCTCCACTGGCGTGCGCACATTCAGCAGGATCAGGTCGAGCATTTCGCGGTCGACCGTGCCGCCGCGCACGATTCGGACGGGAGGAATGCGAATGCCCTCCTGGAAGATCTCATTGGCGGGTCCCATCGATCCTGCAAAGGCGCCGCCTACGTCGGCGTGGTGAGCGCGATTCGACACGTAGAACGCAGGCTTGTCTCCAGGTGCGCCAGGCACGAACACGGGCAGCACCATCGTGATGTCCGGAAGGTGGGTTCCGCCGGCGTAGGGATCGTTGAGGATCGCGATGTCGCCGGGCGCAAAGGCAATCGCTGCAATGGCCGCGTGGACGGACATGGGCATGGAGCCGAGGTGCACCGGCATGTGGTCGCCCATTGCGATCACACGGCCCTGGGCGTCGAAGATCGCGCAGGAGTAGTCGCGCCGCTCCTTGATGTTGGGCGAGAGTGCGGTGCGACGCAGCGCTGCGCCCATCTCTTCGGCGATGGAGTGAACCGCGCTTTGGAAGACCGCGAGTTCGACGGGATCGGCGATGCGAAGAGTCATGCTGTCTCCTCGGTGAAGGCAATTACGAGGTTTCCGAATGCATCCACCTGTGCGGAACAATCCGGCGGCAATACGGTTGCGGAAGTGTATTCGGTAATCATTGCCGGTCCCCGGATTTTGTCTCCCGGGGTAAGTTCGTCGCGTCGATAGAGGTGCGTCGGGATGAATCCTCCATCGAAGTAGACCTCTCGAACTGCGTAACGAGCCGCAATGCCATCTCCCGAGACTGGTTCGCGTCGCATCGGCGCGTAGGGCTCGCCGGCGGCGATCATCCGCAGCCGCAGATTTACGATCTCCACCGGCTTCGTCCGATCGCAGAAGCCGTAGCGCTGCTGATGCAGGCGATGAAACGCCTCGATGGAGTTCTCGGGAGACCGCTCATCGTAAGCGACATTCAACTCATATCCCTGCCTGCGATAGCGGACGTCGATCGTGCGCTGTGCGACGCCTTGCAGGCCCTCCGCTGCGAACTCGGCGCCGCCCGATTGCTCCAACTCCGCGAAGCCGGCGGCGATGCTCTCCATCGCATTGCCGGCCAGCATCACGGTGCGCGAGTAGTCGCGAACGGCGTCGGCCAGCAGAATGCCCACCGCGGACAGCGCTCCGGGCATGGCCGGGATCAACACCCTGGGAATACGCAGCGCACGCGCCAGGGAGCACGCATGCAGAGGTCCACCGCCTCCGAACGCGACGAGGGTGCACTGGCGTGGATCGTGGCCGCGCTCCACCGAGATCACGCGGATGGCTTTCTCCATCTGCGTTTCGACGACGCGGAGAATGCCGGCTGCGAAGTCTTCGATCGTTGCCAGCGAGCCCTTCTTCTCCCGCATGATCTGCTCGGTGCGGATGCGGTCCAGTTGCACGCCACCGCCGAGGAAGCTGTCCGCATCCAGTCGGCCAAGGATGAGGTTGGCGTCGGTAACGGTCGGCATGGTTCCGCGGCCGAAACAGATGGGTCCGGGCTCCGATCCTGCTGACTCAGGGCCGACGCGCAGCATGCCGCCGCTATCGAAGCGCGCGATCGATCCGCCTCCAGCTCCCGCGGTGTGAATGTCCAGCATCGGGACGCTGACGGGAACGTCGGCGACTACGGACTCGCTGGTTCGTTGCGCGCCGTCCGCGGCGTTGGCGAGAAAGACATCCGTCGAGGTGCCGCCCATGTCGAATCCGACGATGTGGTCGAAGCCCGCCCAGCGCGCGACCTGACAGGCGCCGATGACTCCGCCCGCCGGGCCGGACAATACCGTTCGCACCGGCTCCCGCGCTGCGAGTCGCGCCGAGATGATGCCGCCCGACGACTGCATCACGTCCACGCGGCCGCCGGCGTGCTGCGCTGCGACGCGCTGTTCCAGATGGAGCAGATAGCTTTGCATGCGCGGCGCGAGATAGGCGTTGACGACGATCGTCGAGGCCCGCTCGTACTCGCGAAACTCCGGCAGGATGCGGTGCGAGGTGGAGATGGGAATGCCGAGGCAACGCAAAGCTGTTTCCACGCGAAGCTCCGTCGCAGGGTTCGCGAAGGAGAACAGCAGCGAAATGGCGACCGCTTCCGCCCCGCTGGCGCGTACCGCTTCAACCAGGGCGGCCAGATCGTTCTCGGTCGGTGATCGAAGGATCTCTCCCTGGGCGCTCACCCGTTCGGGCACTCCGAAGCGCAATTCCCGTGGCACCAGGCACACGGGCAGCGGCGCGAACCAATCGTAGAGCCTGGCTCGCGTCTGACGCCCGATGGCGATGGTGTCTTCGAAGCCCGCCGTGGTGACGAACGCGACGCGCGCGCCCTTCCGTTCCAGCATGGCGTTGGTGCCAATGGTCGTGCCGTGCCGCACATCCAGAGCGGCTCCAGGCGCGATCTGCGCCAGGGTATCGAGGACCGCCTGCGATGGGTCGGCGGGAGTCGAGAACAGCTTCAGCACCTGGAGCCGGCCGTCCGCGATGGTGACGCAATCTGTGAACGTGCCGCCGGTATCAACCGCTACGCGCAAATGGTTCCGCTCCCGCATGGTGTGGGTCACGGCTCATTCAGAAGAGCTGCCGCATCCTCGAACTTTATACCAAGTGGAGACTGGATGGCTGAACCTTCGGGCGATCCAAGCGCACCCTGCCAGCCTGATACACTGAAAGTAGAGATTTTGCCGCGCTTTTCCTGGTTTCCCCTCCTGGCTCTCGCGGCCCCTCCTGAAAGACTGCATGCACACTTTACATCGCACCGATGATCTCCGTATTCAGTGGACCAAGGTCGTCCTTCCTCCGGTTTTTCTGGAAGAAGAACTGCCTATTTCGGACGAGGCTTCTTCCACCGTTTTCAGCGCTCGCGCGGAGGTGGGCGAGATCCTCGCCGGCCGCGATCCGCGACTGCTGGTCGTGGTCGGCCCCTGTTCCATCCACGACCCCAAGGCGGCGCGCGAGTATGCTGCGCTGCTGAAGCCCGCCATCGCCGAGTTCTCCGAAGATCTGTGCATCGTGATGCGGGTGTACTTCGAGAAGCCGCGCACGACGGTTGGCTGGAAGGGTTTGATCAACGATCCGCATCTGGACCAGACCTTCAAGATCAACGACGGGCTGCGCATGGCGCGCCATCTGCTGCTCGACCTGGCGGAGATGGGCGTGCCGGCCGGTACCGAGTTTCTCGACATCATCTCGCCGCAGTACTTCGTGGACCTGGTGACCTGGGGCGCGATCGGCGCGCGCACGACGGAGAGCCAGGTGCATCGGCAGCTGGTCAGCGGCCTTTCCTGCCCGGTCGGGTTCAAGAACGGGACGTCGGGCAACGTGCAGATTGCGATTGACGCGATTCTTTCCGCCAGCGGCGAACATACATTCCTCGGCGGGACGAAGCACGGACAGACGGCAATCTTTGCGACGACCGGCAATCCGGACTGCCACATCATTCTGCGCGGCGGGCGGAACCAGACGAATTTTGATGCAGCATCGGTGGAGGCGACTTCCAAGCAATTAGAGAAGGCCAAACTGCCCGCGCGGATCATGATCGATTGCTCGCATGCGAACAGCGCCAAGGACTACACGCGGCAGGCTGTTGTCGCAGCCGACATCGCCGGGCAGATTACGGCGGGCGACGCTCGCATCATCGGGGTGATGATTGAGAGCAACCTGGTGGCCGGCGCGCAGAAGCTGGTGGCGGGCAAGCCGCTGGTCTACGGCCAGAGCATTACCGATGCGTGCCTGGGCTGGCCGGAGACGGTGCACATTCTGCGAGAACTAGCCGGAGCGGTTCGTGCTGCGCGCAGTTGAAATCAGCTAATTCCCGGGGGGTGGTGGAGCCTCGGTCCGCCGACGTATGATGGGCGACTGAGGAGAGAATCATGCAGCCGGATGGAGTTGATCGACGTTCGTTTCTGAAGACCATGGGATCGGCGAGCCTTTCGACAGCTTTCCCAGTCGCAGCGTTTGCCGCTTCGCCCTTTGCCGGAACCGTTGTGGAAGAGATGGCAGAGCCCGCGCAAACCGTGGTTGCTCAACCGGCGTACTCCGTCCGGTTCTCCGTGGCCGGTATGAGCCACGACCACATCTATGGCATGGTCGACGCAATGATCCGCGGAGGCGGTGTGCTGGTGAGCGTCTATGCCGCGGAGCCCGAGCGCGGGTCGGCCTTTCTCAAGCGCTATCCGCAAGCCAAGGCCGCAAAGTCCGAGGACGAAATCCTCAACGATCCTTCCATCCAACTGGTGCTCAGTTCGGCCATCCCGAACCAGCGCGCGCCGCTCGGGATCCGCGTGATGCGCCACGGCAAGGACTATCTCAGCGACAAGCCCGCGGTGACGACGCTCGATCAACTGAACGAGGTGCGCAAGACCATCGAAGAGACCAAGCGCATCTTCGCAATCATGTACAGCGAGCGCCTGGAGGTGAAGGCCGCCGTGCGGGCTGGGGAGCTCGTGCAGGCCGGCGCGATCGGCAAAGTCATCCAGACCATCAACATCGCGCCGCACCAGATCTTTCAGAAGAGTGGCGATGCCGACGGCGGAACGGGCCGGCCGGACTGGTTCTGGGAGCCGGAGAAATACGGCGGCATTCTGTGCGATATCGGCTCGCACCAGGTGGACCAGTTCCTGTTCTACACCGGCTCCACGAAGGCTGAGGTGGTCGCGTCACAGGTGGCCAACATCCGCCACCAGGACCATCCCAAGTTTCAGGACTTTGGGGACATGATGCTCCGCGGCAATGCCGGCTTCGGCTACGTGCGGTTGGACTGGTTTACGCCGAACGGGCTGGGAACCTGGGGTGATGGCCGCCTCTTCATCCTGGGCACGGATGGCTACATCGAACTGCGCAAGTATGCCGACGTCGCGAGAAGCAAAGCCGGCAACAACCTCTTCATCGTGGACGCGAAAGAAGCTCGCTATATCGACTGCAACAATCTGACGCTGCCGTTCGGACCGCAGTTTATCTCGGACGTGGCGAACCGCACGCACACCGCGCAGAATCAAACCCAGTGCCTGCTCGCTGCGGAGTTGGTTATCCGTGCGCAACAGGGCGCAACGCATGCAACCATCCAGGGCTGACGCAATGAAGACGATGCGTAATGTCTCCCGGCGCAGCTTCCTCAAGACCGCGGCAGCAGCGACCGTGGCGGCGGGCTTTCCAACTATCGTGCCGGCGTCGGTCTTCGGACAGATGGCCCCGAGCAACCGCATCAACATCGGCGCCATCGGTGTCGGCCGCATCTCTCGCGTCCACGACCTGCCGAGCCTCTGGCAGTATGACGACGCGCGCATCATGGCCGTATGCGATCTCGACGCGAACCGCGTTGACGAGGGGAAGGCGCTGATCAACGGGACCTACGCCAAGAAGACAGGCAAGGATTACGACGGCGTTACCGGCTATCACAACTACCACGCACTACTGGCGAACAAGGACATCGACGCAGTAGTGATCAGCACGCCCGATCACCAGCACGCGATCACGGCGTGTGCGGCGGTGCGCGCCGGCAAGGACGTCTACCTGCAGAAGCCGGCTTCTCTGACCATCGCCGAAGGCCGATACCTCAGCAATACCGTGCAAGCCTCGGGCCGCATCGTGCAGATTGGCAGTCAGCAACGCTCCACCGCGCAATTTCGCCGCGCTGCTGAACTCGTCCGCAACGGGCGGATTGGCGCGCTGAAGCACGTGGAGATCGGCCTTCCTGGCGACCCCTCCGGTCCCGACGCACCGCCGATGCCGGTGCCGAAGAACCTGAACTACGACGCCTGGCTGGGATCGACGCCCGAGGTGTACTACACCGAGATGCGGGTGCATCCGCAGACGGGATTCGATCGCCCCGGCTGGCTCCGCTGCGAGCAGTTCGGCGCCGGCATGATCACCGGCTGGGGGGCCCACCACGTCGATAGCGCCCACTGGGGTATGAACACCGAGTACACCGGCCCGGTCGAGATCTGGGGCACAGCCGAATTTCCCACGCATGGTCTGTGGGACGTCCACGGCAAATTCCTCACGAAGGGTATTTACGCCAATGGTGTCACGATGGACATCTCCGGAGACTTTCCCAACGGCATCAAGTTCTACGGCACCAAGGGCTGGATCTTCGTGACGCGCACGGAGAACGTGACGGCCAGCGATCCCGCGACGGGTGCGCCCGCCAATCCGCGGCTGAAGCAGACAGGCCTGGATGCGAGCGATCCTGCGATTCTCGATTCGGTGATTGGCCCGGATGAGGTTCATCTCTACGTCAGCAAGGAGCAACACCGCAATTGGCTCGACTGCATCCGCTCGCGCCAGCAGCCAATCTCGCCGGTTGAGATGGGCCACCGGGCTTGTTCCACCTGCCTGCTGCACCACATCGCGATGAAGGCGAAGCGGCGGCTGCACTGGGATCCGCAGAAGGAGCAGTTCAAAGATGATTCCGCCGCCAACGCGCTGCTCTCCCGCCACCAGCGCGCACCCTACACTTTCGACCAGGCGTAACTCCCGGTCGCATCGCCCGGAGGTACACTCGTCCCTGAGACTATGACTGACAACCGGAGCCCAATCACCGCCGAACAAGTTATGGAAGGCAGCCCGCAGCTCATCGCCGAGGCTCGCACCCACGCGCCCGGTCCGGAAGGCGCGCTGCCAATCACTCCGGAGATGCTGCTCACGCAGCCCTCGGGCAATCTGTTCGGGCTGAGCCAGAACGCAGGCATGGGTTGGGAGCCCGCGCGTCTGCTCGATCCCGAATTCCTGATCCTCAGCACGCACGGCGGCATGCGCGCTCAGGACGGCACGCCCATCGCGCTTGGCTTCCATACCGGACACTGGGAGGTGGGTCTGCTGGTTGCCGCGGCTGCCCGCGAACTCCGCAGCCGGCATTGTCTTCCGTTCGCCGGCGCGTGCACCGATCCCTGCGACGGCCGGACGCAGGGCACGGACGGCATGCTCGATTCGCTGCCCTATCGCAACGACGCGGCGATCGTACTGCGGCGGCTGATGCGTTCGCTGCCCACGCGCAAAGGTGTGCTCGGTGTCGCCACCTGTGACAAAGGCCTGCCCGCGATGATGATGGCGCTCGCGTCCTCTGGCCCGCTGCCGAGCATCCTCATCCCCGGCGGAGTCACGCTGCTCCCCGAAAGCGGCGAAGACGCGGGCAAGGTGCAGTCCATCGGAGCACGCTACGCGCAGGGCCAGATCACGCTCGAATACGCCGCCGACATCGGCTGCCGGGCGTGCGCAACGCCAGGCGGCGGCTGCCAGTTCCTGGGCACAGCCGCAACGTCGCAGGTGGTCGCGGAGGCGCTTGGCCTGTCGCTGCCACACGCTGCGCTCGCACCGTCCGGGCAGCCGATCTGGCTCGATGCTGCTACGCGATCTGCGCGCGCGATTCTGCGCATGGCGCAGCTTGGGTTCGGCACCCACGATGTACTCACCGATGCGGCTATCCGCAACGCAATGGTGCTGCACGCGGCGTTCGGAGGATCGACGAATCTGCTGCTGCACGTGCCTGCGATCGCGCATGCAGCCGGTCTCCGGCGTCCTACCGCGGCTGAGTGGGCTGCAATCAATCGCGAAGTGCCCCGGCTTGTCGACGCTCTGCCGAATGGCCCAAACAACTTTGCGACGGTGCAGGTTTTCCTCGCTGGAGGTGTGCCCGAGGTGATGCTGCATCTGCGCCGGGCAGGTCTGCTCGACCTCAGCGTGCGCACCGTGACTGGCGAGACGCTCGACGAAAACCTCAACTGGTGGGAGCAAAGCGAACGCCGCAAAATGTTGAAGGATCGCCTCCGCGCGCTAGATGACGTGGACGCAGACGATGTGATTCTCTCGCCGGATCGGGCACGCGCGCGCGGGCTCACCGCAACCGTCTGCTTCCCGACGGGCAATCTCGCGCCCGAAGGGAGCGTCATCAAGAGTACTGCCATCGACCCCTCTCTGATCGACGCGAACAACGTCTATCGCCATACGGGTCCTGCGCGCGTCTTCGTCACGGAGGCCGCTGTGATCGACGCCATCAAGCGCGGCGCGGTGTCGCAAGGAGACGTGATCGTCCTGATCTGTGGGGGTCCGGCGGGCGCCGGCATGCAGGAGATCTATCAGATCACCTCCGCGCTGAAGAGCCTGCCGTATTGCAAGCACATCGCCGTTCTTACCGATGCACGCTTCAGTGGAGTCTCGACTGGCGCCTGCATTGGCCACATCTCGCCGGAGGCTCTGGCCGGCGGCGTCATCGGACGCGTGCAGGACGGCGACACCATCGAAATTGTGGTCGACCGCAACGCGCTGCACGGCACCGTCGACCTGATCGGCGAAGGAGACGAACGCTTCTCCGCGGCAGAAGGGGCTGCCCGCCTTGCAGTCAGGATGCCGCGCGAGGATCTCGCTCCCCATCCCGCGCTGCCAGCTGACACGCGTCTCTGGGCCGCGCTCGTCCAGGCCAGCGGTGGCGTTTGGGGAGGATGTGTCTACGACGCTGACGCGATCATTTCCAGGCTAGCCAACGGCGCGGTCTCACCCGACAATCAGCGCGCTCCCATACCCGACAAGGTGGAAACGTCAGCTCGCTGAAGCTTGAGCGAACGACCCACGGAGTCTTCGCCGAAGAGGGAAGCCACTCTTACCCAGTGCCGGTATCAGACTGGGGCGAACTGGTCCGCGACGCAGCGATATGAGCTCGCGAGATATCGAAGGCGAAAAACCGGCTCTATCTTCCACAGGCCAAGATTTACGACACAGGTGATCGAATCCGTATCGCCATCGATGGAATCGGTGCGGCGGAGAATACCGTGGAGTAGCGTAGCTAGCTATCCAACATTGCCAACCGACCTAATTTGTTGTCGAACCGTATCAATGAAAAAAGGGAGGCGCGCGCCTCTCAAATAAGTTGCCGGGTGCAGGGCCGGCGCAATCCCTCTGTTATCGCAAAAATCGATTAAGTAGCAGTTCTTTCAGGCATTTTGGGGAGCGCACCTCTCCCTTCGGACAGCGATGCCATGACATCTGGATTTAATTGTAGTACAAATCCTATTGACGTCATTCCTTCGCGCAGAGTAACTTTTGCGGAGTCGACGAGGTCAATACGGGATTGTTCTATCGCATATCGAATGAAGTTCCGGGATTGGATGGGCGCGGACCAACATGTTTGACCTGAGTGGAAGATGTGCGGTGGTCGTAGGCGGAACTGGCGGAATCGGCGGAGCCATAGCCCTGGCGCTCGCTGGTGCGGGCGCCGACGTGGTCGCAACTTCCCGGTCGGTCGGGGGCATCGAGTCAACCGCAGATCAGATTGAAGACCTCGGCCGCAAAACCCTGCGCATCGTCTCCGACGTCTGCGACCGTACAAGCCTCCAGGAGTTGCATGACAGGACGATGGCAGCCTTCGGGCACATCGATATCCTGGTGAACTCCGCGGGCATTACGCGAAGAATCCCTACGATCGAATGCTGCGAAGAGCAATGGAACAACATCATGGACGTAAATCTGAACGGCACTCTGCGGGCCTGCCAGATCTTCGGGAAGAGCATGATCAAGGCGGGATATGGGCGCATCGTGAATGTCGCGTCGCTCGCAACCTTTGTCGCGTTTCATGAGGTCGCCGCGTACTGCGCCAGCAAAGCGGCGGTGGGCGCGCTCACCAAGTCGCTGGCGGTCGAATGGGCGGGCTATGGCGTCACCGTCAACGCGATCGCGCCTGGCGTCTTCCCCACCGACCTCAACCGCAAACTGCTGGAGTCAGGCCGCGGCCAGGAACTCCTTCTGCGCACCCCGATGGCGCGATTCGGAGCCGTGGATGAGGTCGCCGGCGCGGTCGTATACTTTGCCGCGGAGGAGAGCCGCTTCGTCACCGGGCAGATCCTCGCCGTGGACGGTGGCTACCTTGCCAGCGGCGTCAACCAATGAAAGGGCGCGCAAGCCAGCCATGAAGATCACCGCCGCACGTCTCATCGTCTGTTCCCCCGACCGAAACTTCGTGACGCTGAAGATTGACACGGACGAAGGGATTTACGGCCTTGGCGATGCGACGTTGAACGGCCGCGAACTGGCCGTCGCCAGCTATCTCTCCGAGCACGTTCTGCCGTGCCTGATCGGCCGCGACCCCTTCCAGACCGAAGATATCTGGCAATACCTGTATCGCGGGGCCTATTGGCGGCGCGGCCCCGTCACGATGACCGCGATTGCGGCCGTCGACGTTGCGCTATGGGACATCAAGGGCAAGGCGCTGAATACGCCGGTCTACAACCTGCTGGGAGGCAAGAGCCGCGACGGCGTACTCGTCTACACCCACGCCAACGGCGCCGACATTTCCGAAACCCTCGACTCGGTCCGCAAGCACATGGACGAAGGATACCTTGCCGTCCGCGCCCAGAGCGGAGTTCCCGGCGTTGCCTCCAGCTATGGCGTTCCCAAGGGGGGCAACGCCTATGAGCCCGCCGAACGCGGTCTGCCTTCGGAGAGCTTGTGGTCGACGGAGAAGTACCTCAACTTTGTCCCGAGTCTGTTTGAAAAGCTCCGCGTAGAGTTGGGCGCTGACGTCCATCTCCTGCATGATGCACACCATCGCCTGACTCCGATCGAAGCAGCGCGCCTCGGCAAAGCGCTCGAGCCGTATCACCTCTTCTGGCTGGAGGATCCCTGCCCCGCCGAGTTGCAGGAAGGCTTCGAGCTGATCCGGCGCCATACCACCACGCCCATTGCGACGGGTGAAGTCTTCAACTCGGTATGGGACGCGCATGATCTCATCCGGCGTCAGTGGATCGACTACATCCGCATGACCGTCGTGCACGGCGGAGGCATCACCCATGCAAAGAAGACCGCGGACTTCGCCGCGCTCTATCACGTGCGCACGGGATTTCACGGTGCAACCGATCTCTCGCCCGTAACGATGGCCGCCGCGCTGCACCTGGGGCTGGCTATCCACAACTTCGGAATCCAGGAGCACATGCCCCACACCGCGTTGACCGACGAGGTCTTCCCGCACCAGTATCGTTTTGCCGATGGATACATGCATCCGGGCCACGCTGCCGGGCTTGGCGTGGACATCGATGAAGCGCTGGCGGCCAGGTATCCGTACCAGCGCGCTTATCTGCCGGTCGCGCGCAAGCTCGACGGCACCCTTACGGATTGGTAGCAATCGGATCTACGTGCTGAGCGCAGCCACACGGCGCCCCGCACCCTTGGCAACCAGTTTCTTCTTCGCCGGAACGCGTTGAGCGGGCACACGCTTGGTTCCCGCCGGTTCGCCGGCACTCGAGCGCCGCTGCAAAACCAGGATTGCCGCACCCCGCAAGCGGGCGACCTCGGCCTCATGTGTTGGCATCAATCTCGGCTGAAGCCCCAAGAGGTTGGACTCGAACAGCGCCTTCTCGATCACCGGCGCGAGGAGTTTCCAGGCCGCGACGATGTCTCCAGCAATCAGAATCACCTCGGGAGCAAGCGCGGCCGAGATCGTCCTCAACCCATAGCCCACGTACTCCGCCTGCCTGGTCAGCGCGGCGATCGCCTTGGCATCCTCTTCGCCGGCGAGCCTCAGCAGGTCTTCGATGGTCCGCGCCGCGACCTTCGGTTTGCTCTCCGCGTAGTAACGAAGCGCGGCACTCGAGGACGCATACATCTCCCAGCATCCGCGCGCTCCGCAGCCACACAGCGGCCCATTCACATCCAGAGGAATATGGCCAAATTCACCGGCCATCCCATGGTTCCCATAGATGATCTGGCCGTTACAGAGAATGCCGGTCCCCACGCCTTCGGAGATGGTGACGAGCACCGCATTGCGCACCCCGTCCATTCCGCCAAACCAGGTCTCGGCCAGCAGGCAGGCATTCGCAGCGTTATCCATCTCCACTGCCATCCCTGTTCCTTTTTCAATAGCCCCCTTGATGTCGAAATCGGACCAGCCAAGGTTGGGTGCAAACCGAAGTCTTTGCGTCGTCGAATCAACCCGGCCAGGCAGGGCGATGCCGACACCCTCAAACGACCGCTGTGAATGGGCTTGTTTCATCCGCAGCATACTCTCGACAATCCCGGCAATGGTCCTCTCCGGGTCCGACGTCACGGGTAGTTGGGCGCGCGAGAGGAATCGCCCGTTCAGGTCTACGATCGCGACCGTGGCCAACCGTGGCCGTATGTCCGCAACCAGCATCACCAGGTTGTCGTTCAGCCCCACCATCGTCGGGCGCCGCCCACGCGGAAGGTGAGCCGTTCCGCCATCGCGCACCCAGCGCTCGTCGATCAGTTGATTCACAATCAACGAGACGGTGCTGCGCTGCAGGCCGGAAAGGCGTGCGAGTTCTGCGCGCGAGATCGGCTGGTTCGCCCGAATTACCTCAAGAATCACGTCGCGATTGATGTCTCTGGCAATCTCGCTGGAGGCCAGATGAGCATACGCGAGATCAACTTTCTGCATCCCTCGAATCATTTCATTCGTCCAATCCCGTTTCGTTGTCCCGCCGGCAGTGCCGTGGCGAAGGCCACTGGCCTGTGACGCTTCCATCACTATACTGCGCTGGTACGGCGCTCCAAAGCCCGGTAGGGATCGAACGCCATTTGGAATTCAGATCATGCCTCGCTGCCGCCAGCTCCAAACCAAGTGATATTTCGTTTGCGTGCAGAACTATATTACGTTCCTGCGCAGTTGGCAAAGGCACTCCGGTCGGGCCGGCGACGCACCGGAACAGAAAACCCGCGAATTGATTGCCATCGAACTTGCCCAGGCGGAGGAAAACGTCGCTTTGACCCGCCCACTGCAGACATTTGCTTTTGCCTCCACAGGCGCGCTAAATTGGGTTTCTTCGAAATATCGAACAAAGTGAAGCCCCAAAACATGCAGAAACACACGCAGATCGCCCAGACCTCCGCCCAACGTAGCCCTCCTGTCACACGATGCCTGCTCCTCCTATGCAGTGTAATTGCTCTTGCTATGACTCTGTCCGCGCAGATTCCTGGCCACACTCCGACGCCGGATACCCAGCGCAGGGTCGATGAGCTGGTCAGCAAGATGACCCTCGAAGAGAAGGTTTCGCAGATGCAGAATCACTCGGTCGCAATTCCGCGGCTGGATGTGCCCGAGTACGACTGGTGGAGTGAAGGCCTCCACGGAGTCGCTCGCTCAGGTTATGCGACGGTGTTCCCTCAAGCGATCGGACTCGCCGCAACCTGGGATATTCCTCTGATGCACGAGGTCGCCGTGACCATCAGCACCGAGGCTCGCGCAAAGAACAGTGACGCCCTGCGCAAGGGGATTCACAGCATCTACTACGGCCTCGATTTCTGGTCGCCCAACATCAACATCTTCCGCGATCCGCGTTGGGGTCGCGGCCAGGAGACCTACGGCGAAGATCCTTTTCTCACCAGCCGGCTGGGTGTCGCTTTCGTCGAAGGCATGCAGGGCGATGATCCCAACTACTACAAGGTCATCGCGACTCCCAAGCACTTCGCGGTCCACTCGGGGCCGGAGAACACCCGACATACTGCCAACGTCGATGCGTCGCCGCATGACCTGGAGGACACCTATTTGCCGGCCTTCCGCGCGACCGTCACCGAGGCCAAAGCCGGCAGTGTGATGTGCGCGTACAACTCGGTCGACGGGCAGCCCGCCTGCGCCAACACCATGCTGCTCGCGGACACGCTGCGCAAGACCTGGGGTTTCAACGGCTACGTCACGTCGGATTGCGCAGCCATTTCAGACATCTCCGCCGGCCACAAGTTCTCCCCGGATATCGAGCACGCCGCCGTTGCCGGCGTTCGTGCGGGCACCGACACGAGTTGCGGCTGGGAGTACTCGGCTCTCGTAAAAGCAGTTCACGAGGGTCTGATCACCGAGAAGGAATTGGATGTCTCCGTGAAGCGCCTGTTCACCGCACGCTTTGAGCTCGGCCTCTTCGACGATCCGGCCAAGGTCAAGTACGCTCAGATCCCGATTTCCGCGAACGACTCGCCCGAACATCGCAAGCTGGCGCTCGACGTCGCCGGCAAGTCCATCGTGCTGCTGAAAAATGACGGCGTCCTGCCGTTGAAGAAGACCGCCAAGGTCGCTGTTATCGGCCCAAACGCCGCGAGCCTCGCCGCGATTGAAGGAAACTACAACGGCATTCCGTCCACGCCGGTCCTGCCGCTCGCCGGAATGGAAACGATGTTCGGCGCGGCCAACGTGAAGTACGCGCAAGGCGCGCCCTATGTCAGCGAACTATCGCTACCCGTCCCGCGGACGGCATTCCATCCATCCGCAGGAGACGCGCGCTTCGGATTGAAAGGCGAGTATTTCGACAATGCAGATTTCCGGGGCGCACCGGCGATGACGCGCCTGGACGGCCAAGTGGAGTTCGATTGGAACTCCGCCTCGCCGGACAAGAGCGTGGACGCGCCGCGCTTTGGTGTGCGTTGGACGGGGACAATCGAAGTCCCCGCAGCAGGAGACTACGAGTTCAGCTTCGCGTTGTCGCCATGCTATTCCTGCGGCGATACGGATAGCGTCAAGCTCTTCTTCGATGACAAGCCCATCACGGATCAGCCCGTAGCGGCAAACGAGGTGCGGCCGAGCCTCCTCAAACCATTCACGCTCCACTTTGCGGATACCAGGCCGCACGCAATTCACATTGAGTACACCCACACGGTCCCGTTTATGGGCGCCGGAATCACGTTGGACTGGAAACCTGCCATCGAGGCAGAGCGCGAAGCGGCGGTCGCCGCGGCAAAGCAGGCCGACGTGGTCATCGCATTCGTAGGCCTCTCTCCGGAATTGGAGGGCGAAGAAATGCCCGTGCATGTTGAAGGCTTCGATGGCGGCGATCGCACCAGCATTGAGTTGCCCGCGGTTCAGGAGAAGATGCTTGAAGCGGTGGCTGCCACCGGCAAGCCGATGGTGGTTGTCCTGATGAGCGGAAGCGCGCTCGCGGTCGACTGGGCCAAACAGCACGCCAATGCGATCGTCGAAGCCTGGTACCCCGGCGAGGAGGCCGGTACCGCAATCGCGCAGGTCCTGACCGGTCAGATCAATCCCGCAGGCCGGCTCCCGGTCACGTTCTACGCAGGCACCAAGGATCTTCCCTCCTTCGACGACTACTCGATGAGTCACCGCACGTACCGCTACTTTCAGGGAACGCCGCTCTGGGGCTTCGGCTACGGTCTCAGCTATTCGCAGTTCAAGTGGACCAACGTCAGACTCTCGGCGAAGGCGCTCGACGCGGGATCGCCGCTGATTGTCGACGCCGATGTCGAGAATGTCGCGGGGCCGGCCGGCGATGCCGTAAGCGAGCTTTACCTCACGCCGCCTGCCTCAGCGACATCGCCGCGCCTGGCACTCGTCGGCTTCGAGCGAACCTCGCTGTCGCCTCACGCCAAACAGCACATTCGCTTCACCGTGGACGCGCGCGCCCTAAGTACCGTCGACGCGAACGGCGTGCGTGCAGTCCGCGCAGGCGACTACACCCTGCACCTGGGTGACGCGCAGCCCGGCGAGAGCTCCGGCGAATCCATCATGGCCACCTTCAGCATCCACGGTGACAAGGAGCTGCCGCGATGACATACCGCAAACGGAAGGCATCCCTGCTCGCAGCACTGTTGCTGCCGTTCTTCGCTAGCCTATTGCTCGCAGCTCAGGATCCCCTGGGCCCCGGCGAACCGGCGTGGCTCGCCTACCGCCCGGTGAATTCGGTCCTCGTATTTCCAGCCGGCGTCCCGGACACAGTCGTCGTCCTGGGAAACAGCGCGCTCGAAAACTCGGCCTCCCGTGAACTGGCCCTGGGCTGGCGCGGTATGTTGCAGCACGAGCCACGCATCGTGTCCGACACGCGCGACACTGCGAAACGGATCGTCGTGATCGGGACGCAGGCCGAACTCAATGCCTGGCGCACTGCGCCGGCCGACCGCACGCTGCTCGCCGCCGATGCTTACAAGCTCTACCACCTTGGCAACGCTCTCGTCATCGAAGGTGGCGACCAGCGCGGCGCGCTATATGGAGCATTCGCGCTTCTCCGCCTGATCGCCGAAGAGCATTCGCTGAACACGCTCGACGAGTCGTCCGCTCCGGCCAGTTCCATTCGCTGGACCAACGAATGGGACAATCCCAATGGCTCGATCGAGCGCGGCTACGCGGGCCCATCGATCTTCTTCGCGGACGGAAAGGTCCGCGCGGACCTGTCCCGCGCCGCCGCATATGCACGCCTGCTGAGTTCCGTCGGCATCAATGGTTGCACCATCAACAACGTCAACGCCAACATCGATCTCCTGAAGCCTGAGAGCGTGGCCGACCTCGCCCGCGTTGCCGACGCGTTTCGCCCCTATGGCGTACGGCTATCGCTGTCGGTCGACATGAGCAGCCCTCAGGTCCTCGGTGGCCTGAAGACCTTCGATCCGCTGGATCCGGAGGTAGCCGCCTGGTGGAAAGCCAAGGTGGACGAGATCTACCGCGCCATCCCCGACTTTGGCGGCGTCCTCATCAAGGCGGACTCCGAGGGTCGCCCAGGTCCATCGCAGTATGGCCGCACGCCGGCCGATGCCGCCAACGTCGTCGCGCGCGCGCTGCGGTCGCATGGCGGCGTGGTCCTCTATCGCGGCTTTGTCTACAACAATCATCTCGACTGGCACGACCTGAAAGCCGATCGCGCCCGCGCAGGCTACGACAACTTCCACGCACTCGATGGCAAGTTCGAAGACAACGTCATCGTGCAGATCAAGCACGGCCCCATCGACTTTCAAGTGCGCGAGCCCGCAAGCCCCCTGTTCGCCGCGCTCCCGCATACCAACGAAGCCATCGAGCTACAAGTCACACAGGAGTACACCGGCCAGCAACGCCACCTCGTCTACCTTGTCCCCATGTGGAAGGAGGCGCTGGACACCGACATGCGCGCCTCCCTCAGCGCGCCGCCCCTGCCGGTGAAGCAAATCATCAGCGGCCACAACGCTCCCACCGAGCATCACACGGCCGGAGGCTTCGTTGGCGTGACCAACGTCGGGACCGATGGCTGGCTCGGCAATCCGCTCTCGCTCGCCAATCTCTACGGCTTCGGAAGGCTCGCATGGGATGCGAACCTCAGCGCGGCGGCCATCAGCGACGAGTGGACTCGCCTCACCTTCGGCAACGACCCTTCCGTGCGCGCGGTCGTCAATAAATTGCAACTGGATTCGTGGCACATCTACGAGAGCTACACGGGCCCGCTCGGTGTCGGCACGCTCACCGACATCATCGGCGTCCACTTCGGCCCCGGCATCGAGTCCGCCGAGCGCAACGGCTGGGGACAATGGATTCGCGCCGACCACGACGGCGTCGGCATGGACCGCACCGTCGCGACCGGCACCGGCTATATCGGCCAATACCCCGCGCCGCTCGCCGCGAAGTACGAGTCGCTCGCCACCTGCCCCGACGAACTTCTATTGTTCATGCACCACGTGCCCTACAGCTATCGCCTGCACTCGGGCAAGACCGTGATGCAGCACATCGATGACACCCATTACTGGGGCGCCGAAGCCGCCGCCGCCCAAGTGCCCGCGTGGGAATCGCTCCGCGGCAGAGTTCCCGACGCGATCTACGCCGAGGTCCTCCAGCGCCTCCAATTCCAGGCTGGACACTCAATCGTATGGCGCGATGCGGTTACGCAGTGGTTCACGAAGATGTCCGGCATCCCGGATGCTGAGGGTCGCGTCGGCCACTATCCCGGACGTATCGAAGCAGAGTCGATGCAACTCGACGGCTACACCCCCGTTGACGTCACTCCATGGGAGACCGCATCCGGAGGAAGGGCCGTGATCTGCGCGGCTCAGCAGTGCTCCGCCCAAACCACCTGGAACCAACCCGACGGCTGGTACGACATTACTGTTCAATACTTCGACCTCCTCCACGGCCACTCACGCTTCGCCCTCTCCGTCGCCGGCAACGAAGTCGAGCACTGGGTTGCCGCCGACACTCTACCCAGCGACAAACTCAGCGGCCACACCTCAACCCGCCGGGTGCTGCACCATGTTGCAATTCACCACGGCGACTTCGTTCGGGTGGATGGATGGCCGGACGGACTGGAGAAAGCTCCATTGGATTACATTGAGATTCTGCCGAGCCCCGAGCACGGGACGTCGAACTAGCCGGCTGGCGGAAATGACGATCGATCCTGTCTCGCTTGCACGAAGCAAATCGCCGGGATTATCGTTCTCGCAAATGAAAATGACGAATTCGGCCAGTCGGTCACTAAAGATGCGGAACATCCCGCGAACATTCTGCATCGTCGCGCTCACCTTGGTTCTCCGACCTGCATTCTCGCAGACCACGCCGCCGACTCATCCCTCCGCGGATGCGCTCAAGAGCGGCTTCGTCAACCCGCCGCAAAGCGCACGCCCGCTCGTCTGGTGGCACTGGATGAACGGCAACATCAGCAAGGAAGGCATCAAGCTGGACCTCGAGTGGATGCATCGTGTCGGCATCGGCGGATTCCAGAACTTCGACGCAGCCCTCGCAACCCCGCAGGTGGTCGACAAGCGGCTGGCCTACATGACGCCCGAATGGAAGGACGCCTTCAAGTATGCGACCACCCTGGGCGACCAACTCGGCATGGAAGAAGCCATTGCCGGCTCGCCTGGCTGGAGCGAGAGTGGCGGCCCGTGGGTACCCGCACCGGAGGCAATGAAGAAGTACGTGTGGAGCGAGACGGCCGTGGAAGGCGGTAAACCATTCACCGGCACGTTGGCGCATCCACCTTCAAACACCGGGCCGTTCCAGAATCTGCCGATCACCAGCGCCACGTTCAAAGCGCCGCAATTCTATGCCGACAGTTCCGTCGTCGCCTACCGCGCACCCGCAAGCAGCGACGCGCCGCAACCCAGGATCACCTGGAGTAGCGGCACAATCGACTCGTCATTGCTCACCGATGGGGATCTTGTCACCACGACTTCGCTGCCAGGGGCCGCCCCAGGTGAGAAGGCGTGGATTCAATACGAGTTCCCTCAGCCTCAGCGGATCTGCGCGCTCACCATCGTGCGCCGGCCCAGCGGTCCGAATGATTACTTCGCCCGCGGAAGCTCCGAACCCACCGAAGCCTTGGAAGCCAGCGATGACGGCGTCACCTTCCGGGTCATTGCCACGGTGCCAAGGGGCGGATCAAACGAGCACACCATTTCCTTCACTCCGATCACAGCGAAGTTCTTCCGCATGACATTCAATACGATGGCGTCGACCACCCCAGGCGCAACCACTGTTAGGCCGCCGGCGGACATCGTTCTCTCCGAACTCGCACTGCACCCGGACGCGCGCGTAAATCGCTTCGAGGAGAAGGCCGCATTCAACCAGACGCCGGACCTCTACGGCTTCGCCACGCCGGACGTCGCGCCAACGGACGCGATCCGCAAGGACGACGTAATCGACCTTACCAGCAAGTTCCACCCCGACGGCACGCTCGACTGGACGCCACCGCCGGGCAAGTGGATCGTGCTTCGCATCGGCTATTCGCTGCTCGGCATCACCAACCATCCCGCCACCCAGGAGGCGACCGGTCTCGAGGTGGACAAGCTGAACGCGCGCTACGTCAAGAACTACATGGATCGTTACCTCGATAGTTACAAGGAAACGGTCGGCCCGGAGTTCATGGGCAAGCGCGGCATCCGCTACGTGATCAACGACAGTTGGGAAGCCGGCGCGCAGAACTGGACCGACAACATGATCGCCGACTTCGCGCGTCTCCGCGGATACGACCCGCATCCCTGGCTGCCCGTATTGGCCGGCCACGTGGTCGAAAGCGCAAAGGCCAGCGACCGGTTCCTGTGGGACCTGCGCAAGACGATCGCCGACCTAACCGCGACCGAGCACTACGGCCAGTTGGAAGCATCGCTGAAAGCCCGCGGCATGGGCCACTACGGCGAATCGCACGAGGGAGGCCGCGCCTTCATCGCCGACGGCATGGAGGTCAAGAAACTCAACGACATCCCCATGAGTGCGATGTGGGTGCAGGCGCCCGGCGTCAACAAAGAGATGTACGGCTACAACGCGGACGATCGCGAATCCGCGTCAGTCGCCCACATCTACGGACAAAACCTGGCGGCTGCCGAGTCGATGACGGCGCGAATCAACAGCGCGTGGGCGTGGTCTCCCGCAACACTGAAGCCGACCGCCGACCAGGAACTGATCAACGGCATCAACCGCGTCGTCATCCACGAGTCCGCGCACCAACCGCTGGTGGGCAAGGCGCCAGGTTTAACTCTCGGACCCTACGGCCAATGGTTCAACCGCAATGAGACCTGGGCGGAAGAAGCCGGCCCGTGGGTGAAGTATCTAGCGCGCAGCAGTTACATGCTGCAGCAGGGACACTTTGCCGCCGACGTGCTCTATTTCTACGGAGAAGATTCCAACATTACTGCAATCTTCGCGTACTCAGCGCCCAATCTGCCTGAAGGCTATGGATTCGATTACATCAACGCAGACGGCCTCATCCACATGTTCCACGCTGCAAACGGCCGCATCACCACCGCCAGCGGGATGAGCTATCGCCTGCTGGTGCTCGACCCCTACAGCAAGCACATGTCGTTGCCCGTCCTGCGCGCGATTCACGCATTGGTCGAGCAGGGCGCAATCGTCGCCGGCGCAAAGCCCACAGACACGCCAAGCCTCGCCGACGATCAGGCCGAATTCATCCGGCTGAACACGGAGCTCTTCGGCGATGGAACCGGCGTGCACACTGTAGGTAAAGGCAAAGTCTTCGCGGGACAGGACGCCGCAACCGCGCTCAAGGTCCTGAACGTCGCTCCAGACTTCGAGCACACCAAGCCGGAGAGCGATACGCGCATCGCCTTTGTCCATCGCAAGCTGGCCGATGGGGACATCTACTTCCTCGACAATCGCGGCGATCGCGACGAGACGGTCGACGCGACCTTCCGCATCGCCGGCAAGGCGCCCGAGTTGTGGCGCGCGGAAACAGGCCGGTCCGAGCCTGCCCCGTACAGGATCGCAAACGGACGAACCACCATCCCGCTGCATCTTGAACCATGGGGCACGGTCTTCGTGGTCTTCCGCAAACCCGCACTCTCGCCCGTTCGCACTCTGCCAACCGCGGAAGAAACGGAGCTGACGACCATCGATGGCCCGTGGAAGGTATCCTTCCAGCAAAATCGCGGCGCACCTCCTTCGATCCTGCTCGACAATCTGATCTCGTGGACCGACAGCCCGGTCGCGGGCGTAAAGTACTTCTCTGGCACTGGCACCTACGCCTGCACCGTGGAAGCGCCGTCGGCCTGGTTCGATGCCGGCGCAAGCCTCTGGCTCGATCTTGGCGACGTCAGGAATATCGCCGAAGTGTCGGTCAATGGAGTCTCGCTGGGCGTCTCCTGGCATGCGCCTTATCGTATCGACATCACCAAGGCCTTGAAGCCCGGAATGAACCGGCTGACCATCAAAGTGATCAACACCTGGGTCAACCGTCTCATTGGCGATCAGCAGCCCAACGCAACCAGATACACCTTCGCCGACATCACACCCTATACAGCCGACTCGCCGTTGCAGCCCTCAGGCCTTCTGGGACCGGTCGAGATCGTAAGAATCAACCACGAAAGCAGCAGGCTCCCGTGACCGATGACTCCATCCCTATCCCGCCCGCTACGCGCTTTCGAGTCGCTTTGATCGTGGCAATCATCGCGGACGCACTCCAACTCGTCTTTCTCCCCTTATTTGTTGAGGGTGCAGAGTCGCCCGCGGAGGATGTACTCGACCTCGGAGTCGGAGCCGTGCTGGTCTACCTACTCGGCTGGCATTGGGAGTTTCTGCCATCGGCACTCGCCAAGCTCGTCCCCGGAGTCGACATGGTCCCATTCTGGACGCTAGCCGTCGCCAACGTTTATCGGAAATCGAAGCAGTCCATGGTCCCCACAGACACTGCTGTTCGCTAGGAGTTGAAACGGACGTCGACCGGTTCCGCCCTGGGACCGGAAGGTCTGGACGGCGCGCGCATCGACAGTCTTGCCAGCTGCTTGAAGACGATCCAGAAGTAACTGGATGCAGTAACGTTCAATTGCGGTCTTCAGACCTGCAGAACGTCTCCATCCCTGGCGACCATCTCGTACAGCACCGGGTTAACAAAGAAGCCGAGGAAGAGCCGCGAAACCAGACCGGCGACGATGACGATGGCGAAGGGCTTTTGCGTGTCAGAACCGATGCCGGTGGAAACCGCGGCAGGCAGAAGTCCAAGGCAGGCAACTAGGGCAGTCATCATAATGGGTCTCAGCCGCAAGAGTGAAGCCTCACGAGTTGCTGTGCGGATATCCTTGTTTTCCAGCCGGAGTTTGTTGATGTAGGAGACAAGAATAACGGCAGTTTCCACCGAAACGCCCATCAACGCAAGCAGTCCCAGTGCCGACGAGACACTAAGCGGTGTATGAGTGAGCTTCAGCGCGATCAGGGAGCCGACAGGCCCGGTCAACAATGCGCCAAGAGCAATGGTCAACGGGAATTTGAAGTTCCCATAGAGCGCAAACAGGATCATGAAGATGAGAAGCACGGCGAGCGGACCGATAAATTCCATCTGGTGCTCTGCATGAAGCAGTTCGTCATACTCTCCGCCCCAGGTGAGCCGATATCCGGCGGGCAAGGATTTTGAAATGTCTTCGATCGAACGCTGGCCGGCGATCACAGCACTCTGAAGGTCTCGTCCTTCAATGCTGTACTGCACGCCGATATACCGTGAATTGTTTTCGCGATAGATGAACGACGCGCCACCGGCCTCATGAATATTCGCGAGCTCACTCAATGGGATTTGCTGGCCTGACGGTGTGCCGACCAGCAGGTTGCCGATCTGCTTTGCATTTTCCCGGAATTCGGGTTTCATGCGCACTACCAGATCGAATAGCTTTTCGCCCTGGATGACCTGGGTAGCCGCCTGGCCGCCAACAGCAGCTTGAACGATTGCCTCGACGTCAGCCACATTGATCCCGTAACGGGCAATCTTATCGCGATCGACATCGATCAACAGGCTGGGCTGGCCAAGTTCGCGAACAACCGTCAGCTCCGTAAATCCAGGCACCTGCGAGAGTCTGCGCTTGATGTCGAGCGCTTTGCTCTGAAGCGTATCCAGGTCGGGACCATAAATCTTCACGGCAAGCGCACTTTTCAGTCCGGTGAGAGCTTCGTCCACCGCGTCTTCGGCAGGCTGCGTGTAATTGAAGATGACACCGGGAAACGCCGTAAGTTGCTTCTGGATGTCTTCGGTCAGCTCTGCCTTGGTATGAATCGAGCCCGTCTTCCATGAGGCATCGGTATATGGCTTCAACCCCACGTAGAACTCGTCATTGAAGAACCCCGTGGGATCGGTGCCGTCATCCGGCCGCCCAAGCTCAGACCCAACGTCGGTGACCATCGGATACTTCATCAAGATATCGCGTACCTGAGGCGAGAACTTGCTTGCCGTATCGAATGAAACCGTATAGGGCATGGTTGCTCGAACCCATAATGCGCCCTCGTCCAGATGGGGCATGAACTCTCCGCCGATGAAAGGCACCAGCAGGAGCGTGGC